>Ga0207720_100347_pt1 | contig 35636 bp, 34 predicted proteins | sample A23P2SouthBayCA_2_FD_187751 | JGI IMG/M metagenome (GOLD analysis project Ga0207720, IMG submission 187751) | Aerobic enrichment media microbial communities from Eden Landing Ponds, California, USA - A23 E3 (2) (SPAdes) | ecosystem: Environmental > Aquatic > Marine > Unclassified | place...
CGACGGGAGCGCGGTCCGCCCGCGCCGCGGCCTGCCGCAAGCCGAGGAAGAAGGCGTCGAGGACGCTCGCGAAGCTCACCGCGAGGATGGGCACCAGTTTCCCGAGCACCGCGGCGAACTCCGACGGCGGGATGCCCGCACCGCTGGACAGCGGGTCGAACGCCTCCGCCGGAACGAACAGCGCGGACACCGCGAACGTGAGAAGCACCCAGAGCGCGGCCCGCCGCCAGCGTCGCAGATACAGATGCCCGAGCCCCGTGAGTACGAGGCCGAGTATCGCGGCGAGCCAAGGGCGGTGTTTCGTGAGTGCGGACATACGTGGATTGGGTTGATTCTCGCTCATGAGAGTTCCGTTCGTGAGACGCGGCGAGCGAACGCGCTCGCGCGTCCGCCGCTGACGCCGAGCGACCGAACGCACATCGACACGTGAACCGACGTGGAACGGACACATAAAGTGAGCCACGCAACCCGGCGCGGCGCTCCCGAAACAGTCTCCGCGAGCGCGAGTTATCGTCGCTCGGGCAAGTCGATGGCTTCGCCGTCGCCCGCGCTCGGAACGACGAGCGCCGGTACCCCGGCGTGGCGGACGACGCGGCCAGCGACGGTTCCCGCGGTGCGGTCCCCGCCGCGACGAGTTCGGTCGCCTCCGTCGACGCCGAGGACGACCGCGTCGGCTCCCGTCCGGTCGACGTGCGCCAGCAGTTCGGACGCGGGAACGCCGGTTCGGACGGTCCCGCCGGACTCGACGGCGTCTCTCGCGGCCGCCGTGGCGACGGCGTTCACGCGGGCTCTCGCCTCGTTTTCGAGCGTCCAACCCGTGTCGGGCGACGCCGTCGAGACGGCGCGCTCGTCGACGACCGCGAGTGGTTCGAGGACCCCGCGAGTCGCCGCGGCGATGCGGCGAGCGAGCGTCGCGGCCAACCCCGACGACGGCGCGTCGTCGGCGAAGAGCGCGATTCGCCAGTACGTCGGCTGGGGTGACGCCGACGGAACCACGAGCGTCGGGGTCGGCGGCGCGTCGAGCACGCGTTCTGCGACCGACCCGACGAGGAACCGACCGGGGCCGGACCGGCCGTGACGACCGAGGACGAGCAGGTCGCCGTCGCCGACGACGCGTCCGACCGCGGTCGCGGCCGGCCCGCCGACGACTTCAGAGGTCAGACGGACGCCCGCGAGGAGCGCCCGACGCGTGACCGCGCCGACGGCCTCCTCCGCTTCGACGGCGGCGCTGGCGGACGGCCCGACGGCCTCGGTGCCGGTCGTTTCGGTCGCGTGAGTCGGTTGCACGCCGGTCGCGGAGACGACGTGGAGCGGCGCGTCGAGGACGCGGGCGAGAAACAGCGCGTGGGCCGCGGCGGTCGCCGCGGGGGCGCTTCCGTCCGTCGCGAGAACTACTCGCTCGACGGTGACAGTCATGCGCCCCGAGCGGTCGTCGGAGGAGAAACCCCGTGTGTCGAGTCGGCCGACGCTCAGGCGCCGATGTACTCCTCGTTTATCCTCCAGCCGTCGTCGCCGTCGCGGACGAGGTACTCGCCGTAGTACGGCACGCGGTTTTCGACGACCGCCTCGAACGTCTCGCGGATGTTCGCGCGCGTCATCTCTCCCATCGGGCGGAGGTCGTCGTTGCGGTTGAGACAGCCCTTGAGGTATCCTTCGTGCGTCACGCGCACGCGGTGGCAGTTGGCGCAGAACTCGGGGTTCTCGACGGGGTCGACGATTTCGACCATACCCTTGCCGACGTAGTAGCGGCGGCGGTGGTGCATGTCGCGGACCTCCACCTCGTCGGCGAGGTCGGCCAGCCACCGGTGGACGCGCTCGATGTCGATGTTCCACTCCGGGCGGCCCGTCAGTTCGGGCATGTACTGGATGAGTTGGAGCTGAAGCCCCTCGTTTTCGGCGACGTACTCGACCATCTCCTCGACGTGGCCGGCGGTCTTCGTGAACACGACCATGTTGAGCTTCACCGGCGTGAGGCCGGCGTCGACCGCGGCCTTGACGCCCTCCATCACTTTGTCGTACGCGCCGGACTTCGTGATTTGAGCGAACGCCTCGGGGTCGAGGGCGTCCTGCGAGACGTTCACGCGGTCGAGCCCGGCCGCGACGAGGTCCTCGGCACGGTCGCCGAGGAACGTCCCATTGGTGGTGAGCGAGGTCTCCATCGAGTCCGGCGTCCGCCGGATAATCTCTTCGAGGTCCGCGCGGAGCATCGGCTCGCCGCCGGTGAACTTCACCTTCTCGACGCCGTACTCCTCGACGACTTCGAGAAAGCGGACCACGTCGTCGGCGCTCATCTCCGCGTCGGAGGCGTCCATCGGCCCGCGGGTGTCGCCCAGTCCCTCGTTGTGGCAGTAGACGCAGTCGAAGTTACACCGGTCAGTCAGCGAGATTCGAACGCCAGTTACCTCGCGGCCGAAGTCGTCCACCAACACCATATACCGAATCCTGGAGGTGTACGTTGATAAATTCGCTGTCGATAGCCGGGTCGTAGTAACCGTATTTCGTTACGACCGCGGCGTCTCGAAGTCGGTGTGGGTTGGCTCGGCGACGCACCGACGCCGGTCGGACCCCGACGCGGGGCGCACGCTGGCCGGGTCGGTAACGGCGACCGTCACCGCGCGACGAGACCTTACAAAACCCTTATCGGCCGCACCGCCGGAGTGACGGACATGGACGAAGCCGACGTACGCGACCGCTTACGTGCGGTCGAGGACCCCGACCTCGGAGACGACATCGTCTCGCTCGGGCTGGTGAACGCCGTCGAGGTGGACGGCGACACCGCCCGTATCTCGCTCGCGCTCGGTGCCCCGTACTCCCCGACGGAGACGGATATCGGCCGTCGAATCCGCGAAGTCCTCGCCGAGGACGGACTGGAGGCCGACCTCACCGCCAACGTTCCGAGCGACCGCGACCCCGACGAGGAAGTGCTCCCCGGCGTGAAGAACATCATCGCCGTCGCCTCCGGAAAGGGCGGCGTCGGGAAGTCGACGGTCGCCGTGAACCTCGCGGCCGGCCTCTCGAAGCTCGGCGCGCGCGTCGGCCTGTTCGACGCCGACATCTACGGGCCGAACGTCCCGCGGATGGTCGCCGCCGAGGAAGCGCCGCAGGCGACCCAAGACCAGACCATCGTCCCGCCCGAGAAGTACGGGATGAAGCTCATGTCGATGGCGTTCCTCGTCGGCGACGACGACCCCGTCATCTGGCGCGGCCCGATGGTCCACCAACTTCTCACCCAACTCGTCGAGGACGTGGAGTGGGGGAGTCTCGACTACCTCGTCCTCGACCTGCCGCCGGGCACCGGCGACACCCAACTCTCCATTCTCCAGACGCTCCCGCTCACGGGCGCTGTCATCGTCACGACCCCGCAGAACGTCGCCCTCGACGACGCCAACAAGGGCCTCCGCATGTTCGGCAAGCACGACACGAACGTCCTCGGCATCGTCGAGAACATGAGCACGTTCCGGTGTCCCGACTGCGGCAACCGCCACGACATCTTCGGCTCGGGCGGCGGCCGCGAGTTCGCCGCGTCGAACGACCTGCCGTTCCTCGGGGCGCTCCCGCTCGACCCGGCCGTCCGCGAGGGCGGCGACGGCGGCAAACCCATCGTCCTCGAAGACAACGACGAGACGGCCGACGCGTTCCGCGTGATGACCGAGAACATCGCCGACATGGTCGGTGTCGTCCAGCGACGGACCGTCAGCGAGCGATGAGCGACGACGGCCGACCCGATGCGGACACGGACCCCGACGCAGACTCGAACCCCGACGCGGACCCCGATGCCGACGCCGGCACCGACGAAGTCGACTGGGAGATGGCCCCGGACTCGGACGCCGACTTCCCCGCGGAACCCGAACGCGTCGCGTTCCTCCGTGAAATCGCCGACGACGTCTACGGCGAGTCCTCCGAGAGTCGGCAGGTGTCGGCTATCCTCTACCGCATCAGCGACCTCTACGACCCCGACGGCGACACCTCGCCCGAGGAGATATACCTGAACGTCCGCCACATCATGGACATCAAGGCACAGGGCGGCATCGACCGCTGAGCCGTCCGAAACCACGTCTCCCCAGCGCTCCGACCGGCGTCCGCCTTCGGACGTTCACTTTCGCTTTCTCCGAGTCCGCGGTTCGACCGCCAGCGCCGCCTTCGGCGACTCACCCACCCGGTCGCCTCGTGTTCACTTTCACCACGGACTGGAAGCCGGGGGACGCTGACCCTGCGTCGACCGGGCGGGTTTTGGTTCCGGAGCCGAATTCGAGGGTGTGGACGCACACCAACGCCAGTTCCGGAACCCCTTCTCGATGGACACCGACTGCACGAACTGCTCGGCGCTCTGCGGGACGCGCGAGCGGGTCGTCCACGGCTACGGCGACGTGGGCGCGGAGTTCCTGTTCGTCGGCGAGGCCCCGACCGCGGCCGCGGAGCGGACGGGCGTGCCCTTCACCGGCGACGAGGCCGGAGCGCGCGTCCAGCGCATCCTCGGCGACCTCGGCTTCGTCCGGTCCGACCCGGACGCCGACGAACCGGACGTACAGAACGTCTTTTTCACGTATCTCACGCGCTGTCGACACCCCGACCGCGGGCCGACCGACGATGAGGTCGCGACCTGCGAGCCCTACCTGAACGCGGAGATACGAATGATAAACCCGCATATCATCGTCCCCGTCGGACAGGCCGCACTGGAGGCGCTCGCCTTCGATTACACCACGCGCGCGGCGGATAGTTTCGACGTCGACGCGGAGCACGCGACGACAATCCGCGGCCGCGGCTTCGAACTCGTCCCGATGAAAGAGCCCGAGCGCCTGACCGACGACGACGCCGAGGCGTTCGTCGAGCACGTCCGCGAGTCCGTGTTCGGCCGGGACTACCGGCAGACGAAGGGGCGGCAGAGTCGCTGAGGCGGCCCGCCGGGTTCGAGGCGTCCGCGACCGCGCCCCGCAAGCGGCGGGTTCAAGGGTTCCCCGGCGCGAGGGAGGGTATGACGGTCATCGCCGTACTCGCCGAACCGCCGCGGCCGGGACTGGTGCTTTCGGAACTCGCGGAGACGAGTCCGCTCTCGGAGGCCGAAGCCGCGGACCTCTACGCCGCGATGCTCAAAGACGTCTGTATCGCCGTCGAGCGGTCGGGCGGCGACCTCCTCGTGAACTACCGCGCCGAGGACGACCTCTCCGACGAGTTCACCGGCGACCACAGGTCGGAAGCCGAGATTCGGAGCGTCGTCGCCGACGCCCTCGGCGGCACCGACGACGCGCGGTTCGAACCGCAGGTCGGCTCGACGTTCTCCGCCCGGGCGGGCAACACCGTCTCGCACCTCCTCACCGAGGAGGAGGTCCACTCGGTCGCCGTCGTCCGGCCGGTCGCGCCGCTTCTCGGTCGCACCCACATCGACAGCGCGGCGATGAAACTCCGGAGCACGCCGGTCGTCCTCGGTCCCTCGACGGAGGGGCGGGTCTACTTCTCGGGCTTCCTCGACCCCATCGACTTCACCGACGCCTACGCGGAGCCGGAAGTCGAGACGCTCGCCGAGCGCGCCGACGACGCGGGCCACGGCCTCGACTACGTCCCGATGCTCCCCGTCCTCGAAACGGGCGCGGACCTCGCGACGGTCGTGCCGATGCTCCGCTCGCGGGTCGAATCCGAGCGGGTCGTCCCCGAGCACACGACGACGTTCGTCTTCGAGAAGGGGCTTCGGGTCGAATCGACCGACGGCGTGTTGGAACTCGTCCGCGACTGAGCGAAGCGACAACACTTAGGTATCCGACTCAAAAACCTCGTGTGAGGGTGGGATGGCGGAGTGGCCTAACGCGCCTGCCTTGAAAGCAGGTTTCCTCACGGAATCCTGGGTTCAAATCCCAGTCCCACCGCATTTTCCACGAACCCTACGCCGCGCAGTGACATCTGCGCGGCCCTGTGAGTGGAAGTCGGAGACGGACTGGGATTCGAAGCAGGGAGCGGAGCGAACGACGTGAGCGGAGCGAGTGAGGTGCAACTCCCAGTCCCACCGCACTTACCACGCGACACCGGCGGGAGGTCGAGATGCGTCCAGCCGACGACCACCTCGCCGATGGTGGCGACGCTCCGCGTGACAACTCCCCACAGATGCGTAACGGCTTTGAATCGGCCTGCCAACACTCGGGTATGGATTGGCCACACGACCCGGACGGCGAAGAGGGGAGCGAAGGCGGACGCAAGTACGGCCAGGCGGTCATCGCGAAGAAGATCGACGAAGACGAGGACTTCCCGCTGAACAAAGCGGAGTTCGTCGAGGAGGTCGGCGACCACCCCATCCGACTCGACTACGAGCGCGTCGTCTCGCTCGCGGACATCTTCGAGCACGTCGACGGCGAGGAGTTCGGCGACTTCGTCGAGCTCCACAAGGCCGTCGGCAAGGCGATGCGCGAGAACGGCTTTTGGTTCTACGAGGGCGCAGACCAGTTCGTCACCGGCAAGAAGGCGTAACCTCCGCGGCCCGGACTTTCGACCCGCGACGGCGAGTTAGTTGCCGGACCCGCGGAACGAGGTCCGATCTTGGACTTCCCGCTCGATAGCGCCTCGCTCCCAGGTGCGCGTCTCTTCGCCCTCTACTTCGGCTTGCACCTTCTCTTCGAGGAGCGTGACGGCGACGCTGTTGGCTCCCTCGGGGATGATGAGGTCCGCGTGCTTCTTCGTCGGCTCGATGAACTGCTCGTGCATCGGCTTGACCGTCGAGAGATACTGGTCGATGACGCCCTGAAGGTCGCGTCCGCGGTCGATGGCGTCGCGTTGGATGCGCCGGAGGATGCGAACGTCGGCGTCGGTCTCCACGTAGAGTCGGAGGTCGAGCATCTCGTTTACGTCCTCGTCGTAGAGCGCGAGAATCCCTTCGAGGATGATGACATCGGTCGGCTCGACGGTCTCCCGCTCGGGCTTCCGGTTGTGAATTTCGAAGTCGTACTGTGGCATCTCGACCGCTCTGCCCTCCATCAGCTCCGAGAGCTGTTCGTACAGGAGCTCCCACTCGAACGCCGAGGGATGGTCGTAGTTCAACTGCTCGCGTTCGGCCATGTCGAGGTGGCTCCGGTCTTTGTAGTAGTTGTCAATCGGAATCCGCATCACGGACTCGCCGACGTTCTCCGTGATGAGGCGGGCCACGGTGGTCTTTCCGGCACCGCTTCCCCCCGCGATACCGATGACGAACGACGGGATAGTCATTGTCCCAAAGACGCCCGCGAACGGGTTTGAACGCAGCGGTTCGCCGGCTTCGGCGAGTGAGTATATAAAGCACGATGTCAGGCAGTTTCACACAACCGATTCTCGCACCGCCGTCGGTCGCAATTATCATGTCTTTTCAAACGCGGGGAGTAAGTTTTATCAGTGGGAGTTGCTATTGGCTTTCACATGGTACGTGATATCGTACGCCGCGACTTCCTCAAGGGAGTGGGAGCCGCGGGCGCGGCAGGCTTGACTGGCTTATCCGGATGCATCGGTGGCGGCGGCGGCGGCGGCGGCCCCGAGGGGCTCGTCGTCATCGGCTACCCCGAAAGCGGGATTCAACTGTTCCGTGACTACTACAGCGCGTCCGACGGGAGCGAGGAGATACTCGTGCCCGACGGGATGCGCTCCGGCTCGATGCCCGGGCAGGTCGGCAACGACATGGCGAACGTGACCGGGACGGCACCCGCGGCGGGCGGTCCGAACCAAGATACGTTCAATCAGCTGTTTCAGGACGAGTACGATGCGGCACCGGGCGTCTTCACGTCGCAGACGTACGACTCGGTCGCGATTCAGTTGCTCTCGAACGCCGCCGCCGGGGAGAACTCCGGGCCGGCAATCAGGGACCAGATGCGCCGGATGGCTAACCCCGGCGGAATGACCGTCGGACCGGACAACCTCGTCGAGGGTATCGAGGCCGCCGCGAACGGCGAAGACATCGACTACCAGGGTGCGTCCTCGTCCGTCAACTTCGACGAGAACGGCGACCCGGCGGAAGCCGCGTACGCCATCTGGACGTTCGACGCCGACAACAACGCGACGAGCCAAGAGGACGTCCAGAGCTTCGAAGGCGACAGTCCGGACGGCTCCGGACCGGCCGCCGACAGCGGCCCGGGCGGCTCCGACCGCGAGATGTCAATCGGCATCCTCCTGCCCGAGACCGGCGACCTCGCGGCCGTCGGTGCGCCGATGATTCAGGCCGGTCAGATTCCGGTCATGCAGGTCAACGACGCCAACCCGGCCGGCCTCTCGGTCAACGCGCAGATCGAAGACACCCAGACGTCCCCGGACGCCGGTGTCTCCGCCGCGCAGTCGCTCGTCTCCGCGGGCGTTCCCTCGGTCTGTGGGTCCGCGTCGTCCGGCGTGAACGTCCCCGTCTCACAGCAGGCGTTCATCCCGAACGAAATCGTCGGCTGTTCGCCGTCCTCGACGGCGCTGTCCGTCTCGAACCTCGAAGACAACGACTTCATCTTCCGGACCGCGCCCTCGGACTTCCTGCAGGGCCGCGTCATGGCGCAGGTCATGGCCGAGCGCCTCGAAGCCAGTTCGGTCTCGACGCTGTACGTCAACAACGACTACGGCCAACAGCTCTCCGAGCGCTTTGCGAGCGTGTTCAGCGACTCGTTCGACGGCGAAGTGTACAACCAAGTCGCGTTCAACATCGGCGAGTCCTCGTACTCCTCGGTCATCGAGACGGCGCTGTCCGGCCCGGAGAACTAACCCGACAGACCCGATTTTTTCTTCGTCGCCGCCGACGCGAGCGACTGCGCTCTGTCGCCGCGCCCCCGTATCAGTTCACGTCTCCGTTCCTGTTCCGTTCCCGTCCATCCCGTTCCCGACCCTTCCGTTCTGCGTTCCCGCTATACGCCTCCGGGTGACACAAGATATACATACGACCGCTGACAGCTTCGAGTCGATGAAGCGACGCGCCCTCCTCTCGACAGTCGCCGGGTCGGCCCTCGGACTCACCGGCGGCTGTCTCTCCGACACCGACGCCCCGACCGAGACCCCCACGGACCCGCAGACCACCACCGCCACGACTGACGCCCCGAGCGAGTCGGACACGCCGGACTCGGAATCCGACCCCGGCGTCGGCCTCTCGGTCGTCAACGAGGACGACGAGCCGCACGCGCTGTCGGTCCGAGTGGCCGACGACGACGAGACGCGCGTCGACCGTTCGCTCGACGTCGGTGCCGGCCCCGGCTACGGCCGGAACGTCGCGAACGACCTCGTCGACGACGGTCGCTACCGCGTCGTCGCCGAACTCGAAAGCGGCGCGACCCTCGACTACGAGTGGACGGTCACGAACGAGACGCGCCGCCTCGAACTCGTCGTCACGTCCGACGCCGGCCTCGAACCGCGACGGCTCGTGACGCCGGCACTCGACGACGCCGACCTGCCGTACTCGGTGCCGGGCGCGGCGGACATCTTCTCGCCGCCGACCGCGGGGATTCGGAACCGGAGCGACGCCGATGCTCGGCTGACGGTCGCCATCGAACACGACGGGACCCGCTTTTTCGAGCACACGTTCGACGCGGCGACCGACAGAGAGATTTCGACGCCGGCGCTCGTCGAGTCCCACGGCACCTACGAGGTGTTCGTGGAGGCCGACGACGGCCGCACCGCGAGCCACGAGTGGCACATCCCGGAGACGTGGGCGTGGCCGATGCTCGCGGTGCTCGTCGCGGCAGACGGCTCGCTTCGGGTCGGCTGTGCGTGGCCAGAGACGGCCTCGGTTCGCGTGGCGAACGAGGCCGAGACGGAACGCGAGGTGACGCTGACGCTCGTCCGCCCCAACGACGCTGATGCCGGCGGTGACGACGCCGGCGTCGGAACCGACTCTGGGGGCGCGGTCGTCTCGGAGACGGCGCAGACTGTCCCACCCGGCGAGTCGAACGTGTCGGTCGACGTCCCCATCGGCGACGAGTACGAACTAGCTGTCGAGACGCCTGCGGGCTCAGAGACGGTCGACTACCCGGCGTGTTACTGCTGGAGCACGGATGTAACGGTGACAGTCGGCGGTACCTCGGCGGGAGCTTCGAACGGCGGAGACGACGGCCCGTCGGTCGAGTCGTTCCAGTACGTCTGCGAGTGACCGGCGAAAAATGGCGTGGGCCGTTGAGACGGACTACCCGCCGAGGAAGTCCTGCCGGACCTGTTCGTCTTCGAGGAGCGCCGTGCCGGTGTCCATGTAGCGGTTCTGCCCGTTGGCGAGGACGTAGCCGCGGTCACAGCGCTGGAGCGCCTCCGTCGCGTTCTGTTCGACCATCAGGATGGCCGTGCCGGCCTCGTTGATTTCGTCGATTTTGTCGAACATCTCCTCGACGAGGTCGGGCGCGAGGCCCGCCGACGGCTCGTCTAAGAGCAGGAGGTCGGGGTCGAGCATGAGCGCGCGACCCATCGCGAGCATCTGCTGTTGCCCGCCGGACATGGTGCCCGCCTTCTGGTCTTTCCGCTCTCTGAGGATGGGGAACCGCTCGTAGACCGCCTCCATGGCGTCCTTCGGCACCTCGTCGAGGATGTACGCGCCCATTTCGAGGTTCTCTTCGACCGTCAGCGTCGGGAAGATGTTGTCGTTCTGCGGGACGTAGCCGATGCCGACGTGGATGATGTCCTCGGGCCGGCGGCCGGTGATATCCTCGTCTTTGAACCGGACGTTGCCCCCCATGTGGACGGTCAGCCCGAAGACTGACTTCATCGTGGTCGATTTGCCGGCTCCGTTCGGCCCGACGATGGTGACGTACTCGCCGTCGAACACGTCCATGTCGACGTCGGTGAGAATCTGGAGGTCGCCGTAGCCGGCGTCGAGGTTGCGGACGCGCAAGAGCACGTCGTCGCGGCCCTCGACGCCCGCGCCGCTCGTCGCGTCGGTGTTGGCGTCGACGCTCATACGTTGCCTCCGAGGTAGGCCTTGATGACCTCTTCGTTGCTCCGAATCTCGTCGGGCGTCCCCTCAGTGAGCACCGAGCCCTGATGGAGGACGATGACGTGTTCACAGTTGTTCATGATGAGGTCCATGTCGTGCTCGACGAGCAGGAACGTGTAGCCCTGCTCGCGGAGTTCGTGTACGTGTTCGAGTAGCTTCTTCTCAAGCGTGGGGTTGACCCCGGCGAACGGCTCGTCCAAGAGTAGCATGTCGGGGTCGGTCAGAAGCGCCCGCGCCATTTCGAGGAGTTTGCGCTGGCCGCCCGAGAGGTTGCCCGCGTACTCCTCTGCGATGTGGGCGATGTCGAAGAAGTCGAGCACCTCCCAGACGCGTTCGAGCAGTTCCTCTTCCTGTTCGCGAACGTCGTCGCGGAGGCCCGGCATGACCGAGCGCCACAGCGCCTCGCCCCGCTGGTGTTTCGGTGCGAGCATCATGTTTTCGAGGACCGTCATCTCGCTCAGTTCGCGGGCGATTTGGAACGTCCGAACCATCCCGCGGTTGGCGATTTGGTGGGGTTCCTCACCGGTGATGTCCTCGCCGTTGAACGTGACCGTCCCGGCGTCGGGCTTGAGCATGCCCGTGATGAGGTTGAACGTCGTCGACTTGCCGGCCCCGTTCGGGCCGATAAGGCCCGTGAGCGTCCCGGATTCGACCTCGAAGGTCGCGCCGTCGACGGCGGTGATACCGCCGAAGGACTTCTCCAGTCCCTCGACCTGTAGCGGGTAGTCGACCGACGTGTCGACGCCGGAGGCGAACGCGCCGAGCGCCCCCTCGTCGACTTTCCTCGCCACGTCTTCGGCGGGTTGGTCGGCGGCGTCACTCATCGGTCTCACCTCCTTCGGCCGCGGTGTCGACGCCGCCGTCGGTGCGGACCGAGTCGTCGTCCCCGCCGTCGGCGGTCATCGACTTCGGCCGCGACAGCGGGATGACCGACGCCGTCTCCTTGCGGTAGCCGAGCATCCCCTCCGGCCGGTTGTGCATCAGCCAGATGAGCACGAGGCCCATCACGACCAGTTGGAGTTGCCGGATGCTGTCGACCGTGTACAGGAGGAACGGCACGGGGTCGAACTGCGAGATGAGCGGCGAGATAGCCTGTCCGAAGCCGGACGGCGAGTCGAAGTTGGGGAACACCGCAGTCACGAGGTTCTGGAAGTACCGCGGCCCCTGATAGAGCACCGCCGCGAAGACGGCCCCGCCGAGGACGCTCCCGGTGTTCGAGCCAGCGCCGCCGATGATGAGAGCAATCCAGACGAAGAACGTCACGCGCGGCCGGAAGAAGTTCGGCGTCACCGCGCCCTGCGGGACGAGCCAGAGGATGCCGGCGAGTCCCATCAGCGCGCACCCGAGCATGAACGACTTGATTTTGAACCGGTCGGTGTTCTTGCCGAGGGCGTTCGCCACGTCCTCGTCCTCACGGATGGCCTTCAGCACGCGGCCGAACGGCGACTCGCCGGTGCGCTTGAGTAGCCAGTAGAACACCGCGACGAAGCCGAGGAGTAACAGCCCGTAGATGAGGCCGTCGACGACCGGCTTGGGGTTCCTCGGCACCACCACTTGGAAGGCGTCGACGAAGCCGAGGTACGCGTTCCAGAGGCCGAGGCCGCGGAACAGCGCCTCAAGCGGCGGGGCGAAGTCGAGGATGAGGCCCGACCCGCCGCCGAAGCCGACGCGGTTGCCGAACAGCTGGAACTGCTGGATTTCGCCCGAGAGGAAGCTGAAACGGACGATTTCCGACATGGCGATGGTGACGATAGCGAGGTAGTCGGCTCGCAACCGGAGCGCCGGGAGCGCGACCACGAGCCCCAAGAGCGCGGCCGCGAGCATCCCGGCGAGGATACCGACCCAAAGCGGCAGGCCGAGGCCGCCGACCTGCGCCGCGCCGCCGGCGACGTACGTCGGTTTCGTCACGATGGCCGTGACGTAGACGCCGACGGCCATGAAGCCGACGATGCCGATGTTGAACAGCCCGGTGTATCCCCAATGGAGGTTGAGCGCGAGCGACAGCATGGCGAAGACGCCGATGTAGAACGTCAGCGTCGCGATGGAGTTGAGCTGTCCGCGGAGCGTGTAGCCGAGGACGGACCCGGCGAGGACGTACGCGAGGTACGTCGCGAGGAGGACCAGCACGATGAGGCCCGCGTCGCCGCCCGGAATGCGGTCGGTGAAGTCGTCGCGGACGCTCATGCGGTCGCCCTCCCGCTGAACAGCCCGGACGGTTTCACGAGGAGGATGACGATCATGACGACGAAGGCGGCGGCCCGCGAGAACGCCGAGGGAATCCACAGGACCGACATCGACGCCGTCAGCCCGATGACGAGTCCGCCGGCGATAGCCCCGTAGATGGAGCCGATGCCACCGAGGATGACCGCGGCGAAGATGAGAAGCAACAGGAGCCACCCGTCGTTGAACCCGAGTGTCCCCTTCCAGAGAATGAACATGTACCCGGCGACGCCAGTCAGGCCCCCGCCGATAATCCACGTCGCGCGGACGACGCGCTCGGTTGAGATGCCGGTGATGAGCGCGAGGTCCTTGTTGTCGGCCATCGCGCGCATCGCCTTCCCGAGTTTCGTCCGCTGTAAGAGGACGTGAACCCCGAGCATCAGGCCCGAGGCGACCACGAGGAGCGTGATGTCGTGGGCGTTGATGAAGACCGTTCCGTCGACGAAGTACAGCGATATCGAGGGCGGCTGGGCGGTCGTGCCGCGAACGTCGGAGCCGAAGACGAACTGCATCAGGTAGCGGAGCGCGAACGCGACGCCGACGCTCGTGATGAGAAGCGTGATGCCGTCCTCGTTTCGAATCGGTTTGAAGATGGTTCGGTCGACCGCGAGCGACAGGGCGATGGCGAAGCCGCCGGAGACGACGATGCCGGCGACGACCGCGAGCGGCGTCGAGAGCACCCCGATACCGAGCGTCCCGCCGTAGACCGACCCCCCGGCCCCGACGAGCAGGAGCGCGCCGACGTCGGCGCGACCCAGTCCGGCGATGAGGTACGTCGTCGCCCACCCCGAGAACGCTCCGGCCGTGATGTAGTCGCCGTGCGAGAAGTTAGCGAAGTTTAGAATACTGTACGTCATCGACAACCCGATGCCCGCGAGGCCGATTACGAGCCCCCGCATCAGACCATCCCAGACGAGCGTGCCAATGTCGGCAAACTGCGTCTGCCCCGTTGCTAACCCGCGAAGTAAGTCACCGAGCAGTACGACTACGATGACCGCCAAGACGAGCGCGAACGGGCGCTCGATGGCAAACTGCCTTCCACGGGAGTAGGTTTCGGCAATACCCATTGATAACTATCCTCATGATATGTGCGGACCATAAACATAGATAAATCTTTCCTCATCGGTCGTCTTTACTGACCCTACTCGGCACCCCGCAGGAACGCGATTCCCCGATTTGGAGTCGAATCGGCGACACTTAAAAGCAGATAGAGCCACGACAGACCCCATGCGCGTCAGTTCGGCGGCGTTTTCGGACCTCGACCGCCTCGCCGACCTGTGGGTCGAACTCGCCGCGGACCAGCGGGCGTTCGGGTCGCACCTCCGCGCCGACGCCAACCGGACGCCGATTCGGGAGGCGCTGGCTCGGCACGTCGCCGCCGACGGCGTGCTCGTCGCCCGCGAAGGCGATACCGCGGGCGGGACGGAGGGCGGAAGCAACACGGAGGCCGCGGGCACGGACGACGTCGTCGGCTTCGTCATGTTCGACATCGAGGCGGGGGCGTACGAACAGGACGCGACCCGCGGGCTGGTGCGGAACCTGTTCGTCCGTCCGGCGTACCGGGACGCCGGCGTCGGCACGCGACTGCTGGAGGCCGCGGAGAACGCACTCGGTGAGGCCGGAGCCGACACCGTCGCGCTGGACGTGCTGGCGGCCAACGACGCCGCCCGTCGGTTCTATCGGCGACACGGCTATCGACCCCACCGCGTCGAACTGGAGAAATCGATGCGAAGCGATACACACTCAAAGGAGGACGGGTAATCGACGGACGCGCCAGGAGAGCATGGGCGGTTCATGCACTCGACTTGTAATCGAGACTTCGTGGGTTCGAATCCCACTCCTGGCTTGTTTCGGCGTTTCGTTCGTTTTTCTCGAATCCCGTCGCCACCGAGCCACCGTCGCAGTCGGGGCCTCGACGCACGCCGTCAGTTCCGGCGGGCGGGCGGCCGCACGCGAATGAGGAGAAGCGACCCCGGAACGCCGAGGACGAGCGCGCGGAACGGGTTATGCTTGATGATAACGTCGGGGTCGAGCGGCTCCGACTGGAGGTCGGTGATGCGGATACACGAGTAGTAGACCGTGACGTGAGTCAACACGTACGCGAACGCCGCGGGGACGACGACCGGATATCGAATCCCGAGCATCGCCAGCGCCTCGAACGCGAGAGCGGTGAGCGCCGAGATGAACAGGAGATTCCCCAGTTGGAGCGTGACGCCGGTCAGCGCCGTTATCGCGGTGTCGAACAGCGACGCGCCGTAAGGCGTGTACGTGAGCGCGGTGACGACTGCCACCGCTCCGAGAAAGAGCCCGGCGAACAACCCAGACAGCGCGTACACGAACTCCATTAGAGGACCGTTACGGGCCCGACGAGTGCGGGGAATTTAGTTCTACCTCCCTCGTTATCGCGGGAGAAAATCAGAGAACGCTACCCTGCGCGGCGGTGGACCGCCGTCGAGACGGAATTTTATCTTCACCCGGAACGTCCTGTTCGGTATGAACGCGACCGATCAATTCATGCTCGCCGTGACGCTTCTCATCTTCGCGCTCCTCGTCGTCGGCCTGCTTCTCGCACTCGTGTAGGGAGAAAACTTATGTGATATTCATGGAGGATACTAGATACCATGCCGGAATGTCAGAACTGTGGTTCGTTCGTGACGCCAGCATACGCCCGAGTCTTCACCCCCGATGGCATGGAGAACCCGCGCGTCTGTCCGAACTGCGAGGATATGGTCCGCGACGGCGCGCAGGTGCGGGCGGCCCGCTCACCGAGAAATCACTAACGGTCCGAGCCGTTACTGCGCGACGTGGTAGTGCTCGGCGTCCTGTCGGACGAATCCGCGCTTCGAGAGCGTACTGAGGATGCTGTAGAGAGCGATTTTCTTCATCTCCAGACCGTTTTGCAGGTCGGTGATAGACGCGCCGTCGTGCGTGGTGAGATAGAGGTACACGAGTTTGGCCGAGGGCGATTCGAGTTCGCCGGGGACTTCGATGGTCGGAACCGTCTGTTGCATGGTCGTTGTCATCCTCTTTGCTTCGACGATAATAAAACTCTCTTACAACAATCGTCGAAGAACGGGGCCGGGAGTGAGGCTTCGAACGTCTCGAATTCGGGGGAATCGCCGAATCCATCACGAATATCTATCCGACGAAATGCGGCGTTCGACGCCTCCGACTTCGACTGTCGTCGAAGAGCGCGAGCCGTGAGTCGTCGCGTGCCGAACGGCCCGGAGCGTCGCGGTTTCGAGACGGAAGGGGCGGGAGTCGAACCACGCGAAGCCATTGAAAACCACCGGTCCGACCGCGAGGGCCTGTGCCGGTGTGCTCTACCACTGAGCCACCCTTCCGGCCGAGCGTAGGAGTCGAGCGGCCAAATAGCCGTTGGTGGGTCCGGTCACGGTCACGCGGTTCGGCGGGCCGAGCGCCCGTCGATGCGCCGCTGGGCGGTCGGCGTCGAAAGAAATGTCGGCTGTGGCTCGGCGGGGTCGGAGTTCGCTCAGTAGCTCCGAATCTTCGGCTCGTAGGTCTTGTTCTCGCCTTCGAGGATGACCGGTTTGAACCAGAGTTCTGGGCGGCCGTCGCTCCACGAGAGCATCGTGTGCTTGAGCCAGTCCTCGTCGCGGCGCTCCTGGTACTCCTTGCGCCAGTGGGCACCGCGGAACTCGTTGCGCGCGAGCGCGCCGAGCGTGATGGCCTCGGCGATGTCGAGGATGTTCCGCGTCTCCAGCGTCTGGAGCAGGTCCGTGTTGAACGTCCGCGACTTGTCGGCCACGAACACGTCCTGATAGAGTTCGCGCGCCTCGCGGATGTCCCGGAGCGCGTCCTTGAGCGCCGACTCCTCGCGGAAGACGTTCACGTTGCGCGTCATCGACTTCTGGACGCGCTCGCGAATCTCGGCCTGCTGGATGCCGTCGTCTCGCTCCAAGAGCGTCTCGATGGTCTCGCGCTCGTCTTCGACGGCGCGCTGGACGAGGTCGGTCCCGGAGGCTGACGCGCCGGCGTCGGCGGCCGTCCCGCCGTCCGCGACGGCGTCCTCGCCGATGCCCGCTTCGCCGAGTTCGACCGGCGAGTCGACCTCACCGAGTTCGTACTCGCCTTCTTTGCCGGTCGTGATTTCGGCCGACTCCATGTCCTTGCCCGCGGCGTGGTGGCCGGCGCGCTTGCCGAAGACGATGAGTTCGGGGAGCGCGTTGCCGCCGAGGCGGTTGCCGCCGTGGACGGAGGCGCAGGCGCACTCGCCGGCCGCATACAGGCCGTCGATGCACGTCTCGCCGTTCTCGTCGGTCTCGATGCCGCCCATCGCGTAGTGCTGGCCCGGCTTGACCGGCATCGGCGCATCGAGGGGGTTGACGCCCTCGAAGTCCTCCGAGAGGTGGATGATGTTTTCGAGGCGGTCGACGATGCGCTCCTCGCCGAGGTGGCGCATGTCGAGGTGGACGTACTCGTCTTCGATACCGCGGCCCTCGTTGACCTCGGTCAGTTCGGCGCGCGAAACCACGTCGCGAGAGGCGAGTTCGCCGAGGTTGTTCGCGTAGCCGTACTCGAACATGAAGCGCTCGCCGTTTTCGTTGTAGAGGATACCGCCCTCGCCGCGGACGCCCTCGGTGATGAGGACGCCCGTCGAGGGGAGCGTCGTCGGGTGGAACTGGATGAACTCCATGTCCTCCATCGGCGCGCCCGCCCGGTAGGCCATCGCGACGCCGTCGCCGGTGTTGGCGACCGCGTTCGTCGTGTGGTCGTAGACCTGCCCGAGACCGCCGGTGGCGAGGATGACGCCGTTGCGGGCGCGGAAGCCCTCGACCTGTCCGGTCTGGACGTCGTAGGCGACGATGCCGTGACAGCTTCGGTCCTCGGGCGTCTCCTCGTCGGAGACGGCCAGTCGGGTCACGTGCCACTCGTCGTACACCTTGATGCCGCGTTTGACGAGTTGCTCGTACATCGTGTGGAGCAACTGGTGACCCGTCTCCGCGCCCGCGTAAGTGGTCCGCGGGAACGAGAGTCCGCCGAACGGCCGCTGGCTGACGCGACCGTCGTCGTCGCGGGAGAACGCCATTCCCCAGTGTTCGAGCTGGATGGTCTCTTTCGGACTGTCCTTACAGAGGGTCTCGGCCGCCGGCGCGTCGGCGAGATAGTCCGAGCCCTTCATCGTGTCGTAGGCGTGGTCCTCCCACGAGTCGCCTTCGCGGAGCGCGGCGTTGATGCCGCCCTCCGCCGCGCCCGTGTGACTTCGGACCGGGTGGAGCTTCGACACGATGGCCACGTCGGCCCCTTCCTCGTGTGCCGCAATCGCCGCGCGCAGGCCCGCCCCGCCCGCGCCGACTACGATAACGTCGTGTTCGTACATGGTGTGTTTGGGTGTGTCGTAGGGTTGGTCGAACTTCAGGGTTTCACCGGGAAGTTCACCAGAACTTCAGGTTGTTCTTAATCGCCTCGCGCTTGAGCTCCTGGATGTGCTCCGTGAGGGGGATGTCTTTCGGGCACACCTCGGTACAGGAGAACTGCGTCTGACAGCGCCAGACGCCGTGTTCCTGTTCGAGGATTTCGAGGCGGCGCTGTTTCATGTCCTCGCCCTCGCGTTCGTCCATGGCGAAGCGGTAGGCCTTGTTGATGGCCGCGGGACCGAGGTACTCGTTGTCGCCGGCGGCGATGTTACACGAGGACATACACGCGCTACACCAGATGCAACGGGTGGACATCTTGACCTTCTCGCGGTTCTCTCGCGTCTGTCGTTGCTCGTCGAGTTCGCCGTCCGGAAGCGAGTTCGTCTGGAAGTACGGCTCGACGGACTCCATCTGGTCGTAGAAATGCTCCATGTCGACGACGAGGTCCTTGACCACATCGGCGTGCGGGAGCGGTTCGACCCGAACCGGCTCCGAGAGGTCCGACAGCTGAGTCTTACAGCCGAGTCGCTGCGAGCCGTTGACGAACAGCGCGTCGGACCCGCAGATGGCCTGCCGGCAGGAGTGCCGGAAGGTCAGCGAGGAGTCGTAGTGGTCACGCGCCCACATCAGCGCGTCGAGGACCGTCATCCCCTGTTTGTACGGGACGTGGAAGTCGTCGAAGCGAGGCTCCTGTTTCTCCGGCACCTCGGGGTCGTAGCGGAAGACCTTGAGGTGGTAGACGTCGTCGGCGGAACGCGCTTTCTCGGCCGCCTCGACCTCGCGCTGTTCTTGGACGCGCTCGGCGCGTTCGCGCTTTTTCGCGTCGCGTTTCTGCTTGCCGGCGGACGCGGGTTCGGTGGCCGATTCCTCTTCGACTGATTCGGGAACTTGCGTGCTCATTAGATGGGAACACCTCCGGCCCACGCGAGGGCCGTACGGACGCCCTGCACGATGAGGAGGACGCTCGCGAGACCGAGAATCGCCTTGACCGCCGTCTTCCGGGTGCCGGAGAGGCCCTGGTTGACGAGGGCGTTGTAGACGCCGTTGACCCCGTGGAACGTCGCGGTAACGAGGAACAGGATCATCAGCGAGAAGTACGTCAACTGCTCCATGCGCGCCTGCGAGAGCGCGAACGTCACTTCGTCGGCGTGGTTGAGGAAGTGGAGCAGGAAGAAATGGAACGCCAGCACCACGACGAGGAACGCGGCGGTCAGCCGCTGCCAGAGCCACCGCCGGCCGCCGGGCTCGAAGGACGTGTATCGTTCCGCCATCAGATGCTCACCCCCGAGAGGAACGTGGGGACGCTCGCGACGACGATGACACCCGTGAGGATAAGCGACGCGTAGAAGCTCCTGTCCTGTGCTTCCAGCCCGACGCCCAAGTCGACGAACAGCAGTCGCAGTCCGTTGAGGATGTGGAACACCGCCACCGCGAGCAGTCCGACTTCGAGAATACGCACGACCAGGAGACTCTCCAGCGCCTGAATCGTGTTCGTGTACGCCGCCGCGCCCGAGAGGGCCGTCGACAACACGGCGATGTGGGTGAAGAGATAGCCCACAAGCACCCAGCCGGTGAACTTGTGGAATATCCAGGCCCACATGCCGGCCGAGAACTCCCGCCATCTGCTGAAGTCCTCGATGAGGCCCCGATTGTAAGACTGACTCATGCTCCTGTGAGTGTCGGGAAGGGGAGGGTATAGAACTTACGTGTATGGAGTTTCGTGAGGGTCGGCAAGAATCGCCGGGCCCGCGGACGTCTCGGGTCGCGTCGGCCGGTCTCAGCGCGTCGCTTCGGGAGCGCCGGACTGCTCGCGCTCGACGACGCGCCGCACCTTGTCCTTCAGTTCGACGAGGTGGCAAAGCGGGTTGCCGGGGTAGACGACCGGGTTTTCGAGGACGCCGACGAGCAGGCCCGTGAAGGGGGCCACGACGGTCACGTTGTCGTCCTTGAACGGGTTCGTAATCGTGCAGATGCGGTCGCCCTGGTGGACGAGCGCGCCGCGGTCGTGGTGCATGTCGACGATGCCGCCCGCGTCGGCGCGGAGCCACGTCTTCTCGTTTTCGTCCGAGATGACGGTCCGCCAGCCCGGCCAGTTGACCGTTGAGGTCTCCCGGAGGCCGTACTCGGCGAAGACGCTCTCGACGCCCGCGAGCGCCTCGTCGATGAGTTCGCGCTGGAAGCGGTGGGCCTCGCCCATCTCGACGGTTATCGCCGGCGTCCCGTCCGCCGACGACTCCGTCCGGAGCATCCCGCTGGACCCGGAACTGTCGATGATGACGTGCGAGCCGAAGGCGTTGGCGAGGCGCGCGACCGCGGGGTCGGACATGTCGGCGCGGACGTGAAGCATGTTGGTCCGCCCCCGCGTCGAGGTGTGGAAGTCGATGCCGAGGTCGCAGGGCGCGATGAAGTTCTGGTAGATTCGGTGGGCCATCCGCTTTGCCCCCGTCGAGGTCTCGGAGCCCGGAAACGACCGGTTCAGGTCGCGGTCGTAGATGGGGAGATACCGCTGTTGGGCGAGAAAGGCGGGGACGTTCATCACCGGCATGCAGACGAGCGTGCCCGTGAAATCCGCGAGGTCCCACTCGTAGGCCACCTCGCGGACGACCTCGATACCGTTCAGTTCGTCACCGTGGGCGGCGGCGGAGAGGAACACGGTCGGCCCCGGCCGCTCCCCGTTGATGATGGTGACGGGGATGCGAACCGGGTCGCCGAGATACGTCTCCGAGATGCCGTACCGGATGTCCTGTGTCTCGCCCGGCTCGACCTTCCCGCCGTTGTAGGTGAAGGCCTCGTTGTCGGCCATGTGATTCGATGGGTGGGCCGGGGTTATAAACGGTCGCGACGGACCGCCCGACGCCGTCCTCGCCGTTGCGAACCGAGGGCCTTCCGCTCTCGACCGTCATGTCTTTGAAACCGGGAAGATATCAACAGAGTATGTCCACCACAGACGACGCCGTGCGTGTCGGCGTGCTTTCTCTACACAACAGCAAGGAGACGAAGGCAATCCTCAACGCGGTCGAAGACCTGGGCCACGAGCCGGTGTGGCTCCGTCGGGAGAACGCGGCGGTCAGCATCGAAGACGGCGAGGTGACAGTCGAGCCTGAGGTGGACATCATCGCGAACCGACTGCTCCTGTCGAACACCGAAGAGCCCGCGGAGCTACTCGGGCTGGCGACGACGTTCAACCGCATCCGGCCGATGCTCAACGAGCCGGACGCGGTCCTCGCGGCCATCCACAAGTTCGCCACGGCCGCGACGCTCGCCAACTGGAACATCCAAGTGCCCGACGCGCTCCTCGCGCTCTCGAACGACCGGCTCAACAAGGGCCGCGAGCGCTTCGGCGACGTCGGCGTCTACAAGTCCGCCATCGGTACCCACGGCGGCGGGACGTGGAAAGTCGACCTGACCGAGCCCGTCAACCCGAAGGTCGGCAACCGGCAGGCGTTCCTTCAGAAGCTCATCGACCGCGACGGCGACCGCCACCGCGACCTGCGCGTCTACATCGTCGACGGCGACATCGTCGGCGCGATGTACCGCTACGCCCCGGAGGGCGACTGGCGGACCAACGTCGCCCTCGGCGGCGACGTGCTCGACGCGACCGACGAGATGCCCGACGAGGCGCGTGAGACGGCGCTCTACGCCGCCGAAGTGATGGAGATGGACTACGTCGGCGTCGACCTCGTCGAGGGCGAGGACGGCTGGTTCGTCCTCGAAGCCAACCCGACCGCCGGGTTCAAGGGCCTCTATCAGGCGACGGGCAAGAGCCCCGCGCCGCACATCGCGAAGCTCGCAATCGAGCGTGCGGGCGGCGAGATTGACGACACGCGCGTCGAGGAGCTGTCGGCGACGCTCGACGACTCCGTCCCCTCGTGTGCTCCCAACGAATCGCCCATCATCGACGGCGAAGCGCCCCTCATCGGCTACATCGAGGAAGTCGTCGTCAACGGGACCAGCGGCTCCCAGCAGACCCTCGCGAAGTCCGACACCGGCGCGACCCGGACGAGCATCGACACGAGCCTCGCCGCCGAAATCGGCGCGGGGCCGATTAAGAGCATGACGCGCGTGAAGTCCGGGAGCCTCAAGAGCGGGAAGGCCCGCCCCGTGGTCGACCTCGTCATCGGTATCGGCGGTACCCAGCACACCGTGACCGCCAGCGTCGAGGACCGCTCGCACATGGACTACCCGCTTCTCCTCGGGCGCGACATCCTCGAACACTACCGCGTGGACGTGCGCCGCCGCGCCAACGCCGACCGCACCGACAGCGACGACGAGGAAGAGGAACTCCTCGAAGAGTAAGCCGGCCGCCGGCGCGACTCCCCCGACGCGCTCACCATCGCCGTCGCGTCTCCCCGCGACCGCACCCACAGACACGCGCACTTTTCTCCCCGACGACCCAACCACGAGTCGATGAGCGACGACGCCTACCGCGAACTCCGGGCGGACCCCCACCTCGGCGACGTGGTCGACGAACACGGCCCGCTCTCGCTCGACCCGGCCGACGACCCCTTCGAGCGACTGGTCGTCTCAATCGTCAACCAACAGCTCTCGACGACCGCGGCGGCGACGATTCGGGACCGCCTGTTCGACCGCGTCGAGGTCACGCCCGAGGGGATACTCGCCGCCGACGAGGCCGTTCTGCGCGACTGCGGCCTCTCGAACCAGAAGGTCGGCTACGTTCGCAACGTCGCCGAGGCGTTCCGAGGCGGACTGTCGGCCGACTCGCTCCGGGCGATGGACGACGGCGAGGTCGTCGCGGCGCTCACCGAGATTCGCGGCGTCGGCGACTGGACCGCCAAGATGTTCCTTATCTTCGTGCTCGCCCGCGAGGACGTGTTCCCGGTCGAAGATCTCGGGATTCGCCGCGGCATGGAACACGTCTTCGGGTTCGAACGCGACGCCGTCTCCCGCGGCGAGATGCGCGAGCGCGCCGAGCGATGGGCACCCTATCGGAGCTACGCCAGCCGGTATCTCTGGCGGTGCGTTGACTAACGGTAAATGGGTGGAAAGTCGAACCGACCGAGTTAATCGACGGACTGCGGCGGTGTCTATCGAGAATTTAATAAACAGAAGTTGAGTTTACATCTCATGCGAGGGAAACGTTGAAACCGCGACGCAGTATAACGTTCTTCCATGAACGTAGATGACGTCGACAGTATCACCGTTCTCGGAGCGGGCAACATGGGCCACGGCATCGCGGAGGTCGCGGCGCTCGCCGGCTACGACGTCGTCCTGCGCGACATCGAAGACGAGTTCGTCCAGCAGGGCTACGACAAAATCGAGTGGTCGCTGAACAAACTCGCCGAGAAGGACCGACTATCGCAGGAGGACGCCGACGCCGCGCTCGCCCGCGTGTCGACCGCGGTGGATCTCGCCGAGGCCGTCGCCGACGCCGACGTCGTCATCGAGGCCGTCCCCGAGAAGATGGCCATCAAAAAGGAGGTGTACACCGAGTTGGAGGAACACGCTCCCGACCACGCGGTGTTCGCCACCAACACCTCCAGCCTCTCTATCACCGAACTCTCCGAGGTGACGGCGCGACCCGAGCGGTTCTGCGGGATGCACTTTTTCAACCCGCCGGTCCGCATGGACCTCGTCGAGGTCATCTCCGGCGCGCACACCGCCGACGAGACGCTCGACCTCGTCGAGGACCTCGCCGAGTCGATGGGTAAGACGCCCGTCCGCGTCCGCAAGGACAGCCCCGGCTTCATCGTGAACCGCATCCTCGTCCCGCTGATGAACGAGGCGGCGTGGATCGTCCACGCCGGCGACGCGACGATGGCCGAAGTCGACTCCACGACGAAGTACGACATGGGCCTTCCGATGGGGAGCTTCGAACTCGCCGACTACGTCGGCATCGACGTGGGCTATCACGTCCTCGAATACATGCACGAGGTGCTCGGCGACGCCTACGAACCGTGTCCGCTCCTCTCGGAGAAGGTCGAGGCGGGTGACCTCGGCCAGAAGACCGGCAGGGGTTTCTACGACTACGAAGACGGCGAGGGCGCTGAGGTCCCTCACGACGAGGGAAGCGAGGCGGTCAAGAACCGCCTGCTCGGCGTCATGGCGAACGAGGTCGCCGGTCTCGTCGGAAACGACGTGGCCGACCCGGCCGCCATCGACCGCGCGGTCAAACTCGGCGGGCGCTTCCCCGACGGCCCGGCGAAGATGGCCGACAGCGCCGGTATCGACAGCCTCGTCGACGCGCTCGACGACCTACACGACGAGACCGGCGAGGAGCGCTACGAGGCCGTCGCGTACCTCCGTGACCTCGCCCGGTCCGGCGAGGGCTTCTACGGCGGCAAGGGGTCGTCCGACGACGCCCCCGCGTTCGACACCCTCTCGGTCGACGTGCGCGAGGGTGTCGGCCATATCACGCTCGACCGCCCGCACCGTCTCAACACCATCAGCACGGACCTCATCGACGAGCTTTCGACGGCTATCGACCTGTTCGCCGACGACGACGACGTTCGCGCCGTCCTCCTCACGGGGGCCGGCGAGCGCGCGTTCTCCGCCGGTGCGGACGTGACAAGCATCGCCGCGAGCGGTCCCGACGCCCTGACCGGCACCGAACTCTCCCGGACGGGCCAAAAGGTGTTCAGCAAACTCGAAGCGAGCGATATGCCCGTCGTCGCCGCCATCGACGGCTTCTGTCTGGGCGGTGGCATGGAGCTCACCATGTGCGCCGACCTGCGAATCGCCACGAAACGCTCCGAGTTCGGCCAACCGGAACACAACCTCGGTCTCGTCCCCGGGTGGGGCGGCACCGTCCGACTCCAGCGCATCGTGGGCACGGGTCGGGCGAAAGAAATCATCTTCACCGCCGACCGGTACGACGCCGAGACGATGGCCGACTACGGCTTCGTCAACGAACTCTTCGAGAGCGAGAACTTCGAGACCGAAGCGTTCGAGTACGCCAAACAGTTCGCACAGGGACCGCCCGTCGCCCAGCGACTCACCAAACGCGCCATGCACAGCGCGTGGGAAGACAGCGACGCCGGCCTCGAAGTCGAATCACAGGCGTTCGGGCTGGTGTTCACGACCACCGACCTGATGGAGGGAGTCGCCGCCTTCACGAGCGACCGCGACCCCGAATTCACGGGCGAGTAATCGACTGTCGTGGGTGGGTTCCTCTCACTCACCCACGATGGAACGCAACGCTTAAAATAGTCCAACGACCACTCGTGAATGCAGACGCTCGGTTGGTGTAGTCCGGCCAATCATCTTGGCCTTTCGAGCCGAGGACCAGGGTTCAAATCCCTGACCGAGCATCCCATTCTCCCGCCGTCTTGCGATTTTTGGTCGTGAACAGAGCGATGATAGCCAATGTTTCAGGCCAAGTCGATAATCACGATCCGACTACCCCGACGCCGTCTTGCGATTAGCCGTATTGTCCCACCCAGTAGATTCAAAGGAACGGCCGAGTGCACGTTAATCGCCCGACGGAGGCGAGGCTGATGGACGAACTCGACGAGCTACCCGTCGTCACCGACGCTTCGGAGGAATACCTAAATCCGCGTCAACGGCTCGACTACCGCGCCGAACGAGAGGCGTGTCTCGAATGGCTCCTCACCTTCGGGAAGAAGCCGGACGAGGCGAGCGGGTACGCGCCCAGCACCTTGAAACAGGGCGCGTACCGAACCGACCGGTTCTATCGGTTCGTCTGGGACCGAGAGGGCGGATATACGGCGAACGTCACGCACGACCACGCCGACGCGTGGATGAAACACCTCGCACGCGGGGACACGAGCTCGACGCACAAGCGGAACTGCCAGAAAGCGATCAAACGACTGTTCAAATGGCGACAGCACGAACACGGACTCAGCCCGTGGGACCCCGATATCACGTTCGCCTCGGACTCCGGAACGAATCCCCGGGACTACCTGACCCGCGAGGAGCGATCCGCCGTGCGCGAGGCGGCGCTCGAATACGGCTCCGTCCCGAATTACGGTAACCTCACGCCGGCGGAGCGAGACAGGTGGAAGCAGTACCTCGCCCAGCGGTTCGAGAAGCCGAAGTCCGAGATCAGACCCGCCGACTGGGACCGCGCGAACGGGTGGAAGATCCCGTCGCTCGTCTGGGCGAGCCTGGACGCGGGGCTCCGCCCGGTCGAAGTGAAGCGGTCAAAAGTCGGCTGGGTGGACACCGATAACGCCGTTCTCCGCATCCCGAAAGAGGAGAGCTCGAAGAACCGAGATCACTGGGTCGTCGGCCTCCAGTCCCGAACGGCAGAAGCGCTTGACAACTGGCTCGAAGAGCGCGAAGCGTACCCGGAGTATGACGACACCGATTCGGTCTGGCTGACTCGGAAGGCGAACCCGTACAGCACGAAAACACTCCGATACCTGCTGCATCAACTCTGCGATATCGCCGACATCGACACGACTCACCGGCAAATGAGTTGGTACACGATACGTCACTCAGTTGGTACTTATATGACCCGTGAGGAGGACCTCGCGGCCACCCAGGCGCAACTCCGGCACAAAAGCCCCGAAACGACCATGAAGTACGACCAAGTACCTGTGGAGGACCGGCAAGACGCATTAGACCGGATGGGATAACCGAGTGGTACTGAACTCCGCTATGCAATCCTGATACTGGGTATGGTTCTTCGCGCTTCGATTCTGATTGGATGAACGCCACTGGCCGGCCTATCCTTTATAAATCCACACACACAAGTGTGTATTGAAATGGCGACCAAAACGATCTCGCTCGACGAAGAGGCCTACGAACGCCTCAAAGCGCACAAGAGGGAGGGAGAGTCCTTTTCCGAGGTCGTCAAACGGATCGCGGGTGAGCGTTCGTGGAAGGAGGTGGCGGGCATCCTCTCCGACGAACGGGCCGAGGAACTGGAAGAGGCCATCGAGGAGGGACGCGAACGCTCTCGTGATCGTCGTGAACGACTCAAGTCCGATTTACGGAGCGACGAATGATCGAGGACACGTCGTTCATCATCGACGTGTTACGTGACGACCCCGACGCTCTCCGGTACCTCGATCTCATCGAGAAAGAGAACCGTCCCGAGAAAGTCGCCTCGATCACCGTGCTCGAACTCTATGAAGCCGTCCCGCAGTTAGACGTCCCTGAGAAACGTCAACGGAAGATCCTCGACGTACTGGATACCCGTCACGCCGTTGACGCCGACGGAGTCGTGATGCGGAAAGCGGGGAAAATCTCGGGAGAACTCATCGCTCGGGGCGAAGAGATCGATAGGGAGGACTGTATTATCGGTGCGACTGCGTTGCTAAACGACGAGCCCGTGGTCACCCGCAACAGTGACCACTTCGAGCGCATCGACGACCTCGACGTAGAAACGTATTGAGTGATTCCGCCGGAATCCACACCGCCGGAGCGTTGGAACCGTCACTCTCTCGATCCTAATTCGCCGCGCTCCGTTCGCTAGACCCGACCACTGTCCACGGAAAACATATATCATATGTTTGACTACCTGAGATATGGACCGCCGGACAGCCCTCCGGTCCCTCGCCGGGACCGCCGCCCTCCTCGGCGGATGCCTCTCCAGTCCAGAGCCAGCGCGTTCAGCCACTGCCATGAACACGGATTCGCCCACCGACGAGCGCCGAACAGTTTCCATCGAGAGCGTCGAAACGTCCACGCACGCGCTCCGATTGAACGATCTCGGCGCGTCGCCCGTCGCCTCGGTCTCTCAGCTGTCGAGTTACTCCGACCGTGAACGAAAAGTCATCGGACGAGCGATCGACGGCGGCTACGAGACGTCTGGTCCCTCTGAGTGGCTCGTCGAGTTCGTCTCTTCGACGCCGCGTTTCCGACGGGAGGGACAGTACTACCGACTCGACAATCCGTTCCCCGTCTACACGATTACCGGCGAGACGGTCGAAGAACGTTCCGTCGATGGGCGCGTGGCATCGTTCGAGGCGTATCGGGAAGCGGTCACGCACGACGGCAAGGTGATGACCGGGTTGATCCGAATCGCACTCGAAGAGGGTTACGAGACCACGTACATCTGGGACGGGCTCCGCGAGTTCCTCGACACGTACGACGCGGTCGAGTATCACGGCGACACCGTGCGACTCACGCTCCAGCGAGAGGACGCTACCCTGCCGTACACGATCACGGCCACGCAGATGTCTCCGGCTGATCTCACCGACGAGACCGTGTGGGACACGACGAACGCCTCCTCGGAGATCACGTCGATCGTGGCGGCCGCCGGGAAGACGGAGGGACTGTATCCAGTCGACGATCCTCCCGAAGCATTGCTTGATCAGCTCGACGCCCACCAGTACGTCTACCTCGACGGCACGTTCTACACGACGTACGTCGAGAAGCGAACCCCGCTGCCCGTCTCGGTGGGCGCGTCGGTCACCGATGCGACCCTCTCGGACGGAGCGAGCATCGAACTCTCGCTGACGAACGACCACTACGCGAACGTCAAGATCATGACCGGCGCTCCGAAACCGTTCGGCGTACTCCAGTTCCACCCGCTCGACACGCCCGACGAGCGGTTTCTCCTCTGGACGGACGCGTACGAGGAGAGCCAGCACGTTCAAACGGAGGGGCACACGGTCAAACTGGTCAACAGTATCGGGCTGATCCTGCGCTTGCGTCCGGGCGAAACCGTTCGGCACGAGTACCAGATCGAACAGACGAACCTCCGGCCCGGACAGTACGTTATCGAGAACGACGTGGATGTCTCCTTCGGAGACGGAAAGGGCGGAACACTCCCGTACCGAGTCGTCTTTTCCGTCTCCGAGTAAGCCTCTTACTCGTGTTTGACGTGGATCTATGAAAACGTCACAAATTGACCTCGTCAGCAGAAGCAGGTTAGTTGTCTACAAGCGACCTACAGAGCGTTCGGTGGAGGGCGCGTACTGCACGACCATTCCCGGTGAGCAAAGCCGTAACTTCGTCCGCGATGGTGACGAGATGGAACACGAGAAAAAGAGATTTCTTGAGGGATGGTTGCCTCCGAAAAGGCCTCATCACAGCCGCCGCTTATTGTTCTGGTCGTATGCTCGGAGGTCCTGCGCCGCGAGTTCGACCGTTCGGTCGATGCGCTTTCGCTTGGTCTCGTCCGTCTTCGCCTCCTCGACGGCCGCGATGAAAGCGTGCTGGTCCGTGTTCGAGAAGTTCCGGAAGTTCTCCCAGGCGGTCTCGTTCCCATGCAGCGCCGCCTCAAGTTCGGCCGGGATTTCGTGGTTGTCGGCGAGTCGATAGGCATCCGCCCACTCGCCCGACTCCTTCGCCGCTTCGACGAGTTCCACTCCGGCTGGGGTCATCTTCCCCGCCTCGATCATCGCTTCGACCCGCTCCTTGTTCGCCTTCGACCATTTGCTGTCGGGGCTCCTGGGCGTGAACCGACGGGTGTACGTCTCGTCGTCGATGCCCTTGATCAGACCGTCGATCCACCCGAAGCAGAGCGCTTCCTTGACCGACTCGCCGTAGCCGATACCGGATCGCTCGGCGTCGGCCTTGTAGTAGCCGACCCACAACTCCGCGGCCGTGTCGTGGTGCTCTTCCAGCCAGGTGCGGAACTCGGTGCGAGATTCGAAGAATAGTGGGTCCATGGTTCAAGAAAAACATCGCGCGTCTATAATCCTACTCTGAACGTGAGCCAGAGGGAATTCTCAGATGATTGGAGAAGGGGTCATGTCTTCGGTAACGCCTTCGTTTGTACTGACCGCTCCGAACACATCTTGGAATAGCGACCTCCGTGCTGAAATCGCGCTCTGTATACGGCACGCCCAATCGAAACTACCAATCTCCTATCAGGAGACGCCTGCTGAAGACAGAGAGTGCATCTCTCACAGAGACTTCGTTTATTACGTCTTATCGGCGCTCAACTGCCCGCGAAGTAGCAGGTGCGTATCTACCTGCGATAAAAGAGCGATTATCAATTCTCCACGCACACGACGTTGGCATTAGAAAAACACTTGTCAAGAGTATGTATTTACTGAGTTGATGAACCCTCCATCATCCCGTCGAAAGGTGCTGGCTAGTACCATTGCTGGTATTAGCTGTCTCGCCGGCTGTCAAGGTCGGACAAGTTCTGTGACTCCGAGTACATCGGATGAGAACGAGACCGACGAGGGTGACGAGTCTCTCGGACTCGCATACTCAAAGAGTCGGACACCGTTCCCAAGCGAGAGGGAGGCCCACAGTGGATGGGTTCACATCGTTAGCGACGGCGAGTCAGCGGATTTAACCTTTGACGCGAGGCTCTGTAGCGAGTTTGGAGAAGTCGAACCAGAGCTGACCCGTTCTATTGCGAATGAAGTCGTCTTGAGATTCAACGTCACGTCTGGATTCAGTAGTCGAACGTCGTCTAGTGGAAAGACCGAGGAATCGCAATGCAGTTCTGTAACTCACCTTGTTGGTGGAGCGAATGTACCGAGTGACTGGGAAACGCTCACTATTGCGGTAAACAACGTCGAAATCCAAACGATTGAGCGGTCAGGAACGATGCCAGAACTTCGGCCACTTCCAGACCCAGTACGCCCTCGATAGATTTCCCCTCTGCTAAGCGGTAAGTCTTTGTCCTGTAGGTGGCGATTTTCTCGGCGATCCACTTCGGGCCACTCATTGAGTGACTTGCGCGCTGTATTCAGCAGATCGCTCCCGATACAATCCAGAACTGACAGATGATCCGATGTTCACTACGCACTCCTACTCACAGGCTATTTCACTTTTGACAGTTTCGAACGAATAGCGACTGGCATACGTCGCGCCGTAACGGATCTCCCGAGAACTTTTAGAGAATGTTCGCTGCTGAGCGTCGGAGTTCCTCAGTCGGGTGGACGTATCGAGCAGCTGAAGACGTGCTGTTTTGTCGTAATACTTCGGCAACGATTCCGAGGTCTTTGTACTCCTCGTACGTGTACGTACCGAGGGTGTGTCTAAATGAGTACCAGCAGAGCTTTCGGCCTCGTTCGGTGATTCCGGCTTCCTCCATGAGGTTATTGAGGAGGTAATTGAGCGTTTGTGAGGTGTACGGGTTGCCTTTCCGGGTGAGCCACATATGATCAGAGTCGTCGTATTTGCTGTTGTTCGCTCGTTGCTCGATCCACAACTCAAGCGGTCGAGCGGCTTTTTCCGGCAGGGGCTGGCTCCACTTCGAATCGTTTTTGACCGCGTGCTCTGCGGGGATGATGATCGTCTTTGATTCTGAGTCGTACCAAGGTACTTTCATCCGCTCGATGAGCGCTGGCCGCCATCCTGCGGCCTTTGCCGTCCCGATGAGCGACGGGATTTTCCAATTCTTGTTGACCCGGTCCCAATCCGCCGGTCTGACTTCGCCTTTGGGTTTACCGAGTTCCTGTGCGAGGTACCCTCGCCAGCGATCCCGCTCGTCCGGGGTGAGGTTGTTGTACTTCGGGATGGACTTGTAGGTGAGCGATGTTTCCCAGAGCGAATTAACCTCGTCTCTGTTGAACGGGTCTGCTCCGTTCTCGGCCGGCTCGTCCGTGAAGCTGATTTCGGGTTCCCAGTCCGAACCGTGGAATCGGAACCAGTTGACGAGTGCGTTCGAGATTTTCCGTTTGCTTCCCTCAGAGTACCGCTCACCATCGCGCCGGCGGAACTCGTCGGTGGCGAGCGCTTCGATCACTTGGTCCGCTTGTTCCGGCGAGATGTCCGTGGAGGGTTCATTGGTCTCCCAGACCCAGCGAATGGCTTGCAGTACTCGTGAGACTCGCGTCCCGATTGACCTCTCCGCGTACCCGATCTCCTTTCGTGGGTTCTTCCCCTCAGAGCGGAGATACCGCTTGAACTCCTCAAGGGTCGATTCGAAGATGACCTGTTGTCGCGTCCCCAACTGCGGGAACGACTCCCCTGAGTCATCTGCGGAAAAACTACTCATGACCGCCACCATCCCATCTGAGTCGAACTACTAGTCCCGAGGAGAGTTTCAATCGACCTGAAGACCACCCCCTCGGACCTGATTCCCCGAGGCGGTAATCGCTTGCCCGGTGATGCAACATGACCATCGATCTGAACAGTTACAGTAACCACCCGTTTTAAAACCTTAGTGTTGAGAATCAATCAATTCCGGCGGAGACTGAGTGAAAAAGGGCGAATATTGGGGCATGAGTATCTGAAAGGCAGGAATCGAATCTCAGCGGATGTATGAAGAACTCACCGTTTTCGTCCCTGATGCGTGAGAGACACCCCTGTATTTCGAGAGCGACCGAAATGAATTCTTCAGAACCCGTGCTCATAGGCCTGTCGCGGTGAACTACCCCGTAGAATGGAACCAGCACATGAGATTGCCTTCTGACGGAAAGAGCGGGCGCTGATCGTGCTGGCCTCGGTCGGGGAGTAGCGGAAGTGCCGACACTGCTGAAGGAACGGTTAGAAACGACCCACGAAACACACCGTCGACACAACGACACCCATTCTAAAATTACTCCCGCTCAAGTACGTCTCTACGTACGTACCCATGTACATACGCAGGTACGTGAGTGAGTACCTACTAGTCCACCGTCGGGCACGCGAGCGTCAGGAGAATATGAACAGCGAGAAGATGCTTATGGAGTGCTTCCATGCCGTACTGAGTACAAGCCGTTGAAGTCGCAGTACGGTGTGACGTGAGTTTATCGACTGCTATAGCACTTGCCGAAGTACTGAACCAATTCGCTCGATCACCGCAGCTTCGCTCTGATTATGTCGTGCCGCTTCGCAGAGGTCATCGAAACAAGTGGCGAGCGTGGCGACGACGCTACGAGGCAGTTCTCTCGGGTCAATTGCTGGGATGTCTTTCACGTCCCCTGGTTCAACCTTCGGTAACCCATCTACGAGTACCCGCTGATGCTGAGAGATTCCGGTATCACCGAAGACATAGTTCAGGTACGCCAGTAGCGCCTTTTGGCCTTGCCGGGTTATTGTCGCATCCGGGTAGACTCCGTGGTAATTGTTCAGGTGTCTAGCGTCAGTCTGATTGAGTATAGCGCGGAACCCTGACCGGCCCGTTAGCGTCATTAGTATCGGTGCAGTGTCACCACGCTCAACTCTGTACCACCGATCTCGGTGATCATGCACGGTAGACCTCGTCGGGAGATCTTCGTGGTCAGTGAGGCCCTGACATAAATACTCGACAAGAGGAATTGTTGGATCGGTGGTCATCGAGTCTTCTGCCCAGTAGGCGCACTCAGTTTCGTCGTCGTATGTCGTTCTAGGTACCCCCGTTAACTCGCCGAGGTGATAGAGCAGCCACGTTTCCCGTCCCTGTCTATCGTAGTCCTCCCAATCGTTTGCGCGGATATCGTACCCATCGACGTACCGCTGGTTTGGAACGATTCGTGACAGGTACTGCGGATCGATTCCCCACGTATCGACCTGCTCCTGCGAGAGGCAGAAGAAGTCGTTCTCACCGGTCTGTAACCCGCGGTGGACATCCGCAATCTCTGAAAGCGGCGGCAGGTCAGGCAACTCGACAGCGTTCGGATGGAACAGATTATCCCATCTGTCCTCCGGCGTCAGCTTTGACTGTTCGATGCAGTTGATGACGCCCCAGTCCGTTTCCCCATGGGTGCCGTCCCGGACTGCCTCCAGTTTCGTTTGAACCTTGGTATCCTCGTCGACACGAATGAACCGTGTTACTCCCATGTCCACCTCGTCATCGGTCGCTTCGAGGAACGCGACCATGTTGGTCGTCTGCGCCGTATCGAATTTCGACTCGTTCTCTGGGTTGTCCAAGAGAAGCGCCTTAATATCGAATTCCCGGAGCAGGAATCGCTTGAGGGGCTCACCGAAATCGCGGGAGAGGAAGTAATGCGGCGTGAGGACGGCGGCCTGGTCTCCAGTATCGAGGAACTGCTTGAGGTGGTAGTAGAAGTACGCATACAGCGGGGATGTTTTCGGAATTTCTAATCCAGTTTGATCCTCTGCTTGCCCGTTCAGTTTGTCTTTGTACGCCGAGGGGAGCGAATTGTGGCGTGTGTAGGGCGGGTTACACAGGATCGCGTCCACGTCCTGGACTACGTCCGCTGGTTCCAACTCGAAGAAATCGGTCCTGTATATCTCGTGTCGCTGCCCGGAAATCGTCTGTACGACCCGGCCCATGAGCGCTGCGAGCGGACTGCGATCAATCCCGTCGACACGGTCCGGGTCAGTGCTTATCTCCCAGTCGGGGTGGAACGGTACCGACAGTTCGCCAGCACCCATCCCAGGGTCAAGCACAGTGTCTCCGCCACTAGTTGCCCAGGTTCGCATCAATTCTGCAAGCTCCGTCGGTGTTCGGTACTGCCCGAGAACACGACGATACTCTCCGGCAATCAGTGCCTCGTACAGGCGTCCTATATCCGGTGCTGGCTGCGTAGACTCCAACAGCTGGTCTCGTGCCTCCGTGACGGCAACGGTGTTAGCTTGCTCAACACTCCAGAGTATCTCATCCAATGCACACGGAGTGAACGCTGTGTCACCGGTTTCCTCGTGAGCGAGCTGGAACTTTTCGTGCATGTCGCCGGTGAGTTCCGGGAGGTCGCTGTGTCTATAGTACCATTCGTACAACGTGGCCTTCAGCAGGAGTTCGAACACCGCCTGATGAGCGATGATCGGAGTTGTCGCGTCGTCACCTGGAGCGTACCCGTGGAGGTCACACCACGACTCGACCGGTGCTTGAATTTCGGGCGATGGGTCCGCGATTCTGGGTTCAATGCGTGCAGCAGTTGTCTCTAATCGCTCGACGAGGGCGTCGCTGTAGGCCGACTGGTTCCTCAACCCCGTACCCGCGCACTCGCTCCTCGCCGGCTCCGGTTGTGCCTGAGCAAACGGTGACGTAGCGGCGATACTGGTTACTGGTATGTCTGGTACACTATCAACAGCCGCATATGTGCGATGGAGATGTGCTACCCGGGGAAATCTGTGCCGTTGAGTTTTCATCGGAGTGCTTCGGCTTCATGAACCACCCCTATTTAAAACTCTGGCCTCAAAACCCTGAAAACACCCTAATTTGCCATTTCTAGGGCGGATCTCGACTCAAAATTCTACTATTTCACCGACGTGAGCTTCGTCCTACGAAGGGCTGCAATGGAACGTTCGGAATCACCCGACGTAGGATCGCTCGGCACCGTCTAGTTAAGGAACGAACAGGTCGAAGAGTGAGTGATCTATGCTACTCTCAGACCTGCTCAAGGAGAGTTTGGACACCGCTACGCTTGAATGTTGGCAGCGTG
>Ga0207720_100348_pt1 | contig 35385 bp, 32 predicted proteins | sample A23P2SouthBayCA_2_FD_187751 | JGI IMG/M metagenome (GOLD analysis project Ga0207720, IMG submission 187751) | Aerobic enrichment media microbial communities from Eden Landing Ponds, California, USA - A23 E3 (2) (SPAdes) | ecosystem: Environmental > Aquatic > Marine > Unclassified | place...
CCCCCCCCGGTTTAACGGGTCGTTGTCGACGCTAATCGGTCGTTTTCGTCGGAGCCCGATCGGAGAGGCGACCCTAACGGGCGATTAGTCAAGGAGATGGGGGTTGTCGCGACGCGTATGAAGGGGCAGACGAGCGAGGTCGAGGACGCGGGGATCCTCAGGCGGGACGAGTTTACCTGTCAGGCCTGTGGCGCGATCGGCGGGCCGCGCGGCTCCGCACAGCTTCGGGTAGCGCATCTGGTGCCGGCCGAGGCGGGCGGGAGCGGCCACGAGGCCAACCTGCTCACGCTCTGTCACGGCTGTCACGCGATCGTCGAGGGCGACCGACCGCTCGACTCGGCGAGCCCCTACCTGGCCCGCTACCGGGAACTGGTCGACCGGGTCGCGGTGGGACAGGGCGCCGCCGAGGGGTTCGTCGCCTGCTGTCGGGGGCTGCTGTCCGAGCCCGCGGAGGGCCGCGAATCGTACCGCGAGGCGCGTCGGGAACTCCGCCAGCAGTGCGACCGCATCGAGGCCGCCATCGAAGCGGTCCGGGCACTCCCTCCGCTGGAGTGGCCCATCTCGGAGGACCTTCGGACGACCCACGAGGACTGTCTCGACCTCTGGGAGCGGTGGATCGACCTGAGCCGGACGCTCACCGACCGCGTCGAGGAACTCTTCAGCGCGGCCAACAGCGGTACCTACGAGTGTCCGGAATGTAGCGCGGGCATCTGGCTCGACGACGAATTCTGTCGCGCCTGTGGCGCCGACGTCGACGTGCGGGCACACCTCGACGAGGACCTGCGGGAGTTGCGGCGGGAACTGGTTCGGTTCGCGATCTCGCTCGACGATTGAGGGACGCCCCCGTCGCCCCGGCGGGGTTTCGAAACGCTTTTTCCACTCGTCGGCTTCGCTGTTGATGCGCCGCCTTAGCTCAGACTGGGAGAGCACTCGACTGAAGATCGAGCTGTCCCCGGTTCAAATCCGGGAGGCGGCATCCCGATTCTACGCGATTCGCATTGGACAGCAACCGCGCAGCCATGCGATTACAATCCTCCTTCCCAGATTTGAACCGGTATCAACGCGGGGGTCGACGCCTTCCTGCGTTCACGTAGATTTGACGTGTGCCCCATCGTTATAGCCTGTCACCAGTGGATCGTCCGAGACTGGCACTGGCCGCTCCTTGCTTCTAATTTGCTGACCCACCAGGTGTAGCAGTGACTGTAGAATCGTCGCTGACCCTCATTGACCGCCGTCAGCACGTCCTATTGTGAACTCCAGCGGATGACGAGGGTATCCATCCTATCTCCCGAGGGACACTATTCAACCGGCCCCAGCAATGGGTAGATGCTCTTCACTGGGAAGTAGTGAAAAAAGAGGGAGTCAGGGCATGTGCCTGAACACGTATATTTCGTGCTGGGTTGGCAGGGCACCTTCTCTGTTCCGTGGGGTCCAAGTGCTGACGTTCGGGCGCAGGCGAAAACAGCCTCACGACGGATTAACGACGGTTTGAATGTGGGCAGGCGTGATAACCGCTGCCTACGACGATTGCGCTACTCGACAGTTACGCTCTTCGCCAGGTTCCGTGGTTTATCGATCGGCCGGCCCTTCTCATTGGCGACGTGATACGCGAACAGCTGGAGATAGACGTTCGCCACCAGCGGTTCGACGATCCCGGCGTCCGGTACTGCAAACGCGGTGTCGAGCGTGGTGTACTCGTCTGCTGCAGACACACAGCCCAACGCCGGTGCGCCCCTCGTTTGTGCCTCGGTGACGTTGTTCATCGTCTCCTCGGGCCGCGCCCCCTCGGTCAACACCGCTAGTACGGGCGTCTCTGCCGTCACCAGGGCGAGCGGCCCGTGTTTGAGTTCGCCCGCGGCGAACCCCTCGGCATGATCATACGAGATCTCCTTGAGCTTCAACGCCCCCTCTAAAGCCACGGGCACCCCAAGCCCTCGCCCGACAAAGAAGAAGGCCTCGCTGTCTTTGTGCTCGCGGGCGGCCGCCCGCACCTGCATCTCCTCGTCGAGCACCTGCTGGACCGCGCCGGGAAGCTCCCGCAGATCCTCCAGTACCGACCGCGCGTCGGCAGCGGTCAACGCTCCCCGATCACGTCCTACGCCGACCGCGAGCATCGCGAGCGTCGCAACCTGTGAGGCGAAGGTCTTCGTCGCCGCGACGCCAATCTCCGGGCCAGCCCGAATGAACGCCGTTTCGTCGACCTCCCGCGTCACCGTACTTCCCAGGGTGTTCGTCACGGCGAAGGTCCGCGCGCCCGCGGCGTTCGCACGCCGGACCGCACCCAGCGTGTCAGCCGTCTCGCCGCTCTGAGTCACGGCGACGACCAGCGTCCGATCCGGAGTACGGCCCGCCCCGAACTCGTACTCGCTGGCGATCTCGACGGTCGCCCGGACACCCGCAAGGTTCTCGAAGAGCTGTGCTGCGTACCGCCCCGCGTAGTAGGACGTGCCACAGGCGACGATCCGAATCTCCTCCAGATCGGCGAGAAAGCCCGGCGGGAACGAGACGTCGAGATCCACGTTCCCGGCGTCGACGTCCAGGCGGCCGGTGAGCGTCTGCCGGAGTGCGGCCGGCTGCTCGTGGATTTCCTTGCGCATGTAGTGGTCGTACCCGCCTTTTTCGGCGGCGTCGGCTTCCCACGTCACCGTCTCGACGTCGCGCTCGACCGGCTCGCCACGTGCGAAGATTTCGACGCCGGCCGGCGAGAGGGCCGCGACGTCGCCGTCTTCGAGGTAGGTCACGTCCCGCGTGTGCTCCAGGAAGGCGGTCACGTCGCTGGCGACGAACGACGCCGTTTCGCTGCGCCCCAACACGAGGGGGCTCCCCCGGCGTGCGACGATGATCCGGTCGTCGCCTTCACGAACCGCGCAGATGGCGTAGCTTCCCTCCAGCCGGTCCTCGACGCGTTGCACCGCAGCCAGCAGGTCCGCGTCGGGATCGGTCGCGAGTTCGGCCTCGATCAGGTGCGGGATGACTTCGGTGTCCGTGTCGCTGGTAAACTCGTGCTCCGACAGTTCCCGTTTGAGTGCCCCGTGGTTTTCGACGATACCGTTGTGGACGACCGCCACGTCGCCGATGCAGTCCGTGTGTGGGTGCGCGTTCGCGTCCGTCGGCGGACCGTGCGTGCTCCAGCGGGTGTGGCCAATCCCAAGCCTCGCGTCAGGCACCTCGGGCACGGATAGCGCATCAACGTTCCCCGAGCGCTTCTGGACGGTGAGCCCGCTCGTCTCGCCCACGAGCGCGACGCCCGCCGAGTCGTAGCCGCGATACTCGAGATTTTTGAGCCCTCGGTGGACGATGTCGCCGACGCTTCCGGGCGTTTCATCGTCTGCTGGCTCTCCGGCAACGCCACCGTCGGTTGCGTGTAACTCGCCGACGTAGCCGACGATTCCACACATGGTTACCCCCTCCGGACGACTGCGTCGGACTCGATCCGTCCGTCGATTATGACCCCCGCGTCGGTCCGGGCGCCGTCGCCGACGACCGCCCCCCCGGTGAGCGTCGCTCCGATACCGATCGACGCGTTGTCACCGACGACGCCGCCGAGATCGACGTCCCGGTGAACCACGTCGCCGACGACCATCGTCGGGGCACCGCCGGCGATCGTCGCGTTGGATCCGATATGGGCGTTCTCGGCGATAACGGCGTCTCGAACGACTGCACCCGGCTCGATGACGGCGTCGGGCAACACCACGCTGTTCTCGACGACCGCGTTGGCCCCGACCGAGACGTTGCTGCCGATCGCCGTCGCCCCGCTCAGCGTGGCGGTCGGTCCGACGCGCACGTTGCCGGCGAGGATTACGTCGTCGGTGACCGTCACACCCTCGCCGACCTGCCGGTTCGCTTCGGACGCGTCGTGGACGTAGTCGCTCTCGTGGATCAGTGCTGCGTTGACTGTGAGCACGTCCCAGAGATTCGAGACGTCGAGCCAACGCCCGTCGTAACTCAGACCGGTGACGCCGTGTCGCTCGGCCACCTCGTTCAGCGTCCCCGTGATCGTGAGTTCGCCCGGCGTGTTCGTGCCTCGGATGGCGTCGAATATCGCCGACGAAAAGCCGTAGACCCCGGCGTTGATGCGGTTCGTCTCTACAGGCCCCTCGGGCTTTTCGTTGATCTCCGTGACGCGGTTGCCGTCGAGTTTGACGACCCCGTAATCGCGGGGCGTCTCCACGCTGGTCACGGTCATCACCGGCGCGTCGCCATCGCGGAGGCGGTGGCGCACCGCGGCCACCGCCTCCGCGTCGACGACCCGGTCGCCGTTGAGCAGTACAAAGGGGCCGTCGATGACCGGCTCGGCCTGTAACACCGCGTGGCCGGTGCCGAGCTGCGTCGACTGCTCGACGTACTCGATCCGCACGTCCCAGCCGTCGCCGTCGCCGAAGTGGTTCCGGATCCGCTCCTGCTTGTAGCCGACGACGAGGACGATCCGTTCGATATCTGCCGCGACCACGGCCTCGATCACGTGTTCGAGCAGCGGCCGGTTCGCGACCGGGACCATCGGTTTCGGTCGCCGGTTCGTAAGCGGCTCCAACCGCCGGCCCTCACCCGCTGCGAGGATCACCGCAGTAGCTGCGTCTGCGTTCATGGCCTTTCGGTCGGATGCCTGCCAGATAAATGTGCCTCGCGAATCGCTCGAATCGACCAGCGCGCCCGTGTGTCGCCGGTGGATTCGATCGAAATCTCAACAGACTCGCTCGCGGTAAAGTAAAGTACGTCTACCAGTTACCCTCACCCGTGACGAAATCGGCCGTCATTGCGGACGATGACGAGACCATTCGGTCGATTCTTCAGTACAAACTCTCGAACGCGGGCTTCGAACTGCGAGTATGTAGCGACGGCGAGGAGTGTCGGCAGGTGTTGAGCGACGGCAGCGTCACCCCGGACATCGTCATTCTCGACGTGATGATGCCGCGGATGAAAGGGACGCAGGTCCTGCGTGCGATTCGCCGCGGCGAACTCGCGGTCGATGCGACGGTCCCTGTCGTACTGCTCACCTCACGCGGCCAGGAGGCGGACGTGCTGGAAGGACTCGAAGCCGGCGCCTCCGAGTATCTCACGAAACCGTTCAGTCCGAGCGAACTGCTCGTCCGCGTCAACCGACTGATCGAGGGGTAATCATGGGCACCCTGTCGGTTGTATCGGTCGGACCGCAACTGCCGGTGGGGCTCGTGCTCACCGTCGGGGTCATCGTGTTGGGCTCGTTGCTGCTCGCGGTGACTATCGTGACGATAGGATACTCGGTGCAGGCGGCTCGACGACGACGGCGGCGAGAGCCGATGCGGAAAGCCCTTCGTGAGGAGCTTCTGCAGCGACTCTACGGCGGTGAGGATCCGGCGTGGGACGAGTGGGTCGCCGAACTCTCGGTCACAGAACGCGACGAACTCGAATCGGTGCTCGACGGGTACATTCGGGAGCTCAAAGGTGGCGATGCCGCCAAACTGGCCGATCTCGGGACCGCCCTGGGGATCGACGAGCGGGCTCGTCGCGAGATTGCGGACGGCAACTATTGGGACCGGCTGTACGCGCTGGTTTGGCTGTCGCTGCTCCAGGAGGTGCCGGAACGGGAGTTGCTCGAGAGACACTGCACCGACAGCCCGCGTGAGCGCGCCGCGGCCGCACGGGTGTTGTACGCCGCCGAGACGGACGACCGTGCGACGATCGGCGTCGACCTGTTGTTGCGCGGAAACGTAGCGTCGTTTTCGGTGTTCGGCGTCGACACGCTGTATCGAGTCGCCGAGGACGATCCGCTGCCGCTTGTCGATCGTGCGGCCGCCGACTTCGAGACGTGGGAACCGGCGCTCCAACGACAGGTGCTGCTCGTCGTCCAGCAACTCACCACGGTCGCCGGAGGTGCTGACCTCTCGTGGGTGGTCTCGGCGTTATCGAGTCCGGAACCGCGCGTGCGGTCGGCCGCGTGGGGTGCGCTGGGCGCGTACGGCTGGAGCCGTCGCCTGCGGGACCAAATCGATCTCGAAGCGATCTCGGCGGATCCTGCGCCAGCAGTTCGGACCAGCGCCTACCGGGCGCTCGGTATGTGGGGCGACGACGATGCGATCGCGGCACTCGAGGCCAGTATCGGTCGCGAGGCGAACGCCCGGGCGCGGGTCGCGGCCGCCGAGACGCTCATCGCTCAGCGGACGGACGAGTGGTCCGACACCGCCACGTGGCAGTCACGAGGCGATCGCGACGCGGCACAGCAGGTCGATGTCGGAACGATCGATACCGACGCGAGTGCCATCGACACCGCCTGGCAGTGGGCGAGAGAGCACGCACGGTTCGACCGGCTGGCACGCGACGTTTCGGCGGAACGCGATCAACTGTTTCAGGGGGGACGCCGGTGACGACGATCGAGGGGGCGGCGACGACGCTCGTCGTCGGATCGGGCGTGTTCATCATCACGTACTATCTGCTGATCAACACCGGGTATCTGCTGATCCACGTGCTTGCGTTGTTGGAGCTTCGAGACAGCGTCCGGGAGTCAGCGTGGAACCCGTCGTTTCAGGCGTTCGACTCCCCGTTTTATCCAGGCGTGGCGATGGTGGTGCCGGCGTACAACGAAGCGGCGTCGATCGTCGAGAGTATCCGGTCGATGCTGTCGCTCAACTACCCCGATCAGGAGATCGTCGTCGTGAATGACGGGTCGACCGACGCTACCTTGCAGCGGCTGCGAGACGCGTTCGACCTCTGCCCGATCGACGCGACGGTGCCCTACGACGTGCCGTCCGAGCCGATTCGGGGCGTCTACCGTTCGGCGACACACGAGAATCTGCTCGTCGTCGACAAGGAAAACGGCGGCAAGAGTGACGCGCTCAACGCCGGGCTCTGGCTCACCGATCAGGAGCTGTTCTGTGCGGTCGACGCCGACACCGTCATCGACCGCGACGCGCTGCTAGACGTCGTCGCGCCGTTCCTGGAGGCCCCGTCGCGGACGGTGGCGAGCGGCGGAACCATCCGTGTGGCGAACGACTGCGTCGTAGAAGATGGCCAGATCAAGGAGATCAACCTCCCGAAGACGGGTATCGCCGGCGTCCAGGTGATGGAGTACCTGCGCGCGTTCTACTCGGGGCGGCTCGGACTGAGTCGGTTGAACGGGCTGATCCTCATCTCCGGCGCATTCGGCGTCTTCCGGACCGACAGGGTGCGCGAAATCGGTGGCTACCGTCACGACACGATCACCGAGGACTTCGACGTCGTCGTCCGGCTCCACGAGTACCTCTCGGATGCGGATATCGACTACCGGATCGACTACGTGCCGGAACCGGTCGCGTGGACGGAGGTGCCCGAGTCGCTCCGCACGCTGAGCCGGCAACGCCGCCGCTGGTACCGCGGGATGTTGGAAACAATCGTCGCCAGCCGCCGCCTCTTCTTCCGGCGTGCGTACGGCCGCATCGGCACGATCGTCCTCCCGTTTTACGCCGCTGCAGAGGCGATGGGACCCCTCATCGAGGGGTTCGGATACGTCCTCCTCCCGATCGCATGGTACCTCGGGATTTTGAATATCGAGTTCTTCCTCACGTTTTTACTCCTCACCGTCGGCGTCGGAATCTTTCTCTCCTGGTTCGGCGTCTTCAGCGAGGTGTGGAGCTTCAACCGGTACGAGTCCCCGTGGGACGTCTCCAGGCTCCTCTGGTACGGGATTTTAGAGAACTTCGGCTATCGGCAGTGGAAGACGTTCGTCGCTTGGCACGGCCTGATCGAGTATCTCCGTGGCGAACAGTCCTGGGGCGTCATGGAGCGGAAAGGATTCGGGGAGACGGATGCGACCCCGGCCGCGACGACCGCCACCGCGACAGGAACGAACGCGGGTACCCGTGATCGGTCCGTCGAACGCGCTGACCAGTCATCGACGGACGTGACTGACGACGAGAGTGGCTTCGTCTGGACGACTGAGTTGAGCGAGGACGTGGATGACGGCGGGTTCATCTGGACCACGGAGTTGAGCGAGGACGTGGATGACGGCGGATTTATCTGGACAACTGAGTTGAGCGAGGACGTGGATGACGGCGGATTTATCTGGACCACGGAGTTGAGCGAGGACGTGGATGACGGCGGGTTCATCTGGACGACTGATTTGAGCGAGGATGTCGGGGACGGCGGATTCGTCTGGACCACAGAGTTGAGCGAGGATGTCGGGGACGGAGGATTCGTCTGGACCACAGAGTTGAGCGAGGATGTCGGGGACGGCGGATTCGTCTGGACGACTGATTTGAGTGAGGGTGTCGGTGACGGCGGGTTCGTCTGGACCACGGAGTTGAGTGAAGGTATCGGCGACGGTGGGTTCGTCTGGACCACGGAGTTGAGTGAGGGTGTCGGCAACGGTGGGTTCGTCTGGACCACGGAGTTGAGCGAAGATGTCGGCGACGGCGGGTTCGTCTGGACCACGGAGTTGAGTGAGGGTGTCGGTGACGGCGGATTCGTCTGGACGACGGAGTTGAGCGAAGATGTCGGCGACGGCGGGTTCGTCTGGACCACGGAGTTGAGCGAGAACATCGGTGACGGCGGATTCGTCTGGACGACTGATTTGAGCGAAGATGTCGGCGACGGCGGATTCGTCTGGACGACTGATTTGAGTGAGGGAGTCGGCGACGGCGGGTTCGTCTGGACCACGGAGTTGAGCGAGAACATCGGTGACGGCGGGTTCATCTGGACCCACGAAGTCAAAGACAGCCTCAGCGAGGCGGGGTTCGTCTGGGTGAAGAATCCGGTCGAGACGGCTGTCGACCGCGAGACGACGACGGGGGCAGCGGACGACCCCGCCGACGAATTGTGACGCGACTCAATCGGCTGTCAGCGCTTCGTGAACCGGCTGGGCGGCGTTGATGTCGCCCACGGCGAAGCGGGTACCCTCGGCGGAACTATCGACGGTGAGATCCCAGCCATGCCCCGATATTACCCGCTGGACGACGACGAGGCCGAGCCCGAACGACTTCACGTTCTCCGCATCGGCGGCGATAAGTGCGCGTTCCACGTCCGCGGGCAGCCCCGGCCCATCGTCAGCGACAGCGAATCCGTCGGCGTCGCCGGTGACGGTCACAGTCACGCCTCGTCCACCGTGTTCGACGCAGTTGCGGAACAGGTTCTCAAAGAGGCGTTGAAGTCGCATCTCGTCGGCGAGAACGGTCGTTCCAGGCACGATATCGACAGACAGCGTCGCGTCTCGCGTTCGAACCGAATCCCACGCGTCGCGGACGACCGATTCGAGGTCCACTCGGGCTCGCTCACCCACGTCGGCGCCCTCTTTTGCCAGCATGAGACACTCGGCGATCATCGACTCCATGCGATCGAGCGAGCCCCGAACCCGCTCGAGAAAGTCGGCGACTTGCCCGCTAACCTGCTCCTGTGCGAGTTCGACAAACCCGATCGCGCCCGAGAGCGGGTTCCGGAGGTCGTGGGCGACGATGCCCGCGAACTCGTCGAGACGTTCGTTCTGCTCGCGGAGCTTCGCGTAGTGTTTCTCGCGTTCGAGTTCGGCACCGATCCACTCCGCGAGAACGGAAACGAAATCCCGCTCGTGGTCGGTGATCGGGTCCGCCCGCGGTTCGTCGTCGGAGAAACACAGCGTCCCGAACGTCTCGCCGTCAATGTCGATGGGCGCACCCACGTAACAGTGCAACCCAGTCGACTCGAGCGCAGCGTCGTCGCCGTACTCGGTCGCCTTCGCGTCAGCGAACCCGAGCGCTTCGTCGTGTCTGACGACGTGGCGACACCACGTTCCGTCGAGGTCGACGACCCCACCCTCCGTGTAGGGACCGCTCTGGATGTTCGTCTTGACCACCTCGTACCGTCCCCCACCGGTGTACGCGAGGACACCGTTGTCGACGCTGAGATACTCGCGGCCGACGTCGATCGCCTGCCGGATTCGCTGGTCAGTGTTGAGATCGGTCGCTGATAGGCGTAACAGGCTTTTGAAAGGGTCCGGGCGATCGGTTAGGTCAGCCATAATTGCACGTATGGATGTTACGTTCGTCAACTGTCATAACCTCGTCGCTGTGCCGGCCGCTCGGCCCGGCTGGGCGACGCTGTTCACGGTTGTTAACTGGGCCTTACCGTCGAACGGTGTTCGAACTCCGGTGGCGCACAGACTGGATCGGAGTTTTATACCTCCGGCGACAGCGTCGGTTGTGCGCAGACGCAGGTTCCTCGAGACAGTCGGCGTGGCCGGCGCAATCGGTACTGCGGGCTGCGGCTCCCGAGACGGGGATAGCCGTCGCACCCAGACGGCGTCGCGTTCGCGTCGGTTTCGGATCGGCGACGAGGGGTTTGAACTGAGTGTCGAGGACGACGCTTTCACGCCGATGTCCGTTCGCGGGGTGAACCTCGGGATGGGGAAGCCCGGGAGGTTCCCGGGCGAGGCGGCGATTACCCGCGCGGAGTACGACCGCTGGCTCGGTATGATCGGTAGGCTGAACGTCAACGTCGTCCGCGTGTATACGGTACACCCGCCGGCGTTCTACCGAGCGCTGGCGGCGTACAACCGCGATCACGAGGATCCGATCTACGTGATCCACGGCAACTGGATCGGTGAGGAAACCCTTCGTGAGGCCGGCGACGCCACGGGCCTATCGGCGGCGTTCGACCGGTCGGTCAAACAGGTGGTGGACGTCATCCACGGCGAGACGACGATCCCGCCCGAGCCCGGCTACGCGAGCGGGACGTACGACGCGGACGTGAGCGACTACGTCGCGGGGTACGTCGTCGGCATCGAATGGCCGCCCGCGGTCGTCGCCGAAACGAACCGAGCGAACGAACCGGACGGGTACGACGGCGAGTATCTGACCGCACCGACCGCCTCACCGTTCGAAGCGTGGCTCGCTGCACGACTCGACGCGGTCGTGGCATACGAAGCGGCCGAGTACGACGCCCAGCGCCCGGCCGGCTTCACGAACTGGGTGACGACCGACCCGCTCGATCATCCGTACGAGCCAAACGTAATGGAGGACGCGGTGTCCGTCGACCCGGACGCGATTGCTGCGACGGACGCGTACGACGCCGGGACGTTCGCAGCGTACCACGTCTACCCGTACTACCCTCCATTGCTCAACGAGACGCCCGAATACCGAAACTACATCGACCACCGCGGCGAGCCCAACAGCTACGCGGGCTACCTGAACGACCTCGTCGGCGCGACGGATCACCCGCTGCTTGTCGCGGAGTTCGGCGTCCCTTCGTCGCGCGGGATCGCACAACGGGACGTTCACGGCCGGGATCACGGTCGGCACACGGAGACCGAGCAGGGCGAAATCGTCGCGGCGATGTACGAGGACATCCAGGAGGCCGGAGCGGCGGGCGGGATGGTCTTCAGTTGGCAGGACGAGTGGTTCAAGCGGACGTGGAACCTCGACGAGTTTTCGGACCCGAACCGCCGTCCGTACTGGTCGAACGTGCAGACGCCGGAACAGGGGTTCGGTCTGCTCGCCTTCGATCCCGCCGGCGCCGTCCCGCTCGACGGCTCGCCCGGAGCGTGGACGGACGCGACTGCCGTGGAGCCAACCGGTGCGCCGACTCAGCTCGGTGACGGCGCAGACGCGAGCCGAGAGCTGACAGGCCTCCGCGTCACGAGCGACGCCGCCTACCTCTCGATCCGACTCGAACTCGATGGTCTCGATGGGCAAATAGACTGGGAGGCGACGAACTACCTCATCACGCTCGGGCTCACGGGAGGGAACGAAAAGACGCTCCCACACGGCGTCGACGCGACCACGGACGCAACCGATTTCCTCGTTCGACTGGGTGGCCCGGGCAGGTCTCGCGTCACTGTCGACCCGCGCTACGACGCTTTCGCGTACGTCTACGGACAGGAGGCCGGCATCGACCTCGACGCCTACCGTGACCCCGACCCCGACGCGTTCGCGCCGCTCCGGATGGTACTGAATCGTGGGTACACCGTCCCGATCACCGAGGAGCGTGTCCCCTTCGAGGCCGTGGAGACGGGGCAGTTACGCTTCGGCAACGGCAACCCCGAGTCACCGGCCTACGACTCGCTGGCAGACGTCAACGTGTCGCCGTCGACGAACGCGGTCGAGATTCGGCTTCCGTGGCTGTTGCTCAACGTCGCCGACCCGAGCCGGCGTCGCCGTCTCGGCGATTTCTGGAACGAGGGCCTTTCGGCGTACGAACCGTTCGAAGAAATCGCGGTCGCTGCCGCTTCGTACGCGCCGGCAGACGCAGACGGAACCGCAACCCCGGTCGAGGGTGCGACGAATCTCACACACGCGGTGCCCGGCGTGACTGACGGACGGCTCCGGGCAGCGGCATACGTTCCTCCCACGTGGGACCGCCCGGCCTACACGGAACGGCTCAAAGCCGCCGTCGACCCTGTGCGAGACGTGTTCGCTCGCTACGCGACGAACCAGTGAGTGATCCGACGCCCGTGGGTACAGGCGCTACTCGACCCCCCGATCGCGAGTGACGGTCTCGCCCGGGGGGATCCTCGCGTCGCTTCCGAGCCGAACACCAGCGTTCAGCGACGTGTTGATGCCGGTTTTCGCGCCGTCGCCGACGATCACACCGAGTTTTCGGCGCCCAGTGTCGATGCGGTCATCTTTTACTGTCAACCGGACGTTCGCACCGTCGTGTCGGAGGTTCGCGACGTTCGTCCCTGCGCCGAAGTTGACGTCTCGGCCGAGCACGGAGTCGCCGACGTACGAGAGGTGACCCACCGACGCACGAGCCATGAGCACGCTGTTTTTGATCTCGACGCCGTGACCAACGTGGACATCGGGTCCGATCACGGACGCCCCACGAATGTACGCGTTCGGGCCCACCTCGGCACCGGCTCGAATCACCGCTGGCCCCTCGACGTACACCCCAGACCGGAGTCGAGCGCCGTCTTCCACGACGACCGGACCGTGAAGGTGAACGTTCTCCTCAACGACACCGGCAACTGACTCTGCGGACTCCCGCAGTCCGCCGAGCGCCAGTTCGTTGGCTTTCAACAACTCCCATGGCCGTCCGACGTCGAGCCACGTCCCCGCGTAGGGCACCACGTCGATCTGTCGGTCGTCGGCAAGCAGCAGTTCGATCGTCGTCGTAATTTCATACTCGCCACGCTCGCTTTCGGGCGTCCGGTCGATGTAGTCGAACACCTCGGACTCGAAGGCGTAACAGCCGACGTTCGCCAGGTTCGTCGGCGGGTCGTCGGGCTTCTCGACGATGCCCGCAAGCGTGCCGTCCTCGGCCGTCGAGAGCACTCCGTATGCCCGTGGATCCACGACCTCTGTACCCGCGACGGCCGTCCCATCGGCGTCGGCGAGCGCCCGCGGGAGTGACGCGTCGACGACCACGTCGCCGTTGAGCACGAGGAAGTCGTCGTCGACGACGGACGCGGCCCGGGACACGGCGTGGGCCGTCCCCTTTGGTGCTTCCTGTCGGACGTAGCTGACCGGGTGGTCCCGGTACGATTCGCCGATCGTCTCGCGGATCATCTCGCCGCGGAAACCGGTGACGACGACGAACTCGTCGACGGCGTCGATCGCGGTATCGAACACCCGTTCGAGCAGGAAGCGGTCCCCGACCGGGAGGAGCGGTTTCGGCCGACGATCCGTCAGCGGCCGCATGCGGGTCCCGCGGCCGGCCGCGAGCACGACTCCGTACATGTGAGATGCCGACGGCGGCACAGGGTTTATCGGCTGTGGTCATCGCCGACTCGATCGATTGGGGTCGTCACACTGAGTTGGGGGGAGTCCGCCATCTCGACTGCCTGTTATGATTTGAGGATAGAATCGAGTTTGATCAGTCGGATGGAGGTTTATAATGGCTGACGTCTCGTAATAACATAATGACGGAGAGTGAGTACTTCGGGACGAGCGGTATCAGAGGGCATGTTGGCTCCAAGGTCGACGCCGAACTGGCCCTCGCAGTCGGGCGAGCAGTGGCGGCCGAGACCGATCGAGTCGTCGTTGGACGGGACACTCGTACCAGCGGGCCGATGCTGGTCAGCGCGCTAACGGCGGGGCTGATCGAGTGTGGGACCGACGTAGTCGACGTAGGGGTCGCTTCGACGCCGACTATCGCCCGTGGAGTCGCTGTACAGGACGCCGACGCCGGAATTGCGGTGACCGCCTCGCACAACCCACCACAGGACAACGGTCTCAAACTCTGGCAGCCCTCCGGACAGGCCTTCGACCAGCCCCGACAGGATCGCCTGGAAGACCGGCTTCGGGCGGCCGATTTCGACCGGAAGTCCTGGGACTGCCTCGGGACTCGGTCGTCCTGGACGCGAGCACAAGCAAGTCACGTCGAAGCAATCGCCGAGGCTGTGGAGCCTTGCGAGTCACTTTCGGTTGTAGTCGACATCGGAAACGGGGCTGGCGGCGTCAGCGTCGAGGCTCTCCAGGAGATCGGTTGTTCGGTCGAGACGCTTAACGCCCAGCCCGACGGCCGGTTCCCGGGTCGCCCCAGCGAGCCGACTGCCGAAAACTGCGCTACACTCGCCGCAACAGTGGCGGGGAGCGACGCGGACCTCGGGATCGCTCACGATGGCGATGCCGACCGTATGATGGCCGTTACTGACGACGGGGAGTTCGTCCCCGGCGACGTCCTGTTGGCACTGTTCGCCCGGGAAGCCGTAGGGCCCGGCGACCGCGTTGCGGTCCCCGTCGACACGAGCCTCCTCGTTGCGGACACGCTCGAAGCCGTCGGCGCAGAAGTCGTGTTGACCCGCGTCGGTGACGTATTCGTGGCCGAACGAACCACCGAGGAGGGGGTTGTGTTCGGGGGGGAGCCGAGTGGGGCATGGATATTCCCGGAGAACACCCTCTGTCCGGACGGTCCGTTAGCAGCGGCAAAGCTCGTCGAGTTCGTCGCTGAGAGGGGATCCCTCGCCGAGGAAGTTGAAAGTATCAAACGGTACCCCACTCGTCGGACAACCCTCGAAGTCACCGAGAAAACAACAGTCATGGAGCAGATTACGACCGCAGTGCAAACCGAGTACGATGCCGTCGACACTCTCGATGGGGTCCGAGTCGACCTCGGAGACGCCTGGTTCCTCGTTCGTGCGAGTGGAACGCAGCCACTTATTCGTGTAACTGCCGAAGCCAGAGAGCCACAGCGAGCCGATGCAGTTTTCGAGACTGCTCGTGAGCTGGTCGAGAGACACGCCGAGACCCACTAAAGATGCGACACCGCCGATAAGAACGAATATAGTACCGAGAATGAGCGGAGCAAGTATGAGAAGGGAATGCCACGGGTTACACGCATCACGCTGTTCCGCGCTGACCTGTGCGGCGACTGTGAAACGGAAGTACTCCCCGTTCCTCCGAGACCGATCCGTTCAAGAAGAAATCGGCCCGGTCAAAAGATCACGACCGTTCCAGTCACGTCCAGACAGCCGCTTTGAGGCCGTCATAGTGTCATTCGGGAATCGAATATTCAAACGTTTGACCAGATAGGCCCCTCAATCGACCTCATGTGGGAATGTACGGCGTGGAGTGAGCGACAGCCGAAGAACAACACGCCGTGTACCAACTGTGGTAGTCAGTCATTTGAACCTCCTTGGCTTCCGGGGTAATCGGTTCGAGCGTTTCGGTCGTTGCTAGTCTCCGAAACGCGAACCCGGTGGATTCGAGCCGTCCCCGTCCGTGCGAGCGACGGCGAGCGCGGGCGTTGTCGGGGCACTATACCCGATAGAGGTCGCAACTCCGGGTGGCGACATTTTCCTGCCACCGCCGCGAGCGGTGAAAACCCCGGCGGATTTGAAGGAGACCGAATACGTGGGGGAGTCGGGGACGGACTCGGTGTTTACGCGGGCGCTTTGAGGCAAGCCTCGTGGACGGTCTCGCCGTTCTCGTTTGGCTTCCGGGATTGTCCCGTGACGATCGGGTCGCCGCAGATCGCACAGCGCAACTGTTCGTCTTCGGTCGTCGATCCGGTATCGAGTTCCTCGGCGAAGTGTTCCACCGCGTCGCTGGAGTCGGTCGACGCCCCGTACCCGAGTGCGACGGCACCCAGGCCCGCCAGTGCGCCGCGCAGTCGCTTCCCCTTCCGGAGCGACCGGAGGGCGAACACCGACAGGCCAACGGCGGCGAGTGTGCGAACAAGTCGGTCGTTGTCACGGAGTGTTTTCGGCAGTTCCATACCTCCTCTTCGTGCTCCGTACTCTTGAACTCGTCCGTGGTCACGGGGCGAGAGCGGACCGGGAGAGCACTCGACTGAAGTCGCGCTGCTCTTGCCCGCGATGAGCAATCGCGCACCCGTACGCGCAACACGGGGATTGGAACCGAACGACCGGGGTGAGCACACACGGCTCATCCGGGCGGTGACACCGTACATCCGGCCCGTCCCGACTTCGAGCGATCTGGGAATCACTCCGGCGTGACGATCCCTACCACGTTTCGGCACCATGCCCGACCTTACCCGACGTAGGTTCGTGTGGGTGTAACGAACCCTACACGGGACGAGTCCAGGAAAAGGAAGTGGGACGTGTAGCGAGCGAGGGAGGGAGATGCTGACGGGGCCCCGAAATTCGGGGTACGGGACGGCGTCCCCGGATCACGGTGATCGTCGGAGAGTGGAGTAACTCGATCGTTCCGCAGACACGACCGGCTTACACAACAGTTCTGTGATCGTTGCTAAGCCCGGGGTGAGAGAGTAGACGGGCAACAGCGCAAAAATTTCGGATTATGCTACTGGCTCCCGGATTACTACATTTGTCTCTGCGCATAACAACAACCCTCGCAGTTCTCTATTATCGAGATGGCAAAGCTAGATGTACCAAGCGGACGGTTTACAGTGATAGTGGTGGCGGCCGTCGCCATTCTGTCAGCAGGAACAGCAGGAGCCATAGCGGACGGGGGGGCGGGCGCACAGGTCCAACAGGACGACCCCGGAGCGGCTGGTCAGACGGTGACGGCTGAAGACGTCTCGGCCGAAGAGATCCGAATGACCAACGTCAACGTATCGGGTCTCACAGTCGACCTCAGCCAGTTCGACGGGACGGAGAACATCCTGGAGGATTCGTTCAGCGCGGCCATCGGCAACAACGTCCAGGGGTTCGAGGTCGAATCCATCGAAATCGGTGGGATCAGTGAGGCAACGGTGACCGTCGAGGACAACGTTGCCACCGTCGACGCCCAGATCGAGTTCATCGCTCTCGACGGCGTCGAAGCCGAGCAAGTCACATTTGACGGCTCCGCGTCGGCAGCCGGAGCGGTCGACGGAATGCTCACGGCCGGGAGTCTGAACGCCGAGTCCACGACCGTGTCCGAACTATCGGTTGGGAGTCTGACGATAGGGAGTGCCGAGGCAGCGCCCCCTGACGAAACTCCGGCCGATAACGACACCGAGACGCCGACCGACAACGAGACTGAAACGCCGGTCGACAACGACACCGAAATGACGAGCGCGTCGGTCACTTTCGAGGACCAGACCTCGGACGGGACGACCGTCGTCGTCGAGAGCGTCGAGATGTCCGAAGGTGGCTTCGTCGCCATCCACAACGACACGCTGCTCGAGGGCGACGCGGTCGGGAGCGTCGTCGGCGTCTCCGACTACCTCGAACCCGGTCCCCACGAGAACGTCACCGTGACGCTGTTCGACGTCGAGGGTGCCAATGTCGACGAGAGCGACCTGACGGAGACGCTGATCGCGATGCCGCACGAGGACACCGACGACAGCAACCAGGAGGTCTACGACTTCGTGAGCACGGACGGTGATGCCGACGGACCCTACCTGGAAGACGGTGAAGCGGTGACCGACTCGGCGACCGTCACCGTCGAGACGGAAGACGAGACCGAGACGCCGGTCGACAACGAGACTGAAACGCCGATCGACAACGAGACCGAGACGCCGGTCGACAACGAGACTGAAACGCCGATCGACAACGAGACTGAAACGCCGATCGACAACGAGACTGAAACGCCGATCGACAACGAGACTGAAACCCCAGTCGACAACGAGACTGAAACCCCAGTCGACAACGAGACTGAAACCCCAGTCGACAACGAGACCGAAATGCTGACTGCGTCAGTCACCTTCTCGAACCAGACCTCGAACGGGAGTGCCGTCCTGATCGAGAGCGTCGAGATGTCCGAGGGTGGCTTCGTCGTCATCCACAACGACACGCTGCTGGAGGGCGACGCGGTCGGGAGCGTCGTCGGCGTCTCCGACTACCTCGAACCCGGTCCCCACGAGAACGTCACCGTGACGCTGTTCGACGTCGAGGGTACCGAGGTGAATCAGAGCGACCTGACGGAGACGCTGATCGCGATGCCGCACGAGGACACCGAAGACAGCAACCAGGAGGTCTACGACTTCGTGAGCACGAACGGCGAAGCCGACGGCCCCTACCTGGAAGACGGTGAAGCGGTGACCGACTCGGCGACCGTCACCGTCGAGACGGAAAACGAGACGAGCGAGAACGAAACGGCAGAGGCCTGATTCGGTCGATCCCCGGGTGAACTCCCGGTTGACTTCTTTTTTCCATCCACGCACGCTACCAGCGTCGGCCAGGCGCCGGGTGTGACGTGGGCACACGGCGCGTCCCTCGATGGAGTGAGCACGCGCCGACCGTGGCTCGCGTTTGCAGCCTCACGGCCCATCGCCCGGTCCGTCGAACGCGGTCCGCCAGCGGAACGCGAGCGACACTTCCCGTCCGTCGCCGTCCGGCTTCGACTGTTCGATCACGGTGACGTGGCCGTTGGACGCCGGACGTCGATCGGCGGCGTCGGCGTCGACCGTCGGTCGCATTCCATCGTAGCGACCGGCCAGTTCCTCCCGAAGATTCGTGAGATAGTCGGCAAACTCGTCGGTAGTCATCGTCTCCTCGCACACCGTCTCGTAGGCCGACGCCCCCCGGCCGACCCCGCCCGCCTTCCCCGAGGTGTGCCCGCCGAGGACCGCGTTGACGACCGCCCCGAGCAGCAGGACCAGCCCGGAGAAGTACAGCCACGTGATGACGACCACGACCCCGCCGAAGAGGCTGTCCGAGCCCCCGCCGGAGAAGACCAGATACACCTGAAACAGCGCCTGGAACGCGGCCCACCCGACCGCCGCGAACACGGCTCCGGGGAGCACCTCCCGCCAGCCGAGATTGGCGTCCGGGAAGCGGTAGTACATCGGCAGGAAGGCGACCAGCAGCCCGCCGACGAGCACGGCAGGGGTGAGGACGCCGACGTACGGGACCGTTGCCGACAGCGCCGCAAAGAGGGCGGTGACTCCGACCGTCGCCACGACGGCGACGAGGACGACCACGAACACGACCAGCCCGTCGACGAGCTTGTCCCGGAAGGAGTTTTTCCCCGTGGTTTCGTAGATCTCCGAGAAAGCGGTATCGAGGCCGCGGAAGATTTTGAGCGTCCCCCAGAGCAACACGACGAGACCGACGAGCGAGGCGGCCGGGTCTGCGGCGCCGCCCTCGAACACCTGCACGACCACGTCGGCGATGGGGCCGGGAAGCGACCGCCCTGCGAGCGCGACGATCCGTCGTTCGAGGCCGCCGCCGACCGCCGAGACGACCACCAGCAGCACGGCGAGGATCGGCACGAGCGAGAGAAAGGCGTTGTACGCGATCCCCGCCGCCATGAAGGGGACGTTCTTCTCGGAGAACTCGGTGTAAACGGCCGATCCTGCGCTCTGAACCCCGGAGAGGTCGAACATGCCGACAGTACGGGCGGGACGCGGAAAACGAGACGGCCGGGAGCGTCCTGCCCGCACCGATCACGCGGAGGAACGATCTGGATCAGACGTCGTCGTCGACGTCCGCGTCCGTCACGTCGATGTGGTGGACGTCGCTGCCCTCGTCGCTCCCGCCGAGCAACCGCGACCGGAGGGTGTCGGCGACGGACTGGACCTGGTGCCGGATCGTCCTGACTTCCTCTTCGAACTCCTCGACGGACCGCTCGACGTAGTGCACCCGCCGTCGGGGGATGCGTCGAACGACGTCGTTGCCCTGCTCGTCCTCCTCGGCCTTGACGATCCAGTGCTCCTGGAAGTAGGCGATCCCCTCGTTCGGAACGGTCTTCTCGACTATGTCCTCGTGTGGGTCGTCGTAGACGATGGTCGCCTGGCCGAGGTCGTGGTCGAGTTCGAGGTCTTCGTCAGCCATGCAATGTGTAGGCGCTAGACACGGGTAGGTCCTTCGTCGACGCCCGCTGAATGCGCCGACGGCAACGGGTCGAACGGGTCGTGACGGCCCCGGCTGGCGAACCGAGAAAAGGTATTTCGGTGCCGCAGCCGAACAGTCGGGCGTGCAGCGCCACACGTTCGGGACGCTGTCGCGCCGGGCCGTCGTCGCCGGCACCGTCGTGCTCGGCGTCGGCTGCCTCGGGAACGGCGACTCGGGGAGCCAGCCGGCCGACGGTGGGTCGGCCGACGGGGACGGGACTGCCGGCGCGACGGAGGGCTCGACGGACGGCAACGTCTCGCAGGAAGGGACCGGAGCGGGGGCACTCACGCTCGCCAGCCCGGCGTTCGAACACGGCGAGCGAATCCCTGAGCGGTACGGGTACGAGGCCGAGAACGTCAACCCGCCGCTGGAAGTCGAGGGGGTTCCGGCGGGGGCCGCGTCGCTGGCGCTGATCGTCGACGACCCCGACGCAGTCGAACCCGCGGGCGAGGTATGGGACCACTGGGTCGTCTGGAACGTCCCGCCGGACACGGAGTCGATTCCGGAGGACTGGACCCCGACCGAGGCCGACCAGGGAACGAACGACTTCGGCGAGGTGGGCTACGACGGGCCGAACCCGCCGGACCGGGAACACCGGTATCGGTTCAGGCTGTTCGCGCTGGACGCGACGCTCGACCTCCCGACCGGAACCGACGCGAACGACCTCGCCGACGCGATGGACGGGCACGTCCTCGCGCGGGCCAAACTCGTGGGGACGTTTCCGCCCTGAGGCCGGTCAGTCGGCGGCGCCCTCCGCGTCGTCGACGTCGTCCTGGCTTCGCAACACGACCGGGCGGTCGCCGCCGACGTCGGAGCCGTCGTCCGCGTAGAGGCCGACGAGGTCCTTCTCCCGGAACTCCTCCCGGAACGCGTCCCAGCTGATCTCCTTGAGGTCCTCGTCCGGGTCCCGGAACCCGATCCGCAGGAGTCCCTGGTCGCCCTCGCCCTCCGTCTGGGGCACGTGTGCGGGGTAGCCGTCGCGCTCCTCGATGACGCCCCGGAGGAGCGCCGGGTCGGTCGTCCGACGGACGTTCCCGTCGTCGGTATCGTCGGGCATGCGAACTACGTGGCCGGACGCACACTTAGACACCGGGCCGGAAGGTGAAGGCGTCGGCCCGGCTGACTCTCCCGCCCGATCGGGAGTCCGAACCGGCGGGCCGGCAGTCAGGTGACGAGTTGCAGAAGGACGAACAGCGACAGGATGGAGGCGACCGTCGTCGCGAACACGTTCACCGAGGCGAACTGCTCGTCGCCACCCAGTTCCGCGGCGTAGACGTACGTCGCCACCGCCGTCGGCGCGCCGAACATGACGACGCCGGCCTGCCGGGTCAGGGCGTCGACGCCAAGCGTGGAAAAGACGGTCCACGCGACGAGCGGCATCGCGACGGTCTTGATGCCGACGACCCTGCCGGTGTGCGTGAGGGACACGTCACGGGTCACGGCGTCGAGGGACCCGCCGACTGCGAGGAGGGCAGTCGGCAGCGCGAACGTCGACAGCCGTTCGAGGCCGGCGTCGACGGCTCCGGGGAGCGACAGTCCGAGCGCGGCGAAGACGAGCGCGGCCGCGAGCGTCAGCAACACGGGATTGGTAACGAGGCTCCGGAGTTCGCCGGCGAGGGAGGCACTGGCGTCGTTGATGCGTACCAACACGGAGACGGTCAACGGCACCTGGACGAGCGCGGCGATGCCGAGGATGACAGTCGCCGTCGCCACGGCGTCGCCCCCAAGCGTCGTCGCGACGACGGGGAGGCCGAAGAATCCGAGGTTGCCGTGGTAGGACTGGACGAGGGCGACGCTGCGCACCTCGTCGCTGCCGTCGTGGTTCGCCGTCCACGAGAGCGCGAGCGCGACGCCGATCGTCGCGACAGTCGCCGCGGCGAGTTCCACGGAGAGAATGGCCCCGAGCCGTTCGTCGTACGTGGACGTGAAAATCAGCGCCGGCAACAGGACGTAAAAGGCGAGCTGGCTGAGTCGGTCGTTGCGCGCCTCCGTGAGCACACCGAGAGAGCGCGCGCCGAACCCGAGAGCCACCAGACCAAGCATGTAGAGAAAGCGGCCGAACAGGTCCATGCGAGTACGCGGGATCGAACGCGCAGTGGTTTGGTCCTGTCGCTGGGGGCAGCCGACCGGCGGCGCTCGAAAAGAGGGCTCGCCGCACCCGTCAGGAAGTTCCGATCGTTGCGGGTGGCCGCCTCGGCTACTCGTCGCCGAAGCGTTCGGCGAACGCGTTGACGAGGAGTCCGGCCGCGAGGTACGTCCCGACTTCGCCCGGAATGTGTACCTCGGGGTCGCCGTACGGGGGCAGGAACGTGATCTCGTAGTGGTTGTACGTCGGGCGAACGAGGGGACGGAGTTCGTCGAGGCGTCGGTAGGCGCTGTCTACTAGCCCGGGCATCTGTCTATCGGAAGCCGATAACGCGGCCGTCTATATAAACAATCGCCTACCTGGCCCGATGTGTGAGATGGGCGAAAAGTCGAGTTACAGGCCTTCTCACGCGGTAGTACCGTCCTACGGCCAGAACGGCGGGGGTTACAGTCGTTGGCGGTATATAACAAAGCCGCTGTCGTCCGTACCTGACGGTGATGGCATCACAGACAGAGGAGAAGGCAGCCAGGGAGATCGGGAGACGAACGGGGCGGGATCCGGCACTCATGGCTGCGGCCGGTTCAGTGTTGCTGGCGTGGTATCAGTACTACGTCCGGGGAAACAAACAACACGGGCTGTTCATCGGACTCTGGGCGCCGACGCTGCTGGGGTTCTCGAACGCGATCCGCATCGCCAGCATCAGCCGGAAGGTCGAGAGCAAGACGTCGAACCTGGTCGACTGGCTGACGCAGAACCGGTAGATCCGACGACACGGGTGCGCTGATCAATCCACGGTTGGGACCGTCCGCCGCCTCGACTCGCGGCTTTTTTGTGATCCGCTCTGCCCACGTCGAGCAGCGCGAGGCGTCCGAACGCCGGAACTGATCGAGGGGACCCGCGATCCGGCGACGTTCGCCGCTATCCGATGGGGTCGCTACTGGTGGACGGATCGATCGGAGGAGAAGCGACCGACGAACGGAATCCCCGTCACGGAAGCTCGAAAAAGAGCAGTCGCGGACCGGTCGAACCCGGCCCCGGATCGGGTCCGGACCGGTCCAGGTGGGCCGTTACGCTTCGATCAGGCCGAGACCCAGGAGGCCGCTTCCGGTGCCGCCGTCGGAACGCTCGCCGCCCTGGGCGTCCTCGACGACGACCAGTTCGAACTCGGGGTTCTCGGCGTCCTGAGCCAGGTCGTCGCCGGTCCCGGTTTCGTTGCCGGTACCGCCGTCACCGAGATCGCCGTCCGTCTCGTTGCCCAGCCCGCCATCGGTGTCGCCCAGACCACCGTCCGTGTCGTTACCCAGCCCGCCGTCGGTGTCACCGAGGCCGCCGTCAGTGTCGTTGCCCATCCCGCCATCCATGTCGCCGCCGAGGCCACCGTCGGTCTCGTTGTCGGCGCCGTCGTCCGCTGCCGCCTGGGGATCGAAGTAGCCGACGGCGAACCCACTGTAGCTCGTTCCGCCGCTGAACGAAGCGTTGAGCTCGCGGGTCTGGCTCTGGGCACCGCCGGCACCGACACCGCCGTCTATGCCGCCGTCGCCGAGGCCGCCGTCAGTGTCGTTGCCCATCCCACCGTCCGTGTCGACGCCGAGGTCACTGTCGGTCCCGTTGCCGACGTCGTCGCCGTCGAGGCCACCGTCGGTCTCGTTGCCCATCTCGCCGTCGAGGCCACCGTCGGTCTCGTTGCCCATCTCGCCGTCGAGGCCACCGTCAGTGTCGTTGCCCATCCCGCCGTCCGTGTCGCCGACGCCGCCTTCCGGGCCACCCACCGCGGAGATGGTCACGTCGTCGACGTCCGGCACGGCGTGGAAGACGCGGACCCGGGCGGTGTCCTCGCCGGGGTCCTCGATTTCGTCTTCGAGGACTTCGACCTGGAAGCCCTGGCTCGTGCCAACCTGGGGCGAACTACCGTCGAGACCGCCATCGGCGACGCCGCCGTCAGTGTCGCCGAGACCACCGTCGGTCTCGTTACCCATCCCGCCGTCAGTGTCGCCGAGACCACCGTCTGTCTCGTTGTCCATCCCACCGTCCGTGTCGCCGAGGCCGCCGTCGGTCTCGTTGCCCATCCCGCCGTCAGTCTCGTCGCCGAGGCCACCGTCACCACCTTCATCAGTGTCGTCGCCGAGACCGCCGTCCATCTCGGGAACGGCGGACTCGGAGACCTGGAGGGTGTAGTCCCCGGCGTCGACCTCGAAGGTCGCCGTCTCGCCGTAGGAGAGCCCCTCGACTAACGGCTGCTCGCCGTCCATGGCTCCGTCGCCGCCACCAGTCTCGTCGCCGAGGCCACCGTCCGTCTCGTTGCTCATCCCACCGTCGGTGTCACCGAGGCCACCGTCCGTCTCGTTGCCTATCCCACCGTCGGTGTCACCGAGGCCACCGTCGGTCTCGTTGCCCATCCCACCGTCCGTGTCGCCGAGGCCACCGTCGGTCTCGTTGCCCATCCCGCCGTCGGAGGGGACGGGTCCTTGGGCGAGTTCGCCGTAGGCGACCAGGGTTTCGGAGGCACCCTCCTCGACGTCGAGTTCGGTGTCGAAGAGCACCGTCTCGTCCTGGTTCCCGCCGTCGTCGCCGAAGAGGTCACCCAGGAAGTCGTCCAGTCCGCCCCCGGTCACGACGAGTTCGACCTGGTGAGTGCCGGGTTCGACCACGCTGTAGCTGCTCACTTCGCCGAACCCGAGGCCTTCGATTGCGGCGTTCCCGTCGACGCGGATGTCGACGTTCGGCGCGTCGGGCGACGCGTGGACCGCCCGGATGGCTGCACCGGTCCCCTGTCCGGCTCCGGTGCCATCCTCGGTGGTGTTCTCCTGGGCCCCAGCGACAGCGGTTCCGAGAACTGTTGCGGCACCTGCAGCGCCGACGCCCTGCATGACTCTCCGTCGTGTTACGTTGGTTTCTACCATCGCGTTCGCGGGTAAGACCTGGGGGGTCATTGTTAAGAGGCACCTCTATCCAGAAACCGCGAGATACCGCTTCAGAGGTCCTCATAGGCGCGTTTAGCTGATTCGCCCAGGTTCGGCCATCGATCGCTAGGGCGGTCGTGTACGGACCGATCGAGCCGTGAAGGTGGGGTTACCGGCTGACGGGGGGAGCGGGGCCCGCTGGCGGCGAGCAGTTACTCGTCGCCGGGGACGGCTTACTCGTCTCCCGGACTCGGTAACCCGATCCAACCGCCCGGTGTGGCGGCTTCGGGCGACCCCCAGCGGCCCTGGGCGATCACGGAGGGCTGCTGACGGCCCGCGCCGACCGCCGGCGACCGCTCGACCGGGGTACGAAACACCATGATCCTTTGTCGATGTGCGTTGAGTGGTCCGTATGGTCGACGCTAGCGGAGACGACCGGTCGGGGGAGGGAGTCGGGGGACACCGCGAGGGGGACCCGTCGGGCAGCGGCGTGACGGATCGGTTCTCCTCCGACGAGGTGTTCCAGCGGATCGTCGCCGACGCCGACCACGAGATCACCTCCGGCGGGCGGGAACTGTTCTTCAGCGGGCTGGCCGGGGGGCTGGCGATCACGATTACGCTGCTCGTGTACGCGGCGATGTACCCCAAGACCGACAGCAGCGTCGTCGCCGCACTGCTGTACCCGATCGGCTTCATCTACATCATCATCGGGGGGTACCAGCTGTACACGGAGAACACGCTGCCGCCGGTCGCCTTGACCCTGGAACGACTGGCGTCGATCCCGGCGCTGTTGCGCCACTGGTCGATCGTGCTGGCCGGCAACTTCGCCGGCGGCGCCATCGGCGCGATCGTGCTCGCCTACGGGGGCGTGTTCGAGCCCCAGGCCGCGGCCGTGGCGGCCGACCTCGCACGACACGGCGTCTACGAGACCACCCGCCTCCAGCTGTTTTTCAAGGGCGCGTTCGCCGGACTGGTGGTCGCCGGCGTCGTCTGGATGAACTTCGCCGCCCGGGACACCGTCACCCGGGTGCTCATTGTCTACCTGGCGTTCCTCGTCGTCCCGCTGGGCGACCTGTTTCACGTGGTCGTCTCGTTCACGGAGTCGGTGTACCTGATGCTGGTCGGCGATCTGGGTCTCGTGCTGGCGCTGACCGACTTCATCCTCCCGGTGTTGCTCGGCAACACGATCGGCGGGGTGGTGCTCGTGACGGTTGTGAACTACTACCAGACGAGCGAGCGGCGCCTCGAAACCGCGCGCTTCGAGAACGTCAGACAGCTGTCGATCCGGGAGTGGCTGGTCGGCAACCTCGCGGGGCGCTCGTACGTGCCCCTCGTCGACACCGTCGAGGACTTCGTCAGGGATCCCGACTCCTACCGGGTGCTGGTCCCCATCGCGAACCCCCGGACCGAGTCGGGGATCGTCGACCTGGCGTGCTCGGTGGCGAGTACCCGCGAGAAGGGGACCGTCCACGTCGTCCACGTCGTCCAGGCACCCGAGCAGGGCGGGCTGAGCGCCAGACAGAATCAGCGAACCCGGATCACCCGCGAGTCCGAGCGGCTGCTCGACGACGTGCGTCCGATCGGCGAAAACTACGACGTGAACTTCGAAACCTCGACCATCGTCACCCACCGCTCGTTCGAGGACATCTTCGACCGGGCGAACCGGACCCGACCGGACCTGGTGGTGATGGGCTGGGAGCGCAACGCGCTCTGGTCTTCGGCCCGTGCCGAGCGGCCACTCGACGAACTCACAAACCAGCTTCCCTGTGACTTCCTGGTCGTCAAAGAGCGCGGGCGGGACTTCGCTCGCCTGCTGTTACCGACCGCCGGCGGGCCGGACTCGGACCTGAGTGCCGAGGTCGCCCGGGCCCTCCGGGAGACCGTCGGCTCGGACGTCTCCCTGTTGCACGTCGTCGACGGCGCCGAGGAACGCGAGCGCGGGGAGGAGTTCCTCCGGGGGTGGGCCACGGACCACGACCTGGCGGACGCGACGCTGAACGTCGACGAGTCGGGAGACGTCGAGGAGGCGATCAAGCGCGCGGCCGACGGCCACACGACGGTGCTGATCGGGGCGACCGAGCAAGGGTTGCTCTCCCGCCTGGTCACGGATTCGCTGCACCTGAACGTCGTCGACGAGGTCGAGGGATCGGTGTTGCTCGCGGAACGACCCACGGATCGGTCGCTCCGCGAACGGCTGTTCGGCGGCGGCCGACGGAACAAGTGAGGGACAGGTCTATTCGGCCGGAGGCCCGCTCGTGTGTCATGGCGACGGATCCACAGGAGTGTGGCCTGTGCGGCGAGCGACTGCTGAAGAAGGGCGTCTCGGGATACCCCCAGCGCGCCGGCCGCGTGTTCGAGATCGACGACCGCGAGGCGATCGACGCGATGGCGGGGACGAGCGAGCGACGGCGGGAGGGAGAGGCGGCCGCCGCGGTCCGGGTCGGCCTCTGTCCGTCCTGTCTCGCGGACGTCGGCCTCGACGAGGACGGCGACGGCGGGAGCGACGCCGACCGGGCGGCGGTTCGCGAGGTGGCCGATCGGCTCTCGCTCGATCGGGCGACTCTCGTTTCGGACGGGGAGTGAGAGGACCCCCCGACGGAGCGGATCAGTACTTGGTGCTCGTCGCCAGCGGCGGGCCGGACCGGGGACCGTACGGCGCCTCGTCAAGCCACTCGCCGGCGGGAGTGTAGTAGTCTGCGAGTTCGGCAGCGAGGCGCTTTTTCATCCGGGTGGTCAGGTCGTCGCCCGTCAAGTACTCCAAGGCCTGTTCGGCGGCACTGGTGTTCCACTCGGCGGCCGTCTCGCGCTGGGCCGCGAAGTCCTCGACTGCGGTGCGGGCGACGCCGTCCTCGCTGGCTTTGCGGGCGAGTGCGACCGCCGAGGCGGCGGCGTCGGCGTCGGCGATGCCGGAGTTCATCCCGCGGGCGCCGAAGGGCGCAAACAGGTGGGCGGCCTCCCCGACCAGGAGCGCGCGCCGGTGCTCGTCGACGAACGAGTCGGCGACGACCTGCTTGAAGTGGTACGTCGACACCCAGCTCACGCGGTCGCGATAGCGCTCGCCGAGGCTGGTCGCGACGAGGTCGCCGACGACCTCGTCCTCGGTGAACCGCTCGGGGTCGTCGTCGGCCTTGCCCTGGATGTCGACCCGCCAGCCGCCCTGGAACGGGACGAGCAGGACGTTCCGGCCGCCGACCTGGGGGTGTTCGTAGTGGAAGATCCGCTCGTTGGGGCGCGGGTCGTCGGGGTGTTCTTCGACGTCGACGATGAGGTAGAAGTGATCGGACTGGCTGCCCTCGAACTCCGCGCCGATCTCGTGGCGGACCTCCGAGCCCGCGCCGTCGGCGCCGACCACGTAGTCCGTCTCGTAGACGTCGCCGCCCTCGGTTTCGAGGTGGACGCCGTCCGGACTCGTCTCGACGGTCTCGACGGTCGAATCCCACTCGATCGGGACGTCGGCTTCCTCCAGCGCGTCCAGCAGGAACCGCTCGGTGTCGACCTGGGGGAGGCTGGTGAAATGCGGGAGTCCCTCGGAGCCGCCGGCGTCGGGGTAGGTGCGCGAGAACACTTCCTTGCCGCGCCAGCGAGTGATTCGCGTCGGCCACACGAGGCCGGCGTCCGCGAGCGTCTGCCCGAGTCCCGGCCTGTTGCGCTCCAGCGTCCGCAGGGTGGTACCGTGGACGTAGATCGCCCGGCTCCCCGGTCGCTCGCGGTCCTCGGGATCCGCTTCGAGGATGCGAACGGGGACGTTCCGCGCGCGAAGCGCGAGGGCGGCGCTCATCCCGACCGGCCCCGCGCCGACGACGACGACCTCCTGGCCGTCCGTATCGGCGTCTGGTGACACAGACATGGTACTACGTCGAACGTTGTAACGGTAACATCTGTCGGTTCGTACACGGACCGACGCGAACGGGATCGAGCGGCCGATCAGAACAGCCGCTCGACGGCGTCGCGGACGTCGTCGCCGTCCGGGAGCACCTCGTCCTCCAGTTCGGGGGCGTAGGGAACGTGGACGTCCGGGACGCCGACGCGCTGGATCGGCGCGTCGAGGTCGTAAAACGCCTCCTGTGAGAGCCGTGCGACGAGTTCCGAGCTGGTGCCGTAGGAGAGCCAGCTCTCGTCGGCGACGACGAGCCGCCCCGTCTTCTCGACGCTCTCGCGGATGGTGTCGGTGTCGAGCGGGTAGATCGACCGGGGGTCGATCACTTCGAGGTCGAAGTCGCCGGCCAGTTCCTCGGCCGTCGACAGGGTCTCGCCGAGCAGGCGCTGGGTGGCCACGACCGTCACGTCCGATCCCTCGCGCTCGACGCTGGCCTCGCCCAGCGGCAGCGTGAAGTCGTCGTCGACCGGGACCTCGCCCTCCCGCCCGTAGATCATCTTGTTCTCGAAGACGAACACGGGGTCGTCGGCGCGGATGGCGCTCTTGAGCAGCCCCTTCACGGCCCGCGGCGTCCCGGGCGCGACCGCCTTGATCCCGGGGACGTGCGCGATCCAGGTGTGCATCGTCCCCGAGTGCTGGGCCCCGGACCGCGTGCCGCCGCCCTCGGTCGTTCGGATGGTGAGTGGCACGTCGGCCTGCCCGCCGAACATGTACCGCATCTTCGCCGTCTGGTTCAGCAGTTGCTCGGCGGCGATGCCGACGAAGTCCGAGAACATGAGTTCGACGATGGGGCGTTTGCCCTTCGCCGCCGCGCCGGCGCCGGCGCCGACGAGCGCGGCCTCGCTGATCGGCGTGTCCCGGACCCGCTCCTCGCCGAACTGGTCGAGCATCCCCTGGCTGGCGCCGAAGACGCCGCCGAACTCGGCGACGTCCTCGCCCATCAGGAACGCGTCGTCGTCGCGCTCCATCTCCTCGACCATCGCCGACTGGATGGCCTCCCGGTAGGTCAGTTCCTCCGTCTCCTGTCCGCGGTGTTGTTGTGACATAGTTACAGTAGCGTCGGGTTGGTGAACTGCTCGATTTCCGGTACCGGGTCGGCATACATGTCCTCGTAGGCCTCCTCGGGGTCGGGGTGTTCGGCCGCGGAAGCGAACTCGACGGCCTCTTCGATCTGGGCCTCGACGTCGGCCTGCAGGTCCTCGAACGCCGCCTCGGTGAGTTCGCCGCGCTCGATGAGTCGGTCCCGGTAGGTGTCGATCGGGTCACGCTCCTCGCGGACCCGTTCGACCTCGCTCTCCTCGCGGTACGGCTCCGGATCGGACTCGAAGTGGCCGTGATAGCGGTAGGTCTTCCCCTCGACGATCGTCGGCCCCTCGCCGGCGACCGCCCGCTGGCGAGCCTCCTCGACTGCCTCGAACACCGCCTCGACGTCCATGCCGTCGACGGTGACGCCCGGGATGCCGTAGGCCGCCGCCGTCTCCGAGAGGTCCTCGATGTTGTGCTGGTCCTCGGCGAGGGTGAACTCGCCGACCTCGTTGTTCTCGACCATCACGATCAACGGGAGGTCCCACGTCGCCGCGAGATTGAGCGCCTCGTGGACCTGCCCCTGGGCCATCGCGCCGTCGCCGATGAAGGCCAGCGAGACGTTGCCGTCGTCGTCCATGTGGTTCGCGAGGGCGGCGCCCGCCGTGATGGGCGCCCCGGAGCCGACGACGCCGTTGGCGCCGAGCATCCCCTTGTCGGTGTCGGCGAGGTGCATCGACCCGCCCTTGCCGTTACAGAGCCCCTCGCGCCGGCCGGCGAGTTCGGCCATCATCAGTTTGGGGTCGAGCCCCTTTCCGATGGCGTGACCGTGCCCGCGATGGGTGCCGGTAATGTCGTCGTCGTCGTCCAGGGCCGCACAGGCGCCGACGGCCGTCGCCTCCTGGCCGATACAGAGGTGGACGGTGGCGAACTCCAGGATGCCGTCGGAGCTCAGCCGGCTGGCTGTCTCCTCGAACTCGCGGACGAGCAGCATACGCCGGAGCGCCCCGCGGCGTCCCTCCTCGGTCTCTAAGTCGAACGTTACCATGGCCGATGCCACAGCCGGCAGGGTGATAAATCCCGGCGTGGCGGCCAGGCGAGACACCCATCGCCGGACGACCCAGCGACCGACACGGGACAGCCCAGCGACCGACGCCGGACGACCCAGCGACGACGCCGCTGGACGGACCCCGGGCGAGCAAGCCGACCACGCGTGGCCGGTTACTCGTTGGGGTGGTACATCCGATCCGGTTCCGCGGGGCCCTCGTCGCTCGGCTCGACGATTTCGAGGATGGTCCCGTTCATCGCCTCCCGGAAGTCGAAGTACCAGAACGTCGATCCGTGGTAGACGCCGCTCTGGACGACCGGGACGCCGGCGTCGATGTAGCTCTCGGCGACCGCTCTCGGGTCGTCGTAGTCGAAGCAGGCGACGTGGTGGATGCCCTCGCCGTGTTCCGCCAGGTGTTCGGTGTAGGAGTTCTCGCCCTCGAGGGGTTCGATCAACTCGACGTCCATGGGGCCGGCCTCGGCGACCGCGAGCCGGAACGACATCTCCCGCTCCTCGCCCTGATAGGTCGCCTCGCTCAGCCCCGGCGGTTCGAACCGCATCACCCGCCACGGCTCCAGGCCCAGCATCGCCCCCCACCGATCCATGCCGTCCTCCAGGTCCTCGACGACCAGTCCGACCTGGCTCAGTTCCGGAACCTCCACGTCGAGCGACTCGACGTCGATGTCGATGTCCATGGCACACCTCCAGACGGGGAAACCATAAGTGCGGTGGCCGGACTGACGATCGCCGTCCCGGCGGAACAGTTATGATTCCGTGTGCATTGGTAACGTGTATGTCGCTGGTGGGGTGGGCGATCGTCCTCGGGTTGCCCGTCTACGCCCTGGTGCAGTGGTGGCTCATCGTCCGCCTGGGGGAGGAGGTCAGCGTCGAGGACGGGGCGGGGCTCCCACTGAGCGCGACCTACGGGGGGACCGTCCCCCACCTGACCGGGGAGCCCGCGGGAACGGGGAGCGTCACCTGCCGGTCGTGTGGAGCCGAAAACGCGGGGTCGTTCGACTACTGCGGCCGCTGTGTCGCCCCCCTCGATCCGGCCGAAAGCGGCCGGTGAGCCACGCTGTCGAACCGACGACCTCGGCCGTCGGCGGAGCCGGAGCATCGGCCGCGTCCGCGAAATCGGCGAGTGCGTCCGCGTGGGGTGTCAGGCCGCGTCGACGAGCCGCCGGTACTCCCCGTCGGAGAGGTCGATGCCGGAGGCGGCGACGTTGGCTTCGAGGTGATCGAAGCTCGACGTCCCCGGGATCGGGAGCGTCACCGGCGAGTGAGCGAGCAGCCACGCGAGCGCGATCTGCGGCCGCGTGGCGTCGTGGGCGGCCGCGACGTCGCCGAGGACGTCGGCCATGTCGCCGTACTCGCCTTTTCGGAGGGGGACCCAGGGGATGAAGCCGATGCCGGCGTCCTCGCAGGCCTGCAGGACGTCCTCGTTGTCGCGGTTCACGACGTTGTACCGTACCTGAACCGTCGCGACGTCGATCTGCTCGCGGGCGGCGTCGAGTTGCTCGACGGTGACGTTGCTCAGCCCGAGGTGGTTGACGAGCCCCTGGTCCTGCAGTTCCGCGAAGGCCGCGATCGAGTCCTCGAAGGGCGTGTCGGGATCGGGCCGGTGGAACTGGTAGAGGTCGATCTCGTCGACGCCGAGCCGATCGAGGCTACAGAGCACCTGGTTGCGGATGTAGTCGGGGTCGCCGTGGGTGAGCCACTCCCCCTCGCGGTTCCGCAAGAGCCCCGCCTTGGTCGCGACGACCACGTCGTCTTCGGGGTCGAGTTCCGCGCCGATCAGGCGCTCGCTCACGCCGGGGCCGTACGAGTCGGCGGTGTCGACGAAGTCGACGCCGAGTTCGATCGCCCGTCGGAGGACCCGCCGCGCGGCCGCCTCGTCGTCCGGCGGGCCGATGATCTCGGGGCCAGTGAGCCGCATCGCCCCGAACCCGAGTCGATGGACCGTCAGGTCGCCGCCGATGTCGAACGTCTCGCTTTCGTTCGCTGATGCCTCGCCCATACGCGAGGCAGTCGCCACGGGCGGAAAGCCCTTGGGCCCGGTCCAATCAGGTCAGCCCTATTCCTCGCGCTCCGCGAGCCACTCGTCGAGCAGCGTCCGGATCGCCGCCGCACGATTTCCCCGGTGGTCCTCGAACGCCGCCTCCTCAAGCGCCTCGACGGTCCCCTCGTCGAGCTCGAGCGTCACCTCGTCCATGTCCGCGAGCACACCGTCATCCATCAGCAGGTGGCGACGGCACAGGAGGCAATATAACCCAGTCAGACGCCCGTCGCCCGCACGTCAGATCGATCGCCTGGAGATCGGGCGGCGACGATCCGCGGCGCCCGGATCGGCGACGATCAGCTCCCGTCGTCCCCGACGAACACCGTCCGGAGACGTGCGCCGCAGGTCGGACAGCAGAGGGTCTGCCAGACGTCGGGGTCGAGGCTCCCGAGGGTCTCGCTTCGGATCGCGTCCTCGAACGCGACGGTCGCCCCGCAGCCGTCGCAGTCGAGGTAGTCGGGTGGGTCGAGCGCCATGTCAGGACTCGGGCGGGCAGGGAGGTAAGCGTCCCGACCGGGGCGACCGAAAGGGCCGATCGGCCGACAGCGGCGCCGTTCCTCCCGAAAGAGCCGTCCGAGAGATTCATATTAAGCAGTGCTTAATGGGGGGTATGGATCGCAGAACGTTCCTCGGTGCGGGCGCGGCCGCCGCGGCCGCGGCCCTGGCCGGGTGTTCGACCGCAGTGGGCGCCGTCGCGCCACCCGACGTTCCCGAGGAGCAACTGTCCGAAGGGGGCTGGGAGCGGACCGACCAGAGCCAGGAGACGGTGTTCGAGCGGGAGATGCTCGGGACGACCGTCGAGGCCAAGTCCCACACCCTCGTGTACGAGGACGCCGAACTCCGGCAGCGGCTCAACGAGAAGACCCTCGGCAACGTCCAGAGCACGGTGACAGTGATCTCGGTGAGCCACGTCGACGTGAGCGGGGACGTCGACGGCCTCCCCGGCATCCAGGGGGAGATCCTCTCCCGGACCGAGGCCGCCGCCCGCGAGCAGTTCCGGGCCCGGATGGAAGACGAGGGCCTGGAGAACGTCGAGCGGACCGGGACGGGCGAGCTGTCGATCGACACCGGCGAGGGCGCCCGGCTCACCACCTACGCCGCCGACTTCCCCGTCGACTCGTTTTCGGTTCCGGTCGGCGACTCGGAGACGCTTACCATCGAGGGCGGCAGCCTCGGCGTCCGGGGCGACCTGGCCGTCTGGCACCACGACGACTACGTCCTGATCGCCGGGGGCGTCCACCCCGCCGAGAACTTCACGCGACAGATCGAGAAGGACCTGACGTCCGCGATCACCGTCGACGTGGACATCGACCTCGGCCTCACGCCCGAACAGTACCGCGAGGAGGTCCGGGGGATCCTGACCGCGGTCGAGTGAGCTAACTGGAGGAGCGGTCGATCACCGCGAGTCGCGCTGGAGGAGCGGCCGATCACCGCGACCTGCGACCCGAGATCGATTCGATCAGCAGCGACCACCCCCGCACGTCGGTCATCGGTTCGGCCTCCGAGAAGAGGCTGGGGAACCAGGCGTTGTCCTCCAGGGCCGCACGCATCGCCGGCCACTCGTCGTCCTCGACGGGGTCGAGGGGTCCCGAGACCACGACGCTCTCCCAGTCGTGTTTGCCCCGGGCGGCGACGACGGTGAAACTCGCCCGGGCGGTCCGTTCTGCGTACCACGCCTTCCGCGAGTCGGCGGTGGACTGCAGGAAGACGAAGTAGAGCCGGTCGCCGTCGTACCCGAAGGACATCGGCAGCGAGTGGGCGATCCCGTCGTCGGCCAGCGAGAGGACGCCGTAGCCCTCCCGCGAGAGGATCTCCCCTGCCGTCTCCCGGGTCATTTCGACGCCGCGCACGGTGTCGGGGTCGGCTGTCATTTGTTGACACCAGTCGAGGAGAAGATCGGCCAACGGATAAACCTGGAGCGCCGTTGTCAACCAATGGGAACGCCGGCGGGGCGGCGGCGACAGCCACCACGGCGGGACGGGCCGGGAATCGACGAGTGGAATCCGGGGCCGCGGGACTGTGTGACGGCGCTCGGGTGATTCGAAGGCCTTTTAGCCCGTCTGGGCGTTCGACCGCACAAGTAACCATGTCAGACAAACCTGCCTCGATGTACCGGGAGATTTCCAAGCCCGCGTACACGCGACGCGAGTACATCACGGGGGTTCCCGGCTCGAAGATCGCCCAGTTCAACATGGGCAACCTCCAGACCGGCCCCGAGGACTATCCCATCCACATCACCCTGCGGGTCGGCGAGGAGTGCCAGATCCGGCACGGCTCGCTCGAATCCGCCC
>Ga0207720_100349_pt1 | contig 35352 bp, 38 predicted proteins | sample A23P2SouthBayCA_2_FD_187751 | JGI IMG/M metagenome (GOLD analysis project Ga0207720, IMG submission 187751) | Aerobic enrichment media microbial communities from Eden Landing Ponds, California, USA - A23 E3 (2) (SPAdes) | ecosystem: Environmental > Aquatic > Marine > Unclassified | place...
TGGCGCTCGGTCCTCCTCGCGGTCGGCGTCGGCGGCGTCGGCCTCGCAGTCGTGACGTTCCTCGCGGTCCGGGACCGGCCGAGAGACGCCGGATTCGACCCCCTCGACGGCGTCCGTCCGCCCGCGTCGTCGGTCGAACTCGGGGCGGTCGTCGAGAACACGAGGCGCGTCCTCCGCGAGGGCGAGACGTGGCTGATGGGGACGATGCTGTTTCTCGTCTTGGGCACCAACTTCACCGTCACCGGCCTGTGGGGCGTCCCCTACATCGCCGACCTCTACGACGTGTCGGTCCGGACGGCCTCGCTTTTCGTCTTCGTCGGTAACGTCGGCTTCCTCCTCGGGTCGCCCGTGCTCGGGACGCTCTCGGACCGCATCGGCTACCGAACCGAACTCATCGTCGCCTCCTGTGTCGTCTTCACCCTCGCGTACGGGCTCGTCTTCCTCCTCGTGACGCCGCCGCTCCTCGTGGTCGGCGTCCTGCTGTTCTCGGCGCTGTTCGTCATGGGCGGGGCCGTCATCGCCTTCACGGTCGCCAAGGAGCGCCACGCCGCCACCGCGAGCGCGACCGTCACGGGCGCGATAAACAGCATGGGCTACTTCGGTGCGGCGCTGTTCCCGGCGGTGATGGGCCTCGCCCTCGACGCCTACTGGACGGGCGAGACCGTCGCCGGGGCGCGGGTTTACACGGCGACCGGCTACCGCGTCGCGTTCGGCATCGCCACCGCCGCGGGAGTCCCGGACCGACGCGGCTCTATCGGCGACCGCGGAGCCGACCGACTGAGGGACGTGTCCCTCCGCGCTAACAGTCGCCTCGGCCCTCGTACCGCGCCAGTACGAACGGGTACTGACTCCCCAGTTCGTCGTCCACGACGAACTCGGCTTCCACCGCGAACCCGGCCGCGTCGAGCGTCTCGTAGGTCTCCTCGATGTCGGGGAAGCTCCAGCGCATCTCGACGCCGCTGTCGAGCCAGTCGGGGTTCGAGCCGCTCCACGCCTCGCCGCCGACGGTCGAAAGCAGGGTGCCGCCGGGTCGGAGGACGCGGGCGAACTCCGCGAACACCCGCTCGTGTTCCGCGATTGGGACGTGGATGACGGAGTAGAAGGCGCAGACGGCGTCGAAGGAGTCCGACCGGACCGGAAGCGCGGTCATGTCGCCCTGTGCGAACCGCGCCGCCGGGACGTCTTGGCGGGCGAGGTGCAGTTGCTCGCGGGAGAAATCGACGCCCACCACGTCGAAGTCGGCGGCGAGGGCGTCCGTCACCGGCGTCCCCTGTCCGCACCCGGCGTCGAGGACCCGCGCGCCCGAGTCGAGGGCGTCGGCGAGTTCGTCGAGCACCGCGGGCGCGTCGTCGCTCCGCTGGTCGCGGTAGTCGTCGGCGAGGCTGTCGTACGCGTCTCTGACGGCGCGGCGCTGGTCTGTCATGCTGGACGTAATCAGGTTCCACCCCGCGGCCGCCGGGTAAGTGTCTTGTCCCGTGACAGACCCCACGCAGGCCGTCGGTTCGAGGCGGCGACGGTCGAAAAACGGAGTAACGAGGGTCGAAACGCGTTCGAAAATCGGGTGCGGCTCAGCGGAAGTCGCGGACGAACCGCTCGGGTATGTAGTCGACGACGTGGTCGGGCATCGCGTCGACCGCGGTCTCGGCGATAGCGACCATCGGCTTGCGGAGCAGGACGTAGACGCCGGAGACGGCGACCGCGGCGATGACGAGCGTCTCCGCGAGGCCGTCGAAGACGAGGACCGGCGGGACGGCAAAGGCGAGCGTCAGAGCGAGGTCCTCGGGCGCGCCGTCGTAGCGAATCAGCCGCTTCGGCGCGAGCCATCGGCCGTTCCAGTGGTCGTAGACGGCGCGCTCGGAGGTGCCGAGCCACGGCTTGAGTTCGAGACCGCCGCCGAGAACGTCCGACGCGGAGTGGAGCGCGGCCGCCGCGAGGAACAGCGCGACCGCGAGGGTGGTCGTGGTTGGGTTCAGCGCGGCGACCGCGACTGCGGGCACGGCGAGCGCGCTGAAGTACACGGGGAAGTGGAGGGTCTTCCGGTGGCCCGCGTACAGGTCGAAGTCGGGGAACAGGCCGCCGAGTGCGGCCGCGAGCACCGGGAGCATCCCGGCCTCGGGGACCAGCGCCCACACGGCGGTGCCGAGAACGACACCCGCGAGGGCGTGAGTGGTGGCCATCATCGATGGGGCGTATGCAAGCTGGAGGAAAAACGATGTCGGTGGTCGTGCTATCTAGTCACACGGTCGAATTTAGGGCGCTCAGGTCGTAGCGCACCGTAATGGTCCCCCGTCGAATCGAGCGACTCGCGGGGCTGGCGATTCAGGTCGTCATCCTGTGTATCTTCGTCGTCGGCGTCTACACGCGGAACCTGAGCGTCGTCGTCAACGCGGTGCTCGCGCTGGGCGCGACGTTCCTCCCCGCGGTGCTCCGCCGCGACTGGCAGATTCGGCTCCACCCGCTTCTCGGCCTCTGGTTGACGCTGGCGGTGTTGCTCCACGCCGTCGGCATGCTCGGCCCGTACAACTACATCGACTGGTGGGACCACGTCACCCACACGCTCTCGGCGACCGTGGTCGCGGCCGTCGGTTACGTCACCGCGCGGGCCGTCGACGAGTATACCGAGGCCGTCTACCTCCCCGACCGCTTCATGTTCGTCTACATCCTGCTTTTCACGCTCGCGGCCGGCGTGTTCTGGGAGGTACTGGAGTTCGGCGCGCGCCTCGCCGCCGAGGCCATCGGCTCTGAGGCCCTCCTCGTCCAGTACGGACTCGCCGACACCATCGTCGACCTCGTCTTCGACACGGTCGGCGCGGTGCTCGTCGCCCTCTTCGGAGCGCCGCCGCTCGCCGACACCATCGATTCGATTAGGGAGCGACTCGAACGGACCGGGCCCTGACGGGGGCTATCTTTTAGCCATCCGCTGTGCATACTACTATCATGAAACTCGTTATCGTTGGGTACGGCCGCGTGGGCTCGCGGACCGCTCGCGTGCTCCGCGAGGAGGGCCACGACGTGACGGTCGTCGACAACGACGAAAAGAAGGTCGACCGCGCCCGCGACGAGGGGTTCGAGGCCGTTCTCGGCGACGGCGGGACCGAGAGCGTGCTGTCGGAAGCGGGCGTCGAGGGCGCGGACGCCGTCGGCGGACTGACCGGCGACCCGAACGTCAACTTCGCGGCCTGCATGCTCGGCAAGGAGTACGACTGCCGGACGGTCATGCGCATCAGCGAAGACTACCGTCAGGAGATTTACGAGCGCTACGCGGACGACGTAGACGAGATTATCTACCCAGAACGCCTCGGCGCGGCCGGCGCGAAGACGGCGCTTCTCGGCGGCGATTTCAACGCCATCGGCGACCTGACCGACCAGCTCCGACTGACGACGGTGACCGTCCCCGACGGTGCGCCCGTCGTCGGCCAGCACGTCGCCAACATCGACCTCGGTGCCGACGGTCGCGTCTACGCCCACGGCCGGGAGCGCGAGCCGATGACGATTCCGCTTCCCGGGACTGTCGTCGAGCCCGGCGACCAGCTCGCGCTCCTCACGGAGCGAACCGCGCTGGAGCGAGTCCGGTCGGAACTGCTCGGCTGACCCGACGCGGACGCCGACCGCCGCGGTCGAGATATCGCTGGACGGGCAGTCGGTCTCGGAAAACAGCGCCGTGGTGGCGGCGCCAAGTGTCGTACCGGGGGAACCAGAACGACGATGGTGGTGGTTTTCGTGCCGGGCGCGTCGGTGGGAGGATGGGAACTGAGGCCGAATTCGCGCCCTATCCTCGGGTACGTACGGGGAAACTTAAATATGCGTCAGACGGGAGTCACACGCCATCTACACGCAATATCTGCTGTTATACCGACGACGACGTTGCCGCGGCAACCCCGCGCTCAGTAGACGAGTTTCCCCTCGACGAACTGGCGGACTCGGTCGTCGTCCGGCGACTCGAACACCGCGTCGGTGGGCCCCGATTCGATGCACGTCCCGCCGAGGATGACGGCCGTCCGGTCCGACACCCGCCGGGCCTGTTGCATGTCGTGGGTGGCGAGCGCGACGGCGATGCCCCGGTCTCGGGCGGCCCGCATCGCCGATTCGATGGCGGCGGTGTTCCGCGGGTCGAGGTTCGAGGTCGGCTCGTCCAGCAGTAACACGTCGGGGTCGGGAGCGAGCGCGCGAGCGATGGCGACGCGCTGGGCCTCCCCGGCCGACAGCGAGCCGGCGTCGCGGTCGACCTTGTCGAACATGCCGACGGTCCGAAGGGCGTCGCTGACGGTGTCTGCGGGCTCGTCGCGGCTGAACAGCCCACCTACGGCGTCGCGGACGCGAACCGACCACGGTCGGCGGACGCGGAGCCCGTAGGAGACGTTCTCCTCGACCGTCGTCGAAAACAGACTCCGGGTCTGGAAGGCCATCCCGACCCTGCGTCTGACCGCCAGCCGGCGAGCCTCCGGGAGGTCCCACACGTCGTCGCCGTCGACCTCGACCGCCCCCTCGTCGGGTCGCTCGAACATGGCGAGCAGTCGAAACAGCGTCGTCTTCCCGGTTCCCGAGGGGCCGACGACGGCGAGAATCTCACCCGGTTCGACGGTGAGCGAGACGCCGTCCAGCACCGCGCCGTCGCCGAAGCCGTGGCTGAGGTCGCGCGCCGCGAGTCGAGTCCGACTGTGTCGCGCGCCGGTCGATGCGGAGTCGGAGCCATCGGACTCGCCGGACGCGTCGCCCCCGGGGATTCCGGCTGTCATCGTCTCCTCCCGTTCCGTCCGGGAGTCCGGTCGCGGAAGCGCGCGCCGAGGGCGTTCACGCCGAGGACGAGCGCGAGGAGGATGGCTCCGAGAGCGATGCCCGTCTCGATGTTCCCCTTCCGCGCCTCGACGGTGATGGCCGTCGTGAGCGTCCGCGTGAACGACGTGCTGTCCGAGAAGACGATGTTGCCGCCGACGATGAGCACGGAGCCGACTTCGCTGATGGCGCGGCCGTAGGCGGCCAGAAGCGCCGTGACGATGCCGTACCGCGACTCACGGACGACCAGTAGGGCCACGTCCGTCGAGGTGCCGCCGGCGGCGAACGCGGCGTCTCTGAGGTCCTGTGGCACCGACTGGACCGCCGATAGCGAGACGCTCACGAGGACGGGGAGCGCGAGGATGGTCTGCGAGAGAATCATCGCCTCGGGCGTAAACAGCAGTCCGAACGCCCCGAGCGGCCCCGACCGAGAGAGCGCCAAGAGCACGACGAGTCCCACGACGACGCTCGGAAAGCCCATGCCGGTCGAGATGAGCGAGGTCACGGCGGACTTCCCGGTGAAGTCGCGAAAGCCGACCACGAGCGAGAGGGGCAGGCCGATTGCGGCGCTGAGCGCGACCGCCGCGGTGCTCACGTACAGCGAGACGGCCGTGATGCTGACGAGGTACGTGAGGTTCAGGTCGCCGAGGCCGAACACGGTCGGTGGTGGGGTCCGGTCGGACTAAAAGTCCTCGGGGACGTGCTGTGCCACCCACGACTCGAACTGCGCGTCGGAGACCGACGCCGACGACTCGGAGGCGTTCTCCCCGCCGTAGTCCTCGGGGACGTACTGGCCGAACTGCGGCTCCTCCGAGAGCGCGTTGGGGAAGAACAACTGCGACCCGTTTGCGGTGTAGTCGCTGATTATTCCCTGTCCCTCGGGCCCGGTGAGGAAGCCGGCGTACGCCATCGCCAGCGAGTAGTTCACGTCGGGGTACTTCGCGGGGTTCACCGGGATGACGCCGTAGGGGTTTTTCAGGATGGTCGGGCCGTCCTTGAGCGGCCCTTGCACCTGGATTTCGAGGTCGATGTTGTCCCGCGTCGCGAGGAACGTCCCGCGGTCGGAAAGCGTGTACGCGCCCGACTGGTCGGCCTGCACGAGCGTGTCGCCCATGCCCTGCCCGATCTCGCGGTACCACGACCCCGACGGCGAAACGCCGGCGGCCTCCCAGATGAGCAGTTCCTTCTTGTTCGTCCCCGAGTCGTCGCCGCGAGAGACGAACGTCGCTTCGGCCTCGGCGATGGTCGAAAAGGCGTCGGTCGCGCTCTCCATCCCCGAGATGCCCGCGGGGTCGTCGGCCGGCCCGACGATGACGAAGTCGTTGAACATCACGTCGCGGCGGTTGACGCCGTAGCCGTCCCGGAGGAATTCGTCTTCCGCGCCGCGCGCGTGTACGAGAATCACGTCGGCGTCGCCGTTTCGCGCCGTTTCGATGGCCGCGCCGGTCCCCTGCGAGATGGTCTTCACTTGGGCGTTGTACTGTTCTTCGAACACCGGATTCAGGGCGTCCAGCAGTCCCGTGTCGTACGTGCTCGTCGTCGTCGCCAGCGTGAGCTCCCGGGTCGCGCCGCTTTCGCCTTGGCTTTGACTCCCCCCGGACCCCTCCGTGGTTTCGTTGTTCGCCTCCGGGGGACTCGTGTTCCCCGTGCATCCGCTCAGTCCGAGAACCGCACCGACACCGGCCGCCTGTAAGAAGCGCCGTCGCTCTATCGCCATGCATTGTGGTTCGCCGAACGGGGAATAACTGTTTCCCATGTGACGTAATCACAATTCATTTCAATCGCGGGGATTCGAAACGACTCGCGCCTGAAATCGGTTGCGTCGGATTCTTTTCGACCCTCTCCGTGCTAGCGCCCATGAGCTGGGACTCGCTTTTCGCCCGCGCCGCCGCCTACGAGACGACCGAAGCCGACATCACTGGGGCGCTCCGCGCCCGCCGAGGCGACGATGCCTGAGACGGAGCCCTCGCCCGCGCGGGTCGTCGCCGACGCCGACGTGCTCGCGGCCGACCTCCTCGCCGACGGCCCCGCGAGAGCGGCGCTCGACCACCTCCGGCGGCACTCGTGGACGACGCTCGTCGCCAGCGACCCGCTTCTCGACGACGCCGAGGCGGTCGTCGCCTCGCTCGCGGACCCCGACCTCGCGGCCGACTGGCGCGAGAAGGTCGACTCGTGGGCCGAACTCGTCTCCCACCCCGACGGCGACAACCCCGCGCTGGCGTCGGCCTACCGCGGCGGCGCGATGCACCTCCTCACGTTCGACGACCGACTCAACTCGGCGCGGGCGGGCGCGGCGCTCTGCGGCCGTTTCCCGGTCAGCGTCCGCCACCCGAAGGCGTTCGCGTCGCTGTTCGCGCCGGAGAGCCTCTACGCCGAGGTCGAAGACGGGCCGTACCCCGGCCCGGACCGCGACCCGCGGGCGTAGCGAGAGGGGTCGCGGCCGGCCGGCTCAGTCGCCGAGGACGCGGGTCACCGCGAAGATAGCGAGGACGGTCACGAGACCGAACGCGACGGCGACACTGACGCCCCGGGAGGCCTCGCCGAAGAACACCGCGATGGCGGCAAAGACGGCGATGCCGTAGCCGCTGGCCGCGCCGGCGGCGACGACGTTCGCTCGGTTCATGCGTCTCCGTACGCGCCCGTCGTCCCTGAGTGCGGACCCTGTCGATTGTGGGGCGTGACGGGGCCGGCTGTCGTGGAGCGCGTGCGGTCGATACCGCTGGAGGGGTCGGTGACGAGAAGAGGCAACTCGTCGCAGTCGGGGGACATCGTGGCTACTATCTCTCCGCCGAACGTATCAAGCTGTTCGCCCGCGCGCCGGTTTCGGGGTCAGTTTCCGTCTCCGAACCCCTCGGCGCGCTCGACGGAACAGCCGAGCGATTCGAGTTTCGTCGCGGCCACCCCCACGTCACCCTCTCTGACGAGCACGTGGTCGGTCGAGTACGCCGACAGCGCGAATACTGGGACACCTTCGTCGGCGAGCGCGCCCGCGACCCGTGCCAGAAAGCCGACGAGTTCGAACGGCAGAACCATCTCGAAGGTGAGTCGCTTCCAGCCCCACTCGACGTCGATGGCGGCCGCCTCGTCGACCTGCCCCTCTTCGATGACGACCGTCGTCTCGTTCTCGTCTCGAATCGTCGCGAAGGCGTCCGGGTCGCCCCGCTCGGCCGTGACGACCGCGTAAGTCGCCGCCGAGACGGTGACCGTCCCGCCCTCGAAGAAGTCGCTCGGGTCCATGCGTCCCGAGGTCGCTCAGCCGGGGTAAACGTAGCGGCCGGTGGCGACGGTCGGCGGCTCCCGTTCAGGCTGTTCGCCCGACGAGATTCGCCTCGCTATCGCTCGGCGTACTTCCGTCGGACGCTCCGCGCCCGACGACGTTCGCTTCGCTCACTCCGTTCGCTCAGCAAACCACGTCGCGAACTTCGCCAACGCCCGCCCGCGGTGGGAGATACCGTTTTTCTCCGCGGCGCTCAGCTCCGCGAACGTCGCACCGTCGTGTTCGAAGATGGGGTCGTAGCCGAAGCCGCCCTCGCCGCGCGGCGGGACGATGCGGCCGTTGACGCTTCCGGTAAAGAGCTTCACCGGGAGCGCCTCCGTCTCCTCCGCGCCCTGTTCCGCGCCGCGGGCGGCCGCGACGGTCCGGTCGTCGCGGTCTATCGGGTCCGGACTCGCCTCGAAGGGTTCGCCGTCGCAGTACGCGAGGACACAGCGGAACGACCCCCGCCGCGGTTCGTCGAGTTCGGCCGCGGCCAGCCGGTGGACCGCCTCGACGCCGAGGGTGTCTTCGACGTACGATGAGTACGGCCCGGGAAAGCCCTCGAACCCGTCGATAAAGAGGCCGGCGTCGTCCACGAGCACCGGCTCGTCGGCGTAGCGGTAGGCCTCGCGCGCGCCGTGGGCCGCGATGGGGCCGAGGTCGGACGCCTGCACCTCGGTGTAGTCGAAGTCGAGTTGGCTCACGTCGTCGTCGTCGAGGTACGAAAGCGCCTCGCGGACCTTCCCCGCGTTCGTGGTGACGTATCGGAGCATGCCCGCCCCTCCGCGGGCGGACGTAGAAAAGTCGTCGGTGTCGGTCGCTTCGCCTCAGTCGACGATGACTTCGACGGGGCCGTCGTCGGCCTCGGCCTCGGACTCGTCTTCCGTCTCCTCGACCTTCTGGCGCTCGTTCCAGAGGAGGCCGCCGGCGACGAGGAGGACGACCCACGACCGCCAGCTCGCGAGGTTCAGCGTGTAGCCGATGCCGAACGGCTTTTTCACCAGCATGCCCTTGCCGGGTTGCCAGTACGACGAGAGCAGTCGACCGGCGCTCGGTCGCTCGAAGTTGTACGGGATGCCGAAAAGCGTTCCGCGCTGCGGTTTGTCTGCCATGTGAGACGAATACGCCGGCTCGGGATAAATCGTTTTGGCCTTCCGACGAGTCCGGTGGCGGCCTATCGGTACCGGCCGCGGGATTCGACCTCGCGCAACCGGGCGATGACCTCCTCGGAGCCGACGGCCTCGTAGCCCGCTTCGAGCGCATCGACGAGGGGGCCGGCGTCGGCGGCGGTGCCCTCGACGCTCTGAGCGAAGACGTGGAGGTCCATCGCGTGGTCCTCGACGTGTCCCGTGTGGAAGCCGAGGCCGAAGTCGATGAGGTACACGCGCGGGTCGCCGCCCGGTCCCGTTCCGACCCGGACGTTCCGCGTCGTCGGGTCACCGTGGACGATGCCGGCCCCGTGGAGACGCGCGAGGTACTCGCCGACGAGGCGGACGGCCTCGGGGTCGAGGCGCTCCGCGAGGTCCGCGTCGCCGACCCGCTGGAACGCGATGACGCCGTCGACGGGGTCCACGTCGCGGACGACGGGCGTCCGAACGCCGGCGCGTCGGGCGTCGCTCGTCAGCCGCGCTTCGGCTTTGGTTCGCTCGCGTCGGAGTCTGTCGTCCAGTTCCGGGTGGCGGTACGTCTTCGGGACGCGCCGCTTGACGACCTCGTCGGTGCCGATGTCGACGGTCGCCTCGGCCCCGCGAATCGCGCCGTCGTCCGTGTGAGCGCGCGCGACCGACTCGTCCGCGCCGCGCCACGTCACGGCCACTTGGTCGGGTCGGAAGTTCGGGTCGACGGTGGACTCCTCGACGGCGAGCGTGTCGCCCGCGGCGAGCATCCGCGCGCCGAGGGCGGCAATCATGCCGGCGTTGTCGCGGAGGAACCGCGGCTCGGGCGCGTAGAACTCCGCCCCGCGCTGGTCGCACATCTCCGCGAGCATCTCGCGGAGGCGGGCGTTCTGGCCCACGCCGCCGCCGAGGACGAGTTCGTCCGTCCCCGTCAGCGACAGGGCGCGCTCGGCCACCTCGGTGAGCATGGCGAAGACCGTCTCCTGCAGGCCGGCACAGATGTCGGGGACGGGCGTGCCCGCGTCCGCCTCGTCTTTCGCGGCGCTCATGATGCCGGAAAACGAGAAGTCCATTCCCTTGACGACGTACGGCAGTTCGACGTAGTCGCCGTCCGCCGCGGCCGCCTCGACTTTCGGGCCGCCGGGGTGGGTCCAGCCGACGTGGCGGGTGAACTTGTCGAGGGCGTTGCCGACGCCGGTGTCCATCGTCTCGCCGAGGACGCGGTAGCGGCCGTTGTGGTAGCCCAGCAGATGGGCGTTCGCGCCCGAGGCGTTCAGACAGACCGGCGAGTCGAAGCCGGACTGGTAGCGGCCGATTTCGAGGTGCGCGACCATGTGGTTGACGCCCAGCAACGGCACGTCGAGCGTCTGGGCGACCGAGCGGGCCGCGGTGCCGACGATGCGGAGACACGGCCCCAGACCGGGGCCGCGGGAGAAGGCGACGCCGTCGACGACGGGGCCGTCGCCGTCGTGCCGCGCCGCCGCGTGCGAGAGCGCGGTCTCGACGACCTCGGGGACGGCGCTCCCCATGTGTTCTGCGGCCTCGCGCGGGTGGATGCCGCCGCTGTCCGGCTGGTAGGGATCAGATTCGATGAAGACGTGGTCGGCCGCCGGGTCGGGCGTCCGCCCGGTCTCAGAGCGGAGCGCGTCGGGGTCGTCGGTCTCGAAAACCGCGGCGCTCGCGGCCCACGCTGTACCTTCGATTCCGAGAATGCGCATCGAGTGTGAAGAAACGACGGTTCGAAGCCGGGCTTACGCCTCTTCGGCTTCGACGTCGGCGTCGGCGTCGGTGATCTTGTTGCGGTCGAGCATGTGGTCCTGTTCGACGTCGCGCGCGAACTCGGGGCTCTCGTAGACCTTCGCGTAGCCCGCGGTCTTGCGCATGCCGAACTTCGTGTCGAGTTCGTGGACGACGACCTCGTCGGAGTCCTTGTTCAGCTTGGCCGCGAGCGAGTCGCGGACCGACAGACGAGAGGGCGTCGCTTCCTCGTGGACGATCTCGAATCGAACGTCCGTCCGGTGCAACATGGGGTTCTCCTCCTCGGAGATGATTTCGATATCCATGGTTCAGTTACCAGTAATTCCCCCCGAAGCAAGTAAAAGGATTTCGAAGGGACGAGCGCGCCCGCGTCTCAGGCGTCGATGGGCGCGACGACGGCGTCGAAGTCGCCGTCGAACCGCGCGAGGAGGTCCCGCATCTCGCTTTTCGTCGCGTCGGTGACGGTCACGCGGACCATTCCCTCGTCGGGTTGGCCGTAGACGACCGTCGAGGCGACGGGCGCGGCGAGCACCGCCGGGAGCGTGGCGAGGTCCTCTTCGCCCGTGACGAGGAGCGTCGTCGGCTCGGGGTCGTCGAGCGCGGCCACGAGCGCCTCGACGAGGGCGACGGAGACGGTTCCCGGTTCGTTTTCGACCTCGACGAGGCGGCCGGTCTCGACCGCCTGCCGAATCTCTTCGCCGACGGCCTCGCGTTTCGTCTTGCCGTCGACGACGGCCACGTCCGGCGGGCGACCGGCGCGGCGGAGGTGGAAGGTGACGACGTCGCCGACGGCGACGAGCGGCGCGCCCGCGTCCTCGCTGGATGCGTCTGCGAGGAGGTCGTCGGCCTCGGTGTACACCGGGCCGAACGGCTCTTTGAACGCCGCCCGAAGCGCCGTCGGCAGGGTGAGCATGCTCAGCGGACCTTCAGCGCGTAGCCGCCGGGTTCGGTGACGTTCATCTCGGTGGCGATTTCGCTGTCTTCGGGGTGGGTGATGACGACGTAGCCCGCCCAGTCCTCGGTGAGACTGCTCGACCCGCAGTTCTCGCACGTCTGTCTGTCCGGGTCGTTGACGAAGTGGCACTCGCGGCAGGCGAGACGGGGCTTCGCCATCAGTTACCCTCCGCCGAGGCCTCGCTCTGCTGGCGCTTCGACTCGAGCCAGCCGTGCTTGCCGAGCCCCGGCTGTTTGGCCGTGAGGCCGATCTTCGAGTCGCGCGGGTTGCGCTCGTCGATGCTCTTGGTGACGATGCGAGCGCGCACTTCGTCGTCGACGGCGAGCGTCTGGTTGGACTCGGTCGACGCGAGCTGTTGGTTCTCGCCGTCGTAGGCGAGGTATTCGTCGGATATTTGCGAGACGTGGAGCAGTCCGTCGACCGGGCCGATGCCGACGAAGGCACCGAACTCGACGACTTCGACCACGATGCCGTCGACGACCTCCTGCATGTCTGGGTCGTAGGTGATGGCGTCGAAGTCGGCCTCGTAGTAGACGCCGGGGCGGCTGGGCAGCACGGTGCCCTCACCGATGTCGTTGACGTTCACGACGCTCACGACGCTCCCCACGTCCTCGTCCATCCGTCCTTCCAACTTGTCCTGCAACAGTCGCTTGACCCGCTTGGGCGTCACGTCGCCCAGGTGTCGGGGTGGGACTTCGACTGTATCTTTGAGTCGTACCCGTTTGTACATAGTTTCGTTAAGGTTCCGTGATTGCCAGCGTGGCGTGCCCCCGGATGCCGACGACGGGAGTCCCGCAGTCGAGCACCCGGTCACGGAGGGGCTTGTCGTTCGTGACGACGTAGTCGACCTCGCCCGATTCGGCGAGTTCGACGACCGCGTCGTCGGCGTACGGTTCCTCGGTTTCGACCGCCCGGCACCGGGTCGCCAGGTCCGCGCCCACGCTCGCCGCGACGCCTTCGGTCCCGCCGCCCGACGAGAGCTTCTCCAACTCGTCGAGGACGGCCGTGGGGACCACGAGGTCCGCGTCGGCCGCGAGCAACCGGTCGAGTTCGTCGAACACGCGGACGTCGAGTTCGACCGGCATCATGAGCGCGTTCGTGTCCATGACGACTACGGTGGCGGTCACGTCACTTGAGCGTCCCGATACCGATGAGTCGCCAGCGAGCGCCCACGCGGCGGTTGATGGCTATCTTCGCTCCCTCGGCGGCGCAGACGGGGCGCTTGAGCGAGACTTCCGCCTCGCCGCTTCGCGCGCTCGTCACCGCGCCGACCGTGGTCGCGGTGCCGACGGTGAGCATCAGGGGCTCGCCGGTGGATATCTCGTCGATACCCTCGTCTTCCTCGCCGCCGACGACGCGGTCGAGAAGCTCCACGTCCATGGTGAACTGCTCGCGCGTCGGCGGGAGCGTGCCGGGCTCGCCGGCGACCTGTCCCGCGAGCGCGTCGCCCTTCGTGAAGCTCGGGTCGAGACCGGTCCCGACGCCGCAGAGACCGCCGGGGCGGACCTCATCGACCATGTTGCCGCCCGCCTGTAGCGAGCGGACCTCGGTCGTGATGGAGCGCCACTCGGTCTGGCCCTCCTCGTCGACTTCGCGGCCGGGGCGGAGTTCGAGTTCGTCGCCCTCCTCGAGCTTGCCGGCGACGACACTACCGCCGATGACGCCGCCCATGAGGCCGTCCCAGGTCGTTCCCGGACGGTTGATGTCGAAACTGCGCGCGACGAACATCCGGCTGTCTTCGGTCTCGTCGCGGTCGGGCGTCGGAATCTCCTCCTCGATGGCCTCGATGAGGAGGTCGAGGTTGACCTCCTGTTGGGCGCTGATGGGGATGATGGGCGCGTCTTCGGCCACCGTTCCCTCCACGAACTCCGTTATCTGTTCGTAGTTGTCGACGGCGCGCTCGCGGTCGACGAGGTCGACCTTGTTCTGCGCGATGACGATGTTCTCGATGCCGATGATATCGAGCGCCATCAGGTGCTCGGCCGTCTGGGCCTGCGGCACGTCCTCGGTCGCGCTCACGAGCAGGATGGCACCGTCCATGATGGCGGCACCAGAGAGCATGGTCGCCATGAGCGTCTCGTGGCCGGGCGCGTCGACGAACGAGACGGTGCGGCGCACCTCGGTCTCCTCGCCGTCTTCGGTTTCCTCTTCGACCGTGTAACACTCCGGCGCGTCAACGCCGGGAATCTGACGGAACGTCGCGTCGGCGTACCCGAGTCGGATAGAGATACCGCGCTTCATCTCCTCCGAGTGCTGGTCCGTCCACGAGCCGGACAACGCTTGGACGAGCGTCGTCTTTCCGTGGTCGACGTGACCGACGAGTCCGATGTTCACCTCCGGTTGTTGTGGGTTTTTCGTCACCATTGACCTCCTGAGAGTAATCTTGCGTGAACTTGGCTCCGAACGACTGATAAAGGTGCTGTTCTCGGAGCGGCGACGCTGTGGCCGCGTCGGGCGGTCACACACCCCGCGCGGCGATTCAGCCACGTCTCTCGGTCCCGGCGTCGCCTCGAAAAATGGTTCGTCGTGCCCCCCAGCACGACGGTTCGCGGACCGATTCGAGTACCCCCTCGAACCGCTGTCACTCCGGGCTTCGCCGGTTATTCGACGCCCGCGACGAGCGACTGAAGCTCCTCGCGATAGGCGTCGGGCGTGAGCCCGAGGTCGATGTCGACCGAGACCTCGATGGCCTCGGTCGGCTCCTTGGTCACGCTGAGTTCGATGTTCTCGCCCGGGTGCGCTCCGCCCGCGACGAGAATCGTCCCGTCGTGCTCCCAGACGGCCAGCATCCCGCTGACGTCGAACTCCCGTCCCTCGATGGTGAACTCCTTTTCGTCCGTGAACGGGAAGGTAATCTCGTCGAAGGCGATGGTGGCCTCGTAGTCGGTCACGCGCGCCGACTCCCCGGTGTCGACCGTCGTCGACCGCGTGTCCGTCTGTTCGATGTCCGTGACGTCCACGTCTTCCAACTGCCCCTCGTAGTTCGCTCGCGCGTGTTCTTCGACCACGTCGACGACCGTCCCGCGGACCGCTTCGGGGAGGTTCGACAGGCTCGGGTCGAGCGTCACGCGCGTCGCGAAGAACAGCGAGAACTGCCCCTCGGCCTGCCCGAGCGTCTTCTCCTTCAGCGTCTCCGAGAGGTCCATGTCCTCGTAGACGAGCGTCTCGAACGCCGCGGAGACGCTCGCCGGACCGATCGACTGCTCGAAGGCGGGGTCCAGAGAGTGTCCCCCGATGTACTCCCAGCCGCCGGCTTCGAGCGCCGCCTCGGGAACCTGCGGCGGTGCCCGCGCGGCGCTCGCGGTCATTCCGGAGCTACAGCCCGCGAGACTCGCGAGCCCCGCGCTGGCCGCGATACCGAGGTACGCTCTCCGCCTGATACCGTTGACTTCGTTTTCTTCCCCCGTCATCAGTCGGTACTGCCGGGCTCTGGGCCAAATAGGTATTCCTCAGAGAATCAAATTCGAGAACGGCTGAACCGCCGATTAGTGGCCCGAAAGCGACCTTTTTGCCGCTCCGTCCCCGAGCGTTTCACGTGCCCGAACCGGTGTCGTCGCCCTCGGAGTTCGCCTTCGAACTGGCGCTCTGTGCCCACCTCGAACAGACGACAGACTGGCTCCCGGCGCGCCAACTCGGCGCGTCGGTCGCCTCGCCGGGGAGCCGCATCATCGACGTGTGCGCCGTCGTCCCGGGACCGGGGTTCGACGACCGCGCCCGCATCACCGACCGCGCGGTTCCCGCGGCGGCCATCGAAAGCGACGTGGGAACCGGGAGCGCCGTCTTCTGGCGCGACGGCTTCGACTGCCGTCCCGGTCGCGCCCGGCGCGCCACCGACCGCGCCGTCGAAGTCGGCTTCTTCGAGTCCGAACGCCGCCGGAGCCGGGAGTACGTCCGCCGCGCCGCCCGCTATCCAGACGACTGGTTCTCCCGGCTCGTCGGCATCGAGAACAAACCCGACCTCGGCAGTCCCGGCGACCTGCTCCGACAGCTTCGCCTCGACGCGAGCCTCGCGGTCTTCGACGAGGTGATTCTCACGACCGAGAGCTACGTCACCGGCGCGCACCTCAACCGCATCCCCGAGGCGGTCGGCGTCTGGCGTTTCGACCCCGACACCGGCGACCGCGAGGTGGTCCGCGAACCCCGCCCGCTTTCGCCCGACTCGACCGGCGTCGAACCCGTCGAGTACCACTCGCTCCACACCGACGTGGCGCTCGTCTCGCCCGCGGAAAAGCGAACCGCGCGCCTCCGACTCGCCGAGCGCGCCTACGGCAAGGGATGGCGCGCCTACGATCTCCCGGGCTGTGCCCGCGCCCGCGTCGACGCCGACGGCCGCCCGGTCTGCGACCACTTCGAGCGCGTGGTCGACCCCGGTTCGGAGTGCGGTACGGACTGCCCGGCGTTCGAGGCGGCCGACCCGCCCGAACTGGACCGCGACGGGCTCCGCGAGTCACGGACGGGCTGGGTCGCCGACCCGCCCGGTGTGGTCCGCAGACAGTCGGGACTCGACCGGTACCGCTGACGCCTCACTCCGCGTCGGCCCGCCGCTCCATGTAGCTCCAGTAGGCGACGAGCGCGACGCCGATGACGGCGACGAGGACGACCTGCACGGCGGCCCCGACGAGGTCGAGCCGGCCCGTGTCGACGTACGTCAGGACGACGTTTCCCGCGGCCGCGACGACGCCGGCGACCATGAGATACCTGAACGCCCTGTCCTCGGCGAGGGCTCGGAGGTTCACAGCTCGTACACCTCGCCGTCGACCGCCAGCGGCTCTTCGAACGCCTCGTCGGCGGGGTAGAAGTGCGCCACGTGGACGAGGCGGGTCTCGCCGGCGTTCAGTTCCTCGCCGAGCGCGATGGCCCCCTCGCGGGTCATGTGCTTCGTGCCGAAGGTCCGCGCGACCCCGTTTTCGTCGTGGTCGTCGCCGCCGATGGGGTGGTACTCGCAGACCGACGCCGGGACGATTGCCTCGGCGAGAAGCAGGTCGGGGTCCCGGAGCACGTCGCGGGACTCCTCGGGGATTGCGTAGGTGGAATCACCCGAAAGCGAGAGTTTCGCGCCCGTCTCGGGGTCCTCGATGGCGACGCCGTAACAGACCAGCGGCGGGTGGACGACCGGCACGAACGTCACGTCGAGGCCGCAGGCGCGGAACGACTCGAACGGCGTCTGGTCTTCGACCGAGATGCGGTCGAGGTAGGCGAACTTCGAGCGAATCGCGTCGGCGACGCTCTCGCCCGTGACCGGGTCGACCTCGTCGGCGGCGTGGACCGCGAGGTCGTCGAGCAGGCGGTAGACGTTCCCGAGGCCGTCGAGGTGGTCGAAGTGGATGTGGGTGACGAGCGCCTCGTCGGGAAGCGGCACGTCCCGCGTGAGAAACTGGTGGCGGAAGTCGGGGCTGAAGTCCACGAGGAGCGACTCGCCGGTCCGCTCGTTTTCGACGTGGACCGAAAAGCGCGTCCGCTCGATGCCTCGCTCGCGGGCCGCGAGGCAGGTCTCGCAGTCGCACCCGACGGTGGGCGTTCCGGTCGTGTCGCCGGTCCCGAGGAGGGTCACGCGCATTGACTCAATCACGGGGACGGCGAGGTATAAACGTGGCCGACGGGGGCGAGTCAGAACCAGTATATCTGCCAAAACATGGTGCAGACCATGGTGTGGTCATAGTTGCGAGCCAAGACCACACGTATCTGGGTCTACGAGTCGAAGTTACACTTATTGTATGACTCTGATGCCTTGTCACGTTCTTCTTTCGCCCGTTCGTTGTCTCCTTCTCCAATCGCCTCCACTGCTCGTGAGAAGTGTTCAGTTCCGTCTTTTAGAGACCCTGCATAGCATGTAAGTTCGATAAACGTCGATTTTATCGAGGACGGGGATTCACCTTCCTGTCGTTTGAAGAGGCTCTCAGAGGTTCCGAAGTGCTCTGCTGCCCTATCTAAGGCTTTCTGTGCTTGGGTGAGCGCTTCTTCGTCGAGGTAACTCTCGGCCTCGTTCAGGTCCTCCATCCCGAGCGACATCTCTCTGATTCCTGTTGCCATCGTTTCGAGAACTGGAATCAGCTCGTCGAGTGTGGTCAGGTCGATCTGAAGTGTTTCAGCATCAACTTTATCGAAGTCATCTAACTCTTCCGTCTCAAGCTGTGACGTCCGATCACGAACGACACTCAAGAGGTCGTCAGCGTCGCCAAGCTTCTGTTCAGCAGCTTCGAGCTCTGCTGCCGCGTCCGTGTATCTCTCAGACTGGAAGTACGTGAGACCGGAGTACACCAGACTGTATCCCTCCACTACTATATCGAGGAAATCGGTGATCTTTCGTCCGAACTCAATGTACTCGCGTCCAGAGTTGATTTTGCTTCGTTGTTCGTCAGTCGAATACTCCTCGGCTGCGTCTAATTCGTTCGCTGCTTCATCGAGGTAGGTGTAGACCTTTGAGGGATTGAAGTCGACGCTGCCATCCTCAAATTCTGATTCAGATAAACTCTCACTCTCACTGGATAGTTGCTCTCCAGCACTTTGGAGAGCACTCCCCGCTTCTTCGAGGTGTTCTGCTGCCTTATCTGGTTGTGCAGTCGGGGTGGTGGTTCCCTCGTGAGTAGATGTATCGCCCGTACAGCCTGCTAGAAATCCTGTGCCGAGTGCGGAGATTGTCGCTCCAATATACTCTCTTCTCTGCATAATCGCTAACGCTCCTCTGCAAATACTTATTCATTCCCAATATCATATAAAAATGATATCTCTGGCAGAATACGAGCTCTAGCCACTCGGGGCTGGATTTTAAAATACGGAGAAGCGCGGTTTATTGCTCTGGTTTCTGCGTCTCGCCTTCGTGTTCGTCCGCGTGGTCGTGGTCGTGGCCGTCTTCCGACCCCGCCCCCGCGACGAGTTCCGACGAGTCGGACATCATGTCGAGGTTCTTCAGGTTGTCGCGCTCTTCGAAGTCGGCGACGGCCTCAAGCAGGTCGTCCTGCGTGAGCTCCATCCGCTCTTCGGTGAGCGCTTCGAGGACGGCCTCGCGGAGGACGAGTCGGAGGTCGGAGCCGGTGAGGCCCTCCGTCACGTCGGCGATGGCCGAGGGGTCGAACTCGTTGATGTCCATTCGGTTCGTGATGACGCGGAGGATGTCGGCGCGCATCCCGCGGTCCGGTTTGGGGAAGTTGACGATTTCGTCGAAGCGCCGCCACGCCGCCGAGTCGAGCTGGTCGGGGTGGTTGGTCGCGCCGATGAGGATGACCTCGTCGCGAATCAGCGAGATGTCGTCGATGCTCTTGAGTAGCGTGTTGACCGCGCGCTTGAGCGCCGCGTGCTCGTCCGACCGGCGGGTCTTCGCCACCGAGTCGAACTCGTCGATAAAGAGGATACACGGCGACAGCCGCTTTGCGACCTCGAAGGTCTTCTCGACGTTCTTGGCCGTCTCGCCGAGGTACTGGCTCGTTATCATCGAGAGCTTCACCTCGACGAACGGGAGGCCGAGCTCGTGGGCGAGCGCCCGCGAGACGGTGGTTTTGCCGGTCCCCGGCGGCCCGACGAACAGGATTTTCCCGATTTCGCGGAGGCCGATGTCCGCGAGGTACTCGCGGTGCTCGATGGCCTTCATCAGCTTGTGAATCTCGCCTTCCTGGTCCGTCGTGAGCACGAGGTCGTCGAGAGTCATCTCGATCTCCTCGGGCGCGCGGACCTGCACGAGGTCGAGCATCTCGGCGTCGTCCTCGTCGTCGAAGTACTCGTCGAGCAGGCTGTCTATCCACACGCGGTCGGCGTGAATCGGCCGGGTCTGTTCTCTCGCGTCCGCGTGGGTCACGTCCACGTCGTCGCGGTCCTCGACCGACTTCGCGACCGTCGGGTTCGTCACGAGCCGGTCGTGGTCGGCCCGCTTGACGAACCACTCCAGCGCCATCTCGGGTTGGGTCAGCGAGAGACGCCCGGAGAACTCCTCACGCTGGGTGAACATGAGGTCCGAAATCGCGTCCCAGGGGTGTTCGACGCCGGTCGCCTTCCGCGCGACGGACTCGGTCACGACGAGGGGTCGCTCGATGCCGGCCATCGACGAGTCGTCCTCGTCGCCGTCGTCCTCGGCGTCCGCCCAGAAGACGCGTCGATACCGCGGGGGAAGGTCGTTTTCGTCAAGCGTTCGGTCGTCAGTGTAGAGGTGGGCCGTCAGCAGAAACTCGACAACCTCGAGCGCCCGTTCACTCATCCCCCAGAAATTGCCCGGGGAGACGCATAAGAGCGTCGGAGCGCCGCCGGGAGCCGCGCGCGACCGAACGACCGCCATGGCAAGGAACGCGGCGCGGGACCGCCCGCCAATATTAATTTCAGAAAAATAATACAAAAACATATTTGAAAACGGCGGAATTACGCGGTTATATTCCTTCCATGCGTTTGTATACTGTTTCTTCATCCAGAATACGGGACAAAAATATTGGTTCTTAAATGATTAGGCCTTTATGCTTATATTCCGCCACTGTGAGCCAAGAAAGTGAAATGATATTCACGAACGGCACGGGATATATGCCCGAATACGGTACATCCGACGCGGACGGTGGGTGGTGACTCGCGTGGCGAAACAAGTTCCGACGACCTGTATGCGCTGTGCGGTCGGTTGTGGCCACGTCCACCTCGGCTCCGACACGGCGTACGGTCTCGACGCGGTCCGGGGCGACCCCTCGCATCCCGTGAACAACGGACTGGCCTGCGGTCGCGGTATTCGCGAGTCGGCCGATCCCGACGGGTCGTGGCTCACGCGCCCGCTCGTCAGGGAGAACGGCGAACTCCGTCAGACCTCGTGGTCCACCGCGCTCTCTCGCGCGAGCGACGCCATCGCCGACGCGATGGCCGACGACCCCGACGAGGTCGCTGTCCTCGGGAGCGGCCAACAGACGAACGAGGCCGCCTACGCCCTGGGAAAGCTCGCCCGCGGCGGCATCGGCACCAGACACTACGACGCGAACACGACCCTCTGCATGGCGAGCGCGGTCAAAGCCTACTACCGCGCCTTCGGGAGCGACGCGCCGCCGCCGACCTACGACGACGTCCCCGAGGCCGAGACGCACCTCGTCTGGGGGGCGAACCCGGCGGTCGCCCACCCGGTGATGTTCCGGTGGATTCGCCAGTCGGCCGACGACGGCGACCTCGTCGTCGTCGACCCCGTCGAGACGGAGACCGCGGGCGTCGCCGACGACCACGTCGCCATCGACCCCGGCGGCGACCTCGCGCTGGCGCAGGCGGTTCTCGGACACCTCGTCGAGACCGACCGCGTGGACGAGGCGTTCGTCGAGGCGCACACCGAGGGATTCGACCGCGTCGTCGACGAACTCCCCCCGGTCGAGGAGGGGGCGTCGGCGGCCGGCGTCACCCTCGATGCGGTGGAGAAACTGGCGTCGCTCCTCGACGCGCCCACGCTCGTCTACTGGGGCATGGGCGTCAACCAGAGCGTCCGCGGCACCGCGACCGCCGGCGCGCTCGTGAACCTCTGTCTCGCCTCGGGGAACCTCGGCCCCGGCTCCGGCCCCTTTTCGCTCACCGGCCAGGCGAACTCGATGGGCACCCGGGTGGTCTCCTCGAAGGGGACGTGGCCCGGCCATCGACCGTTCGAGCACCCGGACCACCGCCGGACCGTCGCCGAGGCGTGGGACGTGCCCGTCTCTCGGCTCCCCGACGACAACGGGCCGGGGCCGGTCGGCATGTTCGAGTCGTCGCCGTCGGTCGTCTGGACCGTCGCCACCAACCCGCTCGCGGGGTTCCCCGACGCGACGGCCGCCCGCGAGGTCCTCGACGACGCCTTCCTCGTCGTGCAGGACGCCTTCCGGTCCGAGACGGTCGAACTCGCCGACGTGGTGCTCCCCGCGGCGACGTGGGGCGAGTCCGAGGGGACCACGATGAACATGGAGCGGACGGTCTCGCGGGTCCGCCCGGCCACGGAGACGCCGCCGGGGGTCAGACAGGACCTCGACATCATCGCCGACGTGGCCGCCCGCGTCGCGCCGGGACTGCTCCCGAGGCCGTCGGTCTCGCCGAGCGAGCTGTTCGACGAGTTCGCCGCGCTCACCGCGGGCACCGACGCCGACTGCTCGGGGCTGTCGTACACGCGACTCGACGGCGAGCGAGCCGTCCGTTGGCCCGCGCCGGACCCGACGAGCGAGGGCGGCTACCGCTACTACGAGGACTCGGCTGAGTCGGGCGACCCGACGTGGTCGTTCCCGACGCCGTCGGGGAAAGCGCAGTTCAGCGCGCTCTCGGGGTCGTCGCTCCCCGACCCCACCGACGAGTCGTACCCGTTGACCCTCACGACCGGCCGCGAGGCCGACGGGTACAACACCGGGGTCCGCACCCGGAGCGACACGCCGGACCACCCGGTCGCCCGCGCGCATCCCGACACCATCGACGCGCACCGCGACGCGGTCGCCGACTCCGAGGGCGACCGTCGCACCACCGTCGTCTCCCGCCGGGCGTCGGTCCCGGCGACGCTCGACCCCGACGACGCCGTCCCGCCGGGCGTCGTCTGGCTCTCTATTCACCATCCCATGACCAACCGACTCACCACCCCCGCGGTCGACCCGCAGTCGAACGAACCGAACTTCAAGCAGTGCGCCGTCCGCCTCGAACGCCCCGAGACGACCGCCGCGTCCGACCGCCTCCCCGCCGAGGTGAGCGACTGATGGCAGTCGTCGCCGCGGTCGGACGGTCCCGCGAACTCGAACGCACCGCCGCCTGAGAATGGCCGACGTGTCGCACCCTCACCTCGACACCGGCCGCGCCGGCATCATCCTCGCCGGCGGCCGCTCGACCAGATTCGGCGGCATCGACAAGGCGACGGCCACCGTCGGCGGCCAGCCCATGATTCACCGGGTCGCCGCCTCGCTCGACCCCGTCGTCGACGAACTCGTCGTCAACTGTCGCGCCGAACAGCGGGACTCACTCGCCGGTGCGCTGTTGGACTTCGACGTCCGGTTCGCGGAGGACGCCCATCCCGACCGGGGGCCCGTTTTCGGTCTGCGGACCGCGTTGCGGGAGACGAGCGCCGAGTTTGCGGCGGTCCTCCCGACCGATATGCCGCTGGTTCCGAGCGGGTTCATCTCGCACCTCTTCGGCCGCCTGCAGGGCGGTGCGGGCGTCGTCCCGCGGGTCTCGGAGACGCCGCAACCGCTTCCCGCGGTCGTTCACTGCCGCGCCGCCGAAGTCGCCTGCACGGACACCATCCGCGCCGGCGACGACCGCCTACGGACCGTGATGTCCGCCCTCGACGTCACCGTCCTCGGCGACCGCGAAGTGGAGGCTCACGCCGGCACGCACGTGTTTCACAACGTGAACTCCTTCGACGACTTGCGCGCGCTCACCCATCGTCGGTGAATCCCGTTCGAGACCTATACCACACTATCGAACATTATGTTAGGTTCTGATTGTCGAATAAACGAACGGGAATCTGCCCAAAATACGACCTTATATTCGGGATATCTGGTTATAGATTGGACGAATACGGTATATATGGGGTATTTCTACACATTTTCAACGAATACTCTTATCAGCTTCTATCAAGTCGTGTTATCACGAAACATGACCGAGTTCGCACACAAACGCACACAGATAGTGGACGATTGCCCACTGGTGGTCGGAAATGGCGAGTAAGAAGGAAGCGTGGAAGTCGGAGCTCTACGGCGACGCGGTCCGCGAGAAGATCGAGGAGTTCGCCGAGAAGGGGGTCGACGCCATCCCCGAGGCGGAACGCGACGAGTGGTTCACCCGCTTCAAGTTCTGGGGCGTCTTCCAGCAACGGACGGGCCAGGACTCCTATTTCATGATGCGGCTGACGAACGCCAACGGCGTCCTCGAACCGGGGCAACTCCGGGCCATCGGGGAGGTCGCTCGCGACTACGCCTCCGGCCCCGTCGAGAACCCCGAGTTCGGCGACGCGTGGGTCGACCTGACGACGCGCCAGTCGATTCAGCTCCACTGGCTCGAACTCGAAGACATCCCCGAGGTCTGGGAGAAGCTCGAAGCCGCGGGCGTCTCCTCGCGGTCCGCGGGCGGCGACACCATGCGGAACATCACCGGCTGTCCGGTCGCCGGCCGCGACAAGCACGAACTCGTCGAGTCCCAGCCGCTCCTCGACCGCTTCCAGACCGACCTCCGCGGGAACGACGCGCTGTCGAACATGCCGCGGAAGTTCAACATCAGCGTCACCGGCTGTCGCGAGGGCTGTGCGCAGGACTCGATAAACGACGTGGGGCTCGAACCCGCGAGAAAGGAGATAGACGGCGAGACGGTCACCGGCTTCAACGTCCGCGTCGGCGGCGGCCTCGGCTCCCGAAAGCCGCGCGTCGCCCGCGACCTCGACATCTTCGTCGCCGACGAAGACCGCGCCTACGAGGTCGTCCGCGGCTTCGTCGAACTCTACCACGAACACGGCAACCGCGACGTTCGGGCCCGCGCCCGCAGTCGCTTCTTCGTCGACGAATGGGGCACGGAGAAGATTCGCGACCTCCTCCAAGCGGAGTACGTCGACTTCGAACTCCGGTCTGCGGGCGAGAACATCCGCGACGGATACACCTACAACGCGGGCCGCCCGGAGTCCGCCGGCAAACACGACCACGTCGGCGTCCACGAGCAGGCCGACGGCGACTACTACGTCGGCCTCAGCGTCGCCGTCGGCCGGCTCACGGCGTCGGATGCCATCGAACTGGCCGACATCGCCGACGAGTACGGCTCCGGCGAGGTCCGACTCACTCGCCGCCAGAACCCGCTTCTGATGGACGTGCCGGAGGAGAAGCTCGACGACCTGCTCTCTGAACCGCTCCTCGGCAAGCACACGCCCGTCCCGAACCCGTTCCAGCGCGGTACCGTCGCCTGCACCGGCACGGAGTTCTGCTCGCTCGCGCTCACGGAGACGAAAGCGCGGACCGCCCGGATGCTCCGGTGGCTCCGCGACAACGTGGACGTGCCCGATGACGTGAGCCAACTGAAGATTCACTACTCCGGCTGTACCGCCGACTGCGGGCAGGCGAACACGGCCGACATCGGCCTGTTCGGCATGCGCGCCCAGAAGGACGGCGAGATGGTCGAAGCGATGGACATCGGCGTCGGCGGCGGCATCGGCGAGGAGCCGTCGTTCGTCGAGTGGGTTCGACAGCGCGTCCCGGCCGACGAGGTACCGGGCGCTATCGCGTCGCTCGTTGAGGCGTTCGCGGAGCGCCGCGACCCCGGTCAGACGTTCCGCGAGTGGGTCGAAGCCGAGGGGACCGAGGCCGTCACGGAGTACTGCGTCCCCGAGGAGACGGCGTTCGAAGCGCCGTACATGCACGACGCGAAGCAGTCGTGGTACCCGTTCGCCGAGGACGAAGCGCAGGCCGAACAGCCGGTCACGAGCGACTGAACATGACCGAACGCATCGCGTCCGACGACCCGGCTGACGACGCCGACACCCGCGTCGCCTACGCGCCTTTCGAGCACGCCTCGGCGGACGTCGCGCCGGAACTCTTCCCCGCGGACCCAACGGTCGCCGACGCGGGTACCGGCGGAATCCCCGGTCGGCCGGACAGCGACCCCGCCACTCGTTCCTGACGTTCCGAGAGTCGGTGCCGTCGTCTCCACGCTCACCGTTTTCTCGGCGTTTTTCGACCCGGACAACAACTCGTCGCGACGAATAGCGAGTTCTAAACTATTTATGGTGTTCGAACCCCGATGCTGTGTCATGCCAGAGCCAGTCATCGCGGCCGCGTACCGCACGCCGTTCGGCAAGGCGGGCGGCGTGTTCGAGGACGTTCGAAGCGAGGACCTCTCGGTCACCCTCATCGACCACATCCTCGACGAACACGACGTCGACCCCGACGACGTGGAGGACCTGATGTGGGGCGTCGCCCAACAGCGCACCGAACAGGACAACAACGTCGCCCGCGTCATCGCGCTCCTGTCCGCCCTCGGCGAGGGGACGCCCGCGACGAGTATCAACCGGTGGTGCGCCTCCTCGATGCAGGCCATCATCTCCGCGTCCGACGCCGTCGCCGCCGGCAACCGCGAGTGCATCGTCGCCGGCGGGGTCGAGAGCATGTCCCGCGTGCCGATGGACGGCGACTCCTACGAGCACCTCCACCCCGAACTGAGCGAGCGGTACAACGTCTTCCAGTTGCAGATGGGGATGACCGCCGAGAAGGTCGCCGAGGAGTACGAGGTCTCCCGCGAGGCCCAAGACGAATTCGCGCTTCGGAGCCACCGACGCGCCGCCGAGGCGACCGACTCGGGTCGCTTCGACGACGAAATCGTGCCCGTCGAGACGGCCGACGGCGTCGTCACCGAAGACGAGGGCATCCGCCGCGACACCTCGATGGAGATTCTCGGCGGTCTCGACCCCGCCTTCTCGGGCGACGGCTCGGTCACCGCCGGTAACTCCTCGCAGATAACCGACGGCGCGGCCGCCGTCCTCGTCACCAGCCGTGAGTTCGCCGACGAGCGCGGCCTCGACGTGCTCGCGTCGGTCGGCACGAACAACGTCGCCGGCGTCGACCCGACGGTCATGGGCATCGGCCCGGTCCCGGCCACCCGCGGCCTCCTCGACCGCGCCGGCACCGACATCGACGACTACGGCCTCGTCGAAATCAACGAGGCGTTCGCCAGCCAGTGTGAGTACTCCCGGCGCGAACTCGGCATCGACGCGGACGAACTCAACGTCAACGGCGGCGCAATCGCCCTCGGCCACCCGCTCGGGGCGTCCGGCGCGCGCCTCCCGGTGACGCTCATCCACGAGATGCGAAAGCGCGACGTGGACCGCGGCCTCGCGTCGCTCTGCGTCGGCTTCGGTCAAGGCGCGGCAATCGAGTTCAACAGATAGGGTTGGGATTCGGCTGTTTTTTGGTCCAGATTTTTGCCGAGCGGAGCGAGGGAAAAAGGTGGCAGTGGCGCGGCAATCGAGTTCAGCAGATAGGGTTGGGATTCGGCTGTTTTTTGGTCCAGATTGTTGCCGAGCGGAGCGAGGGAACCCGGCGCACGTCGCGTCGTTCGCTTTCGTTCGGTCCCTCCCCCGCTAACGCTCACGAACAGACGTGCGCCTTTCGTCACGTTCGTACTCCGGGCGCCGGCGAGTTCGTTCCGCGCCCCGACTTCGGCGCGCCCGTCTGGGACGTCCTCGTCGCGCTCATCGGCGGCTACTGGGCGCTACTGGGCGATGTTCGTCCGGTGGGCGCGGCGCTGACCGGTCGGGGACGACGCGAAAAACCGAAGTCGAGCGGGCGGCGAGAGCCGCTATTCGGGATTGACGAGTTCTTCGGCGCTCCGGACGGCCTCGCGCTCGCCGATGATGGTGATGCGGTCGCCCTCTTGGAGCGTGTACTCCGCGTTGGGGACCGTCGTGTCGCCGTTCCGCGAGACGAGCGTGACGAGACAGCCGTCGGGCAGTTCGGGACCGATTTCGCGGATGGTCCGTCCGACGAGTCGCTCGGCGGTGACCTCGACCTCTTGGACGTCGCCGGAGCGGCCGATTTCGCCCATCCAGTTCGACATCGACGGGCGCTCGATGTAGTTGTCGAGCGCCTGCGCCGTGGCGATGGTCGACGAGATGGTCCGCACGCCGAGTTCTTCGAACGCCTCGACGTTGTCGGGGTTGTTCGCCCGCGCGAGGACGCTCTCGGGGTCGAACTTCGAGTTCGCCAACTGCGCGACGAGCAGGTTCACGTCGTCGTCGCCGGTCGCGGCGACCACGAACTTGGCGTTCGCGGCCCCCGCGGAGCGTAAGACGCTCGTGTCGGCGCCGTCGCCGTGATGGACGGTAAAGCCCATGTTCCGGGCGGCCTGGACTACTTCTTGGTCCTGCTCGATGAGGACCACGTTCTCTCCGCGGTCTGCGAGGCGTTCGGCGAGCGCACGGCCCACTTTCCCGCCTCCGATGATGAGTACACGCATTGGGATGACGTCGAGGTATTCTGCAATCCGGCGAGCGAGGCCGGCCTCGAAGACGACGGTCGTCAGGATGACGAGGAAGACCGTGCCGACGAGAATCGAGGCGCTCTGGTTCAGCGCGGCGGCCTGCTGGGCCATTCCCTCGGCCGCCAGTCGCGTCGCCTCCTCCTGCAGGGCGATAGCGAACAGCGAGGCCACGGACGCGGGGATGATGCCGCGCGGGCCGACGAAGCTCATGAAGAGCTTCTCTTCTCTCGTGAAGCGGTCGCCGCGGGCCGAAACGAAGACCAAGAGCGGCCGAATCACGAGCGCGACGGCGGCGACGACCGCGAGGCCGCCGACGCCGAGGTTCAGGAGGTTCTGGAAGTCCAACAGCGCCGCGAGGGCGATGAAGACGAACGACAGCACGAGTAGCGTGATGTCGCCTTTGAACGCCGAAATCTCCTCTTCGTACGGCACGTCCGCGTTGCCGAGGAGGATGCCGGCGGTCGCCACCGCGGCGATGCCGGCCTCCGTGGCGACGTAGTCGGCGGCCGCGTAGGACACGAGCGCGCCGGCGAGGGCGAGCAGGCGCGCGTTCTGCGGCGCGTTGCCCGGCGAGAGGTCGACGTACCGGAGGACGTAGTACAGCGTCCCGGCGACGACTGCGCCGACGATGACGCCGACGCCGAGGCGCTCGGCGAACAGCGTCACGAGAGCGTCGGGACTGCTGACGCCTTCGAGGATGGCCTCGAAGATGACGACGGCGACGATGGCCGCCGTCACGTCGTTGACGATACCCTCCGTGTCGAGCGCCGCGCCGACCCGGTCGCGGACCGGGACGACTTCGAGAATCGGCGCGATGACGGTCGGCCCGGTCGCGACGAGGAGCGCGCCCACGAGGAACGACACCGGCCACGGCGCGCCGAGCGCGTAGTGGACGACGACGCCGGTCGCGATGAACGAGATTATCGCCCCGACGGTGACGAGTCGGAACGTCGCGGCCGGCGCTTCCCGTAGCTTGTCGATTCGAAGGTGGAACGCACCCTCGAACACGATGATAGCGACCGAGAGACCGACGATGGCCTGTAGTGCGTTCCCGAACGAGTCGGGAGAGATGACGCCGAGAACCTCCGGGCCGAGCAGGATGCCCGACGCGATGAGGAACACGACGCTGGGGACCTGAAACCGGTCCGAAAGCACCTGCGAGACCACGCCGATGCCGATTATCGCGGCGACGAGCGGGATGAGGTTCGCCCCTCCTGCTGCGGCCACTTATATCGCCTCCATGGATTCGGTTCATGTGGCGACGGAAGATAAAACCATACATCTCGGGCGGTATTTCCGCGGCCTTGTGAATACGTATGCCCGCAAAAACCACGAAAAAGTGTAGGGTGTCAGATTTTCACCGGGTCGCGTCCCGGCCGCGGCTCCGCCGCTCTTCGGCCCGGCGGTCCTCGTCGTAGATGAGGGATACCTCGTCGGCGTAGCGGTCGAGGATGTTCCGGCGCTTTTTCTTCATCGTCGGCGTCATCAGGTCGTTGCCCTCGGAGAACTCCTCGGGGACGACGCGGAACTGCTTGATTCGCTCGTAGGACTCGAAGCTCTCGTTGGCCGCCGCCACCTCGGCCTCGATGCGCTCGGACACCCGGTCGTCGCGGCAGACGGCGTTCGGGTCGTCCGGGAGGTCGATGCCCTCCTCGTCGGCCCACTCCCGCAGGCCGTCGAAGCTGGGGACGATGAGCGCCGAGACGAACTTGCGGCCGTCGCCGAGGACCATGCACTGCTCGACCACCGGCGAGGAGGCGAAGGCGTCCTCGATGGGACCGGGGGCGACGTTCTTGCCCGTCGAGAGGACGAGAATCTGCTTGGCGCGCTCGCGGAAGGCGATGTAGCCGTCGGGCCGGCGTTCGACCACGTCGCCGGTGCGGAACCACCGTCCGCCCTCGTCGCCCGCGACGAACGCCGCCTCGGTCTCCTCGGGGTCGTTCCAGTAGCCCTCGGTGACGCTCGGCCCGCGGACGAGCAGTTCGCCCACCTCGCCGCCCGCGTCGCCGAGCCGGTCGCCGACGACGGTCGTGTCGAGTCTCGTCTCGACGGTCCGAAGCGGGTAGCCGATGGTGCCGATTTTCGGCTCCTCGGGGGGATTGACCGAGATGACCGGCGAGGTCTCAGTGAGGCCGTAGCCCTCGTAAATCGGGAGGCCCATCGCGTGGTAGAGCGCGCACAGCTCGGCCGAGAGGCTCCCGCCGCCGCTGATGAAAAAGTCGAGGTTGCCGCCGAGGGCCTCGCGCACCTGCCCGAACACGAGGCGGTCGGCGAGGCGGTGTTTCGCGGTGAGCAGGTAGCCCGGCGCGTCGGTCGTGTGGTACGCCTGCCCGACGCCGACGGCCCACTCGAAGACGCGCTTTTTGACGGGTGACTCGCCGGCCTCCGCCCGAATCGCGTCGTACAGCTTCTCGTACACCCGGGGGACGCTCGTCCCGGTCGTCGGCCGGACCAGCTGGAAGTCCTCGCGGAGCGTGTCGGGACTCTCGGCGTAGGCGACGGTCGCGCCCGCCGCGAACATCATGAAATGCCCGGCCATGCGCTCGAAGACGTGCGCCAGCGGCAGGAACGAAAGCGTCACCGAGTCGGGACCGATGACCGGCGTGTCGCCTTTGTCCGGGCGGGGACCGAACCGCCGATAGCTCTCGTTGACGTTCGACCGGAAGTTCCAGTGGGTGAGTTGGACGCCTTTCGGCTGGCCCGTCGTCCCCGAGGTGTAGATGAGGCTGGCGAGGTCGTCGGGCTCGCGTTCGTCCAGCCACGACTCGGAGGCCGCCTCGTCGTACACTTCCTCCCCGCGGCGGGAGAGCTCGCCGAGCGTCAGCACGTCCTCGCGGTCGTCGTGGCCGTCGTACTCGTCGACGACGACGATAAAGCGGAGTTCCAGCTCGTCTTCGACGGCGAGCACGCGCTCCAGTAGCTCCCCGTTTTCGACCACGACGGCGTCCGCACCGGGGTCGGAAAGCAGGTACTGCGTCTGTCGCTCCGACGACGAGGTGTACACCGTGGTGACGACGCCGCCCGCGCCGAGGACCGCGAAGTCCGTCTGCGCCCACTCCATGCGCGTGTGCGAGAGGATACCGACCCGGTCGCCGCACTCGATGCCGAGGTCGCGGAACCCGGCCGCGAGACGGTGGACGACGCCTCGCATCTCCTCGTAAGTCAGGTCGGCGTAGTCGCCGTCGGGGGCCGCCGGGACGACGCCTTCGGCGACCAGCGACCGCCGGTAGACGCCGCCTTTGTATCGCTGTGCGACTCGCGAGGCGTTCCGCGACGCGCTCGCCTCGAACATCCGTGGGAGGGTCGACCGCTCGATGACCGGGTCGTCGAACGCCGCCTCCGCGTCCCGCCAGTCCATGTTCTGTTAGTAATAATTCAACATCTAAAAACTATGTACGTGATGTCTGTTGAAAACCCGCAGTACCGCGGGGACACGTTGATTGTGACTCCGGTCGCGTCAGTCGTCGTCGCCGACGTAGTCGAGGTAGCCGAGCACGCCGCGGGTGTTCAGGCGCTCTTCGTCGCGGGCCTTCCGCGCGCCCCACACCTCGTCCATCTGGGTGTGCTCGACGAAGTGGTCGATGACGGCCTCGTCGTCGCCGAGTTCAGCCCGCTTCTGTCGGATGGCCTCGACCCACTCCACGAGGACGCGCTTGTACGCCTCGGCGAGGTCGGCGTCGTAGGGCCTCGGACCGAAGTGGCCGAAACAGACCGTCTCGGGGTCGATATCCTCGATGGTCCGCACGTCGTCGAGCGCCTTCTGGAGGTGGAACTGCGAGGGCGGCGAGGTCTGGCGGAGCGTCCGCGACCTCGGCTCCCAGATGCCCAGCGCGTCGCCGACGAACAGCACGTCGTCGCCGTCGTCGTGGAACATCACCTGATGCGGCGCGTGGCCGGGCGCGTGGTGGACCGTGAGCGTCCGGTCGCCGAGGTCGATTTCGTCACCGTCGGTGAGGCCCGCGACGCGGTCCTCCTCGATTGGGAGCGGTTCGTCGTAGAACCGCCACTGGTCTTCGACCGCCGCCTTCGTGCCCTCGATGAGCCGCGAGGGGTCCACGAGGTGCGGCGCGCCGAGTTCGTGGGTCATGACGGTCGCGTCGGGGTAGCGCTCGGCGAGGTAGCCCGCGCCGCCCGCGTGGTCGAGATGGACGTGCGTCGGCAGGATGTACGCGAGGTCGTCGACGCCGACCTCGTCGAGCATCCCGAAGACCGCCTCCCTGTCGGCGGCGATGCCGGTGTCGATGAGCGCCGGGTTCTCGGCGTCGACGAGGTAGACCGAGCCGTACTTCTCCACCTCGTACATGCCGCTGTCGACGTAGTAGAGGTCCGTGCTGTCCGGGACGGGTTCGACGTCGCCAATAGCCATAGTTGACGCCCGTCTCCGGGGAAGAAAAGCGTTCGGTCGCCCGACCCCCCACGTTGATTACGGGCGACCGCAAAGCCGTCTCCATGTCCGAACAGGGCGGCGACCCGCTCCCGGACGTCGACATCGCGGACGTCTCGCCGATGGCGTGGCGACTGCTCAGAGTCGCCGCCGGCTACAACCAGCGGGCCGTCGAGCGCGCCGTCGACGACCTCATGCAGGCGCACGTCTCCATGCTCGAATCCGGGAGCCGCGGCCTCTCGCGGTCGCGCCGCCGCGCCCTGCTCTCGCTGTACGCCGCGGAACTCGACGACCGACAGGTCCGAACGCTCGTCGAACAGTTTTAATTCGCGTCGAGACGCGCGCGAAACCTCGCTTCTGTCTGCTGATTTCGACGGGAACGCGGCTGTCGACACCGATATACCGCCATTCGCTACCGTATTGAAAATAATTAAGTAAGACTATCGTTAGAGATAGCGTGTATCAATGATACGCGGTGTTACAAAGACTGCTCGCGGACGATTCGCCGTCTTCACGCTCGCGCTCGTCGCGTCCCTCGCGCTGGCCTTCGGGCCGTCGCTGGAGGGGCTTTCGACGCGGGGTCAGTACGCATTAGCGACGATGGTGTTCGCCGGCATCCTCTGGGTGTCCGGCGCGCTCCCCCTCGCGGTGACGGCGCTGTCGATACCGGTGTTGCTCACGGCCTACGGCGTCTACGGCGACATCGACCCGGCGCTCGCCGGCTTCGCCGACCATCTCATCTTCCTCTTCATCGCCGGCTTCATGCTGGCGAACGCGCTCCAGAAGTACAACATCGACCGCCGCATCGCGCTGTGGCTCATGGCCGTCATGGGGTCGTCGCCCCGGCGACTCATCCTCGCCATCATGCTCGCCACGGCGTTCCTGTCGATGTGGGTCTCGAACACCGCGACGACGGCGATGATGACGCCCATCGCGCTCGGCGTCCTCGCGCAGGTGCTCGGCCGCGAGGAGGTCTACGAGGCCGACGCCGCCGAGGGCTCCTTCTCGAACATGCAGATAGCGACGCTCCTCGGCACCGCCTACGCCGCGAGCGTCGGCGGGGTCGGCACCCTCATCGGCACGCCGCCGAACGCGGTCGTCGCCACCCAGCTCAACGCGTTGCTCGGCTACGACATCGGCTTCGCCGAGTGGCTCCTCGTCGGCCTCCCAATCGTCGCCATCACGCTCCCCATCGTCTGGTACCTCCTCACGTTCCGCTTCTACCCGCCCGAGGTCGACGACGTGGAGGGTGCCCGCGAACAGGCGCGCGAGTACCTCGCCGAGGAGGGCGCGCTCTCGACCCGCGGCCGCCGGGTCGCGTACATCTTCGCCGCCACCGCCGGGCTGTGGGTCGTCGGCGGCCTCGACCTCGCGTTCGAGGGCGTCCTCTCGGACCCGGTGTTCAACACCCTGTTCGGCACCGGCGAGGGCATGACGCTCCTCGGCGTCGAGGGCCATCAGGGCCTCCTGTACTACGTGATGGTCGGGATGGTCTCCATCCCGGCGCTCGTCCTCGCGGACACGATGGAGTGGGACGAGCTGGTCGACATCGACTGGGGGACGATTCTCCTCTTCGGCGGCGGCATCTCGCTGGCCGACGCGTTCGCCTCCACGGGCGCGACGCGGTGGCTCGCCGAGGCCGTCTTCGGCTCTTTGACCGGCGCGCCCATCATCCTCGTCGTCGGCGCTATCGTGCTTCTCGTCATCTTCCTCACGGAGATGACCTCGAACACCGCGACGGCGACCATCATCGTCCCCGTGCTCATCGGCATCGGGAGCATCTTCGCGACGACGCTCGGCCTCACCGAGGTCTCCGCGGCGGTGTTCCTCGCGGTCAGCGGGGCCATCGCGGCCTCGTTCGCGTTCGCCCTGCCGGTTGCGACGCCCCCGAACGCCATCGTCTTCGGGAGCGGCCACATCAAGCAGTCGCACATGATGCGGGCCGGGACCGTCCTCAACGTCGTGATGACCGGCGTGCTGACGGTCCTCATCTGGTTCCTCTTCCAGTTCGTCTGGCCGGCGTTCCTCTGGTAGTCAGTCCGTCGGCTCCCGACCGCGGCGGCCGCTCTCACCGCGGTTCGGTCGCGTCCTTTCGACGCCGTTTCGCCGCGTTCGCTCGCCGCTGATTCGTCGCATTCGCCCGTCGCTTTTTCGCCGCGTTCCCACCGCGTTCCCGCCCCCGACCCTCGGCGATGCGATACGATTTTCCCGCCCGCCCGGAAACCACAGCCCAATGATTGACAGGCAACTGCTCCGCGACGAGCCGGAGCGAGTTCGCGACGCGCTCGCCGCCCGTAACATGGAGGGCGTGGACATCGACCGCGTCCTCGACGTGTACGACGAGTGGCGCTCGCTGAAGGCCGAGGGCGACACCCTCCGCCACGAGCGCAACGAGGTCAGCCAGCAGATCGGCCAGCTGAAACAGGAGGGCAAAGACGAGGAGGCACAGGCGGCCATCGACCGCTCGGGCGAACTCAAGACGGAGTTACGGGAGCTCGAAGCCCGCGCCGACGAGCTCGAAGCGGAACTCGACGAGGCGCTCATGGAGCTTCCGAACCTCCCCCACGAGTCGGTCCCCGTCGGGGCCGACGAGGCCGACAACGAGGAGGTCCGCCGCGTCGGCTTCGACGACCGCCGCGAGCTTCCCGACGAGGTGACGCCGCACTACGACCTCGGCGAGGAACTCGACATCATCGACGAGGGCCGCGCGGCCAAGACCACCGGCTCGGGCTTCTACTTCCTGAAAGGCGAGGGCGCGATGCTCGAACACGCGCTCGTGCAGTTCATGCTCGACGTCCACCGCGAACAGGAGTACGTCGACTTGTTCCCGCCGATTCCGGTCAAGACCACCTCGATGGAGGGCACCGGCCAGCTCCCGAAGTTCGCCGAGGACGCCTACCGAATCGGCGGCTCGGAGACGGAGGACTACGAGGACGACGACCTGTGGCTCTGTCCCACCGCGGAGGTCCCGGTCACGAACATGTACCGCGACGAGATTCTCCTGAAGGACGACCTCCCGCTGAAGCATCAGGCGTACACGCCGAACTTCCGGCGCGAGGCGGGCGAACACGGCACCGAGACCCGCGGCATCGTCCGCGTCCACCAGTTCAACAAGGTGGAACTCGTCAACTTCGTCGAACCCGAGGACAGCTACGACCGCCTCGAAGCCCTCGTCGACGAGGCCGAGGAGGTTCTGCGGCGTCTCGACCTG
>Ga0207720_100350_pt1 | contig 35296 bp, 36 predicted proteins | sample A23P2SouthBayCA_2_FD_187751 | JGI IMG/M metagenome (GOLD analysis project Ga0207720, IMG submission 187751) | Aerobic enrichment media microbial communities from Eden Landing Ponds, California, USA - A23 E3 (2) (SPAdes) | ecosystem: Environmental > Aquatic > Marine > Unclassified | place...
CCGCTCACCGGGGCGCGCCACCGCACCGTTCATTTATAAATGATCGGCGCTGTCGTCATATCGATTTAAATACCGTGTTACTACTGACGATCTGCAATACGCATTCCCGAGATCGCTCACCACCCTGTCTACAGCGATTACCGCTCGACGGTGTCGCCGACGAACACGTCCTCGTGGAGCGTCTCGGTGACGGCGTCCGCGAGCGTCCGGAGGTTCTCCGTGTCCTCGCGGTTGTACGAGACCAGGGTGTCGAGCGCGTCGTCGTCGCCGCGCTCGTACTCGCGCCAGAGCCGGACGGCGTCCCGTCCCGAGATGTCCGGGCGGTCGCGCTCGATCCCGATCTCCTTCTCGATCGGCTTCAGTCCGCCGGAGAGCCCGATCCGCTTACACGGGTACATGAGATCGAGGTGGGGCGTGTCGATATCGACGTCGAAGGAGGTCTCCAAGAACGGCACGTCGAACCGCGCGCCGTTGAACGTCGCGAGCAGGCTGGCGTCGGCGAACCGCTCGCGGAGCGCCTCCGCGGTCAGGTCCTCGCCGGCGACGAGCGTCGTCGTCTCGCCGTCTTGGTGGAAACTCACCGTCGTCACCTGATTGCGATGCTCGTCGAGGCCGGTCGTCTCGATGTCGAAGAAGCAGGTCTCCTCGCGGAAGTTCTCGTAGAGCCGCCAGCGCTCCCCGCTCGGGAAGGCGCGGTCGAAGTAGGCGGCGTCGCCGTCGTCGAGGCGCGTCAGCGCCTCGGCGATGAACGACTCGATCCGGTCGGCGGTGGTCGGGCCGACGCCGGACACGTCGACCGCGGGGTCGAACGACTCCCACGTGGTGACGCCGTCGCGCCAGAGCCGGCGCTCCGTCGTCTCGCCGACGCCCTCGACCGGGATGAAGCTGTTCTCGATACGCATACCGGACCGCGGCGACGCGCGGGCAAAAACCCGACGGGAGGCGGCAGACGGAAACGGCGGTCGGAGACGCCGATCGGAGACGCCGGCGATCCGGACGTATTCCGCCGGCTCCACCGTCGACCGCTATTTAACTATCGGTGGCCCCAACGGACCGTATCCATGTGCGGCCGCTACACACTCTTCACCCCCGCGAGCGACCTCGAAGCCCGGTTCGACGCCGACTTCGCGGGCGTCGAGCCGAGCTACAACTGCGCCCCCGGCCAAGACCTCCCGGTGATCGCCGACGAGGACCCGAGCGCCGCGACCCGGATGGAGTGGGGACTCACGCCCTCGTGGGCCGACGAGTCGTTCGACCTCATCAACGCCCGCGCGGAGACGGTCCGCGAGAAGCGGAGCTTCGCCGACGCCTTCGAGCGCCGGCGGTGTCTCGTCCCCGCGGACGGGTTCTACGAGTGGGTCGACGGGGAGCGAGGATCGGGCGGTAAGACCCCCTATCGCGTCGCCTTCGAGGACGACCGCCCGTTCGCGATGGCGGGGCTCTACGAGCGGTGGGAGCCGCCCGAGCCGGAGACCACGCAGACGGGACTCGGCGCGTTCGGCGGCGGGGCGGGCGAGGGTGGCGACTCGGACGCTGACGGCGAGCCTATCGAGACGTTCACCGTGATCACGACCGAGCCGAACGACCTCGTCGCCGATCTCCACCACCGGATGGCGGTGATTCTCGACCCCGACGAGGAAGCGACGTGGCTCCGGGGCGACCCCGACGAGGCCGCCGCGCTGCTCGACCCGTATCCGAGCGGCGAGATGACGGCGTATCCGGTCTCGACGCGCGTGAACTCGCCCGGAGTCGACGCGCCGGAACTGATCGAGCGCCTCGGGTGAGACTCCGCCACCGTCCGCCTTCGAGGGAATGTTTTTATTCCTATTAACTGAACGAGAAGTAATGCCCGCTGCCCTCCAAGTTGGCGTTCCCGGCGGCCCGCCACTGATCGTCGTCCTCATCCTCGCCGCAGCGCTGGTCGTCACGGCGGTGTGCGCGTCCCTGATCGTCTACCTGGACGCGGTAGACCGGAACAGCGACCACGCGCTCGCGTGGACGGTCGCCGCGCTCTTCGGCGGCGTCGTGGTCTGGGCGCTGTACCTCGTCGTCCGCGACGAGGTCGGTCGGAACGGGCTGACGGTGAACGGTCGTCGGTGAGCCCGTGGCCTGTATCGCCCGACTGACCCCGATGTGCCCGTTCCGGGAAGCGCGCGTCCTCTAGGGCGCCACCAGATCGACGACCGTCTCGTCGTCGACGACCACGTTGTACGCCCCCTCGTCGTCGTTCCAGAGCACGAGCCCGTTCTCGACGAAGACCACTGAGCCGTAGTCGGCGGTTCGGAGGTCGTCGTTGAGCACGGTCTCGCGCGTACAGACGAGGTAGTGGTCCACCGTCTGCGAGCCGTCGCCGACGAGGTAGAGGGCGTTGTCGCCGTCGCTGAGGTCGTGGCTCAGCTTCACGGCGAGGAGATTCACGCGGTCGGTGACGTGGGATTCAGAGTCGGCCATGCGAGCACAGCGACCGTCGCTGGCTCGCACGTCGACTCGTCGCTCCCCGTCCGGGCGGAGAATCGCGTACGCGAACTGGACGTCGACGTTCACGAACTCGCCCGGCTCGTCCGCCGATCCGCGCTCGGCGACCTCGTCGAGCCGGCGCTGGAACGGCGGCACGTCGAGGTCACCTGCCACGTCGAAGGACCACCCGCCGTCCGAGGGGGTCGCGTTCGGCCAGAGTCGGAGCGTGGGCGAGTAGGTCTCCACGCCGCTCTCGGGGGTCGCGACCGCCCGCTCCACCTCCCGGAGCCCCATGGCGGTGTTGCGGTCGGCGGGCGCGAACGCGACGACGCTCCCGTCCGCCGCGAGCCAAGCGAGCGCGGCCTCGACGACCGCGACCGGATCGTCCAGCTCGGAGAGGACGTTCCCGAACACGACCAGATCGAACTCGTCCGGGGTGTCGACAGCTCCGGCGGCGTCGCCTCCCGCCTCCCCGCCGTCGATCCCGAGGAACGACTCCGCCGTTTCCTCGTGAATCGTCGGTCGGAAGTTCCGGCCCGTCTCGTCGAGCACGTGATCGAGCACGTCGGCGGCCGCGCTCGGCTCGACGGCGTGGTAGTCGACGACGGCGTCGTCGGGGAGGTAGTCGTGGAGGCCGAGCGCGGGGCCGCCGACGCCCGCGCCCACGTCGAGGACGCGGAGCGTCCGGTCGACGAGCCCGTTCTCGACGAGGTCGTCGAGGACGTAGCCGATCGTCGCGTAGTAGGCCGGGAGGTGGTAGATCGCGTACCCGAGCGCCGCGACCCGGTCGTACGCCACGTCGTTCCCGTAGAGGTAGTCGTCCTTCAGCCGACGCACCGCCTCGCGCAGGTCGTCGCCGGACTCGCCGCGGTGCCAGTTCGCTCCGAACTCACGAACGAGGAGGTCTTCGAGGGCGAACGAGTACGCCTCGGGAAACGCCGTCGGTCTCCAGTCGGGGTCAGGGGCGGGCTCCTCGGGGACGGGCTCGAAGGCGCCGTCGTCGCGCTCGCGGAGCCGGAGGTCGAACGCCTCCTCGCGGAGCGTTTCGCGGACGACGGCGGGGTGGGCGCCCCCCTCGATGTACTCCGCGATCTCCTCGGGGTCGATCGGTCTGACGTTGCGCAGGTAGTTGGCGTTGTTCCGGACGGCTGCTCTGTCTATCATGTGGAGTCTCGTCTCTGTCGGGGGGTCGTCTGTCGCGGTCGCGGCGCCGTCCGCCGTGACCGCGGCGTCGGCTGGTTCGGTCGCGCAGTCATCTTACTCGTGTCGCTCCCGTTCCTCGCGGTCGCCCCGGGCGCGTTCGTACAGGTCGGCGAACGCCTCCGAGTCGGCGTCGGCGATCTCGCGGGCCGCCGCGGCCACGTCGTCGGCGCCGTCGAAGGCGCGCTGGATCTCGGCGTACACCGCGGGCGACCCCTCGGTGACGGTGTCGGCGACCTCCTCCAGCGCGGCCGAGACGGGCGTGTGGAACTCCTCGCGCACCTCGCCGCCCGCGAGCCGCCACGCGAGCACGGCGGCGTGCGCGCCGGCCTGCACCGTCTCCATCGCCTCGTCGTGTTCCGCGGGCGTCGTCTCGAACACCTCGTTGCCGCCGGCCTCGATCGCGGCCGAGATGCCCTCGATCGCCGGCCCGCTCTCGTCGACGACGACGGCGACGTTGCCGGGGACGCGCGGCGGCGCGAAAAGCGGGTGGTAGCTGGCGCGCTCGCGGTCCGGTGCGTGCTCGCGCATCGCCGCGATCGCCTCCGTCATCTCCCCGGAGACGTCGAGTATCGCCTCCTCCGCGCGGGGCGCGTACGCCTCGACGGCGGCGGGCACGGCCGACATCGGCACCGCGAGACACACCGCGTCGTGAGTGGTGTCGCCGTCGACCGGGACCGCCTCGGCGTCGCGGCCGGCGGCGGCGTCGGCGGCGACCTCGGGGTCGCGGTCGGCGAAGGAGACGGTCGCGTCGATCGGCGACTCGTCTGCCGACACGGTGTCGGCGATCCAGCGGCCGATCTCGCCCGCGCCCACCACGAGGATGTCCATCTGTCGTCCGTACGGTGGGGACGGGCGCCTTAAAAGGACTCGACTCGGTCGGGCGCTCGGCTCCCGCGCGGCTCTCTCGCGGCTCCAGTTTGGCTCCCTCGCGGCTCCCGCGTAAGGACCCGGTCGAGGCTCACTTCGACGGCGAGCGCCCGGTCCCGCCGCCGAGTCCGAGGAAGCCGTCGCCCGGCGCGATCGCTTTCACGGCCGGGAACAGCGCCAGCGCGATGGCGAGTTCGAGCCCGCCGACCGCGATGAACGCGGCGGTGTAGCCGAACGCCTCGGTCGCGCTCCCCCCGATCAGGAAGCCGGCGAGGAACCCGAGCGAGCCGAACACGTTGAACAGTCCCATCGCCGCGCCGCGCGCTTCGGGCTTGACGAGGTCCGTAACGAGCGCCATCGTCGCCGGCGCCATCAGCGCGCCGCAGACGCCGACGAGCACCATGAGCGCGGCCGCGAGCGGGTATATCGGCGCGACGCCGACGCCGATCGTGACGATCCCGTACGCGATCGAGCCGATCACGACGGGGAGAAAGCGCCCGACCCGGTCCGACAGCGAGCCGAACGGGGCCTGTAACACCGCGAAGGGGACGAAGAAGAGCGCGAGCGTCGCCCCCGCGGCCCCCGCCGAGAGGCCGAACGTCTCGGGGTCCTGGAAGTAGTAGACGCCGACCAGGGCGAAGAAGCCCGCCGTGAGTCGGTCGACGAAGCCGAACGCGAGCGGGACCATGAGCCCGCGGGTCGTCCGCGCTCGGGCGAGCACGTCACGGAACCCGACGTCGGTCTCGGTACTGCCCTTGTTCGCCTCGATCGACCGACCGGCGACGGTCGAGTCGTCGACGGCCCGGTCATCGACGGCCCGGTCATCGACGGACCGGTCATCGACGGTCGCCGCGAGCAGTCCCGCCCCCGCGAGCACCGCGGCGCCGGCGTAGACGGGGTAGAAGGCGTCGAGATCGGCGAGCGCGCCGCCCACGACCGAGCCGACCGCCGCCCCGAGTCCGATCGCGACGCCGGCGGCACCCATGTTGCGCCCGTTGCCGCCGCGCAGATCCATCAGCGAGGTGATAGCCAGCGAGAAGGCGCCGATGGTGAGCGCGCCGCCCGCGACCCGGACCGCGAGCGCCGCCCGAAAGCCGATCCCGAACTCGGGGACCGCGGCCAGCGCGACGTATGAGGCGGCGCCCCCGAGCGCGCCGGCGACGATCAAGGGCGTCCGTCGGCCGAGCGCGTCGCTGGCGGCGCCCCAGACGACCGCGAAGGTCACGAACGCGCCGAACTCCGCGACGAGGAACCACATCCCGGCGTCGATGCCGGCGGGCGCCCCGAGCGCGACCACCAGGTCCGGGACACCCGGGTAGAGGAGCACCTGCGAGATCAACACGGCGAGCACGACGGCTCCCAGTCGCCGCCGCTCGCCGCGGTCGTCCTCCGTCATCTACTTATAAAACGTGCCGAACGCTCAAAAGACCGACGCTCGGGCAGCCGAAACGGCGGACGCGACGGAACCGCGCCTACAGCGCCTCGTCGATCGCCGCCGCGATGGTATCCGCGCCGTACCCGTCGACCGCCTCGCCGTTCACGAAGATCGTCGGCGTTCCCTGGATCTCCATCGAGATACCTTCGGCTCGGTCGCCCTCCGTCGCGTCCTCGTAGCTCCGGAACTCCGCGTCGGCGATGGCCGCACAGGGGTCCGCACCGGCGGCCTCCGCGGCGGCGCCGATCGCTTCCCCGCTGTAGTTCCCCTGCGACTCGTAGGCCGCCGAGGCGAACGCGAAGAACGCCTCGTTCCCCTGCCTGTCCCCGACGCCGCGGGCCGCGCTGGCGACGGGGACCGCCCACTCCTCGTTGACGGGAATCGGGAAGTCCCAGTGCTCGTAGCGGATCTCGCCGGGCTCGATGTACTCCTCGCGAATGGTCGGGAACTCCTCGAGCTTGTACGTCGCGCAGTGCGGACACGTGAAGTCCTCGAACGCCTGTACCACCACGTCGGCGTCGGGGTCGCCGAGGGTCGGGCGGAACTCGAGGTCCGGGTCCGCCTGTTCGGTCAGATCGCAGTCGTACTGGCCGGTCGAGAGGACGTTATCGCCGTTTCCGCTCCCTCCGCCGCCTCCGTCGTCTCCACCGTCGCTCCCGGTTCCTCCGCCGTCGTTCCCGTCGCTCCCGTCGCCACCGCTACCTCCACCGTCCGAACAGCCAGCCAATCCGACGACGCCGGCGGCCGCGGCGCCCGCAAGCAGGGACCGTCGCGTGTGTACCATAACCGCGGATCCGGTCGGAACCCACTTAATCTCACCGAGAGAGGAAATCGGGAGGGAGGAGGGGGAGACGAGGAGGCCCCTCTCGGTACGACACCGAGGACGCGTCCGAACGTTTTTGCCGCCGCCTCGCAACCCTGTGGTATGAGCGACTGGGATCTCGACCTGCGCGACGCCGAAGAGCAGATGGACGAGGCGTTCGCGGCCGCCGGCGACGTCGTCCTCGGCGTCCTCGACGGGACGACCGATCCCGACGAATGGGTCCGCAGCGTCGACTACGGCAACACCCTCGTGTTGTCCGTCGACGGCGACCTCAACGAGCGGGCCGCGGGGTTCGCCCGCGAGATCAAGGACATGGGTGGAGAACTGATGCACTTCCGCGGCTTCCTCGTGGTCACCCCGCCCGGCGTCACTATCGACACCGATCGACTGAGTGAGTAGTTCCATCGCGGGGGTCCGAACGACCCAACGGGACCGGGCGCAAAAGGTATGCCACCGGAGTGAGACGAGGGAGTATGAAAGCCGTTGTACTTGCTGGGGGGTATGCGACTAGACTCTGGCCGATCACCGAGACCCGACCGAAGATGTTCCTGCCGGTCGGCGAGAACACCGTCATCGACGAGATATTCGAGGACTTCGAGGCCGACGACCGCGTCGACGAGGTGTTCGTCTCCACCAACGAACGCTTCGCCGACGCGTTCGAGGACTACCTCGCCGACAGCCAGTTCGAGAAGCCGACGCTCTCGGTCGAGGAGACCGTCGAGGAGGACGAGAAGTTCGGCGTCGTGGGAGCGCTCGAACAGCTCGTCGACCGCGAGGACGTCGACGACGACCTCATCGTCGTCGCCGGGGACAACATGATCAGCTTCGATCTGGCCGACTTCGCCGACTTCTTCGAGAGCAAGGGAACGCCGACGCTGGCCGCGTACGACGTGGGCGACCGCGAGCGCGCCAAGTCGTACGGGCTCGTCGACCTCGACGGCGACGAGGTCATCGACTTCCAGGAGAAGCCCGAAGACCCCAAGACGACGCTCGTCTCCATCGCGTGTTACGCGTTCCCCGCCGAGACGCTGCCCGACCTCTCGACGTACCTCTCCGACGGGAACAACCCGGACGAACCCGGCTGGTTCCTCCAGTGGCTGCAGGGGCGCGGCGCGGTTCACGCGTACACCTTCGACGGCGCGTGGTTCGACATCGGCACCGCCGAGAGCTACCTCGACGCGGTCGAGTACGCGCTGGACGGCGGCACGCTCGTCGCCGACGACGCGACCGTCGAGAACTCCGACCTCGGCGACGTGGTCCACGTCATGTCGGGCGCGACCGTCACCGACTCGACGCTCGAACGCTCCGTCGTCTTCCCGGACGCGACGATCGCGGACTCGAAGATCCGCAACTCCGTGCTCGACGAGGGCGTCACGCTGGAGAACGTCGACCTCACCGGCGCGCTGATCGGATCGTACACCTCGATCACCGAGGGCGACGAGTTCTAGCGACGGTCGTCGTCCCCGGATCGGGACCGGCGTTTCCGACGTCCCCCGTTCGCTACTTCCCCGCCCGCTACTTCCCCGTTCGCTACTTCCCCGCCCGCTACTCTCCCGCCGAGCTACCGGCCTGCCGGTGCGTGTGATGAAAGCAGTCGAACGCGGCACCCGGGTCGGCTGCCGGATCGACCGGGTGGAAACACACCCGTCGGTACCGCTCGTTGTCGAGGAGATTGACGACGAACCCGTCGCCGTGGCGCGACACCGACGCGTACGGGTCGCCGCAGGCGGGACAGGTCTCCGGCGGGTCCTCGGGGACGTACATGATGAGGGTCCCGATCGCCCCCGACTACGGTCCGAGAGCTAAAAACCGCTCCGGCGGGATCACGACCCGTTCCCGCTCTCGCCGCCGCCCTCGACGCCGAGCGCGTCGAACAGCTTTCGACGGACGGCCTCCTCGGTGAGGTGAAGCAGGGTGTCGCGGTTGTCGCCGCTCGACTCGATCCCGGTGAAGATGCCGAGCGGGATCTCGAGCGAGCCCTGCGTCGAGTGGCCGGCGGCGTCGCCCATCTCCGAGAACGCCTCGTCGAGGACGTTCCCGATGTTCAGCCGGATGTCCTTCGAGCGCGCCGCGAGGTAGATGGTATCGTCGGCGATGCCAAGGACGGCGGTCGTCGTGATCCCCTCCAGGTTGAGCAGGTGTTGGGCCGCCTGCGCGAGCGCCTCGCGGTCGCGGATGAACCCGGCGGTCGAGAAGAGGTGGCTTCCCTGCACCTCGCGGTTCTGGATCGCCTCCGCGAGCACGTCCAGCGTCTCGGGGCTCATCGACGGCGACTCCACCTGTTCGAGCGTGTCGTGGTTGGCGAACGGATGGAGGTAGGCCGCCGCCGTCAGATCGGCGGGCGTCGTGTCCCGCTTGAAGTCGAGCGTCTCGGCGCGGATCCCGTAGAGGAGCGCGGTCGCGACCGCCTCCGTCGGCGACTGGTCGAACTCCTGGAGGTACTTCGTGAGGATCGTCGACGTCGAGGAGACGTTGGTCCGCACGTCGACGAACCGGGCGTCGAAGGGGACCTCCGCCTCCAGGTGGTCGAGGTAGACGTCGATGTCGACGTCAAAGTCGAAGCCGTCCTCGGCCGACTTCGCGAGGTCGACCGCGGCGACCGTTCCGTACTCGGAGAGGTCAGGGGCGTCCGACCGCGCCAGCAGATCGATCCCGAGGAGGTTGACGAACGCCCGGTTCTCCTGGTGCCCCACGTCGCCGGTGTAGAGGATGTCCGCCTCGACGCCGAACGCGCCCGCGATGGCCTGTAACGCGGTCGCCGAAGCGATCGAGTCGGGCTCCGGGTTGTCGTGGGTCAGGATCGCCATCCGCCCGTCCCCGCCCTCGATGATCTCCGCGAGCTGGCGCGCCATGTACTCCAGTTCGCCGGTTTCGAGCGACTGGAGCGCGCTGTCGGCGATCACCGTCGACGGGTTGATCACCACGTCGGCGCCCCGCTCGCGCAGTTCGTCTTCGCTGACGGGGTCCGAGGCGCGGACGACGACGTAGTGGTCGCCGCCGGTCTCGCGCACCGCCGAGACGGCCGCCTTGTTGGCCTCGACGTCGCTCGCTAAGATCAACACGATGTCCCGGTCGTCGAGCGCCTCGACCACGTCCGGGTCGGCGATGTCCTGCACGCGGGCGTTGAGGTCCTGGTCGCGGAGCGCCTCGACCCGACTCTCGTCGCGGTCGAGGATGAGCACGTCCTTTCCGCGACTCGTCAGGTCCTCCGCGACGGCGTGCCCGACGCTCCCACAGCCGAGGATCGCGTATCGCGTTCGCGCCGATCCGGATACCCCACTACTCATTGCCCGTGATTTCCGCGGGACGACACTTAACGAGTGCGCTCTCTCCGTGAGAGCGGCGAGGACGGCTGCGCCGCTTCAGACGCGACTGCGTCACGGAGTCGGACGACTCCGCAGCGACGATTGGACGACTCCGCAGCGACGATTGGACGACTCCGCAGCGACTGGGTCGATCGGTGAGGCGATCGCGCGCCGTCGAATGAAAAGGCCTTTTAGGTCGACACGGGTACGATTCAGTGAGGGCCGGTAGCTCAGTTAGGGAGAGCGACGGACTCTTAATCCGTCGGTCGCGTGTTCAAATCGCGCCCGGCCCGCTTCGTTAATAAAAGGTAGAGGCCTCACCGATACATTTTTCGGTCGATTAGCGGTTAGTCCGGAGGTGGCGTCATGAGCAGCGTCGATCGACGGATCGACGTTGATCCCGACGCCGACGAAAACGCCGCAGTCGCGGTCGTCGAGGAGCGGCGCGAAGTCGAAATCGGAGAGCTGTTCGACGAGAACGACGAGCACCGGCCCTGGCAAGACAGCGCCGGCTGGAGCGGGTACTTCGCGAGGTCGTCGACGGCGTCTCCGACGACATCGAAAAGCTCCGGTTTGAGTGGCAGTCGCTCACGAGCGGGTTCGAGAATGGAGCGAGCAGTTGGAGCCCGAGGTGTACAAGGACGATGACTGAGCCCGAAGAGGAGCCGAGATACGTCCACGACGACCCCGGAGCGTTCGATGCTCCGCGAAAGAGAGCGCTCGCCGCGATGGTGAATTGGAGGTCGTTGATGGTCACAGTGTTTGTCGTCGCTGGGCTATCTGGTCGGTTGGCGTCGCAGTCGAGACTCCGACCGACGCGATCTCGGGGTTCGTGGCTGGGATCGTGACCGCCGGACTGTTCAACCTCGTGTCAAACGCCGCAGACGGAGGGGTGGATGGTAGGGTGTGACAACGCCTAAGACGAGTTCGGGATTCTCAGCTCTGTTGAAACCCTCAGCAAGCGACATTTTCTGATCCGGTTGGGGTTAATACAGACCATGGGTCTAACACGACAAGCGTCCCAACGTAGCGGTTCGTTCCCGTTTGTTCAGCAAGTCCGTAGCTTGCAGAACTCGGGAAGCGGTGGTCATGTAGACCTATTTAAGGAGTCGCCGGGACGCTCCTCGGGATTTAAACATCCACCCCGGCCGTAGTCGCCTTCCTCACTCTCTGCGCTTCCGAGAATCGAATCGGTACAGTAGGGCCACAGTGAGGCGACGTACGTCGAACCGTTGTGACGGAGGTATATTCCAGAGGGAAGAGTGCTGTCGTTCTGCGGATCGCTGCGTTCGTAGTAGGATAGCGGAGAGAGCGCCGCTCTGACGTCTGAAAACTCCGAACTATCCACGCGCTGGTCGGCGACCGAACGCTCCGCTGCACGGCTGAGCGCCGTTTGAATCGGCTCGACGGAGCGAAGTCGTTCATCACCTGACGGCGTCACCGTTGCCCCGTCTGGTGCATCTACGCAAAGAATCTCTAATAGACCACCGTTGTCTCCAGGGTCAGCGACACAACCCGAGAACGCCGCGATGCTCGTCACACTACAGAGGTGGAGCATTCGACGGCGGGAGAGCGGGGAATCCATACACGAACGAAACACTGGTTGAAATATATCTTTTCCCGTCACGATACTATCGACCCGACTGTTTCATTCGCACTGCTCAGTGACCAACTGTTTCATACGATCGCTGAAAAGTGCGTATTGACCGCTATCTGCGGATCGGCGTCGCCACCGTTTTCACAATCGCGTCGGAAGTATAATCGATGCCCTCCAACAAAACGACAGCCGCAGCCCCGATCGCAACTGGCGTCATTCTCGCCGGGACGGCTACAGGAGAAATCGTACAGAACGGACTCGAGATCTGGACGGCGCTGGCGCTCGCCGGTGGCCTCTCCGCGGTCGCTGTCGGCCTCGGCGTTCTGACCGGTCTCAGTGGGTTCGACTCCGACTCCAACACCGACCTCGATGGACACCACGACCCGACAACAGTCGCGCTCGCGGGCCTCGCACTGACGAGTCTCGCCGTCGGTGTCGGGATAGCGCTGGCATAGACAACGCCAACTGACCCGCGTCCACGCCACGTCCGATACCCGCTTGACGTATGCTGTCGGTCGGGACACGTAACGGCGCACGCCCGCGGTTGTTTAGTGAATCGCTTGTACTGACCAACCCGGTCAGTACGTGTCACTTCCTACGGATTTCAACAAGGCCCGAATTGTCTCTCTATCTTTGTTAATCAATGGTGACATGACACACTCATACTCGCGCGGCACTCGGTAAAAGCGTCGAGGTGGTTCGCTGTGTCGGTCCACCTTCACTTTCGCCGTGGGTATGACTCGATCCTAAGTTATCATCGAGAAATTCGGTGATATGCAGCCAGAGAAACTCACAGAGGATGAGTTTGAGAAGGCACTAGAGAATCTGAGTCGGATGGGGCTGATCGAGTCCTATGAAGAAGATGGTGAAACGTACTACAGAGCGACTGACCCGACGGTCGATCTCGGTGGCGTTTGAGAAGTAACGGGTTCAGGCGTTCATCCGGGAAGTTCGGAAGGGCTGCCCAAAGCGCCCCACCGCGAGATTTTTTGGGTACCGGAAGGGAGCATCGCGACGATCATCGAACGCGCTGGAGAACTCTACAGCGTTGAGTTCGATAACGACAAGTGACGCTCGAACGTGCGAAGGTCAAAACTGGGGAGAAGGAACTCTCCGCTCTCGGAGAAAAGTTGGAACGCCTCGGTCTAGTCCGCCAAAAGTTGAGACCACACTGGAATTAGCGGGCAGATGATGCGTGGTTTCAGCCGAATCAGTGAACAGAAGCTGCTTCAGATCACCCTTCGTTCGCTTCTTCCTGTCGTACTATCAACCAGATCGTCGCTTGCCCGATATTCTCGATAGCGTTGCCGCTCAGTGGTCTGCGCTGACCCAGACGGAAAGCCCCACTATCTGATCCCAGTCTCCTCCCTCAGCAGCGTCAGTGTGTTATCCGCCGTCGCGATCGGCGCGTGCTCGTACTCTCCGGTCAATTCGACTTGGACGAGTAGATCGATTACTCACCAAATCGAGTAGAACAATGATACCACGTCGACACAGCGGTGATTGGGATACGGAAACGCATAGATATCTACGCGACAACTCACCAGGCATCCATGTACACAATCGCTGACCTACCTATCGAGAACACACTCCAAACCGTCGAATACGATCTCGGACTCGAATCGGCACTTCGTCGGATGTTTGAGCACAGTTACACGCAAATCGGCGTCGAACGCGACGGAGAGTTAGTCGGGATCGTAACCTACAGGTCAGTCATCCGGACGCTCCTCGCATTCCATCAACTGGAGGTCGGGCACAAAACGCTTGATAAGATCTCGGTCGGGGCGGCGGTTGAAGACGCACACACCATCGGCGAGGATGAGAACCTCCTCGCCGTATTCGATGCACTCGCAGAGTACACGTACGTTGTGATGGATCGAGATGACGAATGGCGCATTCTGACTGACTACGATCTCCTAACGCGACTGAAGCAGATGCTCGAACCGTTTCTATTGATCGAGTCGATCGAGATGCAGTTGCGTGACATTTTCGTGCGAGTGTTCGGTGATTCGCTGTCGGAGGAGTTGGCTGAAACATTCGACGAGGAACACCCACTGCCAACACCTTCATCTATCGAGCATTGCAGTTACGCACACTATGCCCAATTCATCTCTATTCACTGGGAGGAATTTGAATCGCTCTTCGATGATCAGCAGGACGTGATTCGCGAGTTAGTGCTTGAAATCGGTGATATGCGAAATCGTCTCTTCCATTTTCGAATCAACGACCCAGACGAATTTGATCGGGACCTGCTCCGCTTCGGTCAGTCGTACTTCTCTTCAGTGTGACTCCTGAAATCCCGAGCAGGTTGTCCTGAGAATCATGCAGATTGACGACAGACAGAGCGGCTGGCTGGGATCGATGCATTGAGACGCATAGTCTCAACTACAGAGTCCGCCGGATGACCGCGCTGGTTCTGGCCGTTCGCGAGACACGGCTATCGCCGCCGACGTGCGCCCGATGGCGGTCGCCGGGCGGGCGGGGAATCCCGGAAGACGTGACGCCGCACACACTCCGACACAGCGTCGTCTGTCGGATGCCGAACGTCGAAGAGGACACACGTTCTACGGCGTACGGGATCGGCTGCGACACGCGACGATCCAGACGACAGAACGCGTCTACGACCCCACCGACTGGGTCTAACCAGAACAGTCTCAACGTCTCTATAATTTTGAGATTCAGCTTTCAGTCAGATCGAGGAATCGCGACGAACCGCGTCGCTGGCGGAACTTTCTCGCTCGCGCGTGCGCAAGCCCCCCACCCCCCGCGGGATAGAGGGCACCGTGAACGTCGACATTTTGAACGCACGTGGGCCTGCCAATCTGGAACACCGGTACCGATAAAGTCGGGCACGAATCGACTGCGTGAACAAATCATCGGCCTTCGCCATCGGTCGGTACTGCAATTCTCGCCACGGCTCTCAGAAATGTGTCGCGAGCTCGATTGTGAGTCGGCGGTGAATAGGGTTCGATGTCGCTGTTGATTCCCTCCAAATCTGATGGGAATGGTGTGCTGAATACGAGGCGTGAGTCTCACACAAGATCACCGATTAACACTATCAGCCATGTTAATGAGAGAAATGATTATGTGATCGAGTGAACATAACAGAGTGGCATGAACAGGCGGAGATATCTCAGTGTGGTGGGAGGCGTAGCGACGGCTACAACTCTTTCAGGGTGTACACAGGGAGACGCAGTACTGCACGAGACGCAGCTCTCGGCTACTTCACCGACAAAGGAGTGGGAGGTGGAATTAGAAGAGGGCAATCGAATGCGGCTCGAAGTTGAATCAACAGACGACGGTCCCGGCAGCATCGGTGGATACGTTCACTATGCTGACACAGGCGAAGAAATCGCGAGTACAAGCGACAGTCAAACCGACGAAACCTTCGAAGTGCCAACCACAGGGACATACATCGTTTCAGTCGATCCGAGAGGGGTCACGGGAGAAATCATACTCCGTGATCTGGACTGAGCCGGAAGACATTCTTTGATACCGCTGAGACTGCTTCTACCGTCATAGTGCTGACTGCATCCCCTGTATTCAGCACATGCTCAATAAACTACCAGTGACGAAGTGTTTCAACAGAGCACGCTCGACTGAAGCGGCGCCGCGGGACCAGTTCTGATCGGCGGTCGAGGATCGCACGGTCGAGCGGCGGGCGCGCCGGCCGGCGCCGAGATACGCGTGTGCGTATCGGATATGCGCACAGGGGTCTCCCCGGGTGTGCGACGCCACAAGCCGACACGTGAGAGACGTATGTGAGGTATTGAGTACTTCCACTTTCAGTCCGGGTTCCGAGTACACTTTTCAAACGGATCTGTGTCAGTCAAGGTATGACTGAAGTACATGAACTCGTTCGCAATGTCGACGGCACGATTCCCGATCCGGTCGGCTTTGGCCCGTTCGAGACAATCTCGATAGAGACTCGTTACGTTAACAAAACGACGAACGCGCTCAAGTTTCCGCTCGATCACGTCTACTGTCTTCACGAATCGGACTGGTGCATCAAGGTGAATCCCGATCTGGACCTGAGAGAATTGGTCATCACGAGCCACGAGACGTGGGAGGAACATCGGTTTCGGGTGACGATGCCCGACGTGGTGACTGACGAGTTCTACGACCGGCTGGAGATGTACGAGATGGTGAGCCCGGAACAGTTCGGCGTCGATCGCGAGTAACGGAATCAGTGGTCCGACACGGAGTGGGAGAAGCAAGTACTGGAGATCGACGTCGACGACGTGGCTGACGATCTGGAGAACTACCTGGAGACAAAGGATCGCGCCGGGGAACTCGACGCCAAGATCGAGCAGACGGACCAACTCATCGACGAGATCGTCTACGACCCGGGCTGACTGACGAGGAGATCGAGATCGTCGAGGAGGCGGTAGGGAAGTTGATCTTGAAGGCGCTGTTGAACTCCTCAACAGGGGAGATATTCTCCCCGGCCTCGGTCAGTACAGGGAACGCATTTACTCTTGAGGTCAGTAATTGAAGTATGAACGAGGGGCGCCGTTTCGACTTGGAGAATCCGTATGTATTCGTCTTCACGAACGTTGTTGTCTGGGTCGTAGTCGTTAGTACAATCGAAACGGTTCTCTTCGACGGTGACTTGACTGGTGCAGTCATCGAGGGGACTACGGGCGGTTTCGTTTGTGGAATTACGATGTTCTATCTCAGGAAGAACGACTGGTTCTGACACATTCAATAAATGCGCAGCACTCAGCGACTAGCCGTTTCAGGCGAGAATATATCTGAAGGATTTTGTTGAAATCCTCTGTGGTTGACAGAAACCCCGCGCTAAATACAGCACGCGTATCCTACCCTGAGACGACCTTTCGATAGCCTTTCCGGAGGAGTTGGCTCGCACCCACGATAGTAAGTATTACTGCGCCAGTTACAACCGCTGAATAGACGGTTTCATACGACGGAAACGGCGTGTATCGACCGAGAATGAGAAGAGTCGTCGCTATTAGCCACAGAATATACAATCCGATGCCAATTCGATAGAGGGTCTTGCGCATAGATGGTCTTTGGAAAGCAGTCCACTTCTTCTTGATGTCCTCCTGCTGAATACGCTCTCTATAGTCAGCACACACTCCAAAACATATCATCATACAGGACTTCAACAGTGCCTAGCGATTCAATCCCACGCAGAGCGCCAGAATTTGCGGGATGACTCGACTTTCGACCCACTTCGGACCGTCAGTTATCCGAACCCGGTCCACCGTGCGGGCCGAGTCGCGTGCAGCGGTCGAAGTGCGGGAAGCGGGCGAATAAGGTTAGCGTCGACGCAGCCAGCGAGATAGCCGACGCCGCGTCGTGATCGCTCAGCAGATCTCTGAATAGTCGTTGAAGACGCCTCCTACCGTAACGCTCGACGCCCAAACACGGCAACCAGGAGCGCGATCAGGACCCCCCCGATCAACGACTGCACACTGGCGAGCAACTGCGTCGTCGTCGTGGTCGGCTCGATGCCACCGTAGCCGAGGTACGATCAATGGTACTGAGAAACGGTTAGCGACCGGGTTTGTCCGAATCTCGCCCGGCCCGCTTTCTGTTGACTCCACGACCGATAGCGGCCGCTCGTTGCAGCGTTCTACGCGAAGCCCGACTCGTACTCACGCCGTGCGCCCCCAACGCTGACACCGTTGATCACCCGGAGTCCGCTGCGGTGTTTAAAACTGATAATTCGCGCTATACCTTTTTATCTACCTCCAGGCTCAAAATGCGTATGCAGCCTCGTGGAGAGTCAGTTCTGACGGTCGTTCACCTCGGTTCCGATGCGGACCTGGTGCGCGAAGCGGCTGCGGAATCGACGATCGTCGCCGGGCCCGACCGCGTCCTGTCCGTCGGAGAGCAGCTGCCCGAAACGCCTCCACAGGAGCCAGAGGACGTGCGACTGATCGTCTGTGGGCTGGCGGGGTCGTTGGGCGTCGACGCCCTCGTCGGACTCCGCGAGGCGTTTCCGAACACGCCGTCGCTCGCGCTCCTCCCCGACGAGGACGCGCTCGACGACGCGCTCGACGCCGGTGCAACGGACGTGTTGGTTTGCGGCGGCGACGCCGACCGATCGGCGCTACTCGCTCGGCGGATGGACACGGTCGCCACCACGCCGGTCGAGGGGTCGCTCACCGCGAGATCGACCGAGCGCCTCCTCGACGCGATCGACGACTCGTTTTACACGCTCGACACGGACGGCGCGCTTCGGCGCTGGAACAGTCGCTTCCGAGAGGTTACCGGCTACGACGACGAGGAGCTTGCCGAGATGCACGCGCTGGATTTCTTCGCGGGCGCCGACAAGGACCGGATCGCCGGAGCGATCGACACCGTGATCGAGAGCGGCAGCGCCGCGGTCGAGGTGGAACTGGTCGCGAAAGACGGCACGACGACCCCGATCGAGTACACCGGCGCGCTCGTGACCGACGCCGACGGGACGCCGCGGGGGATCGCCGGCATCGGGCGGAACGTGGCCGAGCGGCGCGAACGCGAGGACCGGCTGGTGCGTCTCCGACAGGCGGTCGAGACCGTGGTCGACAGCGCTCCCCTGACGCTGTTCGAGGTCGACGCCGACGGCGCGGTATCGACGGTTCGGGGTGAGACGCTTTCCCAGGGGCTCGGGCGGCGAATCGCCCCCGGCGACTCCGTCACGGAGGCGTTCGCCGACCGGCCCCGGCTCCGGCGTGATATCGAGACCGCCCTCGGTGGCGAGGCGGTTCACGAACTCGTCGACATCGGCGATTCGACGCTCGAAACGTGGTTCCAGCCGGCGTTAGACGAGACCGGGACCGTCAGTCGGGTGATCTGTCTGGCGCTCGACGTGACCGAACGGGAAGCCCGAGCCGGCATGCTCGATCAGATCCAAGCGAACGCCGGCGAGGTGATCTGGCTGTCCACTCCCGGGAAGGGGTCGATGGACTTCATCACCGATTCCTACGAAACCGTCTGGGGGCGCGATCCGGAGACGCTCGTCGAGAGTCCCACGTCGTTCGTCGAGGCGATCCACCCCGACGACCGCGACAGAGTCGAGGCGGCGCTGGCCGAGCAGCGCGAGACCCCCGGGGCGTACGAGGAGACGTACCGCGTGGTCCACCCGGACGGGGATGTCCGATGGGTCCACGACCAGTCGGCCGGCGTCTACGAGGACGGAGAGCTGACGCGCATTGTCGGGATCGCGAGCGACATCACCGTTCGGAAACGGCGCGAGCAGGAGCTGCGGCTGAAGAACCGCGTCGTCGAGACCGCACCCGTCGGGATCGCGATCCACGAGCGAGACGGAGAGGCGGCCCCGATCACGTACGTCAACGATCGGTTCGAGTCGACCACGGGGTACGAGTGTGATACCGTCACCGGCGAGGGAGTTTCGGTGCTCGCCGGGCCCGACACGGACACCGACCGCCTTCAGCCGATAGCGACGGCGATCGAGGCGGGCGAACGCCGCACCGAGACCCTCGTTCTCTACCGGGCGGACGGGACGCCCTTCTGGGGCCGCGTCGACGTCGCACCCGTCGTCGACGCCGACGGGGCAGTGACACACGCCGTCAGCTTCGTTCAGGACGTGACCGAGTCCAAGGAGCACGAACAGGAGATCGAGCGACATCTCGCGGAGTTCGGCGAAGTGCTCGCCGAGGACCTCGGCGTTCCGCTGCGGGAGGCGAAGCGACGCCTGGACGCCGCGGCCGACGACGGGTCGGAAACGGAGCTCCGCCGGGCGGAACAGTCGGTGGAGACCGCCGTCTCGCTCGTCGAGGACCTCGCGACGGTCCACTCGTTCTCGGTCGAATCGCGCCAGCTCTCGGAATCGATGCGCGAGTCGGCGCCGACGCCGACCAGTCACGATGAATGAGGCGACGAGACCGCGAGCCGGGGTCGCCCCCCGCCCCGCGGTGGGTGGGTGATCGCCGTGGAGCTGCCGGCGTCGGAGGTCGTCATCTGCGAGACGAACAAGACGAGGGCGGACCTCTACGGGCTCTGGCTCGACGACTACGCTCCGCGCCGGGCGCTGACGACCGCGCAGTTCGCCGAGGCGTTCGACGCCGGGGTCGCGGTCGTCGTGTTGGACGGGGCGTTCGGCGACGGCGAAGCCGACGCGGTCCTAGACACGGTCCGGTCGGGGGCGTCCCACTGTCGCGTGCTCGGGATCCGAGAGCGATCGAACACGGGGCCCGTCCCGGCGTACGACCGGAATATCGAACGACCTGTGTTCGAGGCGGACCTCGCAGAGTGCGTCGAGACGCTGTTTCACCGGGCGAACTACCACCTGCTGCTCGATCAGTACTACCGGACCACGGTGTTGGTCTCGGCGTACGAGTGGCAGGGCAGCAGCGACGGGCGCGACGACGAGCGGTACGAGCGCCTGCGAGATCGGGCAGCGCGGCTCGAGGGGTACCTGAACGGCCTTCGCCCGCGGATGAGCGACGAGGATGTCCGCGCCGTCGCGGACGGGATCAGGGTCACCGATGTCGACGACACCGACGACGGACCGTTGATCGAGAGCAAGTACCGCCCGGACGAGTGTGCGCGGTGCGGCCGAGACTGGACCGGGGGGGCCGACGGCGACGCCCCGACGGTGAAGCTGGCGGCGTACGTGTGGCGGTGTGACGGCTGCGGTCACGTGGATATGCGCGCGGATCCGAACCACCGCCACGTCACCTCGTTCAGACGCTGACCGGGGAGAGCCCGACCGCTCGCGGGTCGCCGAATGAGCTCGTCGTGCACCGCGGCGTGGGTCCTTTATGTAGTCTGCCGACGGCAGTGTCTGCATGTCGACTCTCGACGACGCGACGGCGCACGCGCTCGCGGAGCGTGGCGGCGAGCGCCCGCCCTCACCCCTCGGCGTCCTCGAGCCGCACGCCGCACTCCGGACAGACCTCGTCGGCGCGAGAGACCGCGAGGTCGCATTCCGAACAGAATCGACGGTCGCAGGCCGGGTCGCCCATACCCGTGCGTCCGCTCGGCCGCCTCATAACTCCGACGGAGGGAGAGCTCCCCACAATAGCACGCCGAGGTCCGCCTACCGCTTTCGCAGCGCGGCCCAGTAATGCGGTCCGTCTCCGGTCCCGCTGCGACCGATCGCGTCGACTTCCCACCCCGTTCCGAGCGCCGGGCTGGTCTCGACGGCGACCGTCTCGAACCGCTCTTGCGCCCACAACGCGTGGCGACCAGCCCCGGCACCGAGGTCGACGGCCGGCCCCCCGAGCCGCGAGGCTAACCACGATCCGGCGTCGCTCTCGGGGTCGAACGCGTCGAAGTAGAACGCCTCGATCGGGTGCTCGCGCGTCTCCTCGCCGTCGCCCTGCCTGAGGGAGTCGGTCCGGTCGCCGCGGTGGTGATCGCGGACCGCGCGTCCGAAGGCATCGGTCATGCACCGACGGTGTCCGCCGGGCGTGAAAAGCTATCCGTGGGGGAGCTACACGTTCACGTATCCACAGTTATACACTCGACACCTCAGTCGTCGCTCTCGGCGGCCGGCCCGCCGGTCGAGCCCGCGACTCGCTTCGTCTCGCTGTCCACGCTGATCCCCTCCCAGTCGTCGTCGGTGTGGAACCCCTCGCGTTCCTTCGCACCGGGCGCGACCCGGATGAACTCGGCTCGGTCGCGGGCCTGCTCGATCGTGTGCCCGCCGCAGTACGAGAGCCCCGAGCGGATCCCCTGACAGAACTCCCCTGCGACCGTCGCGACCGGGCCCTTGTACGGCGTCAGCGCCTCGACGCCCTCGTCGGCGCCCACGTCGGCTCCCTTGTCGTCGCGCTCCTCCGCGGCGGCGGTCGTCGCCATCCCGCGCGAGCGCTTGTACCGCGTCCCGTCGACCTCGACGACCGCACCGGGCGCCTCCTCCGTCCCGGCGAAGAGGCTTCCGAGCATGACGGTGTCGGCGCCCGCCATCAGCGCCTTCACCGCGTCGCCGGAGGTGCGGATCCCGCCGTCGGCGCAGATCGTCACGTCAAACTCTTCCGCCGCCGTCGCGCAGTCGTCGACCGCGGTCAGCTGCGGGACGCCGGCGCCGGCGACCTTCCGTGTGGTGCAGTGGGAGCCCGGACCGATCCCGACCTTCACGCAGTCGGCGCCGGCCGCCGCGAGGTCCTCGACGCCGGCGGGCGTGGCGACGTTCCCGGCGATCAGATCCGTCTCCGGGAACTCGTCGTTGAGGCGCTCAACCGCGGCGACGGTACGGTCCATGTGCCCGTGCGCGACGTCGACGACGAGGGCGTCCACGCCCGCGGCGACCAGTTTCGCGCTCCGGGCCACGTAGTCTTCGTCGATGCCGACCGCGGCGCCCACCTGCTCGCCCGCCGCGGCCACGTCTTTGACCTGCGCCGCCTGCTCGTCGGCGGTAAGGAAGCGGTGGAGCACGCCGAGCCCCCCGGCACGAGAGAGTTCGATCGCCAGTTCCGCCTCGGTGACGGTGTCCATCGCCGCCGAGACCAGCGGCGTCTCCAGCTCGACGCCCGGCGTGAGCCGGGTCGAGAGGTCCACCTCGCTCCGGCTGTCGACCGGCGACCGCTGCGGGACGAGAAGCACGTCGCCGTAGCTCAGTCCGGTTCGTAGATCGTTCATACCCTTAGCGAGGAGAGAGACGCTCACTGATAAATCTCTCGGCGGGCGGTGGACGAGGCGGCAGTCGTGGTCGGTGGTCGGCAGTTCGGACCCACCGCGACCCCCCTGCGACCCGAACCGCTCAGAACCCCTGCTCCGCCAGCGCGTCCGCCAGCGCCGCGAGGACGTACTCGACGTTCTTCGGGCGGGCGGAGTAGCCCATGCAGCCGATCCGCCAGATGTCGCCCTCGAGGTCGCCGAGACCGGACGCGATCTCCAGGTCGTACTCCGCGAGGAGGTAGTCGATGACCGCGCCGTCGTCGATCCCGTCCGGCACCCGCACCGCGTTCAGGCTCGGGAGCCAGTAGTCGTCGGGGGCGTTCATCTCGAGGCCCAGGTCCTGTAGGCCCGCCTTCAGATCCCCGGCGACCTCGCGGTGGCGCGCCCACCGCGCTTCGATCCCCTCCTCGGCGACGAGCCGAAGCGCCTCGCGGAGCGCGTACACGTTCGTGATCGGCGCGGTGTGGTGGTACGCGCGGTCCTCGCCCCAGTATCCCTCCAACAGCGAGAGGTCGAGGTACCACGACCGGGGCTGTTCGTCCCGGTCGAGCACCTTGTCCATCGCGCGGTCGCTGAGCGTGAGCGGGCTCGCGCCGGGCGGACACGAGAGACACTTCTGCGGGCCCGAGTAGGCGACGTCGATGTCCCACTCGTCGACCCGCAGTTCGACGCCGCCGAGCGAGGTGACGGAGTCGGCGATCACGAACGCGTCGTGGTCGTGCGCGATATCGGTCAGATCGGGGACGTTCGGCTGGAGGACCCCGGTCGAGGTCTCGGCGTGGACGAACCCGAACACGTCGGGCTGGTGTTCGTCGAACGCGCGCTCAACGTCGGCGGGATCGAGGGGTTCGCCCCACGGAGCGTCGATCTCGACGACCTCGCCGCCCGCGCGCTCCGCCATCGACTTCATCCGCCCGCCGAAGTAGCCGTTCGTCGGGACCAACATCGTGTCGCCCGGCTCGACGAGGTTGCCGACGGCGGCCTCCATCGACGCGGAGCCCGTCCCGGACACCGGTATCGTCCACTTGTTGTCCGTCCGGAAGGCGTACCGGAGCAGCTCCTGGACCTCGTCCATGATCTCGACGAACGAGGGGTCGAGGTGGCCGACCAGCGGCGTGCTCATCCCCTTGAGTACGCGCGGGTGGACGTCGCTCGGACCGGGCCCCATCAGCGTGCGGTCCGGCGGGGTCAACTCACCGACATCGGGGGCGTCGTCGTCTCGCTCGGTCAGCGCGGATGCGTCGCTCATGTAGCGACCTATCCGGAGCAACGGCAAAAACACGACGAAACCGAGAACCGGAGCCGACCGGTTCGACCGTGGCGAGTCAGTTCTCGTCGACGAAGTCCGGCTCGGTCCGCTTCTCGTCGCGCTCGTCGACGAGGTGGTCGACGAAGGCGTCGAGCGCCACGTCGCCGCGCTGGTTCTCGAAGCGGTCGCGGACCGAGACGGTGCCCGCCTCCTGCTCGTCGTCGCCGACGATCACCATGTAAGGGAGCCGGTCGTCGTGGCCGGCGCGGATCTTGCGACCGACCGTCCAGTCGCGGTCTTCGACCTCGGCGCGGAAGCCGGCGTCCTCCAGTTCGTTTTTGACGCGGTGCGCGTAGCCGAGCGTCTCGTCGGAGACGGGGAGGATCCGGACCTGCTCGGGCGCGAGCCACAGCGGGAAGTCGCCGTCGAAGTGCTCGATGAGCACCATGAAGAAGCGCTCGTAGCTCCCGTACAGTGCGCGGTGGATCATCACCGGCTGGTGGTCCTCGTTGTCCTCGCCCGTGTAGGTCAGATCGAACCGGTCGGGCATGTTGAAGTCGAGCTGAACGGTGGGGCCGTCCCAGACGCGACCGAGGGCGTCCTCGAAGCCGAAGTCGATCTTCGGGCCGTAGAACGCGCCGTCACCCGGCTCGACGTCGTAGTCGTAGCCGCCGGAGTCGAGCACGTCGCGGAGCTGTTCCTCCGCGGACTCCCAGATCTCGTCGCCGCCGACGGATTTGTCGGGACGAGTCGCTAAGGCGACATCGACGTCGAGGTCGAGCGTCTCGACGACCTCGAAGATCATCTCGATCACCGACTCGATCTCCTGGCGGATCTGGTCGGGGCGAACGAACAGGTGGCCGTCGTCGATGGTGAACGACCAGACGCGCGACAGGCCCGACAGCTCGCCGCGCTGCTCCTTCCGATACACCTTCCCGTTCTCGAAGTAGCGCTGCGGGAGGTCGCGGTACGACCACGACTGCTCGTCGAAGATCGTCGCGTGGCCGGGACAGTTCATCGGCTTGAGGCCGTACTCCTCGTCGTTGACGTCGAGGAGGAACATGTCGTCCTTGTAGTTCTCGTAGTGGCCGGACTTCTTCCAGAGTTCGGTCCGGAACACGTGGGGCGTCTCGACCTCCTCGTAGCCGTTCTCGCGGTTGAGCTCGTTCGCGAAGTTCGACAGCTCGCGGAGCACGGTCTTCCCCGGCGGGTGGTACAGCGGGAGCCCCGGCCCGGTCACCGTCGGGATCGAGAAGAGGTTCATCTCCTGGCCGATCTTCCGGTGATCGCGCTCCAACGCCTCCTCGCGCAGCTCCAGGTGCTCTTCGAGGTCGGACTCGGAGGCGAACGCCGTCCCGTACACGCGCGTGAGCGTGTCGTTGTCCTCGTCGCCACGCCAGTAGGCGGCCGAGACCTCCAACAGGGTCGCGGCGCCGATCTCGCCGGTCGACTCGACGTGGGGCCCCTGACAGAGGTCGCGCCAGCCGTCTTGGACGTAGAAGGTGACCTCCTCGTCGTCGGCCTCCTCGTCGAGGATCTGCTGTTTGTACTCGTTGTCGGCGTAGATATCTTTCGCCTCCTCGCTCGAGCGGACCTCGCGCTCGATGTCGTAGTCGGCCGCGATGATGTCGTCCATCTCGTCTTCGATGGCGGCCAGATCGTCCTCGTCGAGGTCCACGTCGGTCACGTCGTAGTAGAACCCCTCGTCGGTCGGCGGGCCGATCGTGAGAGTCGCTTGCGGGTAGAGGCGCTGGAGCGCCTGCGCGAAGACGTGGGCGGCGGAGTGGCGCAACACTGTGAGATACTCGTCGGACTGGTCCGTGACGATCTCGATCCGCGCGCCGTCGTGGACCTCGGCCTGCTTCTCGACGAGTTCGCCGTCGATCTTCCCCGCGACCGTGTCGCGACCGAGTCCGGGACCGATCTCGAAGGCGACGTCCTCGACTGTCGCCCCCGCCGGCACGTCCAACTCTGATCCGTCCGGAAGGACGACCGTCACGTCCGCCTGCCCGTCGGTCTCGCTCATGCCTCTTCGGAACCGGACGAGGGGCATAAGTTTGTTCGATCCCCGATAGCGACCGTCGCCGTCGACGCGAGGCGATCGCACCGGGCATGGAAACACGCAAAAGGGCCGGCAACGATTGCGCGAACATGACGACCCATCGGGAGCCCCTGTCGTCGGTGCTGGAGACGATCGGGGAGACGCCGCTCGTCCGGGTCCACGACTCCCCGGACGAGGCGCCGGTGTACGCGAAGTTGGAGTCGTTCAACCCCGGTGCGAGCATCAAGGACCGCATCGGGAAGTACATGCTCGAACGCATGCTCGAACGCGGCGACGTGGGAGAGGGCGGCACCGTCGTCGAGCCGACCGCCGGCAACACCGGGATCGGTCTGGCGGTCGCGGCCAAGCAGCTCGGGCTGAACGCGGTGTTCGTCGTCCCCGAGCGCTTCTCGGTGGAGAAACAGCAGCTCATGCGCGCGCTCGGCGCGGAGGTAGTCAACACCCCGAGCGAGGACGGGATGGGGTTCGCCATCGACCGCGCCCACGATATTGCCGAGGAACTCGACGACGCCGTCGTCCCTCAGCAGTTCTCGAACCCGCTCAACGCCGAGGCACACTACGAGACGACCGCGCCCGAGATCGCCGAGGCGCTGGACGGCGAGGTGGGCGCCGTCGTCGCCGGCTGCGGCACCGCCGGAACGCTGATGGGAATGGCCCGCTACTTCCGCGAACGACACCCCGACACCCACGTCGTCGCAGTCGAGCCGGCCGGCTCCGCGTACCGCGAGTTCCTCGGCGAAGACGTGGACCACGAGGAGTACAAGACGGAGGGGATCGGCACCCACGACGTCGAGCGAAACGAGCTGTTCGACCCCGACCTCGTCGACGACATCCGACCGATCCCCGATCGCGAGGTCCACGAGGAGATGGGACGGCTCGCGAGCGAGGAGGGACAGCTGGTCGCCTCCTCCGCGGCCGCGAACGCGCTCGCGGCCAAGCACGCCGCCAGAGCGATTCGAGACGGAGAGATCGACGCACCCTACGACACCGTCGCCACCGTGTTCCCCGACTCCTCGGAGCGATACCTCTCGAAGGGGGTGTACCGGAGCTTCGAGGAGTGGGAGGGATAATATGAATTCTGACAGGCCCGATCTGTAGCCGTCGGTGTCCGCAAGCAGTTATCATATATGAGACACCAATGATGTGTTTTAAATAACACATCACATTAGAAACTAATATGGATCGAAGAGAATTTCTCGGAACCGTTGGCATGATCGGTGGGACTGGTCTCGCAGGCTGCACCGGCGCGTCGGATACGGACGACATGGACTCGCCACCGGAGTCATCGCCAGCGGGTGAGAGTTCCGACTCTCCGAGCGAGTCGGACACCGAATCTACGGATGACGAGAACGAAGAGAACTGCGAGATGACCGAGCAATCGAATCAAGAAGTTCTGATCGATCGCTCGTACGAACTGTCTGCTAACGGACCTTCGACTGTGAACGATTTTACCGTCGCCGAAGAGGACACGATTGCTTTCGATATCCAAACTACGAATCAGCAGGAAATCGACTTGACCATCGAATCCCCGCTCGGCGGTTCCGAGTTCGAAGGGACGGTAGCGGACTTCTCCAACGAGGTCGGATTCAGTACAAGTGGTGACGGACGCATCCTAATCAACAACGCAGGTACAGCGACGAACGAGCACCGGTCCCAACTCTGGGCCGATTCGGACACACTCTCGGCGGGAGAGTTCTACTCAGGGTGGGTTACACTTGAGGAAGGTACTACAGTTGACTACTTCATCCGACAGTTGGGAGACGGCGCCCGGCCGAAGCTCGTGATAGAGAACGAGAGTCGAAACGTCGTTCAAGAGGAGCCCGTTGCGGCAGTGATCGACGATGAATTCACTGCCCCCGAAACCGGGGAGTACTATTTCCAATGGGAAAACACCGCGATATTGACTTCGGGGAGCTGGCGGTGGGAGTTCGAATCGATATCGGAAGAAGTGATTCCCGCGATGGTAACTGTCCACGTCGAACGAAAGTTCGTTGAAACAGTCGAGGTGTGTGAATAGCTATCGGTATATCCGTTATCGAGTGGCTGTTAGGGACAGAATATTCGTTCGTGAGGGAGTTGGTTGACTCTTATCCGCGAAGCCGCCCGTGCTCGACCTTGATACAGCGATCCTGGACGACCTCGATCCCGTCTGCTTCCGCGGCCGCAGCCGCCTCGTCGTGGCTGATCCCGAGTTGGATCCACGCCGCGCCCGCGTCGCCGCGCTCCGCGTGTCGCTCGCGAACGGCGTCGAGAACCTCCGGCACCTCCCCGCTCGGGCGGAACACGTTCACGAGATCAACGTCATCCTCCACGTCGGCCAGTTCGTCGTACGACGTCTCGCCGAGCACCTCGTCGGCGAAGGGGTTCACCGGGATCACGCGATAGCCGTTGCGCTGGAGGTACGCCGGTACTTCGTGCGCGGCCTTCCCCGGCGTCGTCGAGCAGCCGATCACGGCGATGACCTCGGCGTCGAGGAGGCGATCGAGTTCCGCATCGTCGGTCAGGGGCATGGCTACGCGTACGCGGTCGCAGAGATTAAAGAACTCGCAGCGCAGAACTCGCAGCTCAGGCGATCCGAATCTCCGGCTCGCCCTCTTCGGGGACCGTGATGACGCCGTCGAACAGCTGTTTGAGGGTGTTCATCGCCTGCTCGTCGTGCGAGGTCGAGTCGATGCTGAACAGCCCGAGGCCGTTCACGCTCTGGATCCGGCCGGTGAACACGTGGAGAAACCGAAACACCGTCTGGAGGTCCGAGTACATCAACAGCGTCGACAACGAATGCACCATCACGCGGTTCTCCTCGATCCCGCGGTCCCCGAACGCCTGAAGGAACTCCGAGAGCTTGATCCCGATTCCGGTCATGTCCACGGGCGACGAGGCGTACTTGATCCGGTCGGACTCGCGAGCGTCGTTGACGCCCTGCTGGCGGGTGACGCAGTCGACGACCGCGACCGGCTTCCCCTCGTAGGGCGTGCGCTTCTCGTAGTCCTTCAGCACGCGATCGGCGCCGTCCTTCGTGGTGACAACTATCGCGCCGTCGCCGCGGTCGGTGCCGGCCGCCAGCAGGTCCATCATCAGCGACCGCTTCCCGGTGAGCGGCGGTCCGGTGAGAAGGAGGTTCGTCCCGGGGTCGACCTCCTCGTCGAAGTGTGGCCTCAGGTCATACATGGGCGTACCTCAGCGACGACACGACCAATTCGGGCCACTCGTTCGGCGGTGACGCCGTATGACCAAGACACATCTACTACGGAAACCATACCGGGACCCAATAATATTCTTTTTGATCGCCCGTGGCGCTGGGATCGCTGTTGTCGACTCGGTGCGGCCCGTGACGATTTCGAATCGCGGGACTTAACATACTCACCGAAGTATCGGTGTGTACGGGCGCTTAGCTCAGCCTGGATAGAGTGCTTGGCTTCGGACCAAGCTGTCGCGGGTTCAAATCCTGCAGCGCCCATCCGAAATTAAGTCGGATTGGTGTAAAATAAAAACGCCTTCTAGAGCCGTCTACGGCGCCCAATTCGGCGGATTCGCGTTTCTCAAAATCGCTGATTTTCTGGCGACCATTTGGTTCCGAAAAACGGCCCCTCGCAGTCGGGCGGTTTGCTCCGCAAATCCGGGTGATCTGCGGTGAGTCTTGGTTCGCGCTCGAACTCCGACTGTCATCTCACTGCTGATGGTCCGGGTGAATTCTGGTGTCCTGTCTGCGGACAGAGATGTACCAGCAACCTGACCACCGGGATCGAATACGGCCACGCGCTCGACTGTCCTGAGCGACCGGCCGAGCTCTCAAATCCGAGCGAAAAGTGAGCCGGCCAGCTGCGCGCCGGGCCACCTCCCCACGGCTCCGGCACGATCTCGTCCGCCCCCACACCGCGCTTCCGGTCAATATCTCCAAGCGGTCGGCGACCTTGTGGTCCGTGAGGTCCGCCGGATGCGGACCGAACGGCGCCGACCGCGCACAGGCGACCGAAGGTCGCCAAACGAGTGGCGGTGCTGTCGCGGTAGAGCGCACACCTGGAGGTGAGCGATGAGCGCGCCGCGGGAAGCGGATGCGGATGCGGCTTGGCTTTCCAACGGGACTTACCCCGCGCCGGACGATACAGGCCCTAACTCTCAGGAACTCTCTCACCGACCTCCTGATCTCCCGACTGTCGAAGAACGTATCTCTGGCATTATTGACCGATACGAAGATCGCGTCTTCGAACCCATCTCCACCGTCCACGGTCGGAAGCTCCGCGAGGAAGTTCTCGAAGAACCTGAAACTGTGACTCGGGTCGTCGAGGTTGGTGAGACCGAAGAGAAAACCATCGAAGAAACCGTGTCACGCGGTTCCCTCCCGTTGATCGTCGCGATACAGGAAATGCTCAAATGGTACGAAGGGTACCGAGACAAGTTTCTTCGGATGGCTCGTGGTTCCGAGATTCGGAACGACTACGAATCGTTCCTCATCGACATGGACAACAGTCTCACACCGAAGTATCAGTCTACCCAATACGCACGTCTCAAGGCCCTAAAGCGTCAGTTCATGGGTGGAGAATATCCCTGCGGTCGTACCTGTGAAGCCGAGTTTTCCGAGCCGGTTACGGTACTGTTCGGTCTGACTGCCTCGTCGATCGACGAGGATGGGTCGTTTCGTCCGATGGCCGACCATGATCGTGAGATTCGCGATACGTGGTCAGGCTCTTCGAACTCGGTGAAACGAACGCTCCGATACGTTCTGGAAGACACTCTCGGGCTCTCTCCCGGAGAATATGCATGGTGGTGGCAGTCAGAACCTCACCCCGGTCCACAGAAAGCTGCAACCGGATACTCTCACAGCCACCCTGTTGTTATCCTCGATGCAGCTGCGACCTCGACGAGTATCGCAACCGACCCAGAGACCTACCGCCCGATCGTCGCAAAACACGTCTCTGAGTGTGACGGTGCTGGCTGGTCCGCTCACGATATTGAGGAAGCTGTAACCGTCCGGAAAGACGACGAGATTCAGGACTTCGCCGGCTACGTCTCTGAATATCTCGCTGTCGCACCGGACCAGGATCTCCTCGAACGCTCCGACGAGTATCTGATGTGGGCCGCCTCGCAGTGGGCCACGACGACGCAGAAATACAGCCGTTCACGATGGGCGACGGCAGCCTGCAAAGCGGATGCCTGTCAACAGCAGTACTTCGATCCCGAAACCGAGCAGACGGTTTCACATGGTGACTCGATCGTTCAATCCTCGAAACCGGGACTCACCTACGAATGCGCGGAGTGCGGTTCGCCTCACGGTATCGACCAATCCGAGTCGCTTGCACGTTCGCGTCTGTCTCAATCTCAACCTGACCAGGAAGAGACCGACGAGACCGAACGAACACTTGCAGAACGATGGCCTTCGGCCCGATCAGCCGGCTCGCTCGGTTCGGAGACTCGCGCTCGACGGTGTAATCACGTCGAACCAGATACCTGTCCCCTCTGTGCGACTGAAACCGAAGCTCCGAATCATACGGTTTCAGGAGAGGTACCGATACCGCTGTCCGCTGAGGCTCCACCTGCTGAGAGGCAGCGAGAAGGGTTCGAACGTCCGCCCGAGTGGGCACCTGATGCTGTTGTGCAGCTCTCTACCGAGGAAGAGACTGAAATTGGCTCGCCCGGCGGCACGGCCTACGGGAAGATCGTCGTCGAGGGAACCGGATCGATAATGGACAAGACCGATCTTCCGTATCTCCCACGCCCCGCTTCCCTCGAAGGGCCGAAACCTTGGGAAGGCACGTCGTTGTTCGACGAATCCGATGTTCGTGCTGGCCGAGTTCCCCCGCCGGAGCTGGTCGCTCGCGAGTGGTCGGAAACTGTTCACGAAAATGGTCGGGTGACGCCGAAGCAGTGGTCTGCCAGCTGGTACACCAACCGATTCGAGAGACAGCCGTCGCCCGAACCGGAACTCGGCGAACGCGAGCGCGTCGCGATTAAGGAGTTGGTGGAAACGACTGGCGAGACCTCGCCGATCTCCATCGCCGGTCAGCTCATGCTCCCGCCGTCGGCACTCGACGAAATCCGATCTACGGTTAGAAGTACCATATAAAAAGAATAAAATATAGCCATGCTTGCTACTGATTCTAGTCTTTACTTTCACTCCGCGCACGCTTCTAGTTTATATACAAATCGCTCACACTTGCAATTGTAATGGCGAGCGAAATGCCAAGTGCGCCGGACGGATTCGTTGATGCCGCCGCGCCTACGTCAGATGGATCGGAAGCAATCGAACTCTCGCCCGGTGAAACCCTGTTCGGGCCTGTGCTCGACATCTCCGAGGGAGAGGGGGACTACGGCCCGTGGTTCCGTCTCACTATCAAGGACAAAGACCGCGGCGTCGAGGACTACTTCGCCAAAGATGAGGTGAAGACTGCGCTCAAGCAAGGAAACCTCGAACGCGGCGATACGGTCTGGATCGCTCGCGGGACTGAGGAGGAGCAGCTGGACAACGGCGAGGACTACCTCCCGACGTTCTGCAAGACTCAGGGTGACTCCTGATGGCGTCGTCCTACTCGAACAGCATGGGCGACGCGCTCTCGGACTACACCCACCTGCGGACGCTCCCGGCGTTGCTGTCGGTCGTGTTCGTACTGGCCGGACTCTACCAGTTCGGCGGGATCTCCGAGGTGATGCTGACGTGGATCGACTATACGCTGACCGCGCAACACGCGACGTTCATCTCGATCGGCGCGTACGCTGTCGCCTTCGCTTCCTCTGAGACGAAGCAGTTCGACAGCTACGAAGACTGGGAGAAGGTCGCGATCGTCGTCGGCCCGCTCGTCATCGTCGGCTACCAGTACGTCGGATTCGTTACCGACCTCATCAACACGAGCAGCAACCTCGGCCCGATCGTCGCGTTCCTCGCGACCGTCGTCGCCTGGGGCGTCGCTGTTCGGTAACCAACCTGCTCCGCACTCAATCTTATGAGTTCAAAGCATGACACAACCGCTAGCAGTAACGCAGAGAACCGCACTTCTGATGGGCCTTCTGTGGCTCCTGACGATAGTGCTGATGTACGGTCTGGTGATCGGCGGCTCGGTCGCCGGTCCTTCGTGAAGGGCCTCGGCGCGACCGCCGTCGCCACCGCTGGCCTCTCGCACAACCGCGGCTTCGCCAACCTCGCAGCCGCGAACGGCACCATGGAAATCGGTATCGCCTCGACCATTGTCGGCGGCCCGCTCATGGCTGCTGGCTGGGCGCTCCGCGAGTACGAGGTGATCGGCTCCGATTCCCCTGCCGAGGGGCTGACTGCGAGTGCTCTCCAACAGCAGGTTTACCAGACCTCGCTAACGCGCGAGTCGACGAACGCGAGCACGATGCTCGACAATCAGACTATTCTCGACGGCGTGTCTAACAACGCCTACATCGCAGCGAAGATGGCCGCCATCGAGCAGTTGAATGCTGGCGTGTCTGAGTCTGAGGTTCTTTCGGCGGCTAATGATGCCGTTGACTCCTATCACACTACGGTAAAGTCTAATTTGCTTAAGTCGTGGAATGCTTCCATGTCTGAATTGGATAATATGCTGGGTGCGGTTCAATCGCACCCTGATCTTAGTCTGCTGCCTGACATGCTGCCTACTAGTCGCACAAGTGATGATGTGTATGGCTCTGGTACTACTGTCGGCTCTATCGGTAGTATCGGGTATGTCGAATCTGATATAGATATGCCTGACGGCTCCACGTTCACGTTAAAAAAGTATGATGTTCAAGTCGGTGGTGAGTCTCCGCACATAACCTATTCGCCTGTTGGTCACGATTACAGCGGTGGTGATGGTTGGGAAATTCCTACACACGAATTTACCTGGACCACTTCCTCCGGTGACGTTACGTACCTGAACCATGATGAGTGGTCTGGTATCTATGATAAAGTGGAAACTACGTTTTCAGATGTCCGTGATGGTATCTCGACGTGGGTAACCACCGTCTACGGTGACGTTCAATCCGGCCAAATCGAGATCAGCGACCTCGTGACTCCTCGCGAACGTGCGGCCATGATGGCCAAAGAGGAAGGCATGAGCCAAGCGATTGCCGACCTCGTTGCACTCAATATGCCGGTCGACCCTGACCGCGAGGCCACAATCACGATCGACGACACTGGCGCGACGCTACCCGGTACGTTCGGCCTGTCTGACTCGTCGGATGGTCCGATTGAGGCTGGAACTACGTACGACCCTTCGACGTTCTCCGGCGACGTGTACTTCACCGCCGACATGTCGCTCGTTGAAGGCTCCTGGGATGCCTACGAAACCGCCGTCGATGGTGGATCTATCACGGTCACCTCGGAGCCGTACGAAGGCACTGCGATTGAGGTGACAACCGCCGCCGACGAGACCGTCACGGTCCCGGCTGCTGACTGGACGGACAACGGCGACGGCACCTGGTCGTACGATGCCTCGGGCGACCTCGAAACCAACATCACCGAAGTCGTCGACGCTCGCTTCCACGCGACCGCCACTGAGACCTCGTACGAAACGATCAAGCTCGGCTCGCAGTTCACTGTCGACAAACTCACGAACTCCGATGGTGAGTCTGTTGATCAGACGAGCTTCAGCTCGTCTGAGCCACAGACCGATACCAACTACATCACGCAAGAGGAGTGGGACCAGCTCGAACAGCAAAATCAAGAGCTGATCGAGAAGTACGAGAACAGCCAAGGTGGAGGCTCGTTCAGCCTCGACCAGTTCGACTTCTTCGGTATCCCCGGTGAAGCGTGGGGGCTCGGTGTCGCCGCGCTCGTCGCCGTCGGCGTCCTGAACTGACAACCATGCTCTCCCGATTTTTCCTGATCGCAGTCGTGCTAGTGGCGTCCCTGTCCGGCGCCGTCGCCGGACAAGACGCACCGAACGCGACCGCTGAGAACTCGACCGCTGTTGAACAGCCTGAAACCTGCTCGCAGGAGATCACCTCGACGCTCCGACTCTGCTCGGCAGAGTACGTCGACGGCGAGGCCGTCGTGCTGCTCGACTCCGATCAACGCGACCGCGTCACCGTCACGGAAGCCGTCGCGCTCTCCGAGCCGCGCGAACTCCACCGCCAGAGCTTCATCGTCGACGGGAAGACCGAGATTCGGATGGCGGTCGTGCCCTCGAATGGGCGCGCCGGAGTGACGATCGACGATGGAACCACGCTGTACGGTATCCCGCTTCGGACTGGCTCGACGTTGGTCGCCGGCCCGTTCACCGCCTCGGACGCGCAGGCCGCCGGCCTCGGCGGTGGTATCGGTGTTGCCGTTGTGACTGTCTTCCTCGTGGCGAAAGTCGTGTACGGACGTACCGAGGACCCAGAGAGGTTAGCATGAGAGACGCACCCAACCCACGCCCCGAGCCGCCTCGTGCGGTCAAGATACTCGACTGGCTCCGCGCACACTTGCCGGAACTCGTCGGTGGTTCGCTCCTGGTTGGTGTGATCGCCGCGATCGTCGGATTCGACCTGAGCGTTCCACGCTTCTGGTTCATCGCCGGGCTCGCTGCTGCGTTCATGTCGCCGCTCGGCTTCCTGACCGGTCAGAAGGTCGTCGGCTGGCTCTACAATCCCGATTGGGTCTACCTGATCGACCTCGACGCTCGCGTGCTCGACGGCGGGATCTACCGACTCCCGCTCGACGACTTCCGCGAGTTGGACGTGCTCGACGACGACGAGTTCGTGAACTCGACGTACGACCTCACCCAGCTGTCGCCGAACCTCTACGTC
>Ga0207720_100353_pt1 | contig 35154 bp, 25 predicted proteins | sample A23P2SouthBayCA_2_FD_187751 | JGI IMG/M metagenome (GOLD analysis project Ga0207720, IMG submission 187751) | Aerobic enrichment media microbial communities from Eden Landing Ponds, California, USA - A23 E3 (2) (SPAdes) | ecosystem: Environmental > Aquatic > Marine > Unclassified | place...
TGACCGGTGACGTCGGTGGCTATGTCTACCGGGACAGACTCCGGGATGTCACCGACGGCGAGTTTATCGACGACCTCATGGTAGCCGCGACGGGTGACGACGACCCGGCGGACATCCTGCTAGAGATGTACGAGTGCGAAGCCTACAATAGTACGCTCTCGGACGAGTAATTCATCCCGCACATGAACCGGAAGAAAGGCTTCGAGTTAAGCATCGTCTTTGTTTCCCTGATCATACTCGGGGTCTCGATCAACGTCGTCGGCCGAGGCGCTGACGAACTGTGGCTGAGGAACACCGGCGTACTGCATGCGCTTGCGTCGGCGGCTGCGGTTCCTGTTGCCGACAATCTCGACATCCCAGTTGCGTTCGTGGTCGGTCTCATGGGTGGACTGTTTTGCCTGTTTTTCATTGACGGAACGAAACGGGTTCAGGCCGGGTTCGTGCTCGTGTTTGGGGGGCTGTTTTCATTTCTGCCGTTGATCATGGAAACTGGACGCATCCTCGACACCGTCGGTCGTCAGCCCATCGCGTTTGTGGCCGGGCTCCTCTTTGGTCTGTCTGGAGGGCTCATCTTTGCACTCCACCGATCGAATCTCTACCCGCTGGAACTCGGCGGCCGAGTCGGTGTCCGCGAGCGCCTCCGCTGGGTTCAGTTTCCGACTGCGACCAGAGGGTTTCTATGGGGATCGTCTGCGCTCGTCATCGTCACCGGGGTCGACTATGCCCTAACGGCCTCCCCTCTCGTCATGCGCCTCAAGTCGCTCCTTGCAGCGATCGGCTTTGTCTTCTCGCTTATCGTTTTTACACAATATGAGTACCAGCGCGACATAGTCACGCTGTCACCCCCGAACCAGGCGACCGGAAAGTATCACCCATACGTGATCGGTGGACTGTATGAGTTGGCCAAGGACGATTACTACGCACTGCCATGGACTGGCGAGGCAGACCAAAAATTGGCGAGAGTCCAGGGCCCGCACATTCAGGAGACCTCCGATCTTCCGGACCAGATCGGGGTAGACATCTCATTCGGGTATCTCTGGCCGACGTTCGGTGGGCTGTCGGCACGGAAAATCGTCGTCGAATCCGAGAGCCGGACCACCGATGATCTACCACCGAATGTCAACCAGTATAATCGGGCTGATATAGGCGTCGGATCTGCCTTTCGGATCGCCGGCTGGGTTCGGCGGTACCTTCGGTTCGTGGCTCCATCCGTAGTTTCCTTCTTTGAGCGATTCGTCGGTCGGGAACATGACGTTTTGGACCGGCTGGACCATGCGGATACCGCCCTGTTGTTGGCACCGACGCCATCGAGCGATGACGACCTCCCACCCGATATTGGCGTCTATCGCGACCTCTGTGAGCGATATGACGATCCTCTCTCGACTGATGTTGTAATCGCAACGACAGATGCGATGCCAGTCGCTGACGAGTTAGGGGAGTCGGGTCGCGACCTTGACGCGACACGTCTCGTGAGCGTGTGCAAAAATCGACTCGGAGTCTCAAACTGCACGCTTATTCCTCTGGACAGATTCGCCACCAACGGGTCAGGGGGATTCGACGACCTGCTAAAGACGCTCTCCAAATGACGACTCCTTATTCCCACAAATTCCGGACAACCGACATCCAGTCTAACAGGTCTGTGCTTGAGTCGGGAGACTCTTCAAAAGAGAGTTCGACCGCCGGGGCATCTTGGTCACGCTGGAGATAGAGTACGTCGTACTCGACATGTTTGATGTCGCTTCCTCCCACCCCGATGGCGGCTGTTGGAAGCTCCCCTTCGCGATTACAAAGAATCGTTAGTAATTTACCGGCAATAGTGAGATCTGAGACGCCAATATAGGCTGGCTTGGCTGCGGATCGTCGTTCGACAACTTCGCCGATATCAAACGAGACAGTGGCATTTCCGGCTTGGCCGAGGCTGTGCAAGAGTTGTCCTTCGGGCGTGTCGTCCCGGATCTCCCAAGAGCAGTGCTCTTCAAACACCCGTTCTAGTTCACTTTGGAACATTCCCAAGGGCGCAGTGGCGTCGGAAATGTCGACGACGGCAACAAACGCTTCATCAACCGTCCGTCTCGCTGGGACGAACCCGCGAATTTCGTTGTGTTCCCGGGAAACGACGAGTCGGACCCCGGAATAGAAATCGCTCTCGACTCGGGTCCACTCGTTTCCATCGGCGGTGTCGGGTTCCCCCACGATGCACGCACCGGTTGCCGCTGCGTACAGTCGCAGCCCGGTCACGGACTATCATCTCCGAGGGAACGATTTTTCCATGCGATTAGGGCGTCACAACACGTTTCGATGTCGAGTTCGCGGTTATGAAGCTGGCTCCCCTCAAACCGCTCGCGTAGCCAGTGGGAGCCGATGAGTATCTGCTCTGACCGGGACTCATTGTTCAAAACAAGAGAGCCGGGCGTACTGTCGTCGTCATCAATGTCGAACCAGACTGGGTAGACGAACTCCTGATTCGAAGTCGGGAGCATCCCGTCGTTGTCGTCAAATCCATTCCACTCGTCTTTTATGTACTCCTGAATCACCCATTCAGAGAGTAGCTTATATTCGAACGTCCGCTCCTCCTGATCGCGATTTTCATTTCGTACGACCGCAGGGAAATTGGTCTGGAACGCTTTGTCGAGGTTTTTCACTTCTTCGATTACACTTGTGTGTTCCTCGTCCTCGTTACAATCGTCGACAGCCCTTGCCACCCCATTGTATATTTTTTTATAATCCTCGAATGCAAGGTCGAACTTAGTAACGACCCACGCAAACGATGTTGAGGGATTGTCTTCAAATACGTCGATTAACTCGTGGTATTCCGTCCCATAGGCACCTGGTCCCTGCCTGTGAGCATAAGCTGGGATATTGGACTCCGAATGGCCCTCGGTGTCCTGATTGGTGAGACTATTCTCGCGAACGTGTGCGTCCTCATACGTTTCCGTGTCGTGATACACGGGGAGGTACCCTGGTTCCTTTTCGCGCTCGATTACTGGGTCGAGGAAGTCTCCCAGTGGAACTGTGAGGAGTACAAGGTCAGCGCCCTTCACTAGGTGTGCGAGCGCGTCGCGTTGTGTCCGCTTATCTCGTTTATTCGCTGCTTCCAGCTTTTCAATCCCCTGCTCCCAGACCGAATTCGGGGTCAGGCCTCTAAGCCCTTGTAAAATTTTCAAATGGAGGGCCCGGGGACTGCTAGTATCAGTCTCAAGATTCTTGATTTTTTTTGCCAACGTTTGACTGTCACTCTCTCCAGTCAATAGTTCGCCCCCGTGATCAAGGGTCGTTATCGTACGTTTTTCGGTGAATATACGGTTTGTAGATAAGTAGCTGAACGTCACCAATTCGGCATCAGAAGTTCGGTCCGTCGGAAGCTCGCCTCCTCGTATTAGCTGTCTACGCAGTTCCTTGAGCCTGGTATCCTCCGTATTTGATTCTGGGGCGTCGATTAATAGCCCCGCCATCATAGTCGTCTTTCCAGCCCGTGTGGGTCCGAGTTGGATGATCCGCTGCTCCGCCTCGTACCGCGTTATTATTCCAAAAAGAACTACCAGTATCACTCCAGCAAGGATCGTTCCAAGCGACGTCCTCGACTCCCATGTGAACACAGGTGTGGCGTCGAGATTGACATGCATGTCAACTAATCCTATACCGACGAAACTGACCAGCAGCCAGAAGAATCCCCGGGGAGCAGCCGGCAGTTCGACTGGTGAACCGGACGGAATCAGACTGGGAATCTCTCCTCGAAAAAACCGGTATAACGGAAGTCCGCTACGCTGAGCAACTAACCCCGCTGCTACCACAAACACCAGACTCGATTCCAGCGACAAACCAGTCGCTAGTTCCTTGGCATCGACAGTATACAATATCGTCACACCGAACAGAATCGGAGCGAATACCAGCCGTTTCTTGTATGTATCAAGCGCCCAAACACTGACTAACCCGATCCAGACCCCTAAAACTGCCATTTGTATCTGAGTCGGAGCAATCACCATCGTAGCGCTTTCGTATAGCCGAGACAGGATACTGTTTGACTGGGAAAACCACGCGTTTTCTGCAAGTAACCACGTGGTTCCGATGATTCCTCCCCCATAGAGAGCCGCCTGTCCCTCTTCGGGAATATCCAGCATCACGTCAACGAAGGGTAAGTTGGCATAATAAAATGTCGGACCAATGGAGGGTCAGCGCCAACTTGGTGAGAAAATGCAATGGAATTGAGGAAATCGGTTTTGCACAATGAGTACCCTCAACCATTTATTTTCGACAGGTAGTACTTCTATATCCGCGTTTTGAGCGTCCGCTGCCAGCCCCATCCCACGTATTTTTCGAGATCACGAGCAGTTTTTCGGTCATAGTTAACTCCCTAATAACTAGAACCCTTGACCCCTTCCTGGAGTTGACGTACAAAGGAACTCAACAACGTTCGGTCTGGCCCCTCCAACTGAAGTTGTATCGATCATATAGTTCAGACGTTTGTGAGCTGCACAAGTATGCGATCTAGCCTATATGAGCTGATCAGTAACTGTTGCAACCATATAGGAAAACAATACGCTATATTTCCGGTAACCCTCGTCCGTGCCTTATCAAAGATTAAGGGGATGTTGTTAGTGCCTGAGAATGCTATCTGTGCAAATATTTTTTTAGACTACCCTTGAATCACTAACTGATGGAACGAGAGGGACATCTCGGGACTATGTTGCTTTTAGGAGCCTTCGCTCTCATTGGGTTGGGTCTTTTTGAGGGGTTGGTTGCGACTGCCGTGATGGTAGTTGCCGACCGACTTCCAGATCAAGACCAATATATTCCAGACTCTATCATTCACCACCGAGGACTGACACATAGCCTCATGTTTACCCTGATAGTAGCGTTCGTCGCCGCCAGTACGATCGCCTATCCTACACGTGTTGGACAACAGGTTGCTATCGAATTCGATCTCCTCTCAACCACAGTGATCTCACCAACCAGGTTATGGCTCTTCCTCAGCGGGGCAGTGACGGTTTCGCTTCTCGGGCACATTGCTACAGATGCTCTCACGAAGGGTGGCGGGTACAAAGTGGAGCCGCTCTGGCCGCTCAGCTCGTGGTCAGTCGCCCTTGGTTTTTGTACCTCCGACGATGAGTGGTGGAACGCGGCTCTATTAGCAAGTGGTGGGACAGCATTTTTCGCTGCCGTACTGCATGAACTCTATTATTCAATTCTGCCAACGGTAGTTGGATTGTAAAGCGACAACTCCCACGAACTCATCGGATTGTCATAGGTGTCGAATCCACCAACGTCGTCGGGATAACTGCTTGAGGGGGCGTTTGAGGTTGTGGACGGCGGCATTTAAGACTAAGTCTTGAAATCTTGACACCAAGTGACCGACCCGGAGCGGCGCCGAGCCGGCACAGGATAACCAAGAAGCCAGCTTCCAGTGCTGGCCGTAGAGCCCGCTGTCCAACCGGGCACTGTGGGGGATCGTAGTGAACGAACAGCCGCAAGGAACCATCGGCTGGACGCCATCAGTACGAAAGACGTCTCAGAGAGACTGTTCGTCGTATTCCTTGCCCCCGTCGAGATTCTCCCGTCGGTCGATGTTAGGAGGGCGACTCAAGGGCCGACCTAAGTGTCATGTGACAGTGTGTCGAACAGGGAATATCTAAGATTGCATACGACTCGGTATTAACCAGAGCTATCGTTTTTAATTCGCTCTTGGGTAGAGGATTGTTGGTGGAGAGCAGTCTGGTGATTTTGTAGGAGCCGGATTGCGCGATCAATCGATCCAGAACCGGGCGGGATCGGTTGAACGGGGAAGCTCAGGGAACTCACCCAATCTACGCCACAAGAGCGTTTTAATTTGAGTATGTGGCGATCCGATCGATATCGATAGTAGCTGGAGGCCGCCTTGCGGTCAAAGAATATGGCATCAAGACTCCGGGCGAACTGAGTCACACCTCTCGGCCGTTGCCTGAAGCAGCCCACGCCAGATATTGGCTCCCGGTCAATCGCGTGTGGTGCACACCGCATCACGCTTCCGTTACCGGCGTTGGAACCTTCCGGTCGCGATTCCCAGACGTCCGAACCAGCGTCCATCCACGAGGCTCCTTGTCTGATCAGGGACAGGGAATCGCGCGTCATCAGTCCGATGTCGAACGGCCCTGAATCAAGCCAGTCGACGAACCGATCCGCCACATCGGCCGGATCGAACCCGCGAAGGTCAACGATACTCTCCGCGACACAGAGCGCCATCTCGGTGTCGTCAATGATCGTCCCCGGAGGCTCGCCGTGCGTCCCGTGACCGAGCATCTCCGTCACTTCGCCGTGCCTCGATTCGATCTCCTCGGCGCTCATGAATTCGACTGGTCGACCTAATGCGTCACCGCAGGCCAATCCGAGGAGGCACCCTTCTGCGTTACGCTCAATTGTCATATATTCTCGATGTCATCCCATTCGTATAATTCTGCACTAGCGAACACTCTGGACCGAGACACCAAGCTGAATGGCAAGACTGGCCTCATTCGTTGATCTCAGCGAGCGCCCACAATGCCCTCGTGCGGACATCGGCGTTGTCATCATCGCGTGCCCGGTCTTCTAAGGCCGAGGTCGCGTTTCGAGCACAGAGGTGCCCGAGCGCCCAGCAAGCGTTCTCACGGACGAGCGGATTCCCATCCGACAGCAACTCCACGATCGTCGGCGTGACGTGTTCGACCGAATCCGGGAAGTCCTCGGCGACGCGGCTGAGGACACCGCTCGCATTGATTCGTGTGTACCTGTCGTCGACGGTCAGCAATTCGGTGATCTCCTCGGTATATGGCTCGACCACGTCGGAGTGAACAATCGCCGCGTCGCCGATTAGTCCGATCGCGTTGTTCCGGAGTTTGGGGTTGTCGACGTCGAACAGAGTCTCAACGTCGTCGACGATCTCGACGGCGATGCTCGGGTACTCTCCGACGATCCGGCCGAGCCCAGCGGTCGCGTTCAACCGAACGCTGTCGGACAATGAGTCACAGAGGATGACTTCCCCAAGTGTCTCGGCGACCGGTTTCACGTCTTCCGGGTACTCGCGCGTGATCCGCGAAAGTGCGTACACCGCGTACTGGAGTCCGTCGGCGTCGTCCTCAACGATCGTTGCAAGCGTCGGAACCGCGTCCACGGCATCGCCGGGGTATTCGTCGGCAATCGCGGCGATACATCTGGTCGCTTCACGCCTGACGGAGACAACGTTCGACTGTAGATACGGTACGAGTTCGTTGGTGAGCGGAGCGATCGCCCCTGGATCGGCATCACCAATAGCTCGAAGAGTGGCCAGCACGTCGGCCCGAGCGGGTAGCTCGTCACGTGCCAGCAGTGACCGAAGGATTGGAATCGCCGGCGTACAGTCCTCTGGGCGCACCGCCGCCACTCGACGGAGTGCCTGGGCTGCATCCTTATCTCGGATCAGATCTTTGTCTTCGCGATCCAGAAGCGCGAGAAGCGAAGAGATACGGACTGCATCTGGATGCGTATCAGCGAGTCGGCGGAGCCCAGTTGCCTCCTCGGCAGCCGTTTCTGCGCCCGCCGTGTACAGATTCGGTGGCGGATCGACCACGGAGAGCAACTCGATCGCGTCGACGCGGACAGTAAACTGATCACTATCAGGTGCGAGCGGCATGCATTGGAGCGCCGGCGCTGCCGAGGGCCGTTCGAGTGTCACCGCGTGGAGGGAGACATCGTGGCACAGCTGCGTTCGTTCGGCCCCATCGTCGATGTACGTGAGTTCGAATCCGGGCGCATTGGCGTGGTCGTCGAGATACGACGACAACATCGACGCGTTCGCAGGCATGATTCCAGCGGAAGACGGGAGCCCACCGTCGGTCACTAGGTCACGAACCCACGGGAGATCGGGATGAATCTCTCCCCGTTCAACCGCGGGAACGAACTCCCAAGCGTGGTAGTGCTCCCACCCGTCGACATCACTCAGATCAAGGTCGTCGACAACGACGTAGCCGTCCGCGTCCGGGTGCAGGTCGGCGATGAGTGACAGACGCTCGCGGCGGAGCGGGAACTGCTCGCACCGACCGTCGGGCTGTTTCTCACCGAGCCACTCGTCCCAGTCGTCGGGGTGGCGACCGACGAAATCGACGACGCCCGGAATCGCGGCTTCCTCGGTCAGCGTCTGATTGCCGATGGCGTAGACCGCGTGCGGCGTCTCATGCGCGAGATGACGCACCCACTCCAACGGGACGGCGTCGTGGCGGGGATGTGGATTCACGTCAACGGTCCAGTCACGGTCGAACGCGAACACCAGCATCAGTCGCTCACCTCGTGCGGCGTCGCGGGCGCCTGCTGACACAGTGTCTCCAAGAGTTCCACTTCCTGCTGCATCGTCTCATCTCCCACAGTGTCCATCTCATCTGCGAGGTAGCTACGAAGCTGGTCGAACCGCTCGGTATACCGATCGGGAACGACCAACGGCACGGACTCGCGCTCGTGCTGGCCGCGCTGGTCGGGAAGCAGCCAGTCGTCGACGCCAGTCGCGGCGTCAGCGCGGTCGTGGAGGTCAGCCGCCCACGTCCGGAGTTCGCGAGCGTACCTGGCCAGCGCGACCGCCTTCCGGACGCCCTCGTGGGCGTACGTCCCTGACTCGTTGGGAGCGTCGACGGTGACACGCTCGGTGTACTTGCCACCGTCCCGCCCCGTCCACGAGGCGACCAGATCGAAGTCGGCATCCGGGCTCGCCTGCTCAAGACGCAAGAGGACGACCCCGCCGCGAGCCTCGCCATGCTGCTTGGCGGAGGGGAACAGCGTCCCGACGTGCATCAGGCGGTTGTTGTCGGCGTCCGCGGACGGCGACCCGTGAACCGCGTCGATCTCGTAGCCTTCTGCGTCGAGGTTGAGGGTTAGGTCGTACACCAGCGGGGTGACCATGTAGTCGAACTCCTCGCCCAGCCGGCGCTCGAACGCCGAGGCGGAATGGACGAAGTAGTGGTTCGCCCCGCGGATGCTCGACAAGGTGTCCGCCAGCTCCGCATTCGCGTCCAGCCCCATGCCAATGAACGTCGTGTGGACACCCTCGGCAGCCGCATCCGCGAACAGCTGCGTGAGTTCGCTGTCCCCCGTGGTCCCCGTGTTCGGCATCATGTCGGTCATAAAGACGACACGGCGCTCGACGTCAGGACTGGGCGTCCCGCCGACCAACATGTCGACGGCCGCCTCGAAACCGTCCGCGAGGTTCGTACTGCCGCCAGCAGCGATCTCACGGATGTGTCGCCGGATCGCCGGCATGTCCGTCGTTCCGACATCACGGAGGGGTTTCGCGAGGTGGGCGCGGTGGTTGTAGAGGACGACGCCCAGGCGGTCCTCGGCGTGGAGCTGCTCGGTAAGCGCGCACAGCGACTGGGTCGCCGCTTCGAGTTTCGTCGCCGCATCGTCCTCAGCCTCGCGCTTGCGCCCGTGTTCGTCGTAGTAGTACGCGTCGAAGGAGCTGTCCATCGACCCGGAGACATCGAGGACGGCGACGAGATCCAGCCGCGGCCGTTCGAATTCGTCAACCGAGAGCGTCGAGTCCAACCCCATCGACAGGTAGCGCTCGGTCTCCCCACTGATCGGGTGGTCGCTCACGGCAGCCGCGTAGCGCGGCGCGAACAGGGCCTCCGATTCGGTCCGCGTCCCCGTCTCGAAGTGGTAGTCGTAGAACAGCCCCTCGTCGCTGATCGCCTCCGGCTGTGGCGTATACCCCTTCGCGACGTTTTCTCGAAAGTTAGCCACGTCTTTCGCCCCGCCAGCGGCGAGTCCGACCGTCTCCGGGCTCGCCATGTCCGCACTTGCTGGCGCTGGTGATGCGCTCTCCATCACCTGATTTTCGAGCATCTGATCGGCCTCGGCGGTCTCCCGAAGTTCGTACGCGTCGATGTGGCGCCCACAGGACTCACAGACGTAGTCGGGTGGGGTGACCGACCTGTCGTCGTCCATCGGCGTCCAGTCGTCGACGAGAGACCGGCCCTCCCGAACGCGACGGACGGTCGCTCTAGCATCGATAATTCCGAACGGTTCGTCGAGGGAGAGCTGTGACGCAACTTGCGTGACGGCTGCTCCAGTTGCATCGACGACCTGTCCTGGTCGAAGCCGTCCTCCGCAATCAGGGCACTCAGCCCTGATGTCGTCTGCTGAGGTGACAGGGGCAGCGCCCAGCAGCCTCGAGATACGGTGGGTTGCCCCGGTTTTCAGGCCCAGGAGTGCCTCGCTGTCAGGCGTGGCGAGTACCGTGAACTGCTTCCCCGATTGATCGGCGACCAGCAAGCGGTGGACGTGTTCTCCGTCGCAGTCGATGGCTCGCCGGGTGATAAATTCGACTGCGATATCGTGACGCTTCCCGTCCTCTATGTCCGCGTACATCGTATCCATGGTGTCTGTGTGGCCTGCCATTCCCCGGACAGCCAACGGGTGGTTGACGACAGTGTGTGCGCTCGCCCCGGAAACGAAGCGGGAGTAACCATCATTACGATGCGTCTTTATCCACCTTCACACTCATCAGTGTGCGCTAAGATGTGATAAATGCTTCGCCAATGAGCAAGATAGAGCAGATATTAGAGAACAGAGACTCATCACAGTGTTCTTTGTAGCGTGATTGGTAGGGTACTATACTCTAGAGGATGGATTATTAGTATGTAACCTCCTCTATACTGTCGAGTATTGAGTCGAAACAATCATTGCGAAGGGCGTCGTGGGTTAGTCAACAAACCCATGCCTATCGACGCTGGTGACGCTCTCGTCCGAGCGCTTCACGACCATAATCCGTGGTGGGAACACGGGACAGAAGCATTCTCACTCCCGGCACGGCAAAAGAGCGATTTCTATCATCTCGCCCGTCCCGACGAGTCCGGCAGCCAGTTCGAGGACCAACCGCTTCTCGCCCTCGTTGGACGGCGGGGCGTCGGGAAAACCACGCTCCTCCACCAGTTCATTCACCATCGCATCGAGGCTGGCGACGATCCGGAACGATTCCTCTATCTTCCCTTCGACGCCGACCCGCTCTACCAACTCCAATCGGACGAACAGCTGCGACGCGCAGTTCGGTACTACGAGAGCAGGGTTCTCGGCCGCATAGAGGCGGACCACCCACACTTCATCCTGATCGACGACGTCCACCAGATCGAGCATCCGAACAAGCCGACCATCGATGGGTGGGGCGTCCCCGTCGCAGAATTGCTCGAGGACGTCTCGGGACGACACGTCGTCGTGACCGCCAGCGCCGGCATCCAAGTCGAGCGGGAACTCGAAAGCGTCGCGATACCGGCCGAAGACTACGATATCCAGCCCATTCTCCCCGAGAAGTTCCGGGACTACCTCTTCACGCTGTATCCAGATCTTGAGGAAGAAGACACTCGGGTGAGCCCCACCTCACTCCGGACCGGAGAGAACAGCCTGCCAGCGGCTCTCCAGAGTGGCGAGATCGAGTCACTCGTCGCGGAGCTTCGGCAGAAGTACGAAAAGGTTGCAGACGTCGAACGACGCATCCAGTCACAGGTTGTCGACTACCTCGCAATGGGCGGGACCATCAGCTACGACCTTGACGGCGCCGCCGAGTCGGCAGCAGACCTGACGGTAGATGACTACGCGCAGCTGCGCGAGGACGTTCGCGATGCCCTCTACCAGGAGGTTCCCGGCTTCGAATCGATTCAAACGATTGCGGATCTCGAACGCCTCTGTGCGCTCGCCGCCCGAAACCGGGGAGCTGAGCCGTTCCGGTATCAGGACCTCGTCGAACTGTTCGACGTCGACCGCCGGACAATCGCCGATAGCTACCTCCCCGCGCTGGCAGAGCTGTACCTGTTGACCGGCGTTACTGAGTACGACAACAGCCGCCCCCGGTCGGTACGACTCTACCTCCGTGACACAGGGCTGGTGACCGCGCTCGCCGACGGCGACGCCTCGACCGTCCGCAACGATTTTGACCGCGAGGCCGACCTAGCCCGCATCGCAGCGTTCGACCACACAATGCGGTTCGCCTACGGAATCAACGCCATCCAGGGCAACGACGAGACACCCGCCGTCCAGTACTGGCGGGGACGAGAAGGGGAGGTCGACTTCGTCTTCGAGGTGGATGGAGCCCCCGTCCCGATCGGGCTGGCGTATCAATCGCGCGAGCGTGAGGAGTCGCTTGAAGCTGTTCAAGAATTCAAAGAAGCTTACGACGTGCCACTTGGATTCATCCTCGCTGGAGATACAGTTCGAGGCAGACAACCTATTGAGGATCTTGGAGAGGGAATCATCCAACTTCCGTACTGGTTGTACTTGCTCTTATGCTAGGCCGCTAACTGATCGGTTGTGAGACCGGACCGGGAGCTGTGTATCACCGCCCTTGATGGAACTCATGATAGGTCAAGGCACCGGGGACCACAAGGAGTGTTCCCCCACGAAAACATTCATACGATTGATGGGGAATAGGCGAGACAAATGGGTGGACTGGTTGATTACGACTTTTTCGACGAAACCAGTCCGACATCCTCGCTGCTCTACCGTCCATAGAGCAACTCATCCGATTAGATGATGAGGTCGCAAATAAGGTTACGATGCCCAATATGAGAGACCAGTCGATCCGATCGAATGGAAATTCTTAGAAAGATATTACAGTAGCTTATTTGCTGACTTCATTACTGACCGCATTCAGGGTATCGTCGATACGGAACCCATCGAGATGAATCGAGACAGATTCCACGGATTTCGAGAGGACATTGTATTAATAAATCAGAACGTCCCCGCACAGCGGTCAGCGCAAACAGAAGAGATTTCGAAGCCAGCAGAAACAGTCCTTCTCAAACGACTACAACAGCTTGGCTTCGTTCTGATTGCGCTAGACGTCTCTCACATTGGTGGTGGTGTCGGTCTCTACTTGTTAGAACTCGTGGAGCAACCGTGTTTCAGTGTGAGCGCGATGTATGTGATCGACTCGTCAACGTGTCCCTATCGATCGAAGAAAAAGAGATCGGACCTATCGGGGCAATAGAGAGTGCGATTGATAAGATCGAGGCGGGGGAAGTCGACGAACTCAAATATCAAAAGCTGAGACGACTGATGGAATTTATTGCGGATCCCAAATCGGATCAAGCCGGCGTCTGCACAGGAGGAGGCACTCGAACGGATTGATGATCTTGAGGGGAGTTCCCTCCCGTCCATCGGGAATCGGTCACCGCTTCGATAGTTCTAATCGCGAACGTTTTCTCGGCCACTTAGACATCTAACATTATCTGCGGTATCCGCGATAGACGATCAATTTTTTGTGGTCATCCTGTGCGCGGGGTACGACTCTATATTGACTCTGGTATTTCTCAGGAAAATCATACGAGACTCGTAGAGCCCAGTCGTCGAACCGGGCCGGCAGACCCGACCCTACAGGGGGCTGTTTTGTGGGAATCGGATGGCGCGAATGTTGTTTGCTGTTTGGGACGGTCCAGTGGCGAACCCCTCTCCGAGATCAGTCGCAAGACACAACCATCGCAACGAACTTGGTTACGGTGGATCAGCATCGATCAGGATCTCCGGGGTCGTCAGCCGGATTAGTGTCGAGGTCGCCGACGAAACTCTCCATGGCGACGCACTCTTTTAGGATCCACTCTACGGCTTCGTCCTCGTCGGCGGCGACAATCGATCCCATCGGTGCGTGATCATGGATGTTGAGCACCCGGTCCCGGTAAACGAACCCGGCGTCGTCACCAGGCTCAACAAGTGATTGGTCGCGTCCGTCCAAGCCGTGGGCGTGGTGGACGCGGATCTGCTCGCCGAGATTGTTCCGGAGTTTCCCGTATGCGCTCCGGTAGCCGTGTACGTCAGTAACAGGTGCTAGGTTGTCGAGAAAGACACCACCGACGAAAGTCACCGCCGTGAGCTCCCAGGGATTCCCAAATCCGAAGTATCGACTGGCAGCGTTCTCGTTCCCCCCCACGGCGTCGGCGACTTCCGACAGAGCGTCATCGGTTGGGAGGTCGTCGCCGTCGTCGCTGAACACTGCCCCAAAATGGGCACGGATGACACGATGGCCGTGATAGGGGACCGGTCCCGAGTTTCCGTTCCCGACCACGTCGCCAGCCGCGAGTCCAACGCGATCGTCGAGGTGCTGGAAGGGGTAGACGGTCGTGTCAAGAAATTTTTCAATAGCCGCTTGCACGTCTGGGTGATCCGTTTCTGCGAGAGAGTTAGGCTGGTGGATGAGGTGTTCGACGCCGAGCGACTCTCTTCGGACGTAGTGATCTGCGCGCTGGGATGGACCAAGGTCCGTCCCCGGCGCCGGGAATTGTGAATCTTCAGCGCTCATTGCAAATTCCCACCCCTGTTCTTCGATGATCTCTCCCAGTCGCTGCGTCCGGTCGAGATCAGTTTCGATGGCCTCGAAATCGTCTTGAACGGTGTCGAGCGTCCGATCCACCGGGGCCAAGTGCGCCTCCTCGGCGGCTTCATGGACGATCCCCCCGGGATTGCAGAGCTCGTCGAGAACCTGCCCGACTGACGGTGGATCGTGCGAGGCGGAGACGGACGACAGGAAGTCCTGGAGCTCCATTCGCCACCTGTCGTCGATGTCGGTCCATTCTATCTCGGGGCAATTCTCCGCCGACACCGGGAAGTCGTCCGCGTTTAGATCGCTCGTGTCCACCGCTCGCTCGGCGGCTCGGACCACATCGTCGATCGCTTGGTCCAGTCTTGTCTCGATCGTTACGCGTGGACGCTCGAAGGTGTGGCTCCCAACGAAGTCACAGTAGAACTCCTGTTCCGCTTCTTCAGGCGTCGGGATATCGAACAGTTCGGGGTCGATCCGGTGGAACGCCCGTTCGTATCGTTCCGGCCAGTCGGACAGGACTCGTGGGAGGAGGCGGCCCTGCCAATCCAGCCACGCCGCCTTCGCCTCGACGACCTCGCTGGCCGACTCAAGCAGGCGTTCCCGGTCGATGGAGTCGATTCCTAGTTCGCCAAGGAGTCCGTCGAGTTCGTCGAGTGAGTCTGTATCCAGCGGATCGTCCGGGAGCTCATCTTGATGAGCCGCGCCCTCGACCTCGGCGACGAAGGCGCGAATCAAATCTTCGAGATGATCGAGTAGTTCCTCGATCCGGGAGCGGAGTCGTGCGATCAGTACGAGCGTCTCTATCGCGTCGTGAGATTCCTCTAGAAAGACCTCGATCCGGTGGTCGCACCGTTTCTCAACCTCGTGTCGGATTTCGTCGACGGCTTCCATTCGCTCTCGCTGGTCCTGAATTCGCTGGCTCAATTCAGACGTCCTGGCTCGCAGGTTCTGATTTCCGAAGCGACGATCCTCGTCGACTGCGTTCAGGATTCCCTCCCGGTACACCGCGTCGTCTATCCAGTGGGCGGCCCGGAGGATCCGTGACCGGAAAATGATCGCTTTCAGTTCCATTCGCACGGTGTCATCGAGATCCTGACCGATCAGGTAGTCGTTCGGTTTGCCCTGCACGGGGTCGTTCAGGAGGATCTGTCGAAGGGGGCCCAGCATGTTCGAGAGCACCTGTTGAAGGTCGTCGCCGTCTGCATTAGCCTGGGCGTTCTCCCTGACCTGTCCGATCGCGTGAAGCCAGTCGAAGGCCACGTCGTTATCGAGAAGCCCGAAAAGGTCGCCATCGAGCGTCTCTAGAAGGGTGTCGACGCGCCTCTGGAGGTGTGCCACTTCCTCAACAGGAAGATTGAAAGGGTTTTTCATCGGTTCTGCAGGTGCCTCTTCAGGCGATGCAGGCTCGTCGCCCAGATGTGCGATTACTGGGTCGTGGTGCTCTGGGAACGCTTCGACGACGAGATCTGCCAATTCACGATACAGGTCAAGTTCCACCTCAAGGCGATGCTGGCGAATATGGAGCCAGTCGGCGGTCTCTGCCAGCGCTCTGTCGACCGCTTCTACCTCAAACCGCAGTACCTGTGGGAGCGCGACCGTGAACGGCGCATACCGATCGGGGCCTACTGCCTGAGTTTCGTCGAGCGCCATCCGATCGTTGGGCGGGAGGTTCCAGTGGGCAAGCACGGCATAGGCGATCGCCTCGTCGAACGACTGAATGTCCGAGAGGTCGCCTGGCGTCGGAACGAGGACGATGTTCTCGAAGGGGTTGCCCTCGGTCAGCGCAAGGTACTCCAGTTCCGACAGCGCCGCGTGGGCGTTCGCGCGCTCACGCGCCCCGTCGTTGAAACCATCTCCCGGCAGAATACCGAAGAGAGTGACGTCCGTTCCAGCCTCTTCCATACGCCGCGCGAGATCTAAAGCAACTCCCGATCCGAGACCGCCGCCGAGGCCCGTTACGAGGACGGCTTCAGCCCCCGCGACTCCGGGGACAATCTGGCCGAGAGGATCGCGGGAGGTCAGCATCTGTGTTGCCGGAGGGAGTGTCTTCGCGAATGCTCGCAGTCGCATCGTGCCGTCCTGGAACCCTTCGTTGGCTGGTCGGTACGTGTCGAAATTGTCCTCGGTCAGCCACCACGACTCAATGTCAGTCGACCGGACGATCTGTTCTACCATCTGTTCTGTGACAAGCTGCTGCTCGCATTCAATAGACTCAGCAAGGTTTAGGACCGAAACAACGTCCCCGTTCACCCCCGGAACGTCGCCATCGTTGAAGTGGATCGCCTCTTGGATCCGGTCATTGAGTTCTGCTGCAATCAGGTCATCGTCCTGTAGTTGCTCCGTATCGGCGTCGACGAAGTAACACTCTGGCTGTCCCCCCTCTGCGGCAGCAGCGACGATTGACTCCACTACCCACTCCTGTTCGAGGAGTGTCCGGACGACATTCTTACCGGCCCCGCCGAGTCCGACAACCACGTCCGGTAGGTCTGGGTATAGTTCTTGGATACCCATGATATTAGCCCGGTTTGTCACCGATAATAAAAAAATATAACACGCTCGTTTTTCAGAGGTCCGGTGGCAGTGGGCCCGAGCGCCGATTGGGCCGTGTTCCGGACGCCAGCAGTCCTATCAACCGGGCTGGGTGCCGGCCAGGCTCTGGATCTGGTCGCGGTAGACTTCCAAAAGGTCCTCCGCAAGCGTGTCCCCCGAGACGACAACGTAGCCGTCCGAGCCGAATAACGACTCCATCCGTGAGTCCCGGATCCGCCCGACGCCGACTCCAATCACGACGATGTCGTCGCGCCTGGTCACTTCGACCTGATGCTTCGCGTCCCCAATCGGGTCGCCCTCATCGTCGTCAGCGTCCCGCAAACGGACGTTCGGCGCCCCGTCGGTGACTACGAACACGAGCTTGACCTCGTCGTGAGTCCGCTTGACGAGCCGTCTAATCTCGCGGATTCCGTCGGCAGTCGGGGTGGTCCCACCGGTTTCAACGGCCGTCAAGTGTCGCAACTCCAGGGGCTCGTCCGGACCGGTGATCAGTGGAACCGAGACGGAACTGTCGCGAAAGCCCGCTGCGACGAAGGTGTCCCCGAGCAGGCGGGTGGCTTCTGCCAGTCCCGCGAGCGCGAGTCTGGCCTTCGCGGCGTCGACACTGCCGCTGAGGTCTATCGCAACGCCCACCGTCCGATCGCCAGAGTTGGTCCAGCGCCGCCGATAAAACAGGTCGTCGGCCGTGCCGACCCGTCCCCCGCCGGTCTCTGCGACGGCTTCCAAGTTTAGGCGGTAGCCGGTCTTCCCTCGCCGGTCGCGGCGCTCCTCCGGGGGGATCCGCGCGAACAGCCGTCGGATCTTCTCGCCGAGGCCACGGTCGCGGACCTCGCTCATCAGTTCCTCAACCTCGCCGGTCGTCCCGAGGCGCTCGTCGCGGTCAGCCTTTCTGGCTGCAAGCTCCGAGGCGGTCGTGCGATCGAGGCTCCCCAGGTTGCGGAGAGCCCGCTCCAGGGTCGAGTCTTCAGCCTGTTCTCCCTCCATGAGGACACCAATCTCGATGTCGTCGGCACCGATGATGGGACCGGATCCAGAGTCATCGTCCACCACCGTGGCGCCAGACGGGGCGAAGTCGATCGACACCCCGTCGCTGGGGGCTTTTGCTGTCAAGTCATCGCTCGGCGGAGACCGATCCGGGTCGTCACCCGCGACTGCCGAGTCGCCCACATCATCTGTCTCGCCCGCCAACTCCCCCTGATCAGCTGAATCGCGGGCGTCGTCGGACCCCACGTCGTTCAACCGGTCGCTGGCGGCCGCAACTGTCCCTGCATTCTCCATCGAGTCGTCTGGCGGTCCATCGTGGATCCGGTCGCTGTCTCCATCATCCTCGCCCCGGACCGGAATGTCGTCGCGCCAGTCGTCACCTGTCAGTCCGCGAAGTAGCCGTCGCACCGCGGTCATGGTGCGGTACCACGCCCGGCGGAACAGATCCGCAATAGTGGCGAGTAGCCAGGCGAGCAGTTCGAGTGTCGCGAGCGGTAGGCCGATCAGGAGGTAGAAGAGCAAGAGAATCACGCTCCGGGTTACCCGATCACGGATGGCGTCCAGAAACGAGGGGAACAACGAGCGGTCAGGCAGGATTCCGCGGATGAGACCGGCGATTTGGCCGTCCATAATCCAGTTCCGCAGGGCGGCGAAGCGCTCGCCGACCACACCGGTCGCTCGCTGCCAGTTCGAGCTGACAGAGTCCCAAACAGCGGCGCGTTGGGCCACCCACCGAAAGAGCGCCCAGACGAGGAAGACAGGGACCAATAGCACGTAGAAAGGAACTAGTAGGTCGCGAGGGCATCGGTGGTGAGTGCGTCGATGTGGAAGCGGGCGTTTTCTTCGATGCGATCGAGGAGATCTACGGCTGCGTCGTGGCCGGCGTGAGTCGTGAGACCGTTGAGCGTTTCCGCGAGAACGAAGTCGAGGAGTCGGTTGGGGTCGCGGAGGCGAAAGGGCGTGGTAAAGCTAAGGATGGAGTTCGCCAACTCACCCGCTATCGTGACTCTAAAAAGAAGGCACCCTATCTTGACGGGAAAGCCATCCAGCATGGGTGGTTAATTTGTCCGGAGGCCACCACTGCAATTCAATCCTCTGAGGAAACGATTGGGGGTGTAACCTGGAACGAAGATAGTGTCCTCTACCAGAGTCCCCCGAAACAGGCCGCCATGGTCGATCAGCAAGACAGTGCTATTAGAACGGCGAAAAGATTGGTGCTAGACCCGTGACTCCGTCATCAGGAGCTTCCAACATCGCTCAATGAAACAGTAGAGGCCTGTCTCAATAATCTGGAGCACCTCTACGCAGTCGTTGGAGAGTGACTGATTAGGGAGGTCAACTCAATGCTTCGTGAACCATTACGTTCAGTGATTACACTTATCAAATGGAAATCAATATATCAGCTGTATGGGTGAGGAGAAAGAACCTAATGAGGGAACGCTTCCGTGTATGGTCTGTGGGGAAGTCAAGAAGTATCTCAATACGCGGCATATGGAGACCCATTCTTCTGAAGACCCGCAGACAGTCCCCGAATACCGCGACTGGGTGGCAGAACACGCTGGACTTGGCCGGGACCACCCCGCTGTCGATTCAAATCAGTTACTAAAGCCACAGTTGTGGCGCGAGAACAAGGACCTATTTGGTGGGTGGAAGGACTGGGAATAAATCGGCGAAAGCACGGTAGATTCGCAGGGCGACCCCTCGGCTGTTTCCCACGTTGACGTGCTGAAACGATGCGGTAGGCGCCAGTCACCGCGGGCGGGACAAGAACGGGCCGTGAGCCTTTTCGCCCGCGACCGCGAACTCGTCCCCATGTCCGACCTCTCGCTCGATTCGACGCAACTCGACCGGTACTCCCGGCACATCATCATGGACGAGATCGGCCCGGAGGGCCAGCAGGCCTTGCTCGACGCGGAGGTACTGGTCGTCGGCGCCGGCGGCCTCGGCGCGCCCGTGATCCAGTATCTCGCCGCGGCCGGGGTCGGCACCCTCGGCGTGGCCGACGACGACGTCGTCGAGCGGTCGAACCTCCAGCGACAGATCATCCACGGCGACGCCGACGTCGGGGAGCCGAAAGTCGAGAGCGCCCGCGACTACGTGAACGGGCTCAATCCGGACGTGACCGTCGAGACCCACGAAACCCGGCTCACCCCCGAGAGCGTCGACGTCGTCGAGGAGTACGACCTGGTCGTCGACGCCTCGGACAACTTCCCGACGCGCTACCTGCTGAACGACTACTGTCGGCTCCAGGACATCCCGGTGTCCCACGGCGCCATCTACAAGTTCGAGGGCCAGGTGACGACGCTGGTTCCCGGCGGTCCGTGCTATCGCTGCCTGTTCCCCGAGGCGCCCGAGGCCGGCACCATCCCGGACTGTGCGACGACCGGCGTGCTCGGCGTCCTCCCGGGGACCGTCGGCTGCATCCAGGCGACCGAGGCGACGAAGCTCATCCTGGACGCCGGCGATCCGCTCGAAGGCCGCCTGCTGTTTTACGACTCGATGGAGATGAGCTTCGAGACGGTCCCCTACCAGCAGAACCCGAACTGCCCGATCTGTGGCGACGACGCCGTCGACTCGATCGACGGGATCGAGTACGCCGGCGAGTGTGCGATCGCCGCCGACTGACGGCGACGCGACTACCCGGAGCGGGGGAGAGTCGAAGGAGCAAAGCGGGGGCGAACGGCGGTGGAACTATCCGCCAGTCCCCGAATGGACCCCGCATGAACCTCTCGGTGCCGACGTTGCTCGGAAGCGCGGCGGCGGTCGTCGTACTGCTCGGACTCAGCGCCTTCTTCTCGGCGAGCGAGATCGCCATCTTCTCGCTCGAACGCCATCGCCTCGAAGGGTTCGTCGAGCAGCGACGCCCGGGCGCAGAGGTCCTGCAGCGACTCCGGGAGGACCCCCACCGGCTGCTGGTGACGATCCTCGTCGGCAACAACACCGTCAACGTCGCGCTCGCGTCGCTCGTGAGCGTCGTCCTCGCGGTGGCGCTGTCGCCCGGTGTGGCGGTGGTGGCCGGCACCGTCCTCATCAGCGTGCTCGTGTTGCTGTTCGGCGAGATCACGCCGAAGTCCTACGGGGTCGCGAACGCGGACGACCTGTCGCTGCGGGTGGCCGGGCCGATCACGGCCGTCGGTCGGCTCCTGGCGCCGATCGTGCTCCTGTTCGACGCCGCCTCCGGGACGATCAACCGCCTCACGGGCGGCGGTTCGGACATCGAACGACCCTACGTCACCCGCGAGGAGATCGCGTCGCTGGTCCGGACCGGCGAGCGCGTCGGGGCGATCGGCGAGACCGAACGCGAGATGGTCGAGGGCGTCTTCGACCTGTCGACGACGACCGCCCGCGAGATCATGGTGCCGCGGGTGAACGTCGTCGGCGTCGAGAGCGAGGCCCCGCTCGACGAGATCCTGTCGATCTGTGCCGAACGACGGCTGACCCGGGTGCTCGTCTACGAGGACACCCTCGACCACGTCGTCGGCGTCGCGGACGTCAGGGACGTCCAGCGGGCGATCCAGCGGGACCTGACGCTCGACGACGTGCTCCTCCCGGCGCTCCAGGTCCCCGCGAGCCGCGAGATCGACGACCTGTTCGAGGAGATGCAAGCAGAGCGCGTCCCGATGGCGGTAGTCCGCGACGAGTTCGGCGAAACCGAGGGAATTCTCACCGTCGAGGACATCCTGGAGGAGATCGTCGGCGAGATCTTCGAGGTCGGCGAGGAGCGGTTCATGCGCTCGACCGCCGACGGCCTGGTCGTGAAAGGCGAGGTGACGGTCGGGGAGGTAAACGACGCCCTCGACGTCGACCTCTCGACCGAGGGGGAGTACGAGACCGTCGCCGGTCTGATCAACGCGGAACTCGGTCGGATCGGCGACGTCGGAGACGCGGTCCGGATCGACGGCGTGACGCTCACCGTCGAGGGGACCGACGGCCACCGAATTCGGCGGGTCAGGGTGCGCAGACCGCCGTCCGGCGCCGCCGGTTCGGCGGCCGAGGATCCGACCGGGGACGCGGCGTCCGGAACGACGGCGGGCGACGACGGGGGCCGGGACGACGGGGACGCGGACGGTCCGAACGCCGCCGACGCTGACGATCCGGACGGAGGCGAGGGCGACGGTCCGAACGACACCCACGCGGACCACGGCGACCCGGATAGTCAGGGCGACAGCGACTCGGACGATCGGAACGACGACCCGCACGGCGACCGCGGCACCCGCGACTGATCAGCCACGGGCCGCCCACGGATATTAGATCTGATAGCCGAAGGGAACGATTATTGCACCTCGGTGGCAGATCGACGCAGCGTGCTCGGATGGGACGGCTTCGAGGACAGCGGGACAACCGCCGCCGACGCGACGGCCACAGCCGTGTTGCTCGCGCTGGGCTGTGGCCTGGTCGCCCTCCAGGCGCGGACCGTCCCGCTGGGGGCCGGTCCCGCGGGAGCCGTGCTCGGTGTCCTGCTGCCGTTGACCGTCCCGGTGGCGTTTCTCGCGATCTGTGGCGTCCTCCTCCGACGGCTGCCAGCGGGGTCGCTTGCGCGCGTGTTGCGCTGGACCCTGGCGTGGGGGGCAGCGCTCGGAATCGCCTCGCTCGTCGCCATCGCCCAGCAGCGGGCCGCCGGGGTCCCCCTGACGGACGAGCCCTCGATGGTGGCGCTGTTCGTCAGCGTCGGATCGCTCGCCGGGGCGCTGATCGGCGCCCGCGAGGTCCAGGGGGACATACTCGAACGGCGACTTCGCGACGAAAACGACCGGACCGAGCAGCTGAACCACCAGCTCTCGGTGCTGTCGCGGATCCTCCGTCACGACCTGCGCAACGGGCTCAACGTGATCTACGGCTACGCCGACGTCCTGGCCGACGACACCCGTGAGTCCCCCGAACGGTTCGCTCGGCACATTCGTGACCGTGCCGAGGAGTTGCAGGCCGTCGGCGAGCGGGCCCGGCTGTTAGAGCGGCTGGTGAGCGAGGAGGAGGGCGTCTGCCCCGTGACGACGACGGGGTTCACCGGGCTGGTCGATCGGCAGACCGAGGCGTTGCTCGACCGCCACCCCTTCGTCGCGGTCGAAAGGGAACTCCGTCCCGAGACGTACGTCCGGACGGTCCCGCTGCTCGACACGGTCGTCGAGAACGTGCTCGAAAACGCCGTCGTTCACAACCCGGCAGACGTACCCACGGTCGAGGTAGAACTGACCGCCGACGGCGACGCCGCGACGCTGACGGTGCGCGACGACGGCCCCGGCATCCCCGAGCGGGAGGTGACGGTGCTCGAACGCGGGGAGCGACCGCTGGAACACTCGAACGGCGTGGGGCTCTGGCTCGTCAACTGGATCGTCCAGGAGTCCGGCGGGACCGTCGACGTCGACGTCTCCGATCGGGGGAGCGTCGTCACGATCAGACTGCCACTGGTCCCGGCCGAAGAGGCCGAGGAGACGGCAAACGCGACGGGGACATCGGCAGCCGACTCCGTGAAAGACCGACGGGCGACGGACGCATCGAAGCCGGGGGTATCGGCCATCGGGCCGGACGCGGACGGGATCGATGCCCGATCGGCCGCCCGGCGGCCCGCCGTCCCGCCGCGGGCGGGGACGGAGTACTCGTCCGGCGGTCAGGGGACCGCGGCTGGCGGGGCGGGGACGGACGAAGCCGGTGTGGACGACCCGACCGCGACGGCTGGCGCGGACAACTCGACCGCGACAGCCCGGGCGAACGAGGAAGACCGGACCGGCGCCGGCGTCGCCTGGACCCCGACCCCCCCGGGCGAGCGCACCGAGGGGACGGTCTGGGACGACCTGTTCGGGGAGTGGTGACGTGGAACGACCCGTGCGGGGAGTGGTGAGCGCCGCTACCGCGAGAGGCCGCCTTCCTCAGCGATAACGGCCTCGACCTCCTCGGGAGTGACGACGGCCACGTCGCCGGCGATCGTCCGTTTGAGCGCCGCGGCCGCGGTGCCGTAGTCGAGGGACTCCGGCACCGTCCCGCCGCGGAGGCGACGCGCCAGGATCCCGCCGACGAAGGCGTCTCCGGTGCCGATGCGGTCGTGGGTGTCGGCCTCGTAGGCGTCCTGTTCGTACACCTCGCCGTCGTGCAGCGCCAGCGCGCCGCGCTCGCCCTGGGTGACCAGGACGGTGTCGAAGCCGTGATCGGTCGCCAGGCCGTGGGCTTGCTCGACGGGATCGCCCTCCCGGCCGAGCACCCCGTCGACGTCCCGTTCGGGGCCGACGAACACGTCCACCGCGTCGAACAGCGACTCGTAACACTCCCGGGCCTCGCCCGGCGACCAGAGCTTCGAACGGTAGTTCAGATCGAACACCGTCCGCGTCCCGGACTCCCGTGCGAGGTCAAGGAGTGCCCGCGTCGACTCGGAAAGCGTCGGAGAGAGTGCGGGCGTGATGCCAGAGACGTAGAACGCGTCGGCGTTCCTGACGGCGCCCAGCGGCAGTTCGTCGGGCGTCGCCGAGGCCACCGCCGACCCCGACCGGTCGTAGATCACCTCCGTTCCGCGGGGGTCGCCGCCGGCGTCGAGGTAGTACGTCCCGAGGCGTCCCTCTTCGGACCAGGCGATGCCGGTCCGGACCCCGTGGCCCCGGAGTTCGCTCACCACCCGCCGACCCAGCGGCGACCGGGGCAGTTTGGAGAGCCAGACCGCGTCGGCCCCGAGACGTGCGGCCGCGACCGCGACGTTGCTCTCGGCGCCGCCGATCGCCACGTCGAAGGTGCGCGCCCGTTCGAGGCGCTCGCCCCGAGGCGGTGCCAGCCGAAGCATCGTCTCCCCGAACGTGACGAGGTCGGTCATGGGGATCCGTTGACCCGACGGGAGCATAAGTGTCTCCCGTCCGACCCGGTCGGCCGTCGGTCTCGCCCCGACGACGCGCTACCCGCTTCGCTCGTGAGAATCCGGCGACTCAGGCCCGAAAACTACCCGCGTCCTACCGAGCGTCCGGAACGGCGCCCGGGGCGACCGGGGGGACCGAGCCAGAGGAGGGTTGCTCGGCAGTCGTCCCGGGGTTCGAAGAGGCTGCCGGCGACCTGGCTGCCCCCTCCTCGTCTGCGGACGTACCGACGGGGCGTCTGACCTCGTCGAAGGTGGTCTTGAGGACGTGGAAGGTCCGGTCGGCGTGGGCGTTCGGATCGTACCTGAACTCGGCGTCGGCGCCTGCGTTACGTAGCTGGCCGGTGACGGTGTGGAGAAAGCGGTAGGCCCGCCGTTCGTCGACGAACTGCAACATCGCCGTCACCGAATCGAGGGTGGCCAGAGTCCGCCCGTCGGCCTTCGCAAACAGCCGCAGACAGCGCCCGATGCGCATCCCGAGTTCCGTCAGGCTGTAGGGGTTGACCGTCGAGACGACCGCGTTCGGGTCGGCCACGCCGTCGCTCGCGTGCCCCGAACCGTTCAGCGAGAGGACCACCAGCCGTCCGGGGAGGCCGTCGAAGCGGTCGCGCCAGTCCGCGACCACGGCCTCCGGCGTGCGCTTGTAGGTTATCTCCAGTACGTTCAGCGGCTGCGAATCGGCGTCATCGAGCAGGTCTCGTCTGGCGTCGGTCTCGGCGCGCCCCGTGACCGGTTCCACGACGAGCGCGTTCCGACCCCATAGTGTGTTGCGTTCCATCGCCCGTGTCCCATCAGCCTGTATCCGGAATCTCCACATAAGGGTACCGGCGCGAGTATCAGGCGCAATAACAGTCGGGCGATACGGGGACGCGGAGTCGCCGCCGGCGGGGGGCGATCAGTCCCGTCGGCGCCCCGCGTGGCCGGGGTAGTCCCGCTCGAACCGGTCCTCGATCTCGTCGCGATCGACGGCGACGATCACGGGTCGGCCGTGGGGACAGGCGTAGGGGTTCTCGCAGTCGTCGAGCGCCGAGAGCAGGTCGACCACCGAGCCCTCGTGGAGCGAGGTGTTGCCGGTGATCGACGGGTAGCAAGCCAGGTCCGCGAGCAGGTCGTCGACGACGGCGTCGACGGCCTCGCTACCGCCCTCGCCGTCGACGAAGCCGGCGAGTGCGTCCCGGAGGAGTTCCGGATCCAGCGTCTCGTCGAACACTGCGGGGACCGCGGTGACGGCGACGGTCCGGTCGCCGGTCCGCTCGGCGCGAAAGCCCACGTCCCGGAGCGCCGCGACGTACGCGTCGAACAGCGCCGCCTCCCGCGCTGTGAGTTCGATCTCGACCGGGGTCGCGAGCGACTGGGCCGTCGCGTCGTCGTCGACCGCGTCCCGGAGTCGCTCGTAGTTCACCCGCTCGTCGGCCGCGTGCTGGTCGATCAACACCAGGCCGTCCCCGGTCTCCGCGACGAGGTAGGTGTCGAAGGCCTGGCCGAGCACCCGCATCGACGGCAGGCGATCGAACGACGGCGCCGTCCGGGCGCGGTCGCCCTCGAGGGTCTTCTGGGCGGTCGGCGCGCGAACGGAGCCGCTGCGGTCGAAGGTGGCCGCGTCGTCGCCGGCAGCGTCCGGTCCTTCGCTGCCCGATCCGGACGCGTCGGTCTCCCCGGCTGACTCGGACGCAGCGTCGGAGTCGGCTCCGGCGACCGGTTCTCCGGCCAGGTCGGAATCCGGTGGTTCCTCTGGACCCGCCGTCCCGTCGTCGACGGCGGGCGTTCCGTCCGCGCCGTCGCCCGGCGCTGTCGTCCGTCCATCGCCGTCGACGGACCACGACTCCGCGGCGTCCCAGGCGTCCGACGTCGCCGACGGGTCACCGCCCCTCCCGGACCGGTCACCCGACGCCGCGGCGTCGCCCGTGGACGCGCCGGGCGAGTCGACTGCGTTGCCGGCGTCGCCTGCGTCGTCTCCGGCTTCTGCGGCGGTTCCGGCGCTGGTCGCAGTGTCGGAAGTCGTCTCGTCGTCTGCCGAGGAGGCCGCGTCCCCCCGCGTCGGACCGCGGTGGCGATCCGGGCGACCAGTCGCCCCCTCAGCGTCGTCCGCGACGGCGTCGGTCCCGGAGACCTCCGCGGTTTCCCCCGCGTCATCGGATACAGTCCCCGACGTCCCATCCTCACCGGGCCGGATCTCGGTCTCCTCGGGCGCCGAGCGCCCCCGCGGCGCGCCCGAGCGGACGAGTCCGGCGTCCAGCAGCGCCTCGCGAACCGCCTGTGTCACCGCCTCGGTCACGCCTCCCTCGTCGTCGAAGCGGACCTCCATCTTGCGGGGGTGGACGTTGACGTCGACCGATTCGGGGGGGACCTCCACGAACAGGACGGCGAAGGGGTAGCGGTCCGGGGCCAGTTGTCCCCCGTAGGCGTCGATCACCGCGTCCCGGAGGGTGCCCGCGGTGACGTACCGACCGTTGACGAACGTCGAGAGGTACTCCCGGCCGCTCCGGGTCGTCTCGGGGTGGCTCACCAGCCCCTCGATCGACCTGACCGCGGCCTCGGCCTCGTCGGATACTGCGTCACTCGCAGCAAACTCGACCGGAATCATCGACTCGGCGACCTCGCGGCCGTACACCGAGAGCACGGTCGATTCGAGCGACCCGCGGCCGTCGGTGGCGAACACCTCGCGCCCGTCGTGTTCGAGCGAGACGGCCACGTCCGGGTTCGCGAGCGCGTAGTGGGTCACGACGCCGTTGACGTGGTCGAACTCCGTCGCCCGGGATTTGAGGAACTTCCGGCGGGCCGGCGTGTTGTAAAAGAGGTCCTCGACGGCGACGATGGTCCCCCCGGGGACCCCCGCCGGCCCGACCGCTGTGACCTCGCCGCCCTCGACCCGGAGTTCGGTGCCGGCGCCGTCGCCGTCCCGGGGCCTGGTTCGGAGGGTCAGCCGCGAGACGGCGCCGATGGTGTGTAAGGCCTCGCCGCGGAATCCGAGGGTGCCGACGCCGGCTTCCAGGTCCTCGATGTCGTCGATCTTGCTGGTCGTGTGCTCCTCGACCGCCAGTTTCGCCTCGTCGCGGGTCAGCCCGACCCCGTCGTCGCGGACGCGCACGCCGTCGATGCCGCCGTTCTCGACGGCGACGTCGATCCGGTCGGCGTCGGCGTCGAGGCTGTTCTCGACGAGTTCCTTGACCACCGACGCCGGGCGCTCGACGACCTCGCCGGCGGCGATCCGGTTGACCGTCCGCTCGTCGAGCGCACGGATTCGCGGGGTCTCCGCCGGGTCGTCCGCGTCGTCGGTGTCGATAGCTGCGTCGTCCCCGGCACCGTCCGCGTCGCTCCCGCCGGCGTCCGCAGGATCGGTCACTGGGGATCACCCCCGTCGGACTCGGCCTGGGGCGCCCACGTGTCCCGGTCGGGTCCTGGCCACAGGGGGTCGTCGGGCGGGCCGTCCCGGATCGATCGCTCCAGGGCGACCCGGAAGGCCGGACGGGCGAGTTCGAACTCGACGGCCGCGTCGGGCAGGATCCACCGCCAGTGAACGTGTTCGGAGGACAGACGCACCTCGCGGTCGTCGGCGCGACAGCAGTAGATGACGGCATAGCGGTCCTCGTCGCGGTCGTTCTGCCAGGCCGCGGTGTGGATCGGCCGATCGACGTCGACCAGCAGCCCCGTCTCCTCGTACACCTCGCGCCGGAGGCCAGTTGCGGGGGCCTCGTCCGTGTCGATACGCCCCCCCGGGAGTTCCCAGAAGCCGTTTTCCTGGAGCAACAGGAGCACCTCCCGTCCCTCCGGGTCGAACAGGACGGCCTTCTGACTGATCGTCGCGCGGAGCGGGGTCTCGGTCACGGGTGGAGCCTCCGTTCGGTCCCGGCCTCCCTCGCGACCGGGGGCGGATCCGCGCGTCCCACCGGGGGCAGGGCCGGATCCGCACGGCGCGGTCGTCGAACGGGGACCCGATCGGGAGCCATTGGTCGACCAACGGGAGCGTGGCCTATCAAACCAGTGGCCCCCGGGGTGGCCTCGGGTTCGGGCGATCACGGCTCAGTCACCGCCGCCCTCAAGGCGCTCCTGCCACGTCTGGACCCGCCCCATGAGTTCGAGCGGCGACGTCTCGTTGACGTCGGTCCCGGCGAGTTCGTCGAGCACCTCCCGGGTCGCCGGGTCGAGGTCCCGGTCGGCGTCGGAGTCGGCGTCCGCTGCGTCGCCGGGGGGACCGGCGTCGTCGCCCGCCGCCGGGGCGGCGGCGCCCTCCGGACCACCCCCGGCCGCGTCGGCCGACGCCTCGGCGCCGCCCGCCGCCCCGCCGTCGCTGGCGGTCGCCCGGAACTCCCCCGCCGAGAGATCGAACACCGCCTGGACCGGTTCGTCAGAGCCGCCCCGCGCCTCGATGGCTTTCTCCTCGCGGAGCCGATCGAGCACGTCCCTGGACCGCTGTACGACCGGTTCGGGGACGCCAGCCAGGTCGGCGACGTGGATGCCATAGGAGCGGTCTGTCGGCCCCTCCCGGACGGTGTGCAGGAAGGTGACGTCGCCGTCGCGCTCCTCCGCCGCGACGTGGACGTTCTCGACGTCCGGGAGGTGTTCGGCGAGCGTCGTCAGTTCGTGGTAGTGGGTCGCAAACAGCGTCTTGGCCCGGATGCGGTTGTGGATGTACTCGGTCGCGGCCCAGGCGATGGAGATACCGTCGTAGGTGGCGGTGCCCCGTCCCACTTCGTCCAGAACGACGAGGGAGTCCTCGGTCGCCGAGTGGAGGATGTTCGACAGTTCCTGCATCTCGACCATGAACGTCGAGCGCCCCTGGGCGAGTTCGTCGAGCGCGCCGACGCGGGTGTAGATGCCGTCGACGAGGCCGACCTCGGCAGATTCGGCCGGAACGAAGCTCCCGGCCTGAGCGAGCAGGACGATCAGGGCCGCCTGGCGCATGTACGTCGACTTCCCGCTCATGTTCGGGCCGGTGACCAGCAGGAACCGCCGGTCGTCGTCGAGATAGAGATCGTTCGGGACGAACTCGGTCGTGCGCTCGACGACCGGGTGGCGGCCGGCCTCGACGCGGAGGTGTCCGTCGTCGGCGAAGGTGGGGCGGGTCCAGTCGTTGCCGGCCGCGTGGACCGCCAGCGAGGCGAGGGCGTCGACCTCCGCGAGCGCCCGCCCGACGTCCTGGAGCAGGTCGGCCCGCGCGGCCACGCGCTCGCGGAGGTCCCGGAACAGGTCGTACTCCAGGTCCCCGCGGGACTCCTCCAGGCGCAGGATCTCGCGTTCGCGCTCCTCCAGTTCGTCGGTCGTGAACCGCTTCGAGTTCTTCAGCGTCTTGATCTCGCGGAAGCCCTCGGGCACCTCGTCGGCGACGGACTTGCCCACCTGTATGTAGTAGCCGTCGGTCTTGATCCGGTCGACGGTGACCCGCGAGAGGCCGTGCTCGCGGGTGACTCGTTCCTCCAGGCTGTCGATCCACTCCTTTGCGGACTCGTGGCGCTCGATCAACCCGTCCAGTTCGTCGTCGTAGCCGCGGCGGAACAGCCCCCCCTCGGTGACGGTCTTGGGGGGATCCTCGCGGAGTGCGGTGTCGAGTTCCTCCCGGAGCGCCGCGGCGGCGTCGCGGTCGGGGCGGTCGATCACGGCCGCGAGGGGGGAGTCCGCGAGCCGGGAGTCCTCGATCGCCGCGGCCAGGTCCGGCAGGATCGAGAGCGTCTCGCGCACCCGCAGCAGTTCCGTGGCGCCGGCGCTCCCCCCGGCGGCCCGCGAGGCCAGCCGTTCGAGGTCGTAGGCGTCGTCGAGGGCGTCCCGCACCGCCTCGCGGGCCAGCGCCTCGCGGGCCAGCGCCCCGACGCAGTCGGCGCGGCGTTCGAGTTCGGCCCCATCCCGGCGCGGCCGGGTGAGCCACTCCCGCAGCAGCCGTCCCCCGGCGGCGGTGACGGTGTGGTCGATCGTGTCGAGCAGGGACCCCTCGCGGTCGCCCTGCATGGTCCGGCTGAGTTCGAGGTTCCGCTGGGTAGTCGCGTCGAGGTCGACGTGGTCGGCGGCGTCGTACCGCCGGATCCGCGTCATCGACTGGCTCACGCCCGTTCCGGTCTCCGCGACGTACGCCAGCACCGCACCCGCCGCCCGCACGGCCAGGTCGTCGTCGAGGCCGACGCTGTCTGCGGTCGCGTCGCCGAACTGATCGGCGACGGCCCGCCGGGCCCGCCCCGGCGCGAACGCCTCGGTCTCGAAGGACGTGAGCGTCGCGTCGGTTCCCTCCCGTACCCTGGCGATGAAGTCGTCGTCACCCCGGACGGTCGGGCCGGGTAACACCTCGACCGGTGAGAAGCGGTACAGTTCGGCGTGGGCGTCGTCCGCACGGTCGACGGCGGTCACGTGGAACTTCCCCGTCGTGACGTCCGCGAAGGCGAGACCGTACCGGCCGTCGCTCGCAACGACCGTCGCGAGGTACTGGGCGTCGGCGTCGCCGGTCTCCAGCAGTGTCCCCGGGGTGACCACGCGGACGATCTCGCGGGCGTGACCGCCGTCGTCGGTCTCGTACTGGTCGGCGACGGCGACGGAGTAGCCGCGCTCGACCAGGGCTTTCAGGTAGGGCGTCAGATCGTCGAGGGGCACGCCGGCCATCGGGTACGACGAGCCATGCGAGGACTTCTGGGAGATCTTCAGATCCAGTTCCCGGCCGACCGTCTCGGCGTCATCCGCGAAGAACTCGTAGAAGTCGCCACACTGCATCGCCAGCAGATCCGCGTCGGTCCCCTCTTTGAGCGAGAGAAACTCCCCCACGATTCCCGTCGCAGTCATACACGCACGTCGGGGCGGGTGCGTACAAAACGCTGTGGGTCGGCGGCTCGGGGGCGGATTCGGCGGACGAACGTCGCCGCCGAGCGCCGTGGCTCCCCGCGTCGAAACGCCGCACGCGGGGAACGGCCCCTACCCCGTGGTCCCCGTGCGTGCGACGGGCGTACTCGCGTCCGCTGTGCCTTGGGTCTACCGCACGCGTTCGACCGGCGACAGAGCCAGAAGGCGTGACACGATGGAGGTGGGTGGATCGCCGACCGGGGCTACTCCCAGGAGAGGACCCAGTTTCGCAGGTACCGGAGGCCGCGGTCGAAGACGAGGCCGACGATCATGATCGCGATGAGCGCGGCGTACACCTGCGGCGACTTGAACTGCCTGGCGCCGAGGATCTGGAGGTGACCGAGGCCGCCGCCGCCGGCGATCATCTCGAAGATGAAGGTGGCGATGAAGGCGATCGGCAGCGCGATCTGGATGCCAGTGAGGATACCCGGCGCCGCCGCCGGCACGATCACCCGCCACAGCAGGCCCCGATCGGAGGTGCCCATCATCCGGGCCGACCAGACGAGGTTCTCGTCGACGGTGTTGGTCGCGTCCCGGACGTTCAGCGCCACGGGCCAGAACGTTGCCACCGCGACGAGGATGATCTTCGAGATGTCCCCGATGCCGAACCAGAGCATGAAGACGGGGATGAGCGCGATGACGGGGACGGGGTAGCCGATGGCGATCACCGGGTTCCAGAACCAGTTGAACAGCCGGTTTCGCGCGGTGAGCATCCCGACCGGGACGCCGAGGACGATCCCGATTGCGAGTCCCGCGAGCGCGCGCTGGATCGTGAGGATCGATTCGTCGATCATCCGGCCGGACAACGTCAGGTCGTAAAACAGCACCAGAATGTCCGACAGCGGCGGGAGGAAGTTGTAGTAGACGAGGCCGAACTGGCCGATCAGCTCCCAGACGATCATCACAAGAATCAGGGAGTACACCGACAGGAACGTCTCCTTGGCCTCCTCGAACAGCGAGCCGTCGCGGGCGACGGTCACGTCCATACGAACACCCTCCGTTCGAACGCGTCGAAGCCACGCAGCATGAAGAACGCCGAGGCCGAGATCACGACGATCGCGGCGAACATCCGCGGGTAGAGGCCGAGCTGGCCGGCGCTGAGGATGATCGACCCGACGCCGGAGTCGGCGCCGATGAGTTCGGCGCCGGTGAGCCCGATGAAGGCGATGGGGATCGCCTGCCGGATGCCGGTGACGATGTTCGGGATCGTGTCGGGGATGATCACCTTCCACAGCAGCTCACGGTCGGTGGTTCCCATCATCTGTGCCGACCAGATGATGTTCCGATCGACGTTCTGGGCGGCGTTGTAGCTGTTCAGGACGATCGGGAGCAGACAGGCGAGGAAGATGATCAAAATTGCCGTCTCGGTGCCGCGGCCGAGCCAGAGGATCGCCAGCGGGACGAGCGCGGTCTTGGGAACGGGATACAACAGCGCCAGGAACACGTCGAAGAAGTTCTCGACGGACTTCGAGCGCGCGATCCCGATCCCGAGCAACACCCCGACGGCGATGCTCAGCCCGAGTCCGATGAAGACGCGAAACAGAGAGGTCGTCAGTTCGACGACAAGTTCCCCCGAGAGGAGCATCTCGCCGAGGGTCGCAAAGACGCGCGACGGCGGGGGGAGGATCGAGACGGCGACCGCCCAGCCGCTCGCCAGTTCCCACAGGAACGCCACGATAGCGATCGGGAACCAGCGGATCACGAACTCGGCCGTTCGGCCGAGTTCGGCGGGTACGAACTCGGGTGCCTCGGTGGTTGCGCCAGCCATGTCAGACCTGGACTTCCGGTTGGGTCTCCTCGCGGAGCTGTTTCCAGACGGCGTTTTTCACGTCGCTGAACTCGTCGGAAGTGACGATCTCCTCGCGGGGCCTGGTGCGGTCGAGGTCGATGTCGATGACGTCCTTTTTGGTACCGGGGTGGCGGGTCATGATCAGCACCTTCTCCGAGAGGTACACGGCCTCTTCGACGTCGTGGGTGATGAAGATGACCGTCTTCTCGAGATCACGCCAGATGTCGAGCAGGTGGTCCTGGAGCGCCTCGCGAAGCGGCTGGTCGAGGGCGCCGAAGGGTTCGTCCATCAGGAGGATCTTGGGCTCGTAGGCCAGCGTCCGCGCGAGCGCGACCCGCTGTTTCATGCCGCCCGAAAGCTCCTTGGGGTACCGGTCCTCGAACCCGCTCAGGTCCATCATGTCGATGTACCGCTGGGCGGTCTCGCGCTGTTCGTCCTCGTCGAGTCCCTGCTCTTCGAGCCCGTAGGTGACGTTCTCCATGACGGTGCGCCACGGGAACAGCGCGTAATCCTGGAAGACGACCCCGCGGTCGGTTCCCGGCCCCTCGATCCGGTCGCCGTCGACCGCGATCGAACCGCTGGACACGTCCAGGAACCCGGCGACGAGATACAGCAGCGTGCTTTTTCCACAGCCGCTCGGCCCCACGACGCTCAGGAACTCACCGCCCTCGGCGTCGAAGGAGAGGTCCTTGATGGCTGTGGTCTGTTCGTCGCCGGACTGATACACCTTCTCCAGGTTCGAAACTGTGACGTGCCCTTCCATCTCGACCGCTCCTAACTCACCGTCGATCATGAAGGTTCGGTGTCTCAGAGCGGTGACGCGACCGATCGGCAGGGGCGAGCGACCGCCCGACCGTCCGGGCCCGGTCGACGACGCCCGACGAGGCGGGTGTCGCCGCTGACAGTGCAGTCCGCTTTCAGTTCCGGTCGAACGGGTGCCCCTCTCGGTCGGTCGTGGACGCTGTCTGACCCTCGGTCGGCGCGGGCGCCGCCACGACCCCCGAACCGACACCCTTTGGAGCCACAGCGGCAAGGTGGGGTATGGAGTCCTCGAGTGCGGGTCGGTACCGGGTCCTCGGGCGGCCGCGGAACGACGGGGAGTTGTTGTTGATCGACGTCGAGTCGTTCGACCCGACGTACGTACCCGTCGGGGACGACGGCCCGGCCGCCGACCTGCCGCCGGGCTACCTGATCGAGGCGCGCCTGCGCTGGCGCGACGGAACCCCCCGGTTCGACGCCGTCAGCGTCGCCGACCGGACGCTTTTTACCTTCGAGTCCGGGATCACGGGCGTCTTCGAAGCCGCCCGGGAAACGTGGCAGGCGGCCGAGCGGGCGGGTGACGCGATGAACTCGCGGGTGACCCGGAACGTCGACGGCGAGCCCAACGGCGCGCTGTACGTGTTCGCAAAGCAGTCGGGGGCCCGCGACCTGTTCGAGGAGTTCCGGACCGGAGTCCGGCCGCTCGAACCGCTGCTAGACCGGGTCGACGCCGACCGCGACGACGACGGGCCGCGCGAGGTGTTCGTGCTGCGCCCGGCCGACGAACCGTTCGTCCTCGTCTACATCGCCTTCGAGAAGGGCGGCCGCCTGGCCGACACCGTCAGGGACACCTACGACTGCCCCCGGCCCCAGGAGCCGGAGGCCATGCCGACGGCGGCGGACGCACCGATCGTCGAGGCCGACGACGACTCGACGGAGGGAGTCGACGCGAAAGACGGGGGCGACGCGGAACCCGGGGCCGACGAAACGCCGGAAGCGCACGGGGACGTGGGTGACGACGGGAGAGCGGACGAGCGCGAACGCGACGACGTCGACCCGTGGGCCAGCGACCCCGACGGGCGGGCAGCCGACGACGCCGATCCGTGGGCCGACGACGCGTGACCGGCCGGGACCGATCGGCTGGGGGGG
>Ga0207720_100355_pt1 | contig 34911 bp, 29 predicted proteins | sample A23P2SouthBayCA_2_FD_187751 | JGI IMG/M metagenome (GOLD analysis project Ga0207720, IMG submission 187751) | Aerobic enrichment media microbial communities from Eden Landing Ponds, California, USA - A23 E3 (2) (SPAdes) | ecosystem: Environmental > Aquatic > Marine > Unclassified | place...
CCCGCTCCGACGACGGCGACGCGCATCTAGCGCACCGTCTCGATACCGCGGGCCGGGTAGCCAACCACGGTGTCGGCTCCTGCGTCCCGCAACTGGTCGACTCCCCGCCGTGCAGGGCCAGCGCTCCCTCGTCGCCGCGCGTGACCACGACCGTCTCGAAGCCGTAGTCGTCAACGAGGTCCCGGGCCACCGTCTCGGTCTCGCCGCCGATCCCGAGGACTTCGCGGGCGTCGCGTTCGGCGACGAACAGGACGTCGACCGACGGGAACAGGTCGGCGAGCGTCGACCGGGCCGCCGCGGGCGACCACAGTTTCCTCCGATAGTTCACGTCGAACGCCGTCGTCACGCCGGCCTCGTTGGCCGCTTCGAGCAGGGACGCCGTCGTCTCGACCAACTGGCCGGACAGTGCCGGCGTGATCCCGGTGGTGAAGAACACGTCGGCCGCCCGGATTCGCTCCGTCGCCACGTTCTCCGGGGTGGCGTCTCTGATCGGCGTGCCGTGACGGTCGTAGACGACGTCCCGGCCGCGTGGGACCCCCCCGCGCTCGAAGTAGTACGTCCCGACGCGGCCGGAGTCCGTCCACGTGACGAGCGGTTCGACGCCCTCGCCGCGGAGGGCGTACGCGATCCGTTCGCCGAGTTCGGTCGCGGGCAGCCGCGACACCCAGGCGGCTTCGACGCCGAGGTTGGCGGCCCCCACCGCGACGTTGCTCTCGGCTCCTCCGACGTGGACGTCGAACTGGTCGACCCGCGAGAGCCGGTGCCCCCGTGGTGGGGTGAGGCGCAACATCGTTTCGCCGAAGGTGACGAGTTCCGACATGCTCAGTTCCAGATATCTCCGGGAGTTAATACCGATGGTTCCGGTGATCGTGGTGTCGAGCGCACGTCTCGCCACCCCGCTGTCGGATCGACGGTGCCGGCCGTCGTCGTGACCGTGTTCGTCACTCCAGCAGGCCGAGGTTCCGGAGATCTGCCTGCAGCGCCGTCCGCTGGTCGTCGTTCATCGTTCGAAGCGGCGCACGGAGTCCGCCGACGTCGAAATCGAGGTCGCGCAACGACAGTGCGGTCTTCACCCCGGCCATGTACGGCCCGCGTTTCAGGGCCGACCGCACGTCGAACACCCGCGACTGGAGCCGCCGTGCCTCGTCCTCCTCGCCGGCGTCGTAGGCGTCGTACAGTGCGACGACGAGTTCGGGGAAGACGTTGGCGACGGCGCTGACCAGTCCGGCACAGCCGACCGCCAGCCCCGGGAACAGCAGCGAGTCCGATCCGGCGAGGAAGGTTAGTTCGGGGTGGGCGTCGACGGCCTGTGCGAGCCAGGGGACGTCCTTCGAGGAGTCTTTCACGCCGGCGATCCCATCGACGGCGGCGAGGCGGTCGAGCGTCGCCAGCGAAAGCTCGTTACCCGTTTTGCTCGGAATGTGGTAGATGTAGACCGGGATGTCGACGGCGTCGGCGACCGCCCGGTAGTGGCCGACCGCGGCGTCACCGTCCAGTGGGTAGTAGTACGGCGTGACGACGACGACGCCGTCGACGCCGGTCGCTTCGGCGTGTCTGGCGTTGGCGACCGTCTCGCGCGTGCTTGCGGTGCCAACCCCCGCGATGACCGGCACCCCGACGGCGCCGGCGACCGTCTCGACGACTGCCCGGCGCTCGTCCCCGGTCAACAGCGCGAACTCGCCGTTCGTCCCCAACGGAAAGACCGCGCTCGCCCCGCCTTCGACGACGAACTGCGCGTGGGCGGCGGTCGCCTCGTGATCGACGGTCCCGTCCGCGTCGAAGGCCGTGACTGTCGGCGGAACGACGCCTCGTAGTGCGAGCGGATCGGCAGTCCCCGGATCGGGCGCTGACGCAGGCATACGCCCGTTCGCCCCGGAATCGTCAAAAAGACGCCGAAAGTCGGCGTGGGTCCGGCGGTCCGAAGCGTCTCGCCCCGGTCGGCGCGAGTCCGGCCCCCTGGACCGGCGGACGACTCGCGTCCCACTGTCGATGGGACCGTTCGTTAATTGTCGATACAGGAGCGAGGAAAATAATGAGTTATCAGTCTGGAGTTCGTGGAAACGACTACCACGGCCCAACAATGTCGGGACAATACGACCTGGTCATCGTCGGCGGCGGTATCAGTGGTGCGTCACTCCTGTACACGACCGCGAAATTCACCGATATCGACTCTATCGCGCTGATCGAGAAGGAATCGGAGATCGCGGCCGTGAACTCTCACCACACGAACAACTCGCAGACGCTGCATTTCGGCGACATCGAGACCAACTACACGCTCGAGAAGGCGACGGAGGTAAAGGAGGGGGCGGAGCTGCTCGCGGGGTATCTGGAGCATCACGACCCCGACCGCGAGATGCACGCCAAGCGGAGCAAGATGGTGCTCGCGGTCGGTGACGACGAGGTTTCGAAGCTCGAACGCCGCTACCACGAGGACGGGTTCGGCGACCTCTTCCCGAAACTCCGCCCAATCGACCGCGAGGAGATCGCGGAGATCGAACCCAAGGTCGTCGAGGGGCGGGACTCCGAGGTGGAGCTGCTCGCGCTCCAGACGCCGGACGGCTACGTCGTCGATTACGGCGAGACGACGAAGTCGTTCGTCGAACGCGCGGCCGCCGAAGCGCACGTGGACGTCTACACCGGGACGGAGGTCACCGACATCACCCCGACGCTCGACGGATACACCATCGAGACGACCGACGGACGCTTCGACTGCGACGCGACCGTCGTCGCCGCCGGCTCCCACAGCCTCCAGATCGCGAAGGACCTCGGCTACGGGCGGAACAAGGTGTTGCTCCCCGTCGCCGGGAGTTTCTTCCTCGCCGACGACCTCCTGAACGGGAAGGTGTACACGCTGCAGATGAAGAAACTCCCCTTCGCCGCCGTCCACGGGGACGCGGACGTACACGATCCGAGTATCACGCGGTTCGGCCCGACCGCGAAGCTCGTTCCGGCGCTCGAACGTGGCCGTGTCTCGACGGTGACGGACTTCCTCGACGTGTTCGGCCTGAACGGGGCGGCGTTTCTCAGCTACGCGAACATCCTCTCGGACCGCGTCCTCCTCCCGTACGTCCTCCGAAACCTCGTCTACGACCTCCCGGCGGTCGGGCCACGACAGTTCCTCCCGCACGTCCAGAAGGTCGTCCCGAGCGTCGACCGCGACGACATCGAACGCGCGAAAGGGTACGGTGGCGTCCGCCCCCAGATCGTCGACACGTCGAAGAAGTCGCTCGACATGGGCGAGGCGAAGATCGTCGGCGACGACATCATCTTCAACGTCACGCCGTCGCCGGGCGCCTCGACGTGTCTCAAGAACGCCGTGCGGGACACGCAGACGCTCCTCGAGTTCCTCGACGGGGAGTACGAGTTCGACGAGTCGGCGTTCCGTGCGGACACCATCGACAACTTCCCCCGGGGCGACACCATCGGCGGAGCTACCGAAGGTGGGACCGTCGGTGGGACCTCCGCAGCGGACGATTGATCGGCGCCGGTCCCGCCCCTCCCCAACGACGGGATCACTCCGTCCAGGAGAGTTCGTACTCGAGTTCGTATCGCTGCTCCCCGGTCTCCGAGTCCGTGAGTCGCTCCAGTTCCACTTCGAGCGTCGGCTCTTCGGGAATCGTGACGGCCCGCTCTCCCCCTTCGTCCTGCAGGGTGACGGTCCCCGTCTCGATCTGCTCGGCAGCGGCAGTGAGGACCTGAGCGATCTCCGACCTCGGTTGCGGCTCGACCGTTTTGAACAGTTGCTCTTCGGGCATCGTGTGATACTGTCCCCGCTCGTGGTGTATCTCTGATTGGACGTCGCTACTCTCTGGGAACGTCTCCGGGGGCTCGATATCCTCGTTTCGGACGCGCGAACGAACCCGGAACGTGGCGAGACCGGTCAGTCGAACCGGAACGTTTCGAGGTTCTTCGGCGCGTGCGTCCGGATATCGAACTCCTGGTAGAGCCCCGACGACAGTTGATCCGTCGACGCCTCGTCCCCGTGTACACAGAGGATCTCCTCCGGGCGCGGGTTCATCGTCCGGACGAAATTCTCGAGTCCGCCCCGGTCGGCGTGCCCGGAGAAGCCGCTGACGGACTCCACGTCGAAGCGGAGCGTCAACTGCTCGCTCCGACCCCCGCGATCACTGAACGGGATCTCTCGGCGGCCACTCTGAATCCGTCGACCGAGCGTCCCCTCTGCCTGGTAGCCGACGAAGACGAGGGTGTTCGCCGGTTCGTCCCCCAGTAGTTCGAGCCACGACATGATGGGACCGCCGGTCACCATGCCCGAGGTCGAGAGGACGATACAGGGGTCGCCGCCGGCGACGTCCTCGCGCATCTCCTGTCCGCCGTCGACCTGCTGGAACTGCTCGGCGAGAAACGGGTTCTCGTCCTCGTGGAGGATTCGCTGGCGGAGACCGTCGCGAAGGAACTCGGGATACGCGGTGTGGATCGCCGTCGCCTCGCGGATCATCCCGTCGAGGTAGATCGGCATCGTCGGGAGGCGCCCCTCGCGCATCGCCTCCTCGAGGACGAGCATGAGTTCCTGTGACCGGCCGACGGCGAACGCCGGGATCACGACTTTGCCGCTCCGGTCGTACGTGTCCTTGATCACCTCGACCAGCTTGCGCTCGCTGTCCTCCTGATCGGTCTGATAGTCGTCGCGCCGGCCGTACGTCGACTCCATGACGAGCGTCTCGACCCGCGGGAAATCGTTGGACGCGCCGTTGAACAGGCGGGTGTCCGTGTGGTGGACGTCGCCGGAGAAGACGACGTTGTGGAAGCCGTCGCCCACGTGGAAGTGCGAAACGGCGCTCCCGAGGATGTGTCCCGCGTTGTGGAACGTGAGCTTCACGTCCGGTGCGATGTCGGTGACGTCACCGTAGTCGACCGTGATCGTGTGTTTGAGTTCCTCGCGAACCATCGCGCTCTCGTACGGCGGCGTGCGTCCCTCCTTCGCCGCGACGTCGAGGTAATCGAGCTGGAGCAGCCCCATCAGATCGCGGGTCGCCTGCGTCGTGTAGATGGGACCGTCGTACCCGTATTTGAACAGGAGCGGGAGCAGGGCGCTGTGATCGAGGTGTGCGTGGGTCAGAACGACCGCGTCGATATCGGGGATGGGGTTGGCCTCGGGAACCTGCAGGTACGGCACCTCGCCTTCCGCCCCCGGCTTGTCGCCACAGTCGACGAGCACCCGCGTTTCGGGCGTGCTGAGGATGAAGCTCGCGCGACCGACCTCGCGACAGCAGCCGAGCGTCGTCACGCGCACCCACTCCGTGTCGTGCACCGGCTCGCGGTGGATCTGTTCACCGACCCGTTCGAGGAACGCCCGTCGCTCGTCGCGCTCCTGCATCAGGAAGTTGCGGACGTTGTCGACGGTCGACGACTCCATCGGCGGCGTCCGAAGCACTTCGGGCGTCCACCCGACGTCACCCGTGATCTCTCTGAGGGTGCTCGCGCGCCGACCGATGACGAGCCCGGGTTTCTCCGCCTCTATCAGCACCTCTCCGGTCGCCGGATAGAACTGCAGATTCGTGATGCCGGCCGCTTCCGGGATGAGATCCAGAATCCGAGGTTTGGCGTCGGCCGGGCTCGCCTGTGCGCCCGCCGCTGGACGGACGGTGATACGCTTTCGGACGGTCCTCGCCAGGTCTCGTATCAGCCCGTCCTGCTCGGCGAACTTCCGGGGAGTCTCGGTGTAGACGACGAGTTGCGGTCCCTCGTAGGCGACGCGTGAAATGTTCAGCGCGTCCGGAATCTCGGCCTCCAGCGTCGCTCGTACAGCGTCGAGTGGACTCGTTTCGTCGTCAGTGCTCATTGTGGGTGAGAGGTAGTTGGTGGCTGCGCGCTTCTCTCGACGTCGGGAGGGGATTGTATGGGAACTCCATGACTAAGTCGAATGGGGGGAGACGGCCACGCTGGCCCGGATGTCGAGACGAGTGGCAATCGAGACAGCGTGAACGGACGTGATCGTTCGGTTGGGACTTTCCGAGGGACCGTATAAACCTTTTTGACGGCTCTCGAACGGATCGGGTCGGAACCTCACCTGCTGGCTCGTCCATCCTCGTGACCGTCTCCCCCGTCGACGGGCTCGTGTACGGCTTCGTAACCGTGGTTCGTCTCCCGGACGTCCGCGACGGCGTAGAGTCGAATCGGTTTCTCCTGTTTCGTCGTGACGGGGAAGTCGTAGTTGTCCGCCCGATATTCGAACTCGTATCCCTCCGCGAGGCGTCGCTCGACGAACGCCTCGTGGTCGGCCAACCGCCGTTCGACGACGGTCCGGGAGAACTCGGGGACGTCCGCGACCCGTTTCTCGAACAGCCGGGCGAAGTCGTCGTCCAGCTCGTATCCGAGGGAGTTCCGCCCGGCCACCATCGCCGCGACGGTGGTCGTACCCGTCCCCCAGAACGGGTCGAGTACGGTGTCGCCGTAGACGGAGTACATGTTGACGAGACGGTAGGGAATCTCGAACGGATAGGCCGCGGAACGCTCCCGCAGTTCACCCCGTCCGAGCGACTGGAACTCCCCGTTGACATCCGTCCACACGTCGGAGAACCACCTGTTTCGCTCCTCCCAGAAGTACGCCGAACGGTACCGGCGTTCCGCCCCCGGTTCGAAGCCACGGCTCTCCGTCCCGTTGCGGAACACGAGGATGTACTCGTGTTCGAGCGTCACGTACGCGTTCGGGGGGAGCATCCCCGATCCCATGAACTTGGCGCCCGAGTTGCTCGGCTTTCGCCACAGCAGCTCCGGCAGCGGCTCGAACCCGAGCGCTTCGAAGGCGTCGACGATCCGGGAGTGGTTCTGAAAGACGCGAAAGCTCCCGTCCACCGTCCGCGTCGCGTCGCCGACGTTGATGCACGCGATCCCGCCGTCGACGAGCACCCGGCTCACTTCCTCCCAGACCGCCTCGAGTTCCTCGTGCATTCGGGCGAACGCGGCCTGGCCGTCGCCGTTCGCGAGGTGTTCGGCCACCGCCGGAGCGAGATCCGAGAACAGTTCGTCCCACATCTCGACCATCGGGTACGGCGGGGACGTGACGACTAGTTCGACGGAGTCGTCGTCGACCTGCGAGAGCGAGCGGGAGTCTCCGGCGACGACGCGGTGACTGGTCTCCATCGAGCGGCAATAGCCGACGACCCGTGCTTAACGTTTCGTCACTCCCGTGACCCACCGACACGTTCACACGCCTGCGTTCGCTACGTAGGGATCGAGCGCGTCCACCAACCCGGCCCATGACCGAACGCGATCCCGAACCGACGAACCCGCTCCAGCCGTACTATCCGTCAGAGACGCCCGACATTCCGGGCGACGGGCGAACGTGGTTCGCTATCCTCCTCTCGATCATGTTGCTCCTGAGTGCGGCGTACGGCGTGCTCTCGCTGTGATCGGGCGGTTCGAACCCCGCCCCCGAGCGTGGACGGCCGCTCATCCACCCCCGATGCGTCGTCGTGCTGGTGATAAGTATGTTCCTTTATGCCACTATCTCTCCTTTCACAATTAATATTTAAGGTTGGAGGTGCGAGTCTCGAACATGCCCCACGGAGAAGACGTCGAACACGAAAGCAGTCCGTCGAGCGTCTCCACCTACGAGTGTCTGGAGTGTGGCTCCATCGTCGAGTCGAAGACACACCCGCTCTCCTGTGAGTGCGGCGGCGAGTTCCAAAACCGCGCGAAATCACTCGAATAACGCTCCCACACAACCGTGGCGTCGGACGCCCAGTCGGCGACTCGTGGCTACGGAGACCGTATCTGAACAGAGGCGGAGTGATCGCCGTCCGATGGTTCGAATCGGTCGGCTCTGAATCGCCGTATTGCGGTGGGGTCGCTTCCCGACACCCGGCGCATGAGCCTGTGACGCGGTTCTCGTTTCTCACTTCAGAAGCCGGAAAAACCGTCAGGAGGCGTCGGTCCCCGGATGCACCGGCCGGGATTTGAACCACGGTCGTTCCGCTCGCGTGCGCTCGCTTCACTCCCTGATTCAAATCCCTCTGGGCGATTTTCCTCGCTTCGTTCGGAACATGCGCCGGCCGGGATTTGAACCCGATGGCGAGACTCACTCCGTTCGTCTCGCGTGGTTCAAATCACCGGGTCACGCAGTTCCCCTCGACCGGCTCGCTCGTCGCCGACGCTCCTCGCTCGCGGTTCTCGGGAGAACTGCGCCGGCCGGGATTTGAACCCGGGCCATGAGCTTGGAAGGTCGCTCGCGACAAACGCTCGCGAAGCGGCCTACAACGCCCGATATCGGCACTTCAGGTGTACGCTCGGTCTGCGACACTTGCATAAAGCACACGAACTGCTATAAAGTTATCGGATTAACCGACACAAGACTCTCCAGAAAACCTCTGCGTATCACGCAGATTCGGCATACTGCGGCTACCTTCTCGTGCGCCATGCATCGAGGCTTGGTATCCACTAAATCTGATATAACCGTGCAACTCTCTCGTACTTCCGAAGGCGAAACGCTACACGTAATACTGACTTAGAAGGTCAAAACGAGACAACTGCTGATGAAGTTTTACGACGAAATCAACCTTCTGGCGCTTGAGGTAGAACCCACCAATTCTATGGCTTCCTCAGCATATCTGTTCATCTGAAGAAACTCTTAATTCCAATGTTCATTATTTCGTTCACGGCTTGTCCGAATCCCCTGCTCCTTTCTTCAGTTGTTTTCCTTGCGAACTTCTTCGCTTCTTCCCGTGACAGATTTTCATTCACCGTCTTTTTCCAAGCATCCTCTGGATATTCTAAAAGACCAATACATGAAGATATTAGTTTTGTCATAGCCTCTTCGTGCTTCTTACTTGGAGCATTATAATCAATTGACCACTTTCCAAAATCTTGGATTAGCGAGACACGCTGTGCTTCAATCCGATCATTTTGAACCTTTCCGGGTGAGTCAATTGCCAAACCTGCTTGAGCGAATTTGAGAAATTCTTCTAATCTTGAAAGCAGTTCTCGAAGGTCGCTTGGTTGAGCACGAGAATCTTTTGTAGGAGCCGTTCTGTCATTATGGATGGCATTGTGGCATTGTTCACATACAGATACTAAATTAGACATCTTGTGAGTTCCACCTTTCTTTTTTGGAACGATATGATGTGCATGAAGATTACTCTCGCCGGCTTCTCCTCCGACTCTCCCACAATTCTGGCACTTGTAGTCGTCCCTCTCGTATACGTGCTTTCTCCGTGATTCCCAATCAGAAGGATATTCCCCCACCATGTCAATTCTCTATACAATCCCGCATAATAAGTAGTGGGTCGCTTAGGCTGATATCCGTTTAGCTGAAACAACCAAGCTGGTCGGCTCAATCGTCGAAAAACATTAATCTATCAAAGATATAATATTTCGTATGGATAGAATAGGATGGAGACAATTTGAGGAGAGGGTGGGCAATTATTTCGGAGAGAGGCTTGACTGCGAGTTTAAGGAGAGAAGGCAAAAAGTCGGCCCAGAGCAGGAACACAAGTTCGATCTTGTTTCCGCAGATGGGGAGATCGTTATCGAGTGTAAGAGCTACACATGGACGAATGGCCAGAACATTCCCTCAGCAAAAGTTTCTACGGCGAATGAGGCTCTCTTCTTCTTGAGTCGTGTGAATGCCGAACGGAAGATGTTGGTGATGCAGGATGACTTCAACCACAAGGGGCAGAGCCTCGTCAACAAATACGTCGAATGGTACGGCGGATTGATGGACGATACAGAAGTCTGGCGCTATCTCCCAAAATCGGAGGAGAGTGACGAGGTCGAAAGGGTGAGAGAACCGGGCGAGGTGTATTACGAGAAACCCGATACGGAATTCAGACCTTCTAATTCGGAATCAACAGACGCGGTTGAGATTGACACCACCGAAGAGGACGTTGTGACAGAGCCGTCAACAGCTGAGAATGAGACAGTCGAGCAGACCTTTTCGGGAAAATATGCGCCGCTCTATCGGACACTATCCGATACCAGCTCGAACGTAGTTCAGTTTCGTTTCGATGAGATCAGTCGCTTGTTGGGCGACTCACTTCCTGATTCGGCATACAAATACAGGGCTTGGTGGAATCCAAGTGGCCACAGTCACGCGGAAGGATGGGAGGCGGCTGGATGGACGGTATCTGAACTTGATTTGTCTGAAGAAACTGTTGTGTTCCGAAAGAAGTGAACCGAGGCAGAGATGTTCGTTGCTCAGAATGCGTGGTTGACCACATCGAGTCGTCTTATTTCCGCCTGTGTCTCACCTACTCCTTACAAACGCTTGTCTCCTCCGTAGATTCGTTCCCACTCCCGCCAAGTAAGCCTGAAGCGACACCCTTCACTTTCTCTTGAGCATCCGAAGCGGCCTCCTCTGGATTCTCTACAGCGTCGGAAGCGTTGACCTCCGCCACACACCCCTCGATGTGTCCAAACACGGCGGCTCCGATCTCCATACCTTCAGCTTGTAGGCGGTTGACCAGCTCGTTCCTCTGTGACCCGTTCAGTCGTTGTTTCTCCGCAAGGTAGATCACGTCCTCATCGGTCAACTCCAGACTCGTGTTCGCGGTCAGGCTCACCGCCTCGTGGATTCCTTTGACCATCCCGCCTCGAAGTACCCAATGTGTCTCGCTCCACGCGAGCGCCCAACAGCGGTTCCCACAGACGTATCGGAGTCGATAGAGGCCGACCTTACTCCCCGTATTCATCACGAACCTCGTTCCCTTGAACGCGGGACTGTACGCAACGCCCGTGGAAGCGAGGACGAGATCGACGCCGACCATCATCGCGGCGATTTGGAACTCGCGGATAGATTCGTTCGTTCGCTTCTCCGAGGCGGCACAGGAAGCCTCCATGAACCGCTGTGTGCTTCCTAAGACCGGCGCGTACTTCGACGCCTTGTTCACTCCATCTCGAACCTTCCCGAACTCGGACACGGGAACATCGTCGGTGAACCGCTCGTTGACGATCTGCGACGAGTAGTGAAGTCGTCGAGCGAGCTTCTGACTCTCAGTGGCGTTGCTTTCGACCTCGCTGAGGTTGACCTCGTCGGCGAACTCCTGACGCTTCGCTTGACACACGGAGTCGGCAGTATCGAGTAACGCCACCCTCCGCTCTGTTTCGTTCTCAGGGAGGTTTTCCGAGAAGTTGGCGACGATGCCTCTGACTCGCTCCTTGGTGGTATTGTTGAGTCCTACCGCATCGACGCCTCTGGACTCTGCGAGGGCTTCGAGGGATTCATTCCTTTCTGCGATGGGAGTTGGTTCAGGTGTCGGAGAGGGAGTCGGAGACGCCGTCTGCGTTGGTTCTGGGGTGGGTCGTGGCGTTCTATTGGCTGTTGTGGCTGACCCGCACCCGGCGAGCGGGAGCAGGATGGCCATGGCGACGCACAGAACCTGCGTTCGGGTTAGCCCCATTACGAACTGTGATCACTAATACGTATGGTGGTAATAAAGAAGCTCTGTAACCGGGGTGGAAGTGGAATTTGCTGTTTCCGGATTTCGCGTTATTATATAGTAGCCTTTGTAAGTCATCGCACATCTGATCGCACGCAGTCTGGCGATCAGGTGTGCAAACAGTTCCAAACGCTACTATATCATATGGGAAGATAATAGCCAGGTCTCGGTGTGTCAGTTAAGTTCGGGCACCGTGAGCGAACGTAGTGAGCGAACGGGACAAGAGCCGACCGAAGGGAGGCTCGCAGGCTTTTGATCGAGCTTTTACAAGCGAGCGAAGCGAGCGCAGTAAAAGGTCGTAGTGCGCCGGCCGGGATTTGAACCCGGGCCATGAGCTTGGAAGGCATACCCCAGATAGCTAGTATATCTGAGGCATATTCCGGTCGTTCTCGACGACTCACGAGCCTGCGCGAAATCGTCGGTCCGAACTCAAGGCGTCTCCGTCCGGTAATTTGCCGTAGTGGCTTCCGACTTCTGTAGTGTAGTCTAACTACGCCGACCACTTAAACACGCGGCGTATGAGCCTAAAGCTCAAGAAAGCCTCACTTCTGAACACAATCCTTGTTTGGACACGTCTCTTGTCTACTCGTCCAGTTTCAGTTTTCCTTAGAATTTCTTGAATCAAAAAAGTCTGGAGGCTTCTTCTCGCATCTCAGAGACTCTGATTTTTTTATCCAAATCGGATATCTCTTCGTTTACCCATTTCAGTACGTTGGAGTCATCTTCTTGTTCTTTGAACTGCTCTATATCCTGTTTCTTTTTCTTGTAATGTTCACTGCTGGGGCCGACAATAGCTTCTGAGTGGTAGTTATTGCTTACTGCCTGTCTTATGTCTTCAACATCTCCGTATCGTTTCAGGAGTTCTCGAGCTAGGCACACCTCCTCTTCATCGTGGAAGAATCTGGCCGGAACCAGCCGAGCAGCCAGAATCCCATTTTCATCTACGTCTTCATTAACCCATTCCCAGATCAGCTCAGGAGGTACAGACTTAATTGGATATCCGTCTTCACTAAGGAAACTTCCGGACAACCAGTTAGACAACCAAATCATCCTCTCATCTCGATCATCTAAAGTTTCAGTAATGTGCTTCCACGTCTCCTCCGGTTTTAAATCCAGAATTTTGGCGAGAACCTCGCCTACATCGTGAGACGAATCAACTATTGTTCCTCTGTTTCCGAGATTATCAAAGATTGGTTCTAGTATCTGAACTGCAATATCTGGATTCTTGTCTACTAGTTCTTTAGCGGTCTCCTCCCAATAATACTGAGTCATCTGTGAATACTGAACCATAGAATCATTTTTCAGAAAGACATCATGAGTCAACAAAGAGACGGCTAAGCCCTCGTCAACCTCTGGTGATTCATTCTCTCTAACATAGTACGTATGGAATATTGAAATCAAAGCCACTGCACAAATGCCGGTATCCTCAGACAGCATTCTATCGGCGAGGTCCGAAAACACCTTTTCAGAAATCCTCTCATGCGGCTTGGTCACTGGTTCTAACTCCACGAGACTCTGGATTTCAAGATCACCGCTGTCTATCGCCTCAAATATCCGCTCTACATCTTCATCCTTGATTCCTGAACTAACACTCAGATACGGAAGCAGATGTATCAACTCTTCGTCCTCACGGAATCGATCCAAGGAACTCTGCCTCAGGCCTTCATCAATGTTGTTGAGCTTACTTAGGTATCCTACAAGCAACCGAGGCGAAATATCCTCATCATGCTGCGCAACTTCTTCAATAATCAGATCAAGAATCTCTCTATCCCCATCAACTTCTGCAAGCTTACTCCCAAACTCAAGAGCACGAGACGGCTCTCCGGTTACAAGCCAAGATGCTTCTTCCTCAAAAGCATCCGGGTTAGAAACCGCTTCTTCTGCCAAGTCCGCTAGCTCCTCTTTATATACATCTTCATCGCCCCGTCTTTCCATATCAATACCCAGAGACAACCCAACATACCGCTTTAGCCTTGAATGGAATCCTCTCTCCGATACTCGGCGAGCTAATTCCTCCCATTCCTCCGCCTCATCCTCGGGGTAGTCCTCCATATCGAAGTCAACGATTCGGAGGACGGTCTGTATGACCTGGGCATTATCAATCCAGTTGTGCTCGGAAAACTCCTCTAAGGTAGACCGCACAATCTCTGACAGCTCTAGAGATTGTTTTGCGACACCCCTGGCAGAGGTCATCAATACATCAACTGCTTCAGACCTTATTGGTTCACTTAGGTTCTCGATTTCCTCCTTCAGGAATGACCAAACCTCTTCATAGTACTCCCATACCTCTCCCCACGTCTCGGGCATCCACAGATCAGGTAAGGGCCGGGCACCTTGCCGCTCTGGGCCACTAGCCTTCGAGAAATGATCTGTCGTCAGAGCAGTGCTCGCAGCTGAAAGACCGAGTCTTTGTCTTTCTTTACTGTCCGAGCGAACCGCGTCTTTAAGAATAGGCAATCTTTCCAAGGGCGGCACCTCGGTCCGGGAAACTCTACCGGGTCCTGGAGAGAACAGGTTAGCGAACTCACCGCTCGCATTGTTCGCAATCTGATGTTCTGTTTCAGCTTCACCGAGCGCAAGTAGATGGTAAGCAGCCTCTTCAAAAGTTTCCTCCCAAACAGCGATCCGTTGCAAGGACCAGACCATATTGCGCCTTCCTCTCCCACTAAACTCAAGGAGTTCGTCTACTGACTTGGGTTGTAAGAACCGATTGGCGGCATCTAATGCATCTTCAGCGGAGGCTTCGGTGAACTTGAGGAACAATCGACTACCTATCGGACTTTGGAATACTTGATCCTCGTCAAACCAGCCTCCTGGAGCAAGAACATCTGCGACCCATTCTCGTCCGACCTCGAAAGCATTCATATACGGGATTCGTTCGCCGAACCGGTCCAGCATCTCTTCAGGCATCTCCTCAAAGACCCTGTCAAACCGATCCCCGTGTGCCCGCCAATACGACCGAATCAAGTACGTTGCCAACGGCAGGGGTTTTAGCGATAAATAATACTCTCCGTGCAAAATCCCTCGCTCTCTCTGCCTCTGAACAATACGCTCAAACTTTCTTACTCCAATGTCGCCCTCAATCTGGAATTCTTCAATCAACCATTCTGTTTCTCCATGACGGTTCCCCTCGTCATCGATCCATCCAACTCTCTCGAAGAGTGCAAACCCCTCCAGAACCTGCTTAACTTCCTCCCGTTCGAAATCTGTGTCTTCCTGACTACCTACGATCAATCTATCCAAGATGTCTTCATCACTCATCTCAAGCAGGCTAGTTGAAGAATCACCAACCAGATTCTCTACGAGTAAAGCTGCTATCTGCGGAAACCCCTCTGAGAATTCGGCGATTCTATCTCGGCCACTTTCCGAAATATCTGGTCTTTCATTCTCCAGAATCTCTTCGATATCCTCAATCTCCATCGGTTGCAGTTCGGCTGAATAACCAGCAGGAACGCTTTTAAGCGAATCAGAAATAGTAATTACTGCTAACCGGTTTGATCGGGAGCTAAATCGCTCGTGGAAGTGTTTGTGGTCCTTCGGAGAACACTCGTCTAGCACAAGAATCGCAGATCGATTCTCGTCCATTTCCAACCGGCTTTGCAGTGGACTTCCTCTGAAATCCGAGGCATCTGCGTAAATGACCCGTTCTCGAAGATGGTTAGGCGATAAGATCTCGTAAGCCAGTCTCGTCTTTCCTAAACCCGAGATTCCAGAAATCCGTGCGAAAGAACAGCCTTCTTGCGTATCTAATAACTCACGGATTTGCTCCAAATGTTCTTCCTGTTCATCGCTCGGAACATAGGTCTCGATACTCTGGATAGGACTCCTCCCTCCCCACGTATCGTAGTCAATACCATAATCAAAGCCTGCCGAATATTTAGCTACTAAGGAGGGAAATCTGTTGACGAACCCAGTTAACTGGCTACCCGTATAGACTTTCACCTCTGTATCAGGATATCCGGCATCCTCCAAAGCTCTACTCAGTTTGTCAAGACGTCGCTGCCGCTTCGCCTCTGTAATATCGGTACAAAGGACCAGCACATATTTGCCACCACTCTTTACTACGTCTTGAACCATCGGTTTCAAAACGTACTCCTCTTCTTCCTCATCGTCTTCTTCTAATACCTCATCTCTGCATTCACCTGGCTCAAGATCACCTGCCTTGACTTGGTAACCTGTCTTCCCTTCCAGAATTATTCCTTCATTTGAATCCGCATTTTCAGTGACCGCGTCTATCCCCTCGTCCGGATCAAATATAGAAATCGGCACATGCACATCCGATCTATCGGAACAGGCTTCGGAGGCTGAAGCCCATAGTAAATCTCGGACGAAATTAACTGCTTCCTGCGGACCGAAATTCTCTATGATAGAGTCTTCCAGTTCAAATCCTGCTGACATAAGCTTAATCAAGTCCTTGAGGCTAAGCCTCTAAAGACTATGGGAGTCAGGCCTCCCCGATCGTCTGAACGTCGATAAGTAATAGAGGAAAAGCAATTAGTCAGCATCCCGTTCTAATTTGTCCAATACCCCCTGCTCTTCAAGCTCAACCAGTCGTTCCAGTATCTGTTGCCTCCCTTCTTGGTGAGCTTTCTGTTTCAGACTCAGCGGACGTCCACAATTCCTACATTCACTGTGTCCTGGCTGATTCGATACGCTGCAGAACGGGCACTCTATTTCTTTTTCTTCGTCCTCGCTGTTTTCGAGGCCGTATTCTTCTCTGATTGCACGGTTGACGTCGTCGTTGTTGAGATGGACGTAGACCTTAGCGCGGTCTGATCCGGGAACCCAGCCGGCGAACTTGTTCAACTGCTCGTAGCCCATGAAGGTCGCAACTTCGGTGAGTCGTGTGTGCCGCAGGTTGTAGGGTTTGGTCTTGTTGTCGGGGATATCGGCCTTCTCGCAGGCGGCTTTGAAGCGTCGGTAGTAGCTGCTGTAGTTCATCCGATCCCGTAGATCCGCTTCATACTCGTGGCTGGCGTCGTGTTTCTGTGGGATCTCTCCACACTTCTTGCATTCCTGTTGCTCGGTCTTCACCCAGAGAGGCGCACTCCGGTCATCGATACTACCGAGTTCTCCTCCGAGCGGATGCTGCTCCAGCCATTCTCGGACGGTCCGTCCTGATCGGATGAGCTGGTTGGTCCGGTCGGGAGTTCCCTTGAGTCCTTGCAGATAGATGAAGTCGCCCTTGCCGTTGCTGGTGAAGTCGGCTATGTTCCGAGAGAGAAGTTCTCCGGGCCGTGCTGCCGACTCATACAGTACTTTGGTGAAGGCCCGGTCGCGAACGTTCGAGAAGCTGCGGAACAACCTCTTCATCTCGTCCTCAGTAAACAGGTCTTCGCGTTCTACTGAAGAACTCTCTTTCCCGACTTTGAAGAAACGGGTTTTCTCCGGCTGTTCGTGGCCTCCGTTCTGGATCCGGTAGAACTTCTTGACCGCTGTCTTGAACTTGACCTTGGTAGAATCAGCGTAGTCGCTTCTATTGACTCCGGCCATCAAGGACTTGAGCTCGCTCCTAGATGCACCCTTCATCCGAAAGCCTTCGGGGGCGAACTTCTGAAGCAAGGTCTTCCAAGACCATACGAGCCGGTCCTGCTGAACCTCGCTGATCCCTTCGGCGGCGCAGTGATCGACGAACTCGTTGATCGCCTCTACGTTTTCGGGTTTAATGGTGGTGTCATGCAGTTGATCCAGCGTTCGGTTGACGTCGACGTATTGGGTTGTAGACATAGAGTAGTTTTCACGGTTGCAGTGAGAAGGAGAACCGGGATACACACGACTTCGGTTGGTCCCGAACACGAGGGTTCGAATGGGTAGCCATTGAACCCTGGGTAAAATGGCAGGACCCACCTCAATATTAGCGGTAGATATCCGTTCTTTGTCGTGCTTTCCTAGTCTCCTCTCTTCGTTTGGTTTGTTAAGCGAAATATGGTCTAGAAATTTTAAATAAGTTCGGTTGGAAGAGTTACTGAATATACCACAGGATTATAATGAGGATATTAGCGAGAAAACTTCCAACTGTAATTAGGTCTGCTGTCTTCCCCAATCCTGTCCAGATTAAATCTTCACTCGGCTCTGAGGATTCCTCAAAATGGGAGATCTGCACGAACTGTCCAGCTAAGGGCGTGAAGACCTGAACAAGCAACAGCACGAACGCAGCTTGAATCAAAAAAGGTATTTGAAATAGCAATCCTGCCAAAGCTACTGGCGCTGTTATCAATTCAACAATTATCGAGAGTCGAAGCCCGTTCGCTTGATCATCAGAGAAGCCAGCGATGGTCTCAATTAGCCGGAAATAGCCTAGACCAATGACCGCGGAAAACACGAGGCTGAGGGCCAATACAGCAAAAAATTCTATAGAATAGATTTGACCACCTTCAAAAATCCAGCTAGTGAAGACAAGTCCCAATATAAGAATTGCCACTAAGACATTGAGAGCGATTAGGCTCTCTTTCGGGGATTCGCTCTCCGCGTAACGCTGTATCTTTTGGAGCGTTTCACTTGCGAGTTCTGCTGGACTCGCTTGATCCTCTTCAACTCTCCCCATCTTCCCTCTACCCGAAAATAATCTGCCAAATATTATTACTCTTCTTCCTAACCATTCTTTTCCGACACGCCGAAATCGCCGAACTACCTGCCGAACGCTGATCCTCGTCACGCAACGATACCGAAACGGCCGAAATGCCCCGAGATTGGAGTATAATTCTTGGGCCAGTTACTTTCCCCGTTTTCAAGTTCGAATAGTGCTTTTCAGTAGTTCAGCATTATCGATCCCGAACTGGTGTCTATTGCTTTCGTATGTTCAAACTCGGTAGCGGCTTTCCTTTGAACACCCTGCATCAAATTGGAGAACTGGTCTTCATCTGCAAAAGCCAGCCCTGTTTCAGAAGGTAAGACATCTCTCCATTCAATTTGGATTTCGTTTGCATGCTCCAAATCTTCCAAGGCATGGAGCTCTGTCAGGTATTTTTGGCTTGGCTGTAGCGAGGCCCAGTACTCGAAGTTGGCAGGGAACAACAATTCAATCCGAATCTCATGGGGGGTTAGATCGACTTTCTCTGCAAGAGATCCATCTTTGATCCACTCTGAAATAATGCCTTTCTCAACAGCCTCTAACGATGGAACGACTGCAACCGTTTTCTTGAGTCCGACTTGGTTACCTTGTTTGTATATCTCCCCTCGACGTTGGAGTTGCTCGATTTCATCCCGTATCGCCATCTCAGTGGCCAAATCCTGACGTGGACTCTGCCCCGGCGTTCTGAACAGGGCTCTCTGTACAGCAGCCTCTGAAACTTTGCTCTCCTCTACCTGCAAATAGACGTCCCTGATTAACTCTGAAACAGAGAGCCCTTCGCTCCGTCTCAAAGAATTCTTGATCAATCTTCCCCAGCGAGAAAGCTCCTGCTTCAATGGGAAGGCAGTCACACCGGCTGCTTCCGCAAATTTCAGAAGTGTTTCATCGGCGGAACAAACAGGAATTCCGCGATCTTGGGCGATATTGATTAGAACCTGATCAACCGCTACGTTATCTTCGGTATCAACATGGCCTTCAGTTTGAACTACTTCAAGAGTCAGGATACCCTTCTCTGACAGCTCTCTAAGGGCTGTTAATTCCTCCAACCCAGATTTGCCACGTGAAGTTTCCTGCTCTACCTGTCGGTGTATCTCTTCCAAAACCACACTTGGCACTAGGACAGTTGAGCCATACAGATCTCCTTCGGAGACCAGCTGTGAGATGATCTCTGCATCAATTATACTCGTGTCGGCCACAAACTCAGATAGGTCGCTTGGAAACAGCGGCTCGTTGATTCCCTCAACCTCCTCGCTGTTCCGGACAATACCTCCAGCAGCTTCCAGTAATTCTCTTTCACTTGGAGGCGCTCTAACCTCCTCTTTCATTTGGTCCAGAACGTCTTCCTGCAGTATTGGTGTCTTCTTGATTCGATCTCCTTGGAACTCTCTCCAAGAAGCATCGTACTCCAGATTGGATTCTATTTGCTGAATTAGTGCCTCCACATCTTGCTCAAATTCGCTTTTCTTTCGATATTTTTCTCCCCTTATTACCCAGTATTTGTGCGCGTACAGCTCACGTGGAATATCTCGTCTCCCGTCTATACTTTTGAATGCGAATCCGTCCTCTGCCACGCTCCATCCAACGAAGTTTTCTGTTTCACTATACCAATCAGAGGTTTCTTGGGCCAATTCAGATGTTAGAAATGGTGCCTCCGGTACTTTGAGTGCGGCATAGAAATCATACAGGAAGGACACATCTGCTTCTGGAGAAACTTGGAAAAATCCGTTGTAGGTTTCCTGGTCTTCATCTAGAACCACTTTTGCGACAGAGCCGATCTGAGCGCGTCGGCCTCTTCCATTAGGATCCGGTATAGTACATGGATTACGAACTCCAAGAACTCTGCCGCGTAGTTCTGAAGTTATCTGATTAGAAGATATCTCATGGTCGGAAGCTGCCACCCGCTTATCCTGGTGGACATAGACTTTCTCCACCTCAGGAAGATCATCTAAGGAAAGTGGCTCTGCCAGGATAATTTTGTCAAACCCAACTTCATCTGATCTGACAATTTCTCCCTCTTCGTTCTTATCGAATTTTAGGAAGTCCTCATGCTGGAACGCGAAAGCGAGAGTCTGAAGGATATCAAAACTAACTACCACATCAGGGTTATCCACGGAAAGGGAATGTTCTGCTGCTTTAGCTGCTAATAGGGAATCGCGTTCACTCCATACGGTACCGAATGCGTCCACGATTCCTCGATCCTGATGAAGCCGTATTATTTCCTCAAATACGTCATCTGGCTGGATTTCAATCTTCTCAAGAGGCCTTAGCTCGGCGACTCCACGAATCAGACTCTGTTCATAACCTTCCGTCTCTTCAGGTTCAAGATTCTCGCGCGGTCCGAAACCTCCAACAGGAAATATAGGCGATGGAATCTCTCCTGAGCTGTTCGCATACTCCTCGGGGATCTTCTCCGTGAGGCGAGCAACGACAGGAATATCTACTAAATCAGATGAAGGGTTCTCCACGGCGATTATCCCATAGTGGCCAAAAGCTACCTGCCAGTTGATGTCTTCACCTCCGAAATAGTTCGAAAGGAAGTCCTCCAAATTTTCCAAGGTTGTCTTGACGCCTTCGTCGAGATCTACGTAACCAAGTCCCCCTCCCATAGAATAATTCTCAGTCGGTACTGGAATCTCTTAAACCTCGGGCACCAGCTAGCTTCTCACAGCCAAGAGAACAGCCCCAAATCAGCTCAGAAGAAAACTCCTCCCTCCTGAATCCAGCTTTGAATCAGCCTATAACGTCCGGCGCTGGTTCAGAAAATTAGGCTTGAATCAGCCGTGAAAGTCGAACGACTAACTACCGTAGTGTATTCTTGACTGGCGCGATCTCAGGGCTGCGGATCCCAAACATTCAACCCATTCGTTCGAGGGCTTCTTTCCGGTCTTCGAGGGGTGCTTGGTCGTATTTCATGGTGGTTTGTTCTGATTTGTGGCGGAGTTGTGCTTGTGCGGCGGCAAGGCCTTCTTCTCGGGTCATGTAGGTGCCGACCGAGTGCCGTATTGAGTACCAGGTTAGGTCTCGGTCTTCTTTGGGTAGGTCGGCGGTTTTGCAGATTCTTTCGAGGAGGTAGTTGAGTGACTGGGTGCCGTAGGGGTTGTCGTTGCGTGTGAGCCAGAGCTTGTCCGTGTCCTCGTATTTCGGGTACTGTTCTCTTTCCTCGATCCATTTTTCGAGGATGTTGGTGGTGCGTTCGAGGAGTGAGACAGTCCAGTTCTCCGTGTTCTTGGAGGAGTCTTCTCGTGGTATGCGGAGCAGGTCGTTTTCGAGGTCGATCCATGAGACTCGGGCTCGTCCCACTTCGATTGGTCGGAGGCCGGCGTCCATCGCGGTCCAGATGATCGATGGCTCTTTCCAGGAGTTGGCGCGTTCCCAGTCGTCCATCCCGATTTCTTCCTTGGGTTTGCCGAAGCGTTGTGCGAGGTGGGCCTTCCACTTGTCTCGTTCTTCGGGGGTGACTGAGTTGTAGTGTGGGACGGAGCCGTGTTCTAGTGAGGCTTCTCGGAGTTTTCTGCGTTCTTCTCGTGTGAGGAAGTCGCGTGGTTGGCTGGTTCCGTTGTACTGGTTGAAGTTGATGACAGGCTCCCAGTCGATGTCTTTGCCTTGCTGGAAGTTCTGCCATTTGAACAGCATCTTGATCGCTTTCTGGCAGCTGGCCTTGAACGTCTTCGAGTGTTCTTGGTAGGCCAAGTATTTCAGGTATTCATCGGCGTGGTCCGTCGTTATTTCGAGTGTGTAGCCGTCCGTCTGGTTCTGCCAGACCCAGCGGTAGAATCTATCGAGGCGGTAGCTTCGTGCTCTCGCTGTTTCGTGCGCGTAGCCTTCTGCTTTCTCCGGGTCCTTGCCGAGAGTGAGAGTCCACCTGATCAGCTGCTCGCGGTGGCTGCGGTAGTCCAGTAGCTGGCGCTCATTCAGGTAATTCTGAGATTTTTCGGGTATGACGACGATATCTTCGACGTGTTCGGTCATTTAGCGACACCTCCACGCTAGAAGTCTAGCTAGACCGCCTGCAACTCTTTTATACGTTTTGAGCCTGACACTTCTCGGAATCGCTGTACTGCGTAGAGGTGCGTTTTCGGCACCCGGCGTATGAGCCTGTGACATGGTTCTCCTTTCTTGCTTCAGAAGCCGGAAAACCACCAGAAGACGCCGGTCTGCGTATGCGCCGGCCGGGATTTGAACCCGGGCCATGAGCTTGGAAGGCTCAGGTCCTACCACTAGACCACCGGCGCGCACGAGTGGCTTCAGGGTCGTGGGATAAGGCAGTTACGTTTGGGGCGTGCCGTTCGTGGTGAACGACGAGCGGTGCCGTCAGTCGTTCGCGGCGGATTCGGCGGTCTCCTCCCGGAAGGCCCGCGCGGTCTCCCGAAGCGACTCCGAGATGGCGGGAACCTCGTCGGCGTCGACCGGTCCCCGTTCCTCGATCTCCGCGACGCTCCGCGGGAACGCCCGGAGTTCCATGTGGATGGCGATGCCGGCTTTCGCTCCCTGTCCCATGGCGACGGGGATCTGGTTGTGACCCTGCACGAGGTCGCCGACGGCGTAGACGCCGTCGACGCTCGTCCGGCCGTGGTCGTCGGCGACGACGGTCCCGTCGTCGTTGCGGTCACAGCCGAGAGCGGCGGCGAGCTCGTTGTTGTAATCCGAGCCGTACATCGGGAAGCCGCCGCGGTACTCCCGCGTGGTCCCGTCCTCGAACTCGAAGCTCTCCAGCCAGCCGTCGGGACCGCGGTTCATCCCCGTGATCTCCTCGTGGATCACGTCGACGGGGTGGGCGCGGAGCATCCGGTCGGTCTCGTCGCTCCACGTCGGTTCGTCGCCCCGGGTGAGCAGATCCACTTCGTCGGTGAAGTTGAGCATGATCATGGCGACGTAGGCGGCGCTGTCGTCGTGGCCCATCACGTACACCGACTCGTCGACGAACATGTAGGCGTCACAGTGGAGACAGTAGTGGAGACCGCGTCCGGTCGGCGGGAGCGGCGGATCGGGTTTCTCGTCGGTGAAGCCCGTCGCGAGGACGACCCGCTCGGCGGTGAGAACGTCGCCGTCGGCGTCGAGGAAGAAGCGTCCGTCCTCGCGGGCGATGTCGCTCACGAATCCGCGCCGGTAGGTGGCGCCGTAGGCCTGGACCTGCTCCTGGGCCGTCTGCAGGAACTCGACACCCGACACGTCCTCGGTGATTCCGATGACGTTGTGTGTCTCCTGCATCATCGCCGCGCGGCCGCCACCGCGGTTCACGATCACGGTGTCGTGGCCGAGACGGGTGGCGTAGAGCGCGGCGGTCAGCCCGGCCGGCCCACCGCCGACGACGGCGACGTCGTACGCGTCTGGTCGGTCGCTGTCGGTCATCGGTTCGGTGTAACGGTCCCGCCGAGTTAAGTGTGCTACGTCTGTGCGGCTCGGCTTCCAGACCGGCCGACCACCGCGTAACAGTTCCCGCTGGACCGGAAGGTCTCGTGGGTGACGAGCGCGCTGGCCGACAGGTCGCGCTCGAACTCCGCGGGATCGTAGATGTGGTAGTACCGGGGCACCGTCTCGCCGTCCGGGAGCGTCCAGTCGACGGTCGTGTCGAACCCCTCGTCGGCGTCGAAGCGGTCGTGGGTCGTGCTCCAGACGCCGACGAGCGCCCGTGCGCCCGGGGCGAGGACGCGCGCGAGTTCGTCGAGACTCCGGACGCGGGTCGCCCGCGGACGGAGGTGATGGAGCGTCGCGACGTACACCGCGAGGTCGACGCAGTCGTCCCGGAGCGGGAGCGTCGCGGCGTCGCCCTGCACGAGGTCGGCGTCGAACCCGCGCTCGGCTCGTCGGCCGCGTGCGGTCCGGAGGAGCCCCCGGCTCGCGTCGAGGGCGACGACGCCGTCGGCCCGCCGCGCGAGCACCTCGGCGTGTCGGCCGTTGCCGCAGCCGACGTCGAGCGCGAGCACGACCGGGTCGGCGTCGGCGACGAACGACTCGACTTCGGGCCACGGATACTCGCGCGTCGCGGCGAAGTGCTCCGCGATGCGGTCGTACGTCGTCCGCGGGTCCGGCCGTGGCATGATCGCTCGTCGGTCGCGCGAGCGTATAGGTGTGGCGCGACGGAACGGGGCGTCAGAGCAACACGAACGCGAACGCGAGGTAGGTGAGCACCAGCAGACCGGTCGCGTGTTTGACCCCGTCCGCGATCCCCCCTTCGGCGAGCTGTCCGGCGATGAGACCGGAACAGACGGCCTGCAGGGCGGAGATGTGGAAAAAGAGGAGTTCGTACGCGGTGGCGTTCACGTCGGTCCCAGTGAGCGACCCCACGACCGCGCTGCCCGGCGCGTTCGACGGGGCGGTCGCCGCCCCGCCCGCCTCCTGTACGGCGGGGATGAACGCCACGGTCAGCGCGGCGATGATGCCGATGAAGACGAACACCGAGATGTAGATGACGAGGATGTAGGTGAGCATCTCCTGGCGGCGCTCGCGTCTGAGGCGCCGGGTCTGTTTCGCTTCGTCGGCGGCGATGCGGAGGACGGGTGCGATGTCGCCGCTCGCGCTCATGGCGTTCGTGATGAGGGAGATCGCCTGCGCGACCATCCGGACGCGGGTCCGGGCGGCGAATCGGCTGAGTGCGGTCGCGACGTCCGCCCCCCAGCGCACGTCCTCCCAGGTGCGGTCGACTTCCGCCCCCAGTCCGCCGAGGTCGGTTCCGGCGACCCGCTTGAGGCTCTCGACGACGCTCATCCCCGCCTCGTTGACGCTCGCCAGCCGGTCGAGGAAGTCCGGCACCGCGCGTTCGATGGCCCGGACCCGCCGTTTGTGCACCTCGTGGAGGAGGGCGAAGACCGTCATGACGAAGATGGCCGCCTCGATGACGGGCAGATCGAGCGTTTCGAGCGCCGACGGGCCGAGCGGTATCGGGACGGCGCGGTAGAGCACCCAGCCGACGCCGAGCGGGACCGTGACGACGAAGCTGGTCCACGGCCGTTCGAGGACGGTCCGCAACGGTTCGTTCGCCCACTTCCGGAGACCCCGCAGGCGGTCGTAGGCGGCGAGGCGCTCGGCGTTGCGCCGCCACGCGTCGGAATCGGCGTCGACGACTGCTCCCCCGTCGGAGCGGGGCGTCGTCGCGTCGTCGTCGCCGATCCCGGGGACGTCCAATACCCCGGCGGCGTCGCGGCTGACGTTCGTCAGCGCGGTTTCGTGCTGGGTCAGGCTGTCGATGTAGACGACGAAGCCGGCGCTGGCGAGCGGGATGCCGACGTACCCGACGATCCGGACGATGGTGATGGTGTCTTCGATGACGAGCCCGATGACGACGAGGACGGTGATGAAAAAGAGCGGGCCGGCGACGAGCACGGTGACGTACACTTCGGCGAGCGTCGCGACGAGTTCGAGATACTGCTCCTGCTGGGCCTCCGCCTCCTCCTGGTAGCGCTCGTACTGTTCGCGCAGGAACGAGGAGAGGTTCCGCCCGCTCCCGAGGACGCTCGCGAGGTTGTCGGAGAACTCCGACAGCCCCTCGCTCGGCGTCCGCTCGGCGGTCCGCCGCATCGCCGTCAGGATGTCCGTCGAGAAGGTGTCCATGTCCCGCACCGCGACGCCGACCTCGCGGGCGGCCTCGCCGTAGATGTGGTCGTTGCGGGCGAGCGTCTCGAGGACGTCGGGGAACGGCATCCCGCTCCGGGAGAGCGCGTAGACGAACGCGATGGTTCGGGGGAGCGTCGCCTCGATTTCGCTCGCGCGGGCGTTCGCCAACTGATCGAGATACGTCCACCGCGCCCAGTAGGCACCGAGCGCGAGCGTCGTCCCCACGGTCGCCCCGAAGAAGAGAAAGAGGACGAACAGACCGAGGAGGGTCAGGTCCTGCAGGCGCGCGAGCCCGGCGAGAAAGGAGAGTGCCGGGGGGACGACCCCGAGGATCTCCGCCCGACTGATCGAGAAGAGATCGACCAGCCACGTCGCGACGTAGACGCCGAGGATGGCGCCGACGACGCCAGCGAGACCGCTGACGAAGAGGGTGCGCGAGGCGAACACGCGGTGGGTCGTCCCGATGTGAGTCGCCCGCAGCCGCTCCAGTTGCCAGTCCCGCCGGGGACTCCGCGAGACGTAGTCGCCGAAGATGGGGACGGCCAGCCGCGACACGAGCAGGTCGGCTCGCCGACTGACCGGCGACAGCACGACCGGAAGCGTGAGGACGACGACCAGCACCAGGGGTAACAGCGGTCCGATCACGGCGTGGCTCCGTCGACGGCCTCGATGCGTTCGAGGACCCGCTCCGAATCGGCGTAGTACTCGTTGACCAGGGCAGTGAACCGTCGGTAGTCGGTGATGCCGCGGTCCTGGAGGGCCGTCAGGAACCGCCGGCGGTCCCGGAGTTCCTCCAGCAGTTCGGTCCGCGTCCAGCCACGGTCGTCCTGAATCTCGTCGAGCAGCGAACTGTCCTGTCGGTCGAACGTGTCGGTGTCGGCGTCCCAGGTGAAGGCGTTGGAGTAGTCGAGTTCGCCCGTCCGCTGGTCGATGCCGCCGACCTCGCTGATGGCGGCGGCGCGGCGCACCCGCTCGCCGTCGAGGCGGGTGAGCCGCTGGACCGACAACAGGTCCAGCGACTGGATCATCGCCCGTGGGACGTTGATCGGTTCGTTCTCCAGCCGGTTGATCACCGTCTCGATGCTGTCGGCGTGCATCGTCGAGAACGTCGTGTGACCGGTGTTCATCGCCTGGAACAGCGTCACCGCCTCGTTGCCGCGCACCTCGCCGACGATGATGTACTCCGGCCGGTGACGGAGCGCCGACCGCAACAGATCGTACATGTCGATGTCCGCGCCCTCGTGGAGGCGCTCGCGCGTGACGCTGGAGAGCCAGTTGTCGTGGTACAGCGACAGTTCGCGGGTGTCCTCGATGGAGAGCACCTTCGACCGCGGCGGGATGAACATCGACACCGCGTTCATCGACGTGGTCTTCCCGGAGGCCGTCCCGCCGGCGAAGATCAGCGACTTGTTGTGTTCGATGGCGAGCCACAGGTACGCCATCTGTTCGACGTTGAAGGTGCCGTAGTCGATGAGGTCGACGGGCGTGAACGGTTCGTCGGCGTACTGACGGATGGTGAACGCCGACCCGCGCGGGGTCACCTCCTCGCCGAGCGCGAGTTCGATCCGGGAGCCGTCGGGGAGGGTCGTCCCGACGACGGGGTCGCCGACGCTGATGTGGCGGCCGGACTGCTGGGCCAGGCGGACGACGTAGTTGTCGAGTTCGTCGGAGTCCTCGAAGATCACGTTCGTCTCGATGTCGGTGTACTGGTCGTGGTAGACGAAGATGGGCAGGTCGTAGCCGTCACACGATATGTCTTCGATGTGCGGATCGTGCATCAACGGATCGAGGCGGCCGAACCCGCGGAACCCCCGGCGCAGGTAGTAGAGGAGCGTGTAGAAGGTGTGCATGTCCACGTCGACGCCGTACTCCTCCAGGAGCGATTCGAGTTCGGTCGAGAGCACCGCCTCGTCGACCGGGTCGTTGTCGCTCCGGTAGAGCAACGGATCGCGGATGTCCGCCACGACGCGGTCGCGCAGGGTCTCCTCGAAGGCGTTCAGGTCGGGTTCGACGGCGTGGTACTGGTTCTTGCTCTCTTCGAGGTCGCGCGTGATCACGACGTACGCGAACGGCGCGTTCACCCAGTAGCGGTCGAGTTCGTCGTGGCCGGGCGGGAGTTCGAAACTCGCCAGCGGCCCGTCCTCGCCCGGCCAGAACGGGCGGACGTCGAGGGTCGACCCCCGGAGCATCTCGTAGGTCCGGACGAGCCGCCGACGGAGGCCGTCGAACGTCACGTCGCTCCCCGACGCCGCGTCCTCTGACATCTGTTCGTCGGGGCTATGCGAGGCGCCAACTTAAACGTGCGCCCGCGATTGGTGATCGTGATAACCACAGGTTGAAACTCCAGCACCGCCATCCACCGGTGATGGCGTATCTGACACCTGACGTCGTCCCGGTCGACGAATTCGACCCGGGGACGTCCCTTCTGATCGCCGGTCCGCCACTGACGCGCAAGCGCGAGCTGATGATCCGCCTGCTCGGGGGCGGTCCGGACGACGAGCGGTCGATCATGGTGACGACGAAGGTGGGTGCGGGGAAGCTACTGAAACTGTACCGAGAGTGGCACGGCGACCACCCCGACGGTCACCTCAGCGTCGTCGACTGCGTGACGAAAGGCCGGGGGATCGGCCAGGTGCGTGAGACGGAGACCACCTCGTATCTCTCCTCGCCGCGGGATATGACGGGGCTCAGCATCGAACTCTCCGGACGGTTTCAGCAGTGTCACCGAACCGGGACGCCGACGCGCTTTGGCGTCCACTCGCTGTCGACGTTCCTGATGTACCACGACCTCCCACGGGTCTACCGGATGGTCCACGTCCTGAGCGGGCAGGTCGAGAGTGCCGACGCGCTCGGAGTGTTCGTCCTCGACTCCCCGTCGGATCGCGAACTCGCGATGTTGAGTCAGTTGATCGACGGCGTGGTGGAAACTCGGGAGACCGAGACCGGATGCGAGCTTCGCCTCCGCGGTCTCGGCGGGCGCGGGGCCGGGTGGCGGGCCTACTGAGCCGTCCGTACCTCGTCGAGCGTCTCGGTGCCGACGTCGACGAGGGTGTCGAGCGAGGGTGCCACCTCGCTGTCGAAGGTGACGGCGACCCCCGAGAACTCGTTGACCGGGAAATGCAGGACGACGGCCTGTTCGAACTGCCGGACGACGGCGGTCATCTCCCCGAACAGGCGGAACTGTTCCTGTGTCGGTGGATCGCCGAGTCCTTCGACGATCAACTGCTTGACCTTCTCCTCCAATTCCTCCGGCGAGTACATCTCGGTCACGTCGTCGCGAACGTAGACCACCTCGTGTTCGTCGCCGTCGTACCGGAGCACCAGCCTGAGACCGTCCGGTGTGATCGTGCGATATCGTTCGGAGAGCGACTGGGCGGCGTCTCTCATACCGCACGCGAAGCGTGTGCGGAACTAATACCTTTGCGCTCGCCGTGACCAGTCGGCGCCTCAGACGAGCAGTTGCACGTCCGACTCGGCCATGTGCTGGAGCGCCGTCGCGGCGCCCACGTCGAGGGTGACGCCGTCGTAGAAGTCGTCCGCCTCGTACCCCATCAGATCGGCGGTCATGCCACACGCCTGCAGGTCGACGCCGCTGTCGAGCGACAGCTCGATCAGTTCCTCGACCGTCGCCGTACCGTTGTCGGCGATCCGTTTCTCCATCATGCGGGTCGTCAGCCGATCCATGCCGGGGAGCACCGCGAGGGCGTTCGGCATCGGCATGTTCGGGTTACCGACCGCCGACAGCTTCAGCTCCCGCGACCGCTCCTCGTGGAGGATGTCGAGCCCCCAGAACGTGTGGAAGACGACGGTGTCCCAGCCGAACGCGGCCGCCGTGCTCGCGAGGATCAGCGGCGGATACGCCATGTCGAACGTCCCCTGGGTGGCGATGATGGTCAGTTTCTTCGGTTCCCCGTTCTCGGTTTCGAGGGTCTCGACCCGGTCCCGCAGCGCCTCGACCTCTTCGCGAAGCGCCGCTTCCGTCGTCGCGCCGTCGCCGCCGTCCGTCGGATCGGGACCCATCATCGGGCCGTCTTCCGGACGTAGTGTTTGTACACGTCGCCCGCGTCGACCTGTTCGAGCAGTTCGACGCCCTCGGTGCCCGCCGCCCAACCGTCGATGTCGCTCATGCTCCCGGCGTCCGTCGCCAGCACTTCGAGAACCTCGCCGGCGTCCAACTCGTCGGTGGCCGATTTCGTCTTGATCACCGGCATGGGACACGATTCACCCGTCACGTCCAGCGTCTCCGCGATGTCGTAGTTCGTGCTCATTGTACGCACTCCGATGCGATGTATTGGAGTAGGTGGACAATATCCTGCTACTCGGTAAAAGCATGTCGGTGATTGTGACGTGAGCAAACTACTGGGTGCCGTTCGACGTCACGAGACGGGGAGAACGGCCAGTATCGCGGCGTTTCGGGATGTAGTATTGTAGTCGAGAGGGATTATTAAACAAATACTTATGTGTGCCCTCCAAGTACGGTGGAGTGACTCAGATGAACCCGGAAGATTTCCCGGACGCGGCCGTCGACGTGGAGGTGGTCGACCCGGAGAGCCTCTACCGACGCATCGAGGACGGCGAGTCGGTCACGCTCCTCGACGTGCGCATGGAGTCGACGTACGACGAGTGGCGCATCGAGGGTGACGCCGTCGAATCGATCAACGTTCCGTACGTCCACTTCCTCGACGACGTCGACGAGGGGGTACTCGACCGGATTCCGGACGACCGGCCAGTTACCGTCGTCTGCGCGAAGGGCGGCGCCAGTCGGTTCGTCGCGGGCAAACTCGCGGAGCGCGGCTACGACGTGGACAACCTGGCCGACGGCATGAACGGCTGGGCGCGAATCTACGAGGCCGTCGAGGTCACCGGCTACGACGGCGCGGGGACGCTCCTCCAGTACCAGCGACCCTCCTCGGGCTGTCTCGGCTACCTCCTCGTCGACGGCGGCGAGGCGGCCGTGATCGACCCGCTCCGCGCGTTCGCCGACCGCTACGTCGACGACGCCGAGGCACGCGGCGCCGAACTCGTCTACGCGCTGGATACGCACATCCACGCCGACCACGTCTCGGGCGTTCGTGATCTGGTCGACGCGGGGGTCGAGGGCGTCCTCCCCGCGATGGCCGTCGAGCGCGGCGTCACCTACACCGAGGACGTGACCCTGGCGACCCACGGCGACGGGTTCGACGTCGGCGCGGCGACCATCGAAACCGTCTACACGCCCGGTCACACGACGGGGATGACCTCGTATCTCGTCGACGACGCCTTCCTCGCGACCGGCGACGGCCTGTTCGTCGAGAGCGTCGCCCGTCCGGACCTCGAAGGCGGCGACGCCGGCGCGCCCGACGCCGCGCGGACGCTCTACGAGTCGCTCCAGGAGCGCGTGCTCACGCTCCCCGACGACACGCTCGTCGGCGGGGCACACGCCAGCGACGTCGCGGTCCCCGCCGCCGACGGCACTTACACCGCCACCCTCGCCGACCTCGTCGAGCGGATGGACGCGCTGACGATGGACGAGGGCGCGTTCGTCGACCTGATCCTCTCGAACATGCCGCCCCGCCCGGCCAACTACGAGGAGATCATCGCGACGAATCTCGGGCGCAACGCCGTCGACGACGCGGACGCCTTCGAACTCGAACTCGGGCCGAACAACTGCGCCGCGAGTCGAGACTCGCTGGCCGGTGACTGACGATGGACCCCGTCTCGGTACTGCCGGTCGCCGAACCCTTCCCGAACGGCGTCGCACGGTACGCTATCGGCGGACTGCTCGTCGGTCTCGGCGCCGCGGTGATCTACCTCGGAACCGGTATCAGCGCCGGCGCGAGCACGTTCCTCGAATCGACGCTGTCGTACGTCTCCGGGCAGTCGCGGTTCCAGCGGTACGTCGCCTCGCGTGACTGGCGCCTGCTCTTCACGCTCGGCATCGTCATGGGGGCCGGCGTCTACGCCGTCGTCTTCCAGGGCGGCGCGTGGACGACCGCCGTCAGTCCGTGGCGACTCCTCCTCGGCGGCGTGCTGGTCGGCATCGGCACGCGCGTCGGCAGGGGCTGTACGTCCGGACACGGCATCTGCGGCGTCGGCTCGGCGTCGCGCACGTCGCTCGTCGGCGTGGTCACGTTCCTGCTCGTCGCCATCGGCACGGCCCAACTGGTCGCGGCTCTGGGGGTGACGCCGTAGCCGTGACCGACCGTCATCCCCTCTTCGCACCGCTGATCCTGGTCGGCGGCCTGCTGTTCGGCTTCGGTCTCGCGTACAGCCACATGGCTCGCCCCGAGGTCGTGCTGGACTTCCTCCAGTTCGAGGACTTCGGTCTCCTGTTCGTGATGTTCGTCGGCGCCGGCGTCACCGGGCTCGCCTACCTCCTCGCGCCGCGCCTGTCCGACCGGGCACCGCTCACCGGCGACCGATTCGAGCGACGGCTGAAGCCGTTCGACCGCAACGTCGTCGTCGGCGGCACAATCTTCGGCGTCGGCTGGGGAGTCTCCGGGGTCTGTCCCGGCGCCGCCTACGCCAGTCTCGGCGTCGGCAACGTCACCATCCTCTGGGCGATTGCGGGCATGTTCGTCGGCGCGTATCTGCAGGGTCGCTGGCGGAGCGGAACGTCCCCCGCGGGGGCGGATTGACGGCACAATAGAATTGTGCAATGTTCCCAAAAATGTTAATACAGATTCGTCGACTACAGACGCTGTGCAGAATAGTATGAGACGTGCACGACCGCCCGGCGGGGTACCGGTGGCTCGATGATCGACGTGGCCTCGCTTCCGGCGACGGCGCAGGCGCTCCTGCTCGTCGGCGCCGTCCTGGCGGAATCGATCATCCTCTACGTCGGCTACGGTGCGATAACCGCTGCCGTCGGCGCGGACGTGCGACGGGCGCTCCGGGGTGAGTGATCGATGGGTCCCGTGACGCTCGCGCTGTTCGTCGGGTTCGGGCTCCTCATCGGGATTCTCTTCGGCTTCTTCGGCATGGGGGGCTCGTTTCTCGTCACGCCCGCGCTTCTCGTCATGGGGTATCCGTCCCGCGTCGCGGTCGGGAGCGGCCTCGCGTTCGTCTTCGGGACGAGCGTGATCGGCGCGCTCCGGCACCGCGACCACGGGCAGGTCGACTACAAACTCGCCGCGATCATGACCGTCGCCATGACGGTCGGGATCGAGGCCGGCAAGCGCGTCGTCGACTCCCTCCACGCGGCCGGGACGGCCGATCTCGTCATCAGCGTCACGTACGTCGGCCTCTTGGCCGCAGTCGGTCTCGTGACGCTCCGTGACGCCAGATCGGCCGGTGAGTCGTCCGGCGTCGATCTCTCCGAGCGGGTTCAGGCGCTCGAAATCCCGCCGATGATCGCGTTCCGTGGCGACGTACGCGTCTCCGGGACGCTCGTCGCCGGGCTGGGACTGGTCGTCGGCGTCCTGTCGGGCTTTCTCGGCGTCGGCGGCGGCTTCCTCCTGATGCCCGCGATGATGTACGGCCTGGGCGTCCCGACCGCTATCGCCGTCGGGACCGACATCCTCCAGATCACGCTCTCGGGCGCGTTCGGCGCCTTCGTCTACGCGAAAGACGGGCTGGTCGCCCTGCCCGTCGTCGCGACGCTCCTTCTCGGGAGCGCGCTCGGCGCCCGGATCGGGGCCGGTGCCACCAGTCTCGTCGACGACGACGAGATCAAGGGGTACTTCGCCGCGATGCTGCTGGCCGGGAGCCTCGCCGTCGCCACGAAGCGAATCGGCACGGCCTACGACGTCGAGATCCTGACGACCGCCTCCATCGCACTCGTCTTCGGGGCGACGGTCCTCGTCAGCGGCGCCGTCGTCCTCGCGGCGGTCTGTCGCCTCCGGGACGGGCACGCCGACGCCTGGTGTCGGCTGGTCACCTCGTAGGTGTGCACAATTGTGCAGTATTCACACAAATCTTTTAACCGCGTGGCGCCTACCGAACGTTACCAATGCCCGATTCGATGTCCGAACAACTCCAGCGGGACATGGAGTGTGAGGGACTCCTCGAGTGCTTCCACGGCCTCAAACAGCTGGACCGAGAGTGTTTCCAGTCGCTCGTCCACGCGGACGAACCGCTGACCATCGACGAGGTCGCCGACGCGGTCGACCGCGAGCGGTCGACGGCCTACCGCGCCGTCCAGCGCCTGCTCCAGACGGGCTTCATCACCAAAGAGCAGGTCAACTACGACCAGGGAGGCTACTACCACGTCTACTCGCCGACCGACCCCTCGAAGGTCGCCGACGACATGCAGCGCATGCTCAACGACTGGTACGCCAAGATGGGCCAGCTCATCCAGGAGTTCGAGGACAAGTACGAGGGTATCGAGGCGACCCAGCCCGTCGAAGGGTAGCCGTCGACGCCGGTGACCGACGACTACGGCCGCTTCGATCCAACCGACGGCGCCGATCCGACGCTCCCGACGGCCAGCATCGGCCAAAGGTTTAAATAAGACGTTCGCCACGACACTTATAATGGAACGTCCGAGCCGCCAACGCCAGCGGAGCCAGGAGACGGAACAGGAAGCGGACGAATCCGTTGACTGCCCCGAATGCGGGTCAGACAACATCGTCACGGACGCGGACCAGGGAGAACTCGTCTGTGACGACTGCGGGCTGGTCATCGACGAACGGCAGATCGACCGTGGGCCGGAGTGGCGGGCGTTCAATCACTCCGAGCGACAGAGCAAGTCGCGGGTCGGCGCCCCCATCACCGAGACGATGCACGACCGCGGGCTGACGACGACTATCGACTGGAAGGACAAGGACGCGTACGGCCGGTCGCTCTCCTCCGAGAAGCGCTCCCAGATGCACCGCCTGCGCAAGTGGCAGGAGCGGATTCGGACGAAGGACGCGGGCGAGCGCAATCTGCAGTTCGCGCTCAGCGAGATCGACCGGATGGCCTCCGCGCTCGGCGTACCGCGGTCGGTCCGCGAGGTCGCCTCCGTGATCTACCGTCGCGCGCTCAACGAGGACCTCATCCGCGGGCGCTCCATCGAGGGCGTCGCCACCGCGGCGCTGTACGCCGCCTGTCGACAGGAGGGCATCCCCCGCTCGCTCGACGAGGTGGCCGAAGTCTCCCGCGTCCCCCAGAAGGAGATCGGTCGCACGTATCGCTACATCTCCCAGGAACTCGGGCTCGAACTCAAACCGGTCGACCCCAAGCAGTTCGTCCCCCGCTTCGCCTCGGCGCTCGAACTCAGCGAGGAGGTCCAGGCCAAGGCGACCGAGATCATCGACGTCTCGGCCGAGCAGGGCCTGCTCTCGGGCAAGTCGCCCACCGGCTTCGCCGCCGCGGCCATCTACGCCGCCTCCTTGCTGTGCAACGAGAAGAAGACCCAGCGCGAGGTGGCCGACGTGGCTCAGGTGACCGAGGTCACCATCCGCAATCGGTATCAGGAACAGATCGAAGCGATGG
>Ga0207720_100356_pt1 | contig 34898 bp, 33 predicted proteins | sample A23P2SouthBayCA_2_FD_187751 | JGI IMG/M metagenome (GOLD analysis project Ga0207720, IMG submission 187751) | Aerobic enrichment media microbial communities from Eden Landing Ponds, California, USA - A23 E3 (2) (SPAdes) | ecosystem: Environmental > Aquatic > Marine > Unclassified | place...
CCGACGGTAGCCGAGAGCCTCGGCCTGCCGTGCGGTCTCGACGGTGTTTGCGAACGCCTGCGTGGCGGTACCGCCGTCGGGGACCGGGGAGAGATCGACCAGGGAGAGATCCATGTGGGTGATCGGTGCCTCCGCGAAATAAACAATTGGGGTGGCAGGAAGCGCTGTGTCGTAACCCGGTTCCAACGTCGAGGAATCCGTGACCGAGTCGGTACCATCCACCCTCGTTTAGGAGTCCCTCGTTGTGTGCTACCGTCGGCAGGTGGCGGTGAGTCCTGGTTCGGCGTTGCCGATACCTTCGTCGATCTATTCGAGGCGTGTTTTATCTAATTATTTAATTATTTGAAATTCTACAGTGACTGTGAAGAATTTTTGCGTAGATTTTTGAAGTATTGACGTATTCTGAACTGAAATACAGCCAACAGCCTGTATTTCGAAATGATCGAATCGGTCACCACCGTGGAAAGGAGGGGTTCCGGACCATTTCGATCATGACCCGAGGAGGAGACGGAGATTGTTTCCGTCCTTCCACACCTACTGGAGTTCGAGTTGCCTGGGGTCCCGTCCTCGAACCGTAGAGTATACAGGTATTCCGTTACAGTTATAGCGTTGTAAAAATTACCCGGCCGTTTTATAAACATACAACCCTCCGGAGAGGCGGATCTTCTAGTTCGAAAGTATCGAACCGATCATCAATGCTCTATCTCGATCAGAAGCGCGTTGCGCCCTGTGAGGCGGAAGATGCGGGGGAGGGCGTACTCTCTGTCCGCCCCGTCGACACACCCGCGACGAACGGAGGCGAAGCAGGAATGGCGTGACCGAGGCGAGAAAGTCCTTCTATGACTCTCTCATCCGTTATCCACGGGTCAGCCGGGGGTACACCGCGCTCTTTCGGACTACCGGTCCGTAATGACGTCCTGAATCAGTCCGGACAGCCCCCTTCTTCCTTGTTGTGAACGCTATTAGTATGGAAAGAACATCCATAATTTTAAGCCCTGGCAGTTTGACCTCTGAAGCGGAATGCCCAGGGATAACAAGGAGTACACTGGACAGCGTCGTAAGTTTCTCAAATTAGTTGGGGCGACCGGAGCGATCGGAGGGCTAGCAGGATGTGGCGGCGGCGGTGGCGGATCCGGCGGCGATGGCGGGTCCGGCGGCGATGGCGGGTCCGGCGATGGTTCCGACGGCGGTTCCAGTGGCGGATCCGGCGGGGGATCGCAAAACCTTGGGGAAGCAGTCGGCTCCATCAACATTGGCTACTGGACCGGCGTACCGGGCCACACGCAGGCCTACGAGTCGATGATTCCGTCGGTGCAGAACGTCCTGTCTGAACTCGGCGTTACCTCGAGTGCACAGGGGAAGACCTACCCGACGCAGATGTCCCAGATGGCGTCCGGGGAGCGCGAAACCGACCTGGAGTTCATGGTCCACGGGACGAACGCGTTCCGGCTGGACCCGGACGAGATGCTCCACAGGTTCGGGATCGACCGTACCGGTAACACTGGGTCCGACAACCCCTCCGACTACGCGAACTGCGAGTACACGAACACGGTTTACAAGCAGAGCACGGAGGGTAATTCCGAAAAGCGACAGGAACTGATCAATCGGGCGATGGAGATCAGGAGTAACGATTACTTCTCGATCCCGCTGCTCAAATACCCGATGTTCGGCCTGTACAACAGCAACACCGTGGATGTCGGTGGGCTGGGTTCGATGGGCCTCAATCTGGGCAACGTGCACTACTGGCGGCTGTCGGAGGCGTCTGGGGATACGTTGAGAACTAGTACAAACCCAACTGTTCTCAACTCGCGAAACTTCCTGACCCTCACGGCTGCGCCACACATCATGGTGTGGCTACACGGTATTCACCAGCCGTTGACGATGTACGACGAGAACTTCGAACTCCAGAACGTCCTCGCCGAGTCGATCGAGGAGGAAAACGGAGGTCGGGATATTACGGTCAATCTCAGAGACGCCACCTTCCACAACGGGGACGAGATCACGGCGGAGGACGTCAAGTTCACCTACGAGCTTGTCCTGGGGAATCCGGGATCGTACCCGTTAGCGAGAGAGGTCGGGTACGACGAAATTCAGGTCGTCGACGACAAGACCGTCCTGTTCACGGGCGAGGAACCCGACGTCCTGCTCCAGACGGTCCGCTTCCCCGCCTGGGGGATCCTCCACAAGGAATCGTGGGAGGCTGCGGGCGCGATGGAAAACCCCGGCGAAGCGTACCCGGACGAGATCATCGGGTCGGGGCTCTGGCAGATCGAATCGTTCAATTCGAGCCAGGCCATGCGCCTCTCACCGCACGAAGGGCACCCGAGGTACGGTCAGGATGGGTGGACCCCGGAACACGAAATGATCCAGGTTGGCTACGAGGGTTCGGAAGCGGCGGTCCAGGCCTTCCTTGCCGAAGACATCGATATCGTGACCAATCCCGGGAGCAACGCACAGGAACGGATCAGCGGGAACGAGTGGGCGGAGTTCTCGGCGACCACGGGCTGGTCGCCGGTCCTCATGTACCCCAACTGTGCGAGGGGCCCCTGCATGTTCCCCGAGTTCCGACAGGCCCTCGGGAAGGCGCTGAACCGGCAGCGACTCAACAACCTGGCCTACGACGGGATGTCCGAACCGATTCTCCACCCGGAAATCTACACCGAGTCCTACCCCTTCATCGCGCCTGACGACATGATTCCGGAGTTCACCGACGACCCGACCGGCGACATCGAGGGGGCCAAACAGGTGCTCCGAGATGCCGGATGGGGATGGGACGACAACGGCAACCTTCACTACCCCCCGGATGCCGATCGCAGTCCGGTCTTCGAGATGGGCGGTCGACCCTCGCCGGACGACTTCTCCTGTCTCGCCGAAGAAGGCGGCGAAATCGTGTATCAGGAGCCCTAAGCGGGAGACGTCAGAACACCGTCGGTCGGTCTCTCTTTCTGTTTTGCTTCCCTACCTTCGGCAACGTTGTCGACGAGGGGTGTGAACACAGTAATCATCTCTTCGACGGTGGTAGACCAAAGGATTATTTACAATGGTTCTCATTGGCGTAGCCATGGTCTGGCGTACCTTGCCATTCAATTATAAGGACAGCTTCCTCCTCCGTAATTTGGTGTCCGGCCTCTCCGGCATAGCCGAACAGAAAATCACGCTCATTCCGGCGATTTTCCTCTGTTCGGTGATCGGGCTCGGATTCGTTGGTCCCTACATCGCTCCCTACGGCTACCAGGAAACGATCATCAGAGGAGGGGACATCATCAAAACCGCCCAGCCGTCCCTGGCTCACCCCCTGGGGACGACCGCACTGGGCAACGACGTCCTCTCGCGCATTATCATCGGGGCGAGACCGACGGTCATTGCCGGTCTCCTGGGCGGCGGTCTCGCTATCGGGATCGGCATGACGATCGGAATCACTGCCGGCTACGTCGGCGGCAGGGTAGACAGTCTGCTGATGCGGTTTACGGACGTGGCGTACAGTATGCCGTTCATCCCGTTTGCACTCGTGCTGTCGGCGATCTTCGGCATCGGGTTTTACACGTCGGTGCTCATCATCGGAATCATCCTCTGGCGTGGCAATGCTCGTGTCCTCCGATCGCAGGTGTTACAGATCAAAAACCGACAGTTCGTCAAGACCGCTCGGGCGACGGGCGCGAGCACGCCGCACATCATCGTTCGCCACATCCTGCCAAACGTCGCGCCGATGGCGTTTCTCTTCTTTGCGATCGCAATCGGCCTCTCTATCATCCTGCAGGCGAGCCTCGCATTCCTGGGAGCCTCCAATCCGTTCCTTCCCTCGTGGGGCGTCATGCTCAGGAACGCCTACGATTCGGGGTTCATGGCCAGGCAACTAGCCTGGTCTATGACGCCCGGGCTGTTGATCGCCTTTACCGTCGTGTCGACGTTCCTCATCGGCCGGGAACTGGAGTCGGAAGATAGCGAAGCAGCCGTGGCCCAGGGGTAACAACGATGTCACAGCCAGTACTCGAAGTGTCCGACCTCACAATCCAGTACAGTACCGAGAGTGGTCCCGTAACCGCCGTCTCAGACGCCTCGTTTACGATAGACGAGGGCGAGTATTTCGGGCTGGTGGGCGAATCGGGCTGTGGGAAAAGCACACTCGCCCGGGCGGTAATAGGAGGGCTCGACGACAACGGGCAGATCACGTCCGGGTCGATTCGAGTCAACGGGGAGGAAATCCAGGATTACACCACCGAGGAGATGAACGACCGGATCCGCTGGAAGAGTATCTCGTTCATCCCCCAGAGTTCGATGAACAACCTCGATCCCCTCCTCCGGATCGAAAACCAGGCCCAGAAGCTCGCGGAGATTCACTCCGACATGTCTCCCGAGGAGGCCAGCGATCGCCTCGCCGAGATGTTCGAGATCGTCGGCCTGTCGAAGAGTCGAATCTCGGACTATCCCCACCAGTTCTCAGGGGGAATGCAACAGCGAGCCGTCATCGCAATGGCCCTGTTCCTCGACCCGGACCTGATCGTCGCCGACGAGCCCACGACGGCGCTGGACGTGATCATGCAGGATCAGATGTTTAAATACCTGGACGAGGTCCGGGAGGAACTGGACACGAGCATGATGTTGATCACCCACGACATGAGTCTCATTTACGAAAACTGTAACAAGTTGGCGATAATGCACTCGGGGCAGGTAGCGGAGTACGGATACACGGACACCGTCCTAGCCGAGCCCCGCCACCCCTATTCGATCCAGCTCAAGCAGGCGTTCCCGGACGTGCACAAACCTGACAAGGAGCTTGCGACGGTGAAGGGGTCCCCACCGCAGATGATGGGCGAAGTCGACTACTGCACCTTCGTCGACCGGTGTCCCTGGGCGACCGAGGAGTGCTCGATGGACGCTCCGGTCCAGCAGGAGATCGGCGACGACGGCTTGCATACGGCCGCCTGTTTCAGGCTCGATGAGGTGTATCAGGACGAATATGGGGAAAAACAGGCCGTGGGGGACAAACGGAGCCGGGGTGATCCGTAATGTCGTCCGATCGCCCGATCCTCGAAGTCGAGAACCTGAAACGGTATTTCGACCAGTCCACCAGTATCGTCGATACGCTGCTGCGGAGAGACAGAGAGCAAATACAGGCTGTCGACGACGTCTCGTTCACGCTCCACGAGAACGAATCGGTCGGGGTGATCGGTGAGAGTGGCTGCGGAAAGACCACGCTGTTAGAAACCCTGATCGGATTACAGTCCCCGACCGACGGGAGCATACGATATCGGGGGAGGGATCTATCCGAGTTCGACCGAAGCGAATGGAAGAGCTATCGCAGTGACGTACAGATCATCTTCCAGGATCCGTTCAACACGCTAAATCCCAAGATGACCGTCAGGGAAGCGATGGAAGAACAACTGGGCATTCACGATATGGGAAACCAGGAAGAGCGGATCAGGGACATACTGCGGGAGGTAGAACTCAACCCACCCGAGAAATACCTGGACCGGGTCCCCGATCAGCTCAGCGGAGGGGAGCTACAGCGTGTAGCGATCGCGAGAGCGCTGATCGTCGAGCCGAAAATCCTGCTCGCCGACGAACCCGTCTCGATGCTCGACGTGTCGACGCAAGCGTCCGTGTTGACCATGCTTTCGGAACTGCGAGAGAAGCGTGATCTGTCTCTCATCTACATCTCGCATGACCTCTCGACGGTGTCGAACGTCTGTGACCTCATCAACGTGATGTATCTCGGGCGGATCGTCGAACGGTCTGAGACCCGGTCCCTGCTCGAAGACCCGAAACATCCGTACTCGCAGGCCCTGATCCAGGCCATCCCTTCACACAGTCTGGATCACGACCGTGAACGGACGAAAATCGAGGGATCGCCACGGGACCCGATCAACATCGGGGAGGGGTGTCGCTTCCGGGATCGGTGCCCGGAGGAAATGGACGTCTGCGAGAAGACGCCGCGTCTCGTCGAATCCGATGGCCACGAGGTCGCATGCCATCTCTACTACGACCACGAGGGGAACGGGAGCGGGACAGATGAAGCGGTACAAGAAGTGAGGGGGGAGGCGTGACCATGCGAGAGTTGAAGACGGGAGTCAGGTGTGGTGCATGGCTGACAGTGAGTGGTCCGGGTGTCCGCTCGGTGGGTGATGCCGAATGAGTAGCATCGTCTACCTGGCGAAGCGGACAGCACAGACGGTGTTCCTGTTGTTCCTCGTGCTCACGTTCCTGTTCTTCCTGCTTCGATTGATGCCCGGGTCCTTCACCTCCGTCCTGCTGGCGGAGGGCGCATCCGAAGAGGCGATCGCCGCATTCGAGCAGAAGTGGGGCCTCAATCAACCGCTGTACGTGCAGTATTACCAGTACCTCAAGAACTTCATCATGCTGGACCTGGGTAACTCCCTGCAAAACGGCGAGCCCGTCTGGGAGTACACCCGAATGCGCATCCTCAACACCCTCCTCCTCGGGGTGCCAGCGATCTCGCTGTCGTACATTCTAGGTACTCTCTTCGGGTCCTACATGGGCTTCAACAAGGGTTCGAAGAGCGAGCGCTCGGGACTGATTGGCGTCCTCTTCATCGGGTCGTTCCCGAGTTTCTTCCTCGCAATGGTCATGGTGATCGTGTTCGCCGGGATCCTGGGGATCTTCCCCACCGGCGGACTCGCGTCCATCGAGACGATCACGTCCAACATGGCGTGGTACGAGGTGTACTTCACGTCGGACTTCCTGTTACACTGGACGCTACCGACTGTGACCATCATGCTCCGCTATCTCTTCTTGCCGACGACGACGATGCGGACGAGCCTCACCGAAGTGTCCGATCAGGAGTTCATGTTCTATCACGCGGTCAGTGGACTGCCGGCGACCGATCAGATTCGGCGACTCATGAGACACTCGATCCTGCCGGTCATCACTCTCTATCCGATCTCGATCGCCCAGTCGATGAGCGGACTGGTCCTGATCGAAACCGTGTTCAACTGGCCCGGAATCGGGTACACGATCGTCCAGGCCGTCTTCGCCAGGGACTTTCCCGTGTTGATGTTCCTGTTTTTCATCACCGCCGCACTGGTTATCATCTCGAACTTCGTCGTCGACATCCTGTACATGTATATCGACCCGCGAATCTCGCTGGAGCAGGAGGGGTAATCCCCCCTCGCGTTTTTTCACCGCTCCTGAGGACGGAAGATAGCCCCCCACGGTGATTCCCCGTCGGGTGATGAACCGGGTTTCCTGTGGTCCACGTAGCGTCTCCGTCGTTTGGCAAAAGCATCAGCTTCGCCCGTGCCCTCGTCGACGGAGACTGTAGAAACAGCACAGTGAACGGTGGATTGGACAAGTGGCGTGAGTCGACGTCACCCCTGGAGGGAATCTTTAATGGACTGGCCGGTGAGAGGTGGACGATGCGAGCAGCCAGATACCATGGAAACAGCGATGTCCGGGTCGAAGAAGTCGCGTCTCGTTCTATCAAGCCCGACGAGGTCCGTATCGACGTGGAAGCCTGTGGCATCTGTGGCTCCGATCTGAAAGAGTACGCTGACGGGCCGGGAGCGATACCCACAGAGCCTCATCCGCTCACCGGGGAGACGCTTCCCGTAACGATGGGCCACGAGGTCGGCGGGACAGTCATAGACGTCGGAAGGGAAGTCGAAGGGGTACAGCCAGGAACGAACGTCGCGGTGAGTCCGGTCATGTGGTGTGGGGAGTGTCGGCTCTGCGAAGCCGGGAACTACCATCTATGTGAAAACAAGGGCTGGGTCGGGTTTTCGGGTGACGGCGGGGGATTCGCTGACGAGGTGATCGTCACACAGGAGAAAGCCATCCCGTTGCCGGAGGGAGTGCCTGCCGAGATGGGGGCGCTTGCCGAACCGTTTACCGTCGGCCTTCACGCGCTCCATCGCTCCGCGTTCACGTCCGGCGACGTCGCCGCAGTATTCGGGTGCGGTCCGATCGGTCTCACCGTGATTCAGAACCTCCGCGCTGGGGGTGCACAACGGATCTACGCCTCGGAGCCCCAGGAATCGAGGAGGGAAGTCGCGAAGGCGTGTGGGGCCGACGTAACGATCGATCCGTTCGACGAGGACCCCGTCGATCGGATTCTCTCTGCCACCGACGGGGTCGACGTCGCGTTCGAAGTCGCCGGGACCGAACCGACGCTGAATCAGGCTGTCGATTCGACGAAACCGACGGGCGACGTCACAGTCGTCGGCCTCTTCGAGGAGGCGGCGGCCATCGACCCCGGACAGTTAGTGACCGGGGAGCGGACGATCAGGGGAACGGCCAGTCGACTCAGCGGGCCTCGCTCGTTCGAGGAGTTCGGTGCGGTAGTCAGCCAGTTCGAGAACGGCAGGCTGGACCCGGCATCGCTCGTAACGTCGCGAATGGCACTCGAAGAGATCGACGAGGGGTTCGGGAAGTTGCTACAGGACGACGTTACGGAGATCAAGGTACTGATCAAACCGTGATCGATGTGCTGAACAGACCGTGATCGGTTCCAATGCCGAATGTCGGAACGTTTATTCTGATATCTGAAAATGCGTGGGTATGACAGATCGTGAACCAAGGTACGTCTGCTCTGCCTGTGGTTTCTCGCGCACCTCGGTCGAAGTTGTGGCGCAACACGTCAAAAAAAGCCACCCAGACGAGGACGCGAGGATCCTGGAATACCAATCGTCCGAGAACGAGGGATCGCTAACGTGGCTTGGCAAGGCGGTGAAGTGGGTTAAAGGCCTATTTCAGGACTAACTCGACGCCGTCTCACGTCCTCGGACGATGGCTGTGAACGATCGCGTGTTCCGTCTCGCTTCTGTTTGTTGATTGCAGAGCACAACCCGGTTCCGCTGTTTGAGCCGATCTGTCAGAGAGCCACTGGCCCACGCGACATAAATACAAACCGAGAAGCTGGTGTTACAAAGATAGGTGTGTAAAGGGGACACCTTCGGTGAAAAAGGGCTTCGAACTGTTCGAAGAGCATCGTGGGCGATGGCGTCCGATTGTGCCAGAACTCGGGGGACCTCGTCGAACGGGTCGGCTTTCGAGGCCAGTGAAACTGATCAGCAAGGGAGGAAGGTCACAGGCCGACGACGCAGCGAAAGCCGACGTTGTCGGGGTTGCTGTCGGGCGTGTTTTGGAGCGAGCGGCGCGCCGGTATCGGTTACGCCACGACTCGTGACACGGATACGATCCGCCGCGCATCACCTGTTGGCCACTCGCGGCCCGGTCGGGTAGTCGTGCTCGTTGGCGCCGGTTCTGTCTCGGTGAAGGAACAGAAGTTTCTAGACTGTTCGACCAACCGAAGGCGAACGTTTTCACGCGGTGGACAGTGACGTCCCTCCGAGATTCGGAGTCCGACCGATCGCCGATTCCGGTGCCCGTTTGGACACACGTTCACTCGTGGTGCCCGTACATCGCAGCCGACGGTCGGTAGACCCTTGCAAATCGAGTGATATGGGGGCCCAGTAGTTGGCTACCGGGTTCGGCCGAGAGGGGCTGCGGTCAGATCGATTTTTCACCGCTCGGGTTCGGCACGTCAAGAAAATCTCGGGAGACGCTTCGGAAATCAGCCAGCGGGCGGTGAGTATGTACAACTTTCTCTCTCACATTCGTGGGTAAGGTCTACTCAGCCGGTCGTCAGCAGTTGCTGCCCGCGCGATCGTGAATCCGTCGAACGAGGTCACCGTTAATCAAATGCGTAGTTCCCCCACCCGACGCGAATGCGATCCCATACAGGGCACACGTATAACGGGACGGGAGCCGTAACGGTCTCATGAACCCAGACGGATTCGAGAACGAACAGACGGAACAGACCCACCAACGGGAGGGACGGCTGACGGAGTTCCACAGCGCCTACGAGCGGGCGCTCGACCGGGTTCGTGAGGACGCCGGTGGCACCCACCCGATCGTCGTCGACGGCCGGGCGGTCGAGACCGACGACGCCTTCGTAGTCACGAGCCCCGGCGACCGCGACCTGGAAATCGGTGAGTTCGCCGCCGCCGGGACGGCCGAGGTCGACCGGGCCGTCGACGCGGCGGTCGGGGCCGTCGACGAGTGGCGGCGGACACCGTGGGAGGAGCGCCTCGACCGCTTTCGGGCGGGGGCCGAGCGTATGCGCGACCGAAAGTTCGAACTCGCGGCGACCCTGACGCTCGAAGCCGGGAAAAGTCGCACCGAGGCCGTGGCGGACGTCGACGAGGCGATCGACTTCCTCCGGTTTTACGCCCGGGAACTCGAACGCCACGAGGGGTACGTCTACGATACGGGCGACCCGCCGCCCGACCAGCACTGTACGAACCGGCTCGAACCGTTCGGCGTCTTCGCGGTCGTCGCCCCCTTCAACTTCCCGTGTGCGATCCTCACGGGGATGGTGACCGGGGCGGCGATCACCGGAAACGCGGTCGTCGCAAAGCCCGCGAGCGCGACACCCTGGATCGCACACAAGGTCCTCGACGTGCTCGAAGCGGCGGGCCTGCCGGACGGCGTCGTCAACCTCGTGACCGGCGGCGGGAGCGCGGTGGGCGATCCGCTCGTCGAACACGAGGACGTCGACGGCGTCGCCTTCACCGGCTCCCGCGAGGTCGGGCGGCACATTCAGCGGACGTTCTTCGAACGCGAGAAGCCCGGACCGGTGATCGCTGAACTCGGCGGCAAAAACCCCGTGATCGTCACGAACGCCGCGGACCTGTCGAAGGCAGTTTCGGGAGTCGCGTACGGCGCCTTCGGGTTCGGCGGGCAGAAGTGCTCGGCCACCTCCCGGGTGTACGTCCACCGATCCGTGTACGACGAGTTCGTCGAACGGCTCGTCGACCGGACCGCGGGCCTGGGGACCCACCGACCAGGTCACGAGGAGTCGATCGTCGCTCCGCTGATCGACGACGACGCCCTCGACCGGTATCGGGACGTCTGTGAGCGCGCCCGCGACGTCGGGACGGTCCTCGTCGGGGGGGAGGTGGTCGCGGGGGACGAGCTTCCGGACGGGCGATACGTGCTGCCGACCGTCGCGACCGACGTGCCCCACGGCGACGAACTCGCACGCGAGGAACAGTTCCTCCCGTTCGTCACCGTCCACCCGGTCGACGACCTCGACGAGGCCATCGAAAAGGCCAACGACAGCCGGTTCGGCCTGTGTGCAGGGCTGTTCTCCGAGGACGAGGCCGAAATCGAGACGTGGTTCGAGCGGATCGAATCGGGTATGTGCTACGTCAACCGCGAGCAGAGTGCGACGACCGGCGCACTGGTCGGCGCCCAGCCCTTCGGCGGTTGGAAGGACTCGGGGACGACGAGCAAGTTCGCGGGTGGCTACTGGTATCTCCCGCAGTTCATGCGCGAACAGAGTCGGACCGTCGTCGGCGACGTCGGCAGGGAGTGAGAGCCGAAATCGAACGTCGAAGCCAACGGCCGAGCGCGGGAACCTCGGCCGCCGTGGGGGAAAAGTGACAGGCTGTAGGGGGCAGAATGTGCAAACGTTTATCTGACGAGCTTCTGTGGGTCACGTGAGGCAAACAGATGGGTATTCTTGATTCGTTCGGTGCGCTCGTGAGCAGTATCATCGCGGCGATCGTCATGCTAGCCTTTGCAATCCTCAGCTTCTTCGTGACGGTGTTTATCGTAGACGCCGGGGCGGGGCTGGCGGGGGTGTCACCGGACGGCGGCTTCGTCGTGCTCTCAGCAGCCATCCTCGCGGGTGCGGCCATCGTCGCCGGGGCGACGCCGATGACGAGCCTCGCCGGGACGGCCTGAGGGAAACCCCCAACCGGCGGACTCGAAGCGTCACGCCGGCCGCCGGAGGAATACTTATTTCCGCGGCGTGGACCCAGAGAGAGTCGACATGGCAGAGGAGTCGTCCCCTGACGATTCGACCCACGGAACAGCTCCTGGAGAGGCAGATCCCACCGGGAGCGATCGCGGGGTCGACCTCGACGCCCTCATGGACGCTGCGGGCGTGGGATCCGCGGATGGCGACCACTCGATCGAGCGTCTGGTCGCGGAAGCCCGCGATCGAGGGTTGCTCGACACCGAAATGCGTGAACTTCGCACGAAAGACGCCGCCCAGGCGTTCGTCGGGAGCGTCATCTTCGCCTCGCCGCTGCTGGTGGAGGGCGGAATCTACGACATCGCCGACTTCCTGTTCGGGTTCACCGTCGCCGGCGTGCCGGTGTTCCTTGTCGCGAACACCCTGTTCGTACTGGTGATGACCTACGCCCTGCTCGAATGGACCGGGCGCAACACCGAGGAGACCGACGTGCTGTTCGGGGTCATTCCAGTCCGGTATCTCATGGTGCTCGGCGTGTCCTTCGCCGTCGCCGCGGTGATGATGACGGTCTGGGGACGGGTGGGCACCTGGCAGTCACCGACCGAGGCCCTTGCCCGCATCAACGTGGTCTGGACGGTCGGGTCGCTGGGCGCCGCGCTCGGGGACATCATCGCCGACAGCGACCCACCCAGTACGCCGCCCGAGGCCGGAGCCGTGTTTGCGGCCAGCGCCCGGGACCACCCAGGTGGGACACCGGTCGCCGGGAGGGGCGACAACCGGGAGGGTGCCGACCCCGCGGATCGCTCTTTCTCCCCGGAGGGACTGACCGACGCCGAACTCCTGACACGGCTCCACGAGCGGTTCGACGACCTCGAATCGAGCGTTGACACGGTCGAGGCAGGCCGAGAGGTCCAGCGAATCAGGGAGAAGACGGTCGAGTCGACGCTCGACGCGACGTTCGGCGATCGGATCCAGAAGTACACCTCGCGGGACATCGCCGAGGCGTTCGTCGGCAGCATCTTCTTTTCGGTGCCGTTTCTGGTCGAGGACGGCGTCTTCGACGTCGCCGACTACTTCCTCTCCTTTCAAGTCGGAGTCTTCCCGGTCTTTTTCGTCGTGAACACCGCGTTCGTCCTGGTCATGATTCTGCTGCTGGTCTACTGGGCCGGTCCACAGGACGTCCAGATGTCACGCCCGATACTCGGCTTCGTTCCACGCAGACTTGTCGGCATCTCCGTCGTCTCCTTTCTGACGGCGGCGGCGCTGATGACGATGTGGGGCCGGGTCGACGCCTGGGAAGACCCCGTCATCGCCGTGGCCCGCGTCAGCGTCGTCTGGACGGTCGCCTCCTTCGGCGCCGCCCTCGGCGACATCCTCCCCGGGGAAAGCTCCGGCGACGACATCAACGACGACCTGGCGGCGCTCGGCGATTTCGACGAGGAACCGGCGTCCGGAGACCGAGTCGACGACCGATGATCGAACGGCCTGGTGACGGCGACGGTGCGTGGTTCCTCAGTGACGGCGAGGACGCACGGCTCGTCGGCCACCGCGGCTGTGCCGACCAGTATCCCGAGAACACCCGACTGGCAGTCCGTCAGTCGGCCCCCCACGTGGACGCGATCGAGATCGACGTGCGACGCTGTGGGTCCGGAGAGCTCGTCGCCTTCCACGACGAACTGCTGGATCGATTGACAGGCCGACCGGGCGCGGTCAGCGACACGACGTGGGAACGGCTCCGGGAGTGTACCGTCCTCGATTCGGAGCAACCGGTGGCGCGCCTCTCGACCCTGCTGGAGGCCGTGCCGGCCGACACGGCCGTCAACGTCGAACTCAAAGAGCGGGGCCTCGAAGCCGACGCAGTCGAGGCCGCAGGCTGCGTCGACAGCGCAGTCCTCTTCTCGTCGTTTGATTCGGCCGTGTTACGGGAGCTCCGTCGAGTCGCCCCCGACGCAGCTCGTGCCCTCATCGTCGCTCCGGACGACGCGGACCCGATCCAACGGGCGACAGAACTCGGCTGTGTCGCGGTCCACCCCCAGTGGGGGATCGTCGATCGCCCGTTCGTGAGCGACGCTCACGACGCCGGACTCGCGGTGAACGCCTGGACCGTTGCGGAGAGAGCGGTCGCCGCCGACCTGGTCCGGATCGGCGTCGACGGCCTCATCGTCGACCGGTGGGACGTGCGTGGAGACGGCAGAAACGACCCGGACGACGGCGCGTGATCGGCAGTCCGACGGACCCGCTCCAGTGTGCCACCCCGCTCCGTTCTCGACGTTTTACCGTTCCAATTGAATATGCTCTCTTTCCCAGCGCCGCCGTCGAAGAGCTGATAGACAGCATAACGATCAAAGAGATACAGACCCCGTGATGTTTTCGGACGGTGTCCTCGGACACTCTGGAAGTGAGTAATGAGAGCAAAGAGAGCATAGAACGCTAAGACGTGAGTGGGTGATAGGCAGTCAACGCCGTCTTAGAGATGCGAGACAACAGTCCAGGTCGATAGACGGACACTGCAACCGCTGTACGGGAAAGGGGCCGGGAGGGGTTGGACAATCTAAGAGAGAAATGACCTCATAGACAACATAGAGAGTAGCCCCTTAGACAAGATAGGGAGTGTTCTCATAGATAGCATAGAAGAAATAGATATTTAAGCTGGATAGGACGGGTACGACGGACCAACAAACACTCTCGGGGACATTCCGAACGCTGAGGCAGATGTCTCAAGACGTCTAAGACGTGAAAGAGATCAATCCTCGCATAATGAGAGTGAGGACTTGGGTCGGTAGAGAACGAGAGGAAACAATCGAAGACACGGCAGACTGACCGGATTCAGCTCAGTCGACCGTTTCGCCCGGAAGCCCGTCCAGGGCGTCGCGAATCTCGTCGGCGTCCCACTGGCGCAGGCGATCGATGCCGTAAATGGCCACGAGCGGGTAGTAGTCCCGGTTTTTTTCCAGTTTCTCCCCGTACTCCCTGCGGTAGGTGAGGTTGACTTCGTCGAAGGTCAAATCAAGGTCCCGATGGATCGGCTCGGGGAGGTACATGAGCGTCGACGGTCGGTCCTTCACCGATCGATCGTCGGCCGTGGGCGAATCGCCGTCCACAGAAGTCGTCTCCGCCGACTGCTCGGTAGTGGACGTGGAGTCGTCGCTGGCGGACGCGGGATCGTCGCCAGCAGCCGGCGTGGGGTCGTCCACGGAGGAGTTGGATCCAGCGGACGTTTCGCCGTCGTCGTCGCTGCCCCCGCGCTCGAACCGTCGCTGAAGCCGTTCGGATCGTTCCGTGCGGTCGCTCATCGTGCTTCCGCCTCCACGCGCTCTGCAGCGAGCGTTTCGAGATGGGCAGCGATGTCGAGCAACACCGACTCCATGTCACAGGACTCGTCGTGTGCGAACGTGGACACGCCGTCGTTCCAGGCACGTTTGAGCGCGACCCGCTTGCGGATCTCCCAGACCGGAATGCGGTCACCGAACGTGTCCCGGAACCAGTCCATCATCTCGCGGGCCTCGCCGTCGACCTCGACCCTGTTTGCCACCAGACCGACGTCCTCGACGTCGACCTCGTAACTCTCCTCCAGGGTGTCGACCTGATCGAAGAGGATCTCCAGAGCGCGAATGCTGGTGCCCTCCGCCTGGGCCGGAATGAGGACGTTCCGACACGCGAGCAGAGCGTTGTCGGTGAGATTGCCCAGCGAAGGCGGACAGTCGACGACGAGGAAGTCGTAGTCGGCCTCGAGTTCGTCGAGGGCCATCGAAAACCGCTCGCGCCCGCGCATCGCGGTGGTCAGTTCGGGTTCGGCGTTGAACATGTCGATGTTCGACGGGAGGACGTCGAACTCCTCGTGAGAAACGACGAGGTCGTTGATCCGGTGTTGTGCGTCGATGTCGAGCAACACGTCGTACAGGCTCGGCGGTGACGCGTCGTAGGCGTCCTCCAGTCCGAGCCCCTCGGTTCCGTGGCCCTGCGGATCCAGGTCGACGAACAGTACGTCGTGTCCCCGGTGTGCGAGGGCGCCAGCCACGTTGATTGCCACCGTCGTCTTGCCGACCCCCCCTTTCTGGTTCGAGACTGCCAGCCGATACGTCATAGCCCTCAATCGTATCTTAGACAGTATAAATGTACTTCCGCTTAGAGAGTTAAGACATCAAATAAGTCATAAATGTACTCCGTCGAGTGTGGTCGTACGGTGTGTGAGGGGCGTTTACAGCAAATCGATGAGTGATGTGTGTTCGCGTAATGGCGTCATATCTATCTAAGAGATAGATGATTCTCCTCAGGACGTGGGATATCGGTCGTCGATCCGCTTCGAATCGAACCGGCCATACCGCGCGGTCGACAATCACCCCACCGTTCACGGCAGGTCGTCCTGAGCAAACGCCGGGGTGGGCTGAAAAGGATCGGGTGACGGGCCGTCTTCGAGCGGGACACCACGATGTCCGCAGTTCCTATCGGCGCTGTCCAGCGGTTCGACACCACTACGTCCGCAGTTCCTATCGGCGAAGCAAGTCCGCAAAGGGTCGCCAGAAGAGAGGCGATCTCGACCGACGTCGACACCACCGTGTCCGCTGTTGTGATCCGGAGTGACCAAAGGCCCCGTGATCGGTGACCCCGGTCGCGAACTCACACAAGCACCCGTAGTTTACCAACGGGCAGTGTGAGGCCCCTCACAGCGAGGTCGGAGAGAACCGGTGGTGGTGGCGAACCCCGCGGATGGCGTGAGAAACGAAAGAATACCCCGGATCAGATCGTCGCCTGAAGGATCCCCGAGGTACGCACGAAGAAGTAGACGACGAACGACAGCGCGAGCAGCCACTGACCGATGGAGACGTCCCGAACCTCGCCGGCCCCGAGTTTGACGATCGGGTACGAGACGATGCCTGCGGCGATCCCGTACGCGATCGAGAACGTCAGCGGCATCACGATGATCGTCATGCCTGCGGGGATCGCGTAGGTCACGTCGGACCAGTCGATCTCCGTGACGTTTTCGAGCATGATGAGCGCGACCACGACGAGTGCGATGTGTGAGGCGTACAGGGGGATCGCGGCCGCGAGCGGAACGACCACGAGCGACGCTAGGAACAGAACGGCGACGACGAGAGCGGTCATCCCCGTTCGACCTCCCTCGTCGACGCCGGTCGCGGACTCGATGTAGGTCGTGACAGTCGACGTGCCGAGCATCCCCCCGACGGTCGTGCCGACGGCGTCGGCCATGAGGGGTCTGTCGATGTCCGGGAGGTTGCCGTCCTCGTCGAGGAAGTCGCCCGCCTGACCGACGCCGGTCAGGGTACCCGCTGTGTCGAAGAAGTCGACGAAGAAGAAGGTGAACACGATCAACGCGAAGGTGAGTCCCTCGACGTCTTGGAAGCCCTCGATGAACGCGCCCGCGAGCGGGGTGATGTCGTACTGGGCCTGTGGTAACTGGGCCGGCGCGAGGGTGCCAGCCTCGACCACGCCGCCAACGGTGACGAGCCACCCCGCGATCGTCGTCCCGAGAATCCCGAGCAAGATCGCCCCACGAACGTTCGCGGCGTAGAGGACGAAGGTCAGGAATAGCCCGATCACGGACATGATCGCCACGGGATCAGAGGCGACTGCCCCCAGGGTGACGAGGGTCGACGGATCGTTGACGACGATCCGCATCTCCTGGAGGCCGATGATTCCCAGGAACAGCCCGATGCCGGTTCCGACGCCGAACTTGACTGGTTCGGGAAACAATTTGATGATGTATTCGCGCGCGCCAGCTGCTGTCAGCAGAATGAAAATCACGCCCTCGGTGACGACGGCGGCGAGAGCAGTCTGCCACGGAACCCCGAGCGTGCCGACGACGGTGAAGGCGAAAAAGGCGTTCAACCCCAGGCCGGGTGCCTGCCCGAACGGCCGATTGGCGTAAAACGCCATGAGGAGAATGGCGACAGCAGCGGCCAGTATCGTAACTACGGCGAGCATCTGTCGGACCTCGCCGGGTTGGTACAGCAACTCCCCGCTCGCGTCCGTGATCATGATGCCGGGCTTGCCGTTCTCGCCCGGAATCCCCGTCATGATCGCGGGGTTCACCACGACGATGTAGCTCATCGTCAGGAACGTAGTGATGCCCGCAAGGATCTCGGTTCGAAGGTCGGTGTCGTGATCGTCGAAGCCGAAGTAGTTCGCGAACCACGAATCACCCGTCGCACCGTCGTCGCCGCCTGACTCAGCTGACATGGTACGTATGGGACCATGTGACAGAGTGTAGGTTATATATCGCTTTCGGTACGTGTCAGAACGGCGGGCGAGAACAGGCCGAATTCGCCTGCAGACCTCCTACGGCGGATGAGATCCGGTCGATATACTGGAGAAGCGAACCGGTCGATATACTGGAGAAACGGACCGGTCGATAGAATGAAAAATCGAGCACCGTCACCCGGCGACGACACCGGCCCGTCCCGACAAGACGAGCAGGTTCCACCCCGTTACCAGAACGCCGAACGTCGCCAGGCCCAAGGGGACGCCGAGTCGGTGCGGGTCCGGAACGAACCGCCAGAGGAGAAACCCGACCGCGAATACAGCGAGTTTGAGGGCGACGAACACCGGGATTCCGCCCGCGTCGAGCAGGTACGCGGGGAGCGGTCCCGCCTCGACGACACCCGGGGTTTGAACCCCGACGCCTGTAGTCACCAGATCGCCAACCCCGTAGGCAAGCAACGCGACAATCCAGACGTGCCGCGAGGCCGACTGCAACGCATCGGTGATGGGGTCGGCGTGTGTCATCGTTGCCGTGTTGTCGTCGAGGACACATGAATGTAGGCGGTCCGTCGAGACAAAAAGATAAAACAAGGTCTCTCCGTACGGCCGGGACGCGAATCGCCGTATGGACACACCACCCGATATCCCACCACGGCTCGACGTTCGCCCTCTCAAGTCCTATGATCAGCGGCCAGTGACAACCCTCTGGTCCCGTCGCACTGGTCTGGAGCTTGAGAATTCTCTCGAACTGGTCTTCGATGATGAGAGTGCTGCCTACGGACTCGTGGTCACCGAAATCGAGACGATCGTCGGCTTCGGGATCGTCTACGTGTTTCCGCCTGAGGGCGTTCTCGACTATTTACCGGGGGACACCGAAGCGCTTCCGGTCGGCGAGGAAAATGCACTCATCCACGCAGTGGGTGTTACCGAGGAGTGGGAAGGTCGCGGTGTGGGGGGTGCTGTGCTGTACTATCTCCTCGAGATGGTTCGTGACGCACACGATGTCGAGTGGGCGTTCGGGAACGCGTGGCTGCGGGAGGGGCGGACGGACTCGACTGTGCTGTTCGAGCGGTTCGGATTCGAGCGGCACATGACCGTCGAGGACTCCTTCCAGCGGTCCCATGGCGAGCGTGCTTGCCCCGACTGTGCACCCGAGAAGTGTACGTGTTCCAGCGCAATTTACGCGAAACAGTTGGAGTGACGAGACGCGATACGGGCAAGACGGGACGGTGATACTGGAGAGGGCCCCCATAACATGCCGAGGCCGACAAAAGATGAGCCGGTCGGTGGAGTAACAGGTGTGGTTACAATGTGGCGTATCCGTCCGGAATCAGTTCGTCTGCGCGAAAGGGAGACTTTTCATACCGGTGCCACGACACCTGAAGTATGCAGGGAAAGCGCGTTCTGGTGACCGGGGGTGCGGGGTTCATCGGCTCGAACCTCGCCAACAGGCTTGCGGTCGACAACGACGTCATCGCGATCGACGACGAGTACCTCGGGACGGCCGCCAACCTCGACGACGCGGTGGAGTACCACGAGCGAAGCGTCCTGGACGACGACCTCCCGACCGACGTGGACGTGGTCTTTCACCTCGCCGCCCTCTCGTCGTACAAGATGCACGAGGAAGACCCCACCCTCGGTGCCCGCGTCAACATCGAGGGGTTCGTCAACACCGTCGATCAGGCCCGGGAGGACGGCTGTGAAACCGTCGTCTACGCGTCGACGTCGTCGATCTACGGCGACCGGACCGAGCCGTCGCCCGAGTCGATGCCGGTCGAGGCCCGAACCGGATACGAGGCCTCGAAACTAGGCCGCGAACGCTACGCCGAGTACTTCCACCACCACTACGACATGACCCTCGCTGGTATGCGCTTTTTCTCGGTGTATCAGGGGTACGGCGGTGCCGAGGAGCACAAGGGAGAGTACGCGAACATCATCGCGCAGTTCGCCGACGATGTCGCCAACGGACGATCGCCGAAGATATACGGGGACGGCACCCAGACGCGCGATTTCACACACGTCTCCGACGTCGTCAATGGGTTGATCGCCGGCGCCGATCACGAGCTGAACGGCGTCTACAATCTCGGTACCGGCGACCCGGTCGACTTCAACACCCTCGTCGAACGCCTCAACGAGGAACTCGATGCCGACGTGGAGCCGGAGTACGTCGAGAACCCCATCCCCGACCACGTCTACGTCCACGACACCTGCGCCGACAACTCGAAGATGCAGGAAGCGACGGGCTGGGAGCCAACGATCGATTTCGACGAGGGTCTGCAGCAGGTGTGTGAACAGTACAAATAACGGAATCGCGAAGAGGGAGGTGCCGGCGAGAGCGACTCACCGACAAGAGGGGTACTGATACAAAGATAGGAGGGGTACTGATACAGAGATAGGAGGGGTACCGATACAGAGAGTACCGCTGGAGAGACGGAGTCCGTTCCCGTCAGTCTGATTCGTCGAGCAGTCCGAGGTCGTCGGCCACGAGATCAGCGAACTGTTCTGCGACCGCAGGGTCGACGCCGGCGACGTCGTTCCCCTCGTGGAGCTGGTCGTTGTGCCGGGCGACGGCGTCCGCGGCCGCCGACAGTTCCACCTCGGTCGTCGTCTCGCAGTCCGGACAGTAAATCGGAACCGTCGGCTGTGTCCCGTCGTCGTCTGTCATTGGAGGGTCATTCGGGGAGCACTCTAAAAGATCAGTCGGTCCGGACCGATCGATCAGTGGACTGTTTCCAAGCCCGATCGAAACCGAATTCGAGGCTGGTTCCGTCGCCGTGGCCGTCGTCAGTACCCGGTTCCGAGATATGTGTGGACGGCGTTGGCCTCTTCCAGTTCGTCGGCGAGCGCGATGGCGAAGTCTTCCATCGAGATGTAACTGTCACCTTCCTCGTCGGTCACGAGTTCGCCCTCGCTGGTGCGGTACTCGCCAATGCGCTCGCCGGGTTCGATCAGCGCCGCCGGGGCGAGGTACGTCCATTCGAGATCCTCGGCCGATTCGAGTACCTCGTGGGCATTGATCGCCGCGCGCGCTATCGGTTCCCAGGCTTCCGGGAAGTCCTCTGTTTCGATGAGCCTCGTGTCCGGACCGACGTACAGACCGCCGGCACCCCCGGTCCACACGAGGCGGTCGACCGACGCCCGGCGGAGGCCGTCGATGACGGACTCGATCATTTCGACGAGGAGGTCGGGAGACTCGTCGTCCCCGGGACCGAGTGTGGACGCGACCGCGTCGTGACCTGTCGCGAGCTTCGTCACGTCGTCGGGGGTGGTCGCGTCCCCAGAGACGGCGACGAAATCCGGATCGTCGATCCCCTCGACCGAGCCGCTTCGGGAAACGCCGGTAACTGCGTGTCCCCGGTCGAGGAGTTCGTTCGCGACTCGATGACCGATGCGACCGCTTGCGCCGAGCAGTAGTACGTCCATGGAAGGTTCGTGCGACTGTTCGAGTGACTGTCACAATACCCTTTGCCAACCAGCGGGTCTTGCGTGCAGGTCCGACGACGCTTCCCAAGCGGAGGGTAGTCGAACGACCGAGGACCGAGACTCCGAAGGTCGTTCCGCCGTAGGCCCCACTGTCTCTGTCCCGACCGGATCGCTATCGTACCACCCACCGAAAAGCACGAGAGGGGTGAGTGAACGTCTGACACTCCTATGTGTGTAAACGAGAATCGAACGCTTTCGGCACTGACCGGGGCGTTGCCTGGAGACATCGGTCGAACCCGACATCTCGACCGTCGAGGCCAATACACCACCGTGTCCGCAGAAATCGAACACCATCGTGTCCGCAGAAAACGTAGAGGGAGAAACAGCGGACGTGGTGGTGTCCGATAGAGGCCAAACGGGGAGGTGATGCCGATAAAAAGGCAGCAGCGACGTGCTGTCGCAGAAATCACGGATAGTCGTTGAATGACCACGGAGGACCTGGGTACGGGAGAACGGTCGAACGAGGGACGATTGGAAGGGTCCGTTGACGCCGTGGGTTCAACACAAGATAATCGCGATTGCGTTACTGCGGACATAGTGGTGTTCGATCCGAAGACCTCGGTCGATTATCGGTGGACGAGAGGTCTGTGGATCGTAGATAAACAGGGTAGACACGATGAGTGGAACAGTCCGGGAACGACGGAATACTCGAGGACTTACACGAGGCAGAATTCACGACCATACTCACAGCCACACCCACACCACTATGTCCGCTGTTCTTGGGACAGAGGGGAGGGAGGTGGATTTGAGGCGGGTTCGGATCTAGCCTAGTCGAAGGAATTAGACGATGTACCAGACTAAAGACTTCAATTAACTGTAACCAATAAAAATATAAAGTGCCTTTTACTGGAGTGCGGACTAGTCTCTCAACAGGCATATTAAATCTGTCCCTTCATCAAGGTCAAATTGCGACTCGTCTCCCCCCTCTGTTCCGAGAACTGCGGACATGGTGGAGGGGGTGTGTCCCCCCAACCCGGCCGATCGGTATTTAAAACACGGCGGTTAATCGGGGGTGGACAGGAACAGCGGACACTACGGACGCGGTGGTTTTATGTTTGAGCGATTTGATCCGTCTTTATGGCGCTCTTCGAGCGGGATCACGACATCTACCGTGATCGCGACGCGCTCAGGGAGGACTACCAACCGGAGGAACTGGTTGGCCGCGACGAGGAACTCGACACGTACCAGGCCGCGTTACAGCCCGTCATCAACGGGGAACAGCCGAACAACATCTTCCTCTATGGGAAGACCGGTGTCGGAAAAACGGCGGCAACGAAAAACCTCTTGAGTCACCTCCGTGAGGACGCAAAGCGGTACGACGACATCGACCTTACCGTCGTCTTTCTGAACTGCGACGGACTGACGAGTTCCTACCAGATCGCCACTCGTCTGGTCAATCGGTTCCGTACGGAGTCGAACCAGATCAGCACGACCGGCTACCCGCTCGGCTCCGTGTACGAAATGCTGTGGGAGGAACTCGACGACTGCGGGGGTTCGATCCTGATCGTGCTCGACGAAATCGACCACGTCGACGACGACAGCATCCTCTATCAACTCCCGCGTGCGAGGGCGAACGGAAAGCTGGATCACGCCAAGATCGGGCTGATCGGCATCTCGAACGACTTTTCGTTCCGCGAGGCGCTGTCGCCGAAGGTCAAGAGTTCCCTCTGTGAGCAGGAGATCCACTTCCCCGCGTACAACGCGACCAACCTCCGTGCGATCCTGCGCCAGCGCGCCGACGTGGCCTTCCACGACGGCGTGCTCAGCGACGAGGTGATCCCCCTCTGTGCGGCCTACGGCGCCAAGGACGCCGGCGACGCCAGGCAGTCGATCGACCTCCTGATGAAGGCCGGCGACCTGGCGCGTGACGAGGACACGGAACACGTGACGGAGGACCACGTCAAGCGCGGGCGTCGGGCGCTCGAACGCGGCCGGATCAAGGAGGGTATCAGCGGACTGACCGAACACGGACACCTCGTCCTGTACTCCCTGTTGACACTCGAACAGGAGGGCAAGACCCCCATCCGCTCGCGCGACGTCCGTCCCCGATACACGCGGTTTGCCGAGCTCGCGAACCGCGACCCGCTCGTGCCGCGTCGGATGCGGGATCACCTCAGCGAACTCGCGATGCTCGGAATAGTCTCGGTGACTGAACGGAACGAGGGCCGTCGCGGCGGCACCTACCGCGAGTACGATCTGGACATGGACGTCGAATTGATCCTCTCGGCGATGGACGACACCGTCGAACTCGTCGGCGTTCACGAGTCGATCACCGAGTTCGTCGAGACCGACGAGAAACCGCCGACTCTGGAACAGTACGTGGATTGACTTAGAGCAGTACGTGGAATGACCTGGAACAGCACGTGGCGTGAACCAGCACCTACCACGATTGGATCCGGTGTGATATCCAGATCACACACCGTGGATCGGTTCAGTCGGTCGATCGATCAGACGGACCGACGAGCCTTGTCACGGGCCCCGTCGTCGGTTCTCGACTAGTATTCCGCGCGCTTCGTTACAGTTTTTTGTCAGGAGGGTCTATCTTTATCTATGCTCGGAGTTGGTCCCCGCGCACTCGAATGGCTCGCTGCCGGCGCCCTGGTGACTGGTTTGGGAGCGCTCATCAGATTCGCCGGCTGGACCTGGTTGTTGGCAGGGTACAGCGAATCCTCGTCGCCGGTACCAGACACCGTTGTCCGGGACATTGCCGGCAACACCCTCCTCCGTGTCGGCATCGCGCTTTTTGCGTTCGGCGTCCTCGCTGGTCTGCGAACACTCCCGTCGTATCTCGACCTCGTGCTCGGAGCAGCGATCGGTCTGGCCGTCGCGCGTCTCCTCTATCGCCTGAACACGTGGTCTCCTGATCGGACCTCCTGAAGGGATCGGTACGACCTTCGAACCTCCCCCCGCTGACTCATCAAGGGCGTAGGTCGAATGTCTTCGGCACAGTGGCTATCAGTGCGCTCCACCGAGTTCGGGGTATGTCACCCGAGATCGACCTCCGTGACGTCCCGGACGACGACCGTCGCGCGCGACTCTTCGAAGCGGTAGCCGACACCGATCCCGGCGACGGTATCGAAGTCGTCGCTGACGAGGATCCGGACGGCCACCTCGTTCGCTACCAGATCGAACGGGACCGGGCCCTCGGCTGGGAGCACGCACGACCCGACGGCGTCCCGAGGGAAGTGTCCGTGACGGTCGGGGACTCACTCGACGAGGCCGAACTCGGCACGATCGACGTTCGCGACCTGAAGCCACAGCGTCGCCACGCGGCCTTGCTCGGCGTTTTCGACGAACTGGACGCGGGTGAGGGGTTCGTCCTCGTGAACGACCACGACCCGAAACCGCTGTACCACCAGTTCGAGGCCGAGGCCGGGCCGTCGTTCCGCTGGGAGTACCGCCAGCGCGACACCGGGAAGTTCAGGGTGCTGATCGGCAAGGCCGAGACGGACGGTACGCACGGCCACGAGGAAGAACCGGAGGCGCCGTTCTGATTCCCATGAACGCCACCTGATTCTCCCGACCGGGGCGCCACGCTGATCACAGGGAACGACGGCGGTCGCCGCCGTCGATGAGGGTTCATAAAGGACCCCGATATCCAGGGCGGTGTTTCATTGACGGTTGAGGGGAAAACATCGAGTGATGGCGCCAGAACTTGCACGCTTAGGACACGTCGCACTGGAGACCCCGAACCTGGAGCGATCGATGGAGTTCTACCAGGACGCGGTCGGGTTCGAGGAGACCGGCCGCGAGGGCGAAACGATCTACCTGCGAGCCGTCGACGAGTTCGACCATCACTCGATCAGCCTCACGGAGGCCGACGAGCCTGGCGTCGATCACATCGCCTGGCAGACCGAGGACGCCGACAGCGTCCAGGGCTTTGCCGATCGGCTCGAAGATGACGGCGTCGAGGTCAACTGGATCGGCGCCGGCGACGAACTCGGCCAGGGCGAGGCGATCCGGTTCGAGACGCCGACCGGTCACCCCTTCGAGATCTACCACGAGATGGAAAAGCCCGATCCGCCGGAGGAGAAGCGCTCGCGCCTCAAGAACCGCGTCTACTCGCCGACGGCGACGAATCCCGTCGCCCCGGACAAGATCGACCACATCCAGATCAGGGATCCGAACGCCCACGAGTGCGCACAGTGGATGCAGGACGTGCTGGGCTGTGACGTCATCGAGCAGTACAATCTGGAGGATGGCTCGCGGTGGGGCACCTTCGTCTCTGCCTGTGGGAACAAGATCGAAGCGGCGGTGATCCAGGACGACAGCGAACTGTCGCCGGGGCTGCACCACATCGCCTGTCTCGTCGACGACGGCAACGCGCTCTTTGCGGCCAACGACGCGATGAAGGAACAGGAGGTGCCCACCGACGGCTTCGGGCAGCACTCCATCTCACGGGGCAAGTTCTTCTACGCCCACGACGAGGCCAGCGGCCACCGCATCGAGTTCAACGACGGCGGCTACGTCACCTACGACCCCAACTGGGAGCCGGTGACCTGGAACGAGACCGACCTCGACGAACGGCAGTGGGTCGGGGTCGTCGGCGGCGACACCGTTCCATACTGAGTCCGGCCGGCCCGGTATCTCGGTCTCCTGCGCCCCGACTTCCGGCTTGACGGCTGCTGACCGCTTGTTCTCCTCCGGGAGCCTCTCCCACGAATTACCGTGCTTCACCGGTCTTGGTTTGGATCCGCCCCGATCGGCACGCCGTTTTACCCACGGTCACACTCGGCAGCGAGCACCGCGGCGTCGAGTTCAGGGCGTTCCGGAGGCTGGCGCCCCGAAAAAACCCCGTGAAATGTTGGGTAGGGGTATACCTGGATCAGTCGTGACGAATTCACCGTTCGGTGCGGACCGGCACAGGACGGTTCGACCAGACCACTGCGGACGACGGAGACACCATACGAACTATGACCCGATACGAAAGCCCGATCGCAAAGCTCGGACACGTTGCAATTCACACGCCGGATCTGGACGAGTCGCTGTGGTTTTTCAGCGACGTGATGGGACTCCAGATCACCGAACGCGACGGCGACACGGCCTACCTTCGCGGGATGCGTGACTGGGAACATCACACCCTGGCTCTCACCGAGTCCGGGGAGGCCGGCGTCGATCACATGGCGTTCCGAACGAAGAGCGCCGACGCCCTCCGGGAGGTCGAACGACAACTCGAATCAGAGGGCGAATCGGTGACCCACGTCGAGGCCGGCGAGGAGAACGGTATCGGCGAGGCAATCAGGGTCGAGAAGTTCGGCCACAGCTACGAGTTCTACTGGGACGTCGAGAAGCCAAAGCCCCCGAAGGAGCTACGCTCGGGGCTCAAGAACCGGAACTACAGCGAGGCGGTCGGCAACCGCATCGCGCCGCGTCGCATCGACCACGTCCACGTCAACGACCCGGGGCAGAACGCCTTCGACCACGACGAGTGGCTGCGCGAGACGATGGACTTCCAGCTGAACGAGCGCTTCCAGACCGAGGAAGGCGAGTACTGGGGCTGGTGGTACGCGGTCACGACCCTGCCACACGACATCGCGATCCACCGCGAACCCGAGGACGCGTCCACGCAGTTCCACCACGTCGCCTTCCACCTCGACAGCCTCCAGGACCTCTGGACGGCGGGCGACATCTGCAGCGAGCACGGCCTCGAGATCAACAACCGCAGTGACGGGCCCGCGATGCACGCGATCACGCGCGCGGACTGCATGTACGTCAAGGATCCCGCGAGCGGCGTCAGGCTCGAACTGTTCGCCGGTCCGGGCTACCTGAACTTCGAACCCGACTGGGATCCGATCGAGTGGGAAGAGGAGTCCCTCGGCGGCCCGACGAACCACCAGTGGCACGGCGGCGGCCCGACCTGGGACGGCATCGATTACGTCTGAGTCCCGTTCCCCGCCGCCTTCCAGACGGGTAGAGCCAGGTCGTCGAGCGATCGATGACCTCGGACAGTGCTATAACGACTGTGGGACCGGGTCAGTCGTCGAGGATCGACGACAGCAGCTTGCTCTGGGCGGCGGCGAGGTGCTCGGCGAGCGTCGCCTGGGCGATGTCTAGTTCGGCAGCGACTTCAGTGGCGTTTGCTCCCTTCGGGTGCTCGAAGTACCCCATCTCGTGGGCGGTCTCCAGCACCTCTCGCTGACGGTCGGTGAGGTCGCTCCGATCGACGAACACCAGATCCTGCTCGGTGCGTTCGTCGTCGGACTGGATCAACCGCTGGACGCTTACGTTCGACCAGCGATCCCTGAGGTCAGTCAGCACCTCGCGGAGGTGGTCGACGCCGTTCGCGTGGAAGACGACGACGAGCGATCCGTCCCGGACGTACGTCTCCAGCAACGGACAGCCGAGCACCTCGATGCTCTCACACGGGCAGGGATCGCCCCGCGAGCGCTCGAAGCGATAGGCGGTCTGTGACCCGTACGTGAACACCTCCTCCATTCCGTCGAAGGCGTCGGCGGCCTCGTCGTCCGGTGGTGTGCCCGCCTGGAGGACGAACTCCTCGGTCACGCTGTCGCCGTCGACGGCCTTGGAGATGGAGGTACTCGGCGCGTCCGTCGCCTCGGACACCCCCACGACCGGGCAGGACGTCGGCGAGTAGAGCTTGACTTCGGCACGGATCCCTGGCACGACACTAGCTACATGTGACTCGCCGTTGAAGGGTGTGCCGATCATGTTCGACTTCCGCCAGGCGGGCCCGCCCGCGCCCGTGACCGGCACCTGTTAAGCACCCTCGGAATACAGGACGCAATTACTTCGACCGTACGGCCTCGGTTCTGGGTGCCGTGAATCGGGACGACGACGCAGCGCCAGTCGTCTTCGTCTGTCCGCACTGTGCCGTACGGATCCGGGTCGACGAGGCGATGCGCGAGACGCTCGTCGACCGGGGGTGTGTCCTCTGTGGCGGCTCGGTTTCCGGGGACGACTTCACACGGCCCGACAGCGTGTAGACCCCGTCGGCACCGCTATCTACGAGACGAGTGTTACTACGAGAAGCCCTGGTAGAGGGTGTAGAGGACGAACACGGCGATGTACCCGCCGGCCACGATTTCGGTCAGGATCGACCGGTGGAGCAGCGCGACCAGGACGATGACGAGCGGTCCGACCAGGAGCAACGCATCGAACACCCTGTCCTCGGCGCCGGCCTCGATGACCGAGGCGACGCCCGGAATCTCGCGAGGCCTCACGCGTACAGCCCCCCGCGCTTGAACACCGTTCGCAGCGTGACCAGGACCGGGATGATTTCGAGGCGGCCGATCCACATGTGAAAGAGGAAGGCCACCTTCCCGACCTGTGGCAGCGATGTCGGCCCGGTGATGCCCGAGGAGAGGCCGACGTTGCCCTGTGCGCTCGCCACCTCGAACACGACGTTGGCGAGCGAGAACTCGCCGGCCGGCAGCACGAGCAACAGCACGAACGTCCCGACCACGAGGAACGAGATCCAGAGGACGACGATGATGGCAGCCTCCATGAACTCCCTGCTCGCTTCCCCTTCGTTCAACCGTCGGCCGTTGATCTCCAGTCGTCGAACGGCGGTCTCGGGGTAGAAGACGTTGGAGATCTGGTGCCGGATCCCCTTCGCCAGCGTCGCCCCGCGGATGAGTTTGATCCCGCCCGCCGTCGATCCGGCCGCGCCGCCCACGAACATCCCGAACGCGACCGTGAGCTGTGCGGCGGCGGGCCACCGGCCGAGGGCGACGTTCGTCGCGTCGACCGCAGTCTGGAACCCCGTACAGGTAGCCGCAGAGACGAACTGAAAGAGCCCGTAACGGAGTGCGCCGAACGCCGTCTCGTAGGCCCCACCGAAGTACAGGAACCCCCACAGCAACGCCGCCCCGGCGCCCATGTAACCGAACACCCATCGGGTCTGCAGATCGGTGTAGAAGTTCCGCAGGTCCCCCTGCAGGATGAGGTAGTGGACGGGAAAGGCGATGCTCCCCAGTAGCATGACCGGCAGCAGGACGAAGTCGATTGTGACGCTGTCGTAGGTCGCGATCGAGTTGTCCGTGATCGAGAACCCGCCGGTCGCCAGCCCGGTCATGGCGTGGTTGATCGCCCCCCAGATCGGCATCCCAGCAAGCCACAGCGCGAGGATCGAGACGACCGTGAACAGGATGAAGATCCACCAGATCGTCCGGACCGTCGAGACGATGCTCGGATGAATCTTCTCCGAGCGCGCCTCGCTCTCGTAGAGCGTCAGTGATCCGCTACCGGGCCGCGAAAGGATCGCGGTCGTCAGGACGATCACGCCGACGCCGCCGATCCACTCACTGAACGTCCGCCACCACTGCAGCGTTCGCGGGAGTACCTCCTCGTTGTCGGTCATCGTGAGACCGGTTCCCGTGAACCCGCTCATGCTCTCGAAGACCGCGTTGAGCGGATCGGTGAACGCCGCGAGCGTCGCCGTCTGGGACGGCGTCGCCAGTCCCGGAACGCCCATCTGTGTGCTCCAAGCGATCAACAGGAAGGGAAGCGAGCCGAACAGTCCCACGGAAAACCACCCCGTCGCGGCGACGATCATTCCGTGGAGTCGCCCCGGGGCGTCGGCGCTTTTGAACCGCAGATACAGCAGTCGGCCGACCACGAGCGGAACGACGGCCGAAGCGAGCAATGCCGGGAGCGCGTAGTACTCCCCCCAGACGACGGGGACGACGAGGGACACGAGCATCAGTCCCCCGAGCGCTTCCAGGATGCGTCCTACGTCGCGGCCGACCGTGGCGACCGCCCCGCTCATCCGCCCCCCGCTGTCAGCCCCGGCTTCCGGCCCCCGGCTTTTCCCGTCGCCGTGGCGGGTTCACTCCGTGCGGTCCTCATAGTGGCCAAAGACGTCGGTGATTTCGGGGGCGGCGCCGACGCCGGAGTAGACGGTCAGCAGGTCGCCGGCTTCGATCAGTGTGTTCCCGCGGGGCGTGATGGGCTTTCCCTCCCCGTTTCGCTCGATTGCGACGACCAGCATGTCCTCGGTGAAGTCGCCGTCGTGGGCGGCCTCCTGCAGCGTCTTGCCGACAATCGGTGCCTCCTCGGTAACCGTGATCTCGAACACCTCGGCCTCGTCGCCGATCCGCATGTAGTCGACGATCGCCGGGCGTGCCACCGCCCGGTACAGATACTCGGCGATGAGCTCCTGGGGGTTCTCCATCGTGTTGACGCCGATCCGCTCGAACAGCCCCATGTGCTCCGGGTTGTGGACCACCGAGAGGATTGCGGGGATCTCGAACTCCTTTGCGAGGAGACAGACCATGATGTTGGTCGCGTCCTGGTCCGTCGTCGAGATGATCGCATCGGCGCGGTCAGCGCCCGCGTCGGCCAGGGTGTCTTTCGTGGTCGCGTCGTCCTGGAGTACCAGACAGTCGAACTCGTCTGCGGCTTCGTTTGCGCGCGCTCCGTCGCGTTCGACGACGACCACTTCGTTGCCCGACCGCGTCGCGATGTTCGTGAGCGGTCGACCGATGTCGCCTGCCCCCACGATGATGATGTACATGCTTTTACACCTCGCGTGTTCGTCTATGTACTTCTCGAATCGACATGGGTGAGTCTTCCGGTCCAGATGCCATGACGACGGTCCGGTCCACACCGGCGCCACCGGATTCCGGAAGCGATGGTGATCGGGACGAAGTCGACCGACATCTGGACGGGGACGGCCAGACTGGGGAGCATCCCGACCGCCGGGACGATCGGATGGAGAACCGAGATGATCCGGAACGTCGGGCCGTAGGCGCCGGGCTCCGAGCACCCCAGGACGACCACGGCGACGTGAACCAGGGCGTCGGCCACCAGAACCACGACCTGCGGACGGCTGGATCGCCGCCGTATTATTTGTCTATAGCACATTGGGGTTTATACTTGCTGACGGGTGGGGGTCGTCCAGCGCTATCGGTTCGGCGGGTGTCCTGCTCGCTTTCCCTATCCTTTCTCCACCCGACGCACGCCAGACACACCACCATGTCCGCTGTTCTTCGACGGTACGCAGCGGGTCCAGGGGACCCCTGTGACCCCGACCGACACCGTCGCGTCCGGAGTAAAACCCACGGAGAACCCCCGAAGACGGCGTTTTCGACGGGGTCGACTTCGGGTCATGGCACATATCACGACCTGCGGCAGCTTTCGGAAAGTACGCGTGGGTCAAGCAGCAGGCGCAGATCGGACGGACGTCACAGTCGACCTGCCCGTCTCGGGGTAGCGACCTTCGGTCAGGACTCTACGGGTGGGTGTGGTCCCGGATCGCGGGAGAACGTACCCGGGGGCCAGGTGACGCACTGCCGACCGACCCTGTGGACGGCAGATAGTAGGTCGTCGACCGACCGGTCATCGTCGGTCGGGCCCCGACGTCTGATTCGTCGGGAGTGACTACGTCTGACACTCGCAGCCGCCCTGTTCGAGGAGTTCGTCGATTTCGTGGTATCGGCCACAGTCGTCACAGGCCACCCTGATGTCGACGAACACGTCGAACTCGTCGATGGCGACGGTGTCGGAGTTCCGGAGGCTCTCCAGGGTTCCCCGCGTGACTGCTTCGGTCCGGTTTTGCAGGGACAGGATCGTGTCACGCCCGCGTTCGATCCGCTCCTCGACGCTTTCGGATCGCTCGTAGGACGCGTCGAGATCCTGTTTCAGGTAGGTGTGGATCGACTGGTGGGAGACGAAGTCGTCGTCGACCTGATCGACGTCGACGCCCTCGCGGTCGAGACGAGCGATCGCCTCGATCCGTGCACCCTCGCTTGCGTCGCCGCCGGTGAGAATTCGGTAGAGGTTCTCGACCTCCCCCATCAGAGGGTCCATGCCGGCGTCCCGCATCGCCGCCCGAAGGATCCGCTGGTTCACGTAGCTTTCCAGGTCGCGCAGGCTGTAGCGCTCCCCGCCCTGTCCAGTCCACAGTGAGACGAGTTCGTCGTCGAGACCCTCCAGAGAGTACTTGTCGATTACTCGGGCGACCTTGGACCGACTCTTGGTCGACCCCCCGTCGGTCAGGAGCGCACGTTCGTCCATGTGGTAGGTGGTTCAGTATCCGTAATACTAAGTGTTGTTCCCCACGGGAACCCCAGCAATCGACGGCAACGGACGGCTCATCCCGACTTTCGCCGCCGGTCGTCGGCCCGGCGTCCGTCACCGGGAGCCGTCGCGCCGGGCCGAGGAGGGTCCGTGCCCACCCTCGCGGCTCATCAGAAGTAATTAGAGTTAAGGCCCAAACAGTCGAACGCGACTTATGGACAAACTGGCGGACGTCGACGTCGAGGCACTCCAGGACACCCTCGACGAGGTCGAAAGCGCCAAAGCCGCAAAGCGGCTGATGGTGGCGCTGGACTACAAGGACGGAACGGCGGTTTCGACGTTGTCGTCCCGGTACGATATTCCGCGATCCACGCTTTACTACTGGCTGGATCGGTTCGAGAACGGGTCGATCGAAAACGCCATCGAGGACGAACCGCGTCCGGGTCGACCGCCGAAACTGGACGACGACCAGCGGGAGGCGCTCTGGGACGCCCTGACCCGGGAGCCGACGGACCTGGGCTTCGATGCCGGGGAGTGGACGCCCACCCTGGTGAAGACCCTCATCGACAGGGAGTTCGACGTGAACTACTCCGAAGGCCACGTTCGAAGGCTGATCCGGAAGGGACCGCAGTAGCCCCCGGCGATAGCTCCCGGAGCCACAGGAACCCCGGTGAACCGGGCCGATCCCGTGCAAGGACCTCTATCGATCTGTCCCCAGGGCGTCCCTCGTTCCGGTCGAATTGCGGTTCTGACTAACCCCCGCGTCGACACCATCGCGTCCGCTGTTTTTGGTCCCCGATCCGGCGATGCCCCCGGCGTGGACGGCCGACCCCAACACCGCCGTGTCCGGAGTAAACGACTCGTTAAACCCTCCTTCCGGCCCGACTGGTCCCCCAACACCACCGTGTCCGCAGTTCTTGTTCTCCAGGGGGCCCGATTGGGCCCACGAGATCCGGACCCCCGTACCCCTGGTGTACCTGCCCCATCTCCCGACACCACCGTGTCCGCAGTAATCTTCCCGAACCCCCTTCGACCTCCCCAACCCACTCCAGCTTCCCGAACCCACTCCAGCTTCCCGAACCCACTCCGACGGCGCACCCAAACTATATCCCACGTGCTATCGACGGCAACGGTGAGATGAACGACGCCGACACGGACGAGGCCGGTGGAACGGAGGAACAGCGGACGGCGACCCCGGAGACCGCAGAGCGGATGCCGGCCGCGGAGGCGATGCTCCGCGCGATGAGTGCCTACGGCGTCACCTACGTGTTCGGAAACTTCGGGACCGACCACACTCCCCTGTTGGAGGCGGCGTCCCGCCTCCGCGAGGAGGGCGACGCCGACGCGTTCCCCGAGTTCGTCACCTGTCCACACGAGGGCGTCGCACTCAGCGCGGCACACGGGTACGCCGCCGCGACCGGCGAGGCCCAGGCCGTCATCGTCCACGTCGACGTCGGGACCCAGAACCTCGGCTCGATGGTTCACAACGCCCACCGGGGGAGCGCGCCCGTGTTCATCTTCGCCGGCCTCGCGCCGGTGAGCTACGGCGACGACCCCGGCGCCCGGAACACCCCCGTGCATTTCCTGCAAAACGTCTTCGACCAGGAGGGAATTCTCCGGGAGTTCTGTCGGTGGAGCGACGAGTATCGCCCGCCCGCCGATCCCGATGAGTATGTCGCGCGCGCGTTGGAGATGGCGACGACGCCCCGGCGTGGGCCGACGTACATGACCGCGACCAGGGAGGCACTCGAAGCCCCCGTCGACGTCGACGTCGGCTCGCGATCCGCCGAGGGCGTCGGGCCCACCGGCGCCGACGACGCGACCCTCGATCACCTCGCGTCCCAGATCGAGAACGCCGACGCGCCGGTTGTGGTGACGAGCAAACTCGGCGTCGGCGAGCCACGCGAGTCCGTCGAGACGCTCGTCGACTTCGCTGAAGCGGCCGGCGCCGGGGTCGTCGAGGCGAGTCCGGCGGCGCTGTGTTTCCCCCGGACCCACGACCTCCACGCCGGCTTCGCCACCGAACCCGCGTTCGAACGGGCGGATCTGGCTCTCCTCGCGGACACGGATGTGCCGTGGGTTCCGGAGACGGACTCCGCCCCGCCGGCGGACCTCTCAGTGGTCCAGGTCGACGTCGACCCGGCCAAGCCGGAGTACCCGCAGTGGGACCTCCGCGTCGATCAGGCCGTGCGTGCCGATCCCACGGCGACGCTGCGAGCACTGACGGGGCGACTCGACGGCGACGCCGACGGCCGCGAGACGTGGGCCGACCTCGGTCCGTTCGCGGGACGCCGTGAGCGACGGGACCGGGCCGAGGACCACCGCGAGGCCGGCCGGCTCACCCCCACCGTCCTCAGCGACGCCATCGACGGCGTCGTCGACGAGGACACGGTCGTGGTCAACGAGACGACGACGAACAACAGGGCGGTGCTGGAGGGAATAGCCCTCGATCGACCGGGAAGCTACCTCTACTCCCACGGCTCGGGGCTCGGGGGGG
>Ga0207720_100358_pt1 | contig 34584 bp, 35 predicted proteins | sample A23P2SouthBayCA_2_FD_187751 | JGI IMG/M metagenome (GOLD analysis project Ga0207720, IMG submission 187751) | Aerobic enrichment media microbial communities from Eden Landing Ponds, California, USA - A23 E3 (2) (SPAdes) | ecosystem: Environmental > Aquatic > Marine > Unclassified | place...
CCCGCCTCGGTCCGGTCCGTGAATCGGCGAGATTCTGACATGTGTCTCCGTCGAGAGAGGCTCCCCAGCCGCCTGTAGCCTGCGCCTATTCTCACGTAGCCGGAATGACCGTGTGGATAAATGTCACGGCGCTCGTCGGCTTCGGTATGGGACAGTCGACGGTACGGATTCCGGTCGACGACGTCGAACTCGAAGGGATGCTAGAGGTGCCGGACGGCGCACCGGGGATCGTCGTCTTCGCGCACGGGAGCGGTTCGAGTCGGAAGAGTCCGCGCAACAACTTCGTCGCAGAGGTCATTCGCGACCGCGGGCTCGGCACCCTGCTGTTCGACCTGCTCACCGAGGAGGAGGACCGGGTTCGCGAGAACCGTTTCGATATTCCACTGCTGACCGACCGTCTCCTCGCAGTCACCGAGTGGCTGCGGGCTCGCGACGACACGGCCGACCGCACCGTCGGCTACTTCGGCTCCAGTACGGGTGCTGCGTCCGCCCTGCGGGCGGCGGCGCGCAGACGCGACGAGGTCGATTCCGTCGTCTCGCGAGGCGGACGGGTCGATCTGGCCGAAGCGGCTCTCGACGAGGTGCGAGCACCGACGTTGTTCATCGTCGGCGGCGCCGACACGCAAGTGCTCGAACGCAACCGCGAGGCCTACGACCGCCTCGCGTGCGAGAAGGAGCTGCACGTCGTCGAGGGAGCGGGGCACCTCTTCGAGGGGGAGGGAGAACTCGAAGAAGTCGCCGACGTGGCGGCCGACTGGTTCGCGGAGACGCTCCGACAAGGTCGGACGTGACGTCCGAGAACGCTGGTCCGAGCCGTGCGATTCGAGCGGGACTGGTCGGGACACCCACGCCCCCGAACGCCCCGTGGGAGTGCGCCCGCGCCCGGCGAGATGCCACCGGGATCGGTCCGTCGACCCGCCCGCTCGCGCGTTAGCTCACGGCCGCCAGAATCCCCCACGCCACACCGAACGCGACCACGGCGGCGACGACCGACGTGACGGTGCCGAGGCTATCGACCAGTGCGAAATACACCGCGATACCCACCCCGATCCCAACGGCCGCCCCGCCAGGGATATCCTCCATACCGCGCGGTTGCTGGGGCGGGACATAAGTGCTGGCACCTCGACCTCGCAGGTGTCGATAGCGACGATTCGTCGTTGCGCAGCGGCGCGCGCCGTCGACGCTGCGCTCCGACGGCCGAGTCGGTGAGGTCTCGGGATCGACCGACCGTTTTTCCCCGGGCGCTCCGAATGGGACGTATGGACGAACTCGTCATCACGATGGGGAAACTCGGTGCTGGACAGTGGGAACTGCGCCTCGAGGACGACGAAACGATCGACGTGTTTCTCGACGAGGTCGAGGTGAGTGAAGAACGTGGATTTTCCGCCGAGGGTCGAAACGAAGCGCGCGAAATGCTGTACGAACTCACGACCGGCACGCAACCTGGGGGACCGATCCGCCTCCGTCGCCGACCGCTCGACGGCGAGGAGTGGGAGGACGCTGGCGAAGTCGTCGACGCCGTCAAACGTGATCGGGCGGACCAGTGACTCGGCTTCCCGGGACGTGAGAACGACCGCGCCATTCTAAGCGTCGCCCGCCCGACCGGTCGAGTATATGTCCGCCGACCTGCCGACGCGAGACGAACTCGTACAGGGGATGACCGTCGAGGTCGAACAGGAAAACGGCGACCGCATCGTCGGCGAAGTCGGTGCCGTCCTCACCGACGAGCGGACCCACCCCGAAGGGATTCTGGTGAAGCTCAAATCCGGTGCCCGGGGACGGGTCAAACGTATCGGCCCGGACGTCTGACCGCGGCGACCCGTGTCGCTACCGTCTCGACGGGGACCGCCCGGTGATTTCGCCGGGCCACGGGCGTTCCGTTAGACGGGAGGAGCCGGGTGGGTTCGGATCGTAGCTGTGGACTAGCGTCGTCGCGATAAGCGCGGTGTCGAAGCTCCCGTCGCGACGACCGACCGTCGCCGATACTTCTCAGTGGGTGAGAACGACCCCAAGTGTCAATCTACCCGTGCAGACTATCCGTCACGTATGAACAAGAACGTCGGCGGGATCGACCGAACGGGGCGTCTCGTCGTCGGTACCGTGGCCGCTATCGCCGGGATCGCCGCTCTCACCGGCTACTGGACCGCCGGAGCTGTAATCGGCGGCGTCGCGCTCGGTATCGGCGTGATCTTCCTCGTGACGGGGGCGACACAAAAGTGTCCCATCAACGAGGCCGCAGGCATCGACACCACGGAGTGATCGCTCCGGGTACCGGGCGAGACACGTCACCGCCCCTCGGAGTCTCCCGTCCGGATGACGGCGTGCTGTTCGAAGTGGAGCCGGAGTTTCTGGATCGACGTCACGACGACGTCGCAGTACTCCTCGACGACCGGCTCCGGGTTGAGTCCGATGGCCGTCCCGGCGATCCGGAGCATCGGGAGGTCCGTCGACCCGTTCCCGACTGCAATCGTCCGATCCAGGTCCACCCCCTCGCCGAGCGCGAGTTCCTGGAGTGCTCGGTCTTTTTCGTCATCGACGAGCGGTCCCTCGACCGCCCCCGTTACCGCTCCGTTTTCGAACACGAGCCGGTTCGCGACGACGTGATCGGCTGCCACGCCAGCGCGGTCGAGTGCCGCCTCGACGCCGCGTTCGAACGTCCCGGTGACGATTGCGACGCGCACGCCGGACCGGCGGAGAGCCGAAATCAGGTCGGCAGCGCCACCTCGTAGCTTACACCGCTCGAAGGCGGCGTCGACGCGCGCTTCCGGCATCTCTTCGAGCAGTGAAACCCGTTGGCGCAGCGTCGTGGCGAAATCCACCTCCCCACGGAGACCCTGCTCTGTGAGCCCTCGGATCTCGCTGGCCGCATCGTACTCTCGACCCAGGAGGACCGTGAGATCGGACTGTGTGAGCGTCCCGTCGAAGTCGAAGGCGACAAGCGCCATAGAGGCGCGTTCGCGCGCCGCCCGCATAATATTTCACCCACAATACATCTTCTCGGACGGGACGTGATTCGAGACCGGCGTGGATCACATTTTCACGTACTGAGAACCTTCATCTCGGTTGATGTCGTTTCCCTTCGATATCCACCCGTATGAATTTCGACGAGTTCACCGGTACCGTACAGCATCGACTCGAACTGCCCGGCACTGGCGAGACGCTGCGAGCGATCCGCGCGACGCTGTCGACGTTGGGGCAACGGATTCCCGCGGGGAACGCGGAGGATCTCGCCGCGTCGCTTCCCATGGAGATCAAGTGGTACATGACCGGTGCGGTCACCGAACACGGCCAGCACTTCGACTGGGCGGAGTTCGTCGACCGAGTCAGCGAGATCGAGGGGGTGGACCGAGCCGATGCGGCCTATCACGCTCGCGTCGTCGTCGACGTCGTCCACACGCTGGTCCCCGAATCCGACTTCTGGCAACTGCGCGATTCGCTTCCCGAAAGCGAGGACGACGAAAACTGGGGTAAACTCTTCGAAATCGTCGACGCCGGCGGCTGGGGCGACGCCGAGGAAGCACAAACTGGCGGCGGCCCACAGCCCGACTCGACGGAGCAGGGGGGTGACGATAGCTCGGCGTAGGCGCTGGACCCTCGGAGCCGTCGGGTGAACGCTCGGGAGCCGACCGCGGTGACTGGTGGGATGACAGAGTGGACTATCGTGCCTGCTTGGAAAGCAGGTGGCCGAAAGGCCTCGTGGGTTCGAATCCCACTCCCACCGCGTGCTGAATCACGGTATCGGCCGACGGGAACACCACCGGCAGACCGAAGTGTCTCCCACATAGACATTTCAGTCATGTCGAAAGCGACCTTCGAAGTGTACGAGGACCGGGAGGGCAAATGGCGCTGGCGGCTCGTCCACGACAACGGGAACATCATCGCCGACAGTGGCGAAGGATACGCGACCCGGCAGAAATGTGAGCAGGGTCTCGCGAGCGTCAAGCAGAACGCACCGGACGCCGGCGTGGCCGCAGTCGACAATCCGACCGGCGGTCTCGAGTAGCGGCGAACACGGGGGAGCGCCTTCCCCTGCGGAGATGGATCAGGGCGGATGCCCTCGACAGTCGGGAAACCGGGACGAGACGGGACGGCGCGAACGGTGGAGACCGGGTCGCCGATTCTCGCCAGGTCACCCCGACCGGCGTGGCGCACCCTGTTCGGTATCCTGAAGAGGGTCGGCGGGGAGTTCCACCCAGTCGCGGTCGGGGACACCGACACGAACGCGTCAACCAAGCGAACATGAGTTCTTCCACCGAACACGAGCGAGAAACCGGCAGGGGGGGCTGGCACACGCGTTCGGTCGACGGCGTCCTCGACGAACTCGACGCGGACGCGGACGGTCTCTCGCAGACGGAGGCGGAGCGCCGGCTGGAGACGTACGGCAGGAACGAACTCCACGAGGGCGACGGCGTGTCTCCCGTCGACATCTTCGTCACGCAGTTCCAGGACGTCCTGATCTACATCCTGATTTTTGCGGCGATCCTCTCGATGGCCGTCGGACTCCTGCCGGGGCAAGAGCCGAACTACGTCGACGCGGGGCTAATCGTCCTCATCTTGCTCGGAAACGGGATCTTCGGCTTCGTACAGGACTACCGGGCGGAGAAGGCGATGGCGACGTTGCGGGACCTCTCCTCCCCGGAAGCGACCGTGTTGCGGGACGGAGAAAAGCGAACGGTCGATGCCGATCTGATCGTCCCCGGGGACGTGGTCGTTCTCGAACAGGGCGACGCGGTTCCAGCGGACGCCCGCCTCGTCGAGGTCACGAACCTCGAAACGATGGAGGCCGCGCTGACGGGCGAGAGCGCCACCGTCACGAAAGGGGTGGTCCCGCTCGACGCGGACGCGCCGCTCGCCGAACGGTCCAACATGGTCTACATGAACACGGACGCGGTCAAAGGGCGGGGGACGGCCGTCGTCGTCGAGACGGGGATGGAGACCGAGGTCGGCAGCATCGCGACACAGATTCAGGAAGCCGAGAACGGCCGGACGCCGTTTCAGGAGGAGGTCGACGAACTGGGACGCCGTATCGGGTACGGCATCGTGGGGGTCATCGCTCTCGTCGTCGTCGTCCAGATGCTGTTCACGCAGGCCAGCACGATAGCGATCCTCCTCACTGCGATCACGCTCGCGGTGGCCGCCGTTCCCGAGGGACTCCCCGCAGTCGTGACGCTGACGCTAGCGCTCGGCTCGCAGAAGATGGTCGAGAGGAACGCCCTGGTCCGCCGGCTCGCCGTGGTCGAGAGCCTCGGGTCGGTCGACGTCATCCTCACCGACAAGACCGGGACGCTGACCGAGAACCAGATGACCGTCAGGCGCGTTCTGGTGGGCAACGACGTGTACGCGGTGACTGGGTCGGGGCTCGATCCCGAGGGCGCGTTCCGTCGCGACGACGAGACCGCGGACCCGGAGACGCTCGATCCGGTCTTGCGGTGTGGCGTGCTCTGTAACAACGCCGAGCGAGCGCCCGAGTCCGAGGACCGGGAGTACTACGGCGATCCGACGGAGGTCGCGTTGCTCGTTGCGGCCCGGAAAGCGGGGATCGCTCCCGACGTCGAACGCGTCAGGGAGATTCCGTTCTCGTCCGAGCGCAAGCGGATGACCGTCGTCGTCGAGGAGCACGGCGACTACACCGCCTACACGAAGGGCGCGGCGGAGACGGTGTTGGAACGCTGTGATCGCGTGCTCGTCGACGGGCGGACCGAGGAGCTAACCGACGAGCGGCGCCGGCAGATCCTCGACAGACACGACGCATTCGCCGGCGACGCCCTCCGGGTACTCGCGTTCGCCCGCAGAGACGTCGCCGACCCGGAGGCCGACGAGGACGCCCTCGAAGCGGGGCTGACCTTCCTCGGCTTGCAGGGGATGATCGACCCGCCCCGCGCGGAAGTGGATACCGCGGTCGGTGACTGTCGGGACGCGGGCATCCGCGTCGTCATGGTCACGGGCGACAACCTCGAAACCGCGAAGGCAATCGGCGCGGAGATCGGCTTCGATCCCGAGGGGGCGACGACCGGGACCGAGGTCGAGAAACTGAGCGACGAGGAACTTCGGTCGACCGTCGAGGACGTCGAGGTGTTCGCCCGGATGGCCCCCGACCACAAGGTTCGGGTGCTCCAAGCGCTCCAGGCGAACGATCACCGCGTGGCGATGACGGGAGACGGCGTCAACGACGCGCCCGGCGTTCGGAACGCCGACGTCGGTATCGCGATGGGTATCCGCGGCACGGACGTCACCCGAGAAGCCTCGGACATGGTGTTACAGGACGACAACTTCGTGACGATCCGTGACGCCATCGCGGAGGGACGGGGGATCTTCGACAACATCCGGAAGTTCGTCAACCTGTTACTGTCGGCGAACGTCGGCGAGGTACTCACGGTCTTCGTCGGGGTGCTCGTCGGCAGCGTGCTGTTCCCCGACCTCTTTGCGGCGCAGTCGGAGGCGCTCATCCTCACGCCCGTCATGCTCCTGTGGATCAATCTGGTGACGGACGGGTTGCCGGCGCTCGCCCTGGGCGTCGACCCGAAGGCACCGGACGTCCTCGAACGCGCCCCCCGGGCCAAGGGCGAACCGGTCATCGACCGGCGAACCATCGTGTCCATCCTCACCATCGGCGCGACCCTGACCGTCGCCGGACTCGCGGTGTTCTTCGAGACGCTGGGTGCGTTCGAGTCGCTGGTCGTCGCCCAGACGCTGCTGTTCACGTTCTTCGTGATCTCGGAGATGGGCATCATCCAGATCATCCGACGTCGGTTCGGACAGACGCCGTTCTCGAACCGCTGGCTGGTCGGGGCCGTCGCGACGTCGGTGGTACTGCAGATACTCCTCCTCTACACGCCCGTCGCCGACCTCTTCGGGGTGTACGGGGTCGGCGTCCCGGGGTGGACGCGTATCGCGGTCGCCGTCGGGACCGTCATGATCGCCAATCACGTGCTGTCGGTCGGGTACGACCGACTCGGCTAGCGGTTTCCGGCGACTCGCTCCCCGGCCGGTGCTCTGGCCGTCGGTTTCGAATACTGCGACCGGGCCGCCTCAGTGGGCCGTCCATCCCCCGTCGACGGGGATGTTCGCGCCCGTCACGTAACTCGCACTATCGGAGGCGAGGAACACGGCCAAGGGCGCGATCTCTTCGGGTTGTGCCGGTCGGTTCATCGGCGTGTTGTTCCGGACGTAGTTGTAGAAGCGGTCGGTTTCGAGCAACGCTTCGGTCATGGACGTCTCGACGAAGCCGGGACAGATGCTGTTGACGCGGACGCCCTCGTCGGCGTAGTCGACGGCGACCTGCTGGGTGAAATTCACGACGCCACCTTTCGCCGCGGAGTAGGACGCGACGCCTTTGCCGCCCACCAGCCCGTAGATCGACGCGGTGTTGACGATACAGCCATCCGTCTCTTTCAGATGCGGGAGGGCGGCCTTCGTCCCGTGCATGACGCCGTCGAGGTCCGTCCGGATGACGTTCGTCCACTCGTCGAGATCCATCTCTTCGACGGTGGTTTCGCTCGCGACGCCGGCGTTGTTGACCATCACGTCGAGTGTCCCGAACTCGTCGACGGTCGCTTCGACGAGTGCCTCGACCTGTTCGTACTCCCGAACGTCGGTCTGGACGTAGGTGCAGCCGAGTTCGTCTGCGACGGCTGTCCCCTCCGATTCGGTTCGATTCGCGATGACGACGTCCGCGCCCGCGTCCACGTACGCGCTCGCGATGGCGTTCCCGATGCCCGACGACCCGCCAGTGACGATGGCCGTCTTCCCTTCGAGTTGCATGGTCTCGATACGCGCAGTGGGACCGAAATATCCGCCGTCGATTCCCACTCGGCTACAACCACAGGGGACGGGAGAGACCACGAGCGTCCGGTGGCGATTCCCTCTCGTCACCGACCGCATCACTCCGAACGCGGAGCGACGTAATCGCATTCGCCCACGCACTCCTCTTTGAGCGGGCTGTCACCGAGCACCTGTTCCGGCTTGGCTCCGCTTCGGAACACGGTGACGCCCTTGAGATCGAGATCGCGCGCGGAGCGAAAGATCTCTTTCACGTCGTCTACGGACGCGGATCGAGGCAGGTTCACCGTCTTGCTCACCGCGTTGTCGACGTAGTTCTGAAATGCGGCCTGAATCTCGAGATGCTGGTCGGGGGGAACGTCGTGGGCGGTCTGGAACAGTCGCTTGACGTCGTCCGGGATCGACTCACTGTCCTGGATCGTGGTCCGGTCGTGGAGGTCCTCGATGAGCGCCTCGGAGTAGAACCCTCGCTCCTTCGCGATGTCGACGAAGCGGTCGTTGCGTATCTCTAGTCCCCCCATGACCTGTTTCGTGTAGGCCACGTTGTAGATCGGTTCGATGCTGGCCGAACAGCCACCGATGAGCGAAATCGTCCCCGTCGGAGCGATGGTCGTGGTCGTGGCGTTTCGCACCGGCTCCTCGTGGATCGAGTTCTCCCACGCGGGGAAGGGTCCACGCTCGTCCGCTAGCCGTTTCGACGCCGCCCACGATTCGTCGTGGACGAACTCCATCACCGCTCGCGCACAGTCGACGGCTTCCTCGGACGCGTAGGGAATTTCGAGGTCGACGAGCACGTCGTGAAACCCCATCACTCCCAGCCCGACTCGGCGAGTTTTGGTCACCATCTCTTCGACTTCGGGGATGGGAAACTCCGACATCTCGACGGCGTCGTCGAGGAAGCGCACGGCGAGGTGGACGGTCTCGCGGAGTTTCTCCCAATCGATTTCCCCTCCGTCGGTGTGCTGGCCGAGGTTGATCGAGCCGAGGATACACGCCTCGTACGGGAGTTCCGGAACTTCGCCACAGGGATTCGTCGCCTCGATCCGACCGAGTTCTGGCGTCGGATTGTGTTCGTTGATCGTATCGAGAAACAGCATCCCCGGATCGCCGGTCTCCCACGCTGCCTCGGCGATCCGACCGAGGACGGCGTCCGGGTCTGCCCGCCGAACGACCTCGCCGGTTCGGGGATTCACCACGTCGTACGACTCGTCGGTCGCGTATGCCTCCCAGAACGCCTCGTCCGTCGCGACGGAGAGGTTGAAATTGCGCAACACGCCGTCCGCCTCCTTGACGGCGATGAACTCCTCGATATCGGGGTGCGTGACGTCGAGCACGCCCATATTTGCGCCGCGGCGGCGACCCCCCTGTTTGATCTGTTCGGTCGCCGCATCGAAGATCTTCATGAAGCTCACCGGTCCCGACGCCACCCCGCCAGTTTTCTTCACGACGTCGCCCGCGGGACGAAGTTCCGAGAACGAGAAGCCGGTGCCACCGCCGCTCTGATGGACGAGCGCCGTCTGCTTGACGGCCGTGAAAATCGACTCGATGGAGTCCTCGATCGGGAGGACGAAGCAGGCGGCGAGCTGCTGGAGTTCCGTCCCGGCGTTCATCAGCGTCGGCGAATTCGGGAGGAATTCGAGCGCGCTGAGTGCCTCGTAAAATCGTTCTTCCGTCGCTTCGACGTCGCCGCCGAACCGTGCCTCGGCGGTCGCGAGGTTCGCCGCAACGCGACGAAACAGCTCGTCCGGGGTCTCGACGACGTTCCCGTCCTCGTCTCGTTGGAGATACCGTCCGTGCAGGACGGTCTTCGCAACGCTGTCGAGCGATGTCATACGTTCACGTACGGTGTGTGCACGCTTAACACACGGCCCTGATCCTCACACTTTGCAAACCCCGGCTCCGCTCTCCGGCCCGCGGGTGTCCCGAACGCGCGTGGCTCGAACCAGGTCTGGACGGTCGAGACCCCGGTGGTCCGAAGGTCGAACTCAGCGGACGACGAGGACGGGCGTCGGTGCGCGGCGCACGACGGTTTCGGCGACTGACCCGAGCAGCACCCGCGTGATGGGGGAGCGGCCGTGGCTGCCGAGCACGATGGTGTCGACGTCGTGCTCCGCGGCGTAGTCGACGATTTCGCGACCGGGCTTGCCGGCTCTGGTCGCCGTCGACACCTCGCGGTCGTACTCGTCGGCCACGTCCTCGGCGGCGGCGAGTACCTCCGACGATCTGTCCTGGGCGCGCTCTCGGAGTTCCGTCGAGCCGATCAGCGCCTCCCCGGCGTAGCTCTCCTCGACGTAGTCGATCACGTGGAGGACGGTGATCTCCGCCTCCGGATACGCCGTGAGGGCGTGTTCGAGGGCCTTCTCCGCGAGGGGAGTGCCGTCGAATGCCACGAGGAGTCGCTCGATGTTGGGCACGATCCGTGTTCGTTCTCCAGGGTAAAATAAGAGCAGGGGGACGGGACCAGGGTGGGAGACGCCGGCATCAGAGGGGAACGACGGCGATCACCGTGGGCACGAGCACCAGCGAAACGAGAAAGGCGATGCGATACCGGCGCTCCTCGACGAGGCGAGTCTGGACGGCGTCGACGATCTCGAAGTACGGCGAAAAGCACAGCAGGACCCCCATCGTGACCAGGAGACCGACGAGGAGGAGCGCCACGACGAGCGCCACTGCGACCGGGGACTCGAGGACGACGGCGACCAGAATCGTATCGAAGAACGTGCCGATGTTCGCGCCCAGGACGTACGGGACGACCTCCCGTTGCTCCAGATACCTGCGATTGTAGAGGGGGACGATCATCCCCAGGGAGAACGCGACGCTGGTGGTGGCACCCGTGATGAGAATCCCCAGGCCGAACGCGATCCACTTGTGCCGAAATCGGTGGAAAAACCGCCGACGGAGCCAGTCGGCGTCGACCCGTTTGAGGACCCGGTCGAAGAGGTTGAGACTGGCAAACAACACCAGGATAGCCAGGGCGAATCCCGGGCCAACGCCGACCGCGTCGACGATGGCCGTCGTCGCCGGTTGCAGCACTTCCAGTGACTGGAACGACAGTTCGAGCCGCTCGCTCACGCCCCCGAGTAGCGGTTGGAGCCAGGGTAACAGCAGGTACCCCAGGACGGTCGCTGGCACGTAGATCGAATGCGTCAGCAGAAACGTGAGCATGCCCAGACTGATCGCCTCACCCATCGAGTACTGGCGTTTCAGGAAATAGTCCATGGCGCCGATCAGCACGACGACGGCAGCGGCGCCCAGCCGTGACCCGGCGACCATCAGGAACAGTTGCGAGGCGGTAATAATGCCTGCCTCGAACAGCGAAACGGACAGGGCTGCGACCACGGAGCCGTTCGTCAGCACGTACGTCGCCACCCAGCTGAATCCGAGTGCGGGAGCGTCGCCAGCGACGTACTGACGGAACAACCGCTCCAGGGGGGCCGCGGCCGCTTCCGTCGCCGCCCCCAGCAGTTGCACGCCGAACAGGAACGTCGTCAGCGCAACGACGCCGCCAACCCAAAGCAACCCCGACTCGCGAACGTGCTCTAACGCGCGATCTAGAATGTCCGTATCCACGGTACGTGACCCTCTAACGCTAGTGACACAAGCGTTACGACCCGTGCGGCTGATGGGTCCCCGGCGCCGACGGGTTCGTCCCCGGGTGGGTGGTCGGCGGCGACTCCCGGTCACAGTCCCCAGGGATAGAGGTCGGGCACGACGTCCCGGTCCGCATGCAGTTCGAGCGGGTGGAGGGCACGGGTCTCGTCGAGATGCACGAAGGCGTCGTATCGCTCGGCGAGGTTCGTGGGCACGTAGTTTCCGGCCTCGCGGGTCGGGTGGTAGACCACGCCGATGGCGCGATTCCCTCTCGGTCGAGCCAGCGCCGAATCGTCGGGGAGGGCTTCGGTTATCAGCAGTTGGTCGTGCGCTCCAGCCAGATGGAAGACGTGCTCGTGGCTCCCCTCCCGAGCGGGTGGGACCGTCATCTCCTCCAGCGGTGCGTCCCACGCGTCCGCGGCGATAACACTGCCTCGGTCCGAGCCCATGCCGATCAGTGCCGTGTTCGTCCGACCCGCTCGTCGTCGCACGAGCTGGCCGACGTTGAGTCGGCCGCGCGCCTCCATGTCGGTCGCCCGCGCGTCGCCGACGTGGGTGTTGTGGGCCCAGACGATCCCTTTGGCGCCCGATCCGTGGTGCTCCTGGAGTCGCTCCAGCGTCTCGACCATGTGCCGGTCCCGGATGTTCCACGAATCGACGTCGCCACGAACCATCTGGCGGTAGTACTGCTCGGCGTTTTTCGCCACGAGCGCGTTCTGTTCGGCGTTGAAGTAATCGTCCCGGCCGTGATCGTACGCTTCGATCTCTTCGCGAAGGCGAGTCAGCGTGTCGACCACCTCGTCCTCGCAGGATTCGGGGACCATCCGGAGCGCCTGCGCGTACTCCTGTGCGTCCTCGCCGTAGGGTTCGAAACACTGGTACGCGGCCTTCGCTCGTGCTGCGGCGTCGGGGTCGACGTCGTCGAGGTACTCGACGACTGCCGCCATCGATTCGAACAGGCTGTAGACGTCCAGCCCGTAGAACCCGACACGATCCGCCTCGGGCACCCCCTGGTTGTGTATCTCCAGCCAGTCGAGAAACTCGAGTGTCTCCCAGTTCGCCCACATCCACGTCGGCCACCGGTCGAAGGTTTCGAGCACGGCGCGGATCGTCTCGTGGGACTCCCGCAGGCCCTTGACGTACCGATTGACCTCGTAACAGTTCGTCCAGTCGCCCTCCACGGCGACGAACGAGAAGTCCTTCTCTGCGACGAGTCGCGCGGTCAGCCGCGCTCGCCAGCGGTAGTACTCCGACGTACCGTGTGACGCCTCTCCGATCAACACGTAGTTCCGATCCCCGAACCGCTCGACGAGGCGGTCGAGATCGTCGGGACGGTCCAGTCCGTGGGCGTTGGCGCGGATCTCGGCGACGGCTGCGTCGACGTCGTCCGGTTCCGTCCACGACGTGCGGTCCTGTCGTGTCATGCGATGTGTTCTCCTCGTGCGGGTCGGTCGCCGGCCGGTGGGCGGACCCGGGCGGCGCGTCCGTCCACCGGCGGGCCGTACCGCGTCCCGGCGACCCACCTGGAACGCCTTACCTCGTTGCCTGCGCAGCCTTCCCGACGGAACTCCCCACTCGTCTCGTCGCTGGAGACGCACTCCTCGGACGCTTCCCCCTCCTCGAGACGGTCGTCCGGTCTACCTCCGGGTTCGTCGCCGATTGCGAGCGTGTCTGTCGTGGGTGGGGGCGCTTCACCCCGTCGAAGACGGACGTGCGGTGAATACCCGCACGCCGTTCTTCCCGACTGATAGTTACTCCTCTCCTCTGAGGTCGTCGATGCGTCGTTCCAGGTCGTCGATGGCGTCCTCGACGTCCTCCCGCACTTCGTCGCTCATCTCCTCCGTTTCGTCCACTACTCTCGAAAACGCTTCCCGCACTCGCTCGATGGCCGTTTCGTCGGAGTCACTCATGCTTCTCGTTAGCGTACCGTTCGCAGGCGGATTAACGCATCGGTGAACAAACAAATCGTGTGTGGGGCGTGGCGGCGCGGTCGACCCGCCGCGCGGTGGGGTTGCAACGCCAGTCTAGGCGACCGGAAATCGCTGCCCGCCTTTATTGTCCTGCCGGTGGAGGTGTTCGTATGGGACTCGATGTAGCCGTTCCAGAACCACCGGATCTCTCGAACCGGGGGATGCCCCGCGAGTTCGAGTGGGAGGAAGAGACGCTCGGGTCGGAGGAGTTCTACCGCGAGGACCTCGAAGACCTGCTTCAGGAGGGTGCCTGGAAGGAGGGGTTCAACGAGTGGAGCGAGTACACGGACCTCGACGAAGCGCACGTTCGCATCGTCGACGACCTCGGCCTGTTCCAGGCGTTCGACTTCTTCCGGGACCCCACCGACGGTCGGCTTCGGTTCGACGCCCCGACGATGCCGGACGACTGGCGGGAGCGAGACGCGACCGAGTCCCTGGAGTCGGGCACGGTTTCCATGATCGACGCCGCGTTACAGGACCTCGGCCGGGCCGTCCAGGAGACGCTGGAGGACTACGTCGTACGGGACGACGACGCGTCCGAGGCCGACTGGAGTGAGGACCTGTTCGGCGGACGCGACGAGTGATCGCCCGAACGCCGCCGACACCAGACGGGCGTCGTCGAACGACCGGACCCCCTACCGTTTTGCCGCCGTGACGCGAACGGCGGACGATGGCCCTCCAGCTTCGCCCGGTGGCGTCGAGCGCCGTCGTCGCCGTTCTCGTCGGACTGGCGCTGTGGCCGCCGCGTGCCGTCTACTGGACGGGCGTCGCGGCCGTCGTCGGCGACGGCGTCACGCTCGCGGTGGTGTGTCTGCTCGCGGTCGCCCTCGGCGCGGCGTTCGCGTGGCTGGCGGCCGTCGACGTGCGGTCGGTCGCCGTCGGCGGCGTCGTGGCGTACGCCGTCGGGATGGCGGGGATCGAGGCGACGCTCGCGCCCGACAGCCCCGTGCATCTCGTCTGGTACGCCGTGCTCGTCGGCTGTTTCGTTGGCGGTGCGGCGCTCCTCCGCGTGGCGGCCGCTTGAGTCGCCTCACAGCGCCCGCTCGACGTAGCGGTTGACGGCCCGGACCCGGTCGTCGTCGAAGGTCCACAGCGCCTCCCACTCGTTGTCGCCGACCCGCTCGGCGACCAGCGCGGCCGTGCGGGCGTCCGCGTCCTCGGCGTGATAGACGACGAACCACGAGGAACGGAACTCGCCGTGGTAGCCCGCGTGGATGACGCCCGGAAACGGCGCCGGCGGAATCCAGTCGGGGACGCCGTAGACGTGGACGTCGACGGCCGTCTCGGCCAACTGCCGGTAGACCTCCTTCGTCCCCCGCTCGTCGTCGAGCCGGGAGAGCCGCTGGAACGACGACCGGAGGCGTCCCGACTCCCGTCGCCAGGCCAGCTGTTCGATGTAGCGCGAGATCACGATGAGCGGCAGCTTCTCGGAGTCCGACGCCGGGTAGCCCCGCACCCGGAACGGCGTCTCTTCGAGCCCTTCGAGCACCGCCGGCAGGGTGACGTCCCCGAGCGACTTCGTCCCCGTGACGTAGAGATCGGAGTTGACGAGCAGGAGTTCGTCTTCGAGCGCCTGCAGCGGCGACGAGGCGATCACTTCGTCGCCGTCGAGCACCACCACCACGTCCTCTGCCGCGTCGGACACGTCGAGTTCCGTCACGTCGACCGAGCGCCCCCCGAACGTCTCCTCCAGCATCGCCTGGATCGGCTGCGGGCGCGTCCGATTGACGACCGCGAGCGAGCGGCCACGCGGTGTCCCGCGCTCGACGAACGCCGCGAGCGAGTCGGGTGTGTCGACCATCCGACCGCGGGTAGGGTGGGCGGACAGTTAAAACCGCCTGCGGCGACGGCGTCACCTCCCGTTCCGCGCCGCACGACGGGTCGTACGCGGGGGACGACGGCGTCCGGCACCACGTGTCCGTTCGGGGAGACGACCGGCCCGCGGGGCGGTCCCGCCCGACCGGTGCCCTCTTGACAGTTCGCGCACATCCCGTTCGTGATGCGCATCCTCCGCGTCGCCCAGAAGGTGTATCCGGACGTTCCGGGTGGGGGACCGTATCACGTCCACGCGATGAGCCGCGATCAGGCCGCGATGGGCCACGACGTGACGGTGTTGACCGTCGCGACCGATCCCGACCGCCCGCACGTCGAGGAGCGGGCGGGCTACACGGTGGTCCGGTATCCCGCCACCGTCGCCCCGCTCGGCAACGCCGTCTCGGTCGGGCTGGCCCGGCACCTCGCGGCCGTCGACCCCGCGGACGTGGACGTGCTCCACGCCCACTCGCATCTCTACTTCTCGACGAACCTCGCGGCGCTGAAACGCCGGCTCGGCGGGGCGCCCCTCGCGATCACCAACCACGGGCTCTACTCCCAGAACGCGCCCGAGTGGGTGTTCGACGCCTACCTCCGGACGCTCGGTCGGTGGACGTTCAATCGTGCCGACGCCGTCTTCTGTTACACCGACACGGATCGCGAGCGGGTGCGCGACCTCGGCGTCGACGCGCGGATCGAGGTGGTGGCGAACGGCGTCGACACCGAGCGGTTCGCGCCCGACGCCCCGGCGAGCGACTTGATCGCCCACGACGGGCCGGTCGTGCTGTTCGTCGGCCGGCTGGTCGAGGGGAAACGGCCCGCCGACGCGGTGCGGGCGCTCGCGAGGGTTCGGGCGTCACATCCCGACGCCGCGCTCTACCTGTGTGGCGAGGGACCGCTGCGGGACGACCTGGCCGATCTCGCGGTCGACCTCGACGTCGCCGACGCCGTGACCTTCTGCGGACAGGTGCCGTACGACGCGATGCCCGCCGTCTACCGCGGCGCGGACGTCCTCGTCCTGCCGAGCCGGGCCGAGGGCGTGCCCCGCACCGTGATGGAGGCGATGGCGACGGGCGTGCCCGTCGTGTCAAGTGACCTGCCGCAGGTGCGGGCGCTGGTGTCGGCGGGTGGCTACACGGTCGATGTCGGCGACGTCGAGGGATTTGCCGAGCGGATCGGATCGTGTCTGGAGGGCGGGTATCCAAGTGGGGGGCGCGAGCGGATCGTCGCCGAGCACGCGTGGAGTGAGACGGTGGAGCGGACGACGGGGGTGTTGGCGGGGATTTGCGGGCGTCGTTGAACGTCTTGGTAACGGCTACGCGCCGGTCTATCTCCAGTCGCTACAGATGGACGCTGCACCGTCTGGAGGAAAGACATACTAATACATAGATGAAATTGATATGCATCTGTGGCTTCCACTCTCAAATCGAGTTCCTACGATTATCGGGCAATACTTTTCGGTAATGACGCTTCTACTGGAACTACAAACGGAGTATGAATCGTGAGAAGCCGGAAATCTGGTACCTTATTGGCAGTCTCGAAGTCGGTGGCGCCGAGAAAACTCTCATCCAACTCGTCAATAATTTAGATCGGACGAAGTACGCTGCCCGGTTGATCTCGATCACAGACGACACGCCGCTACTTCCGGAACTGGATTCCGATATTCCGTTCGAATGCCTCTATGCCAATGGAAAATACGATCTTCCGACCGTAATCAACTTCCTTCGACGGGTGCGTCGCGAACGACCAGCGGTCGTTCAATCATTCCTCTTCTTTGACAATACGCTCGCACGTCTTGCGGGCATCGTGTCGCCATCGACGACCGTTATCACGGGAATCAGAGCCGTTCCTAATGATCGCCCAGTAGTTCGGTCGGCGACGGATCGCCTGCTGCAAGGACTATCGGATCACATTGTCTCGAACTCGCGAGCCGGTGCCGAACTGGTAATCGACCGTGGTGTGAACCCTGATCGCGTGTCCGTCGTCCACAACGGTCGGGACGTCTCGCTCTATCAAGCGGCCGACGCGCCTTCAGAACTGTACGAACAACTGGACATCGAGGATTCGCATGTCGTCGGTACCGTCGGTCGATTGCTCGAACGCAAGGGCCATTACGACCTCCTCGAAGCTTGGCCGACTGTCGTGGAAAACTACCCCGACGCGACGTTACTCTTGGTCGGCGACGGCCCGGAGTGGGAGGGACTGCACCGACGGGCTCGCGAACTCGGCTGTCTGGATAGCGTCCGCTTCACTGGCTTCCGCGACGACGTGCCGGAACTGCTCGACGCGATGGACGTGTTCGTGTTCCCGTCTCACTTCGAAGGACTTCCGGGTGCTCTATTGGAAGCAATGGCTGCCGGACTGCCGATTGTTACGACGCCCGTGGATGGATGCTCCGAGTTGGTGGATGCTGATTCGGGGGTCTACGTTGATCCGCACTCGCCGGAGTCGATCACCGAGGGGCTGTGTCGCGTTTTAGGAGACGACGAGCTTCGGGAGCGAATTGGGGCGCGGGCGCAGGAGCGGGCAGAAGCGCAGTTCTCGATTGAGCGGATGGTCGATGGGTTCGAGAAACTGTACGCGGAGTTGCTGTAGTCTCTGAGTTCGTCCTGCCTACCGACCTCGGACGGCTGATCTGGAACGATATCCTCTCAGAATGTCGTTACGCTCTCTTTCGGGTGCGTACAGCGATAGGCCGAGTACGGAAATACCAGTTCGAAGCAAGCTTGACAGATCGACATTCGAAACACCGGCGCGGCGATATCAACGACCGACTTCATCCGATTCCACGAGTCTTTCGTGGGACGCCTCACTTCTTGGAGGATCGACACCGTCGCATAGTCGACTTTGCCGAAGAACTTCTTCAGCAACAGCCTAGCCCCCAGCGGAGAAATGTTGAATACATGATCTTTATAATAGTCCGCTGCATCTTCGGAGAGGATCGCGGAGAGTCTCAGTCCGACACTGCGGGGGAGTAGCGAGTACCCTGCTGGGAGTTGATGTGGATTCCCTACCCACAGTCGATTTGGAAAGGAGAGGAGCAATTCTCCGTCGGATTTGAGTACCCTACTGATCTCTCGGATAAATGGCTCCTTCTTTTCGTTTGGAATGTGTTCTAACACTTGATTCGTGACGACGTAGTCAAACGAATTAGTCTTGAACGGTAATGCTGCCCCGTCTGCGGTGATGTAGTCCAAATCGTTATAAGTTGGATCAACTTTTATATCAAGTGCGATTACTTCAGCGCCACTTCCAGTGATCCACCGGCCGTCTTTACACCCGACATCAAGTATTTGACCATCGGAATTCGAGATATTATTGATGTAATCGTAAATGAGCATTCTAATTAATAATTTTATAGTTCTTGCTCATTTCGTATTCTGTACACTTGAGTGATGGCGATAAATAAGCGATACAATCGTTATAGTCAAAAAAAGCACAAATTTTCCTTGGATACTTGTGGCAAAGTTCTGGGTGAGTGAATGCGCTGAACTGACTGCCATGAGGCTAACTGAGACAAGAGCACGGTCATCGAAATAGACGATATTTAACGCGTAGTACAGAACTGTGCCAAGAAAGAGGAGATACACTCCTAACAATATTATTCCTCCTTGGATGTAGGCTACCACGAAGTAGGAATCAATAACACTGCTCTGTAATACGTGGGACGGAACAGTAAGAGTTCCAAACGGGTATTTAGTTGCTTCCTGTAGTGCCGCTCTCCATACTGGTCCTCTTCCACTCACTTGTAAGAATGACGCATCTCCAGCGAGAATTTTGAAAATCATTATATATCTATCTGACGTCCGAATTCGACCTATATCCAACGCATATACAATGATACCAAGTGGAAGTGATATCATGATTATGGAAATAAGTTCGTGCAGACTGATAATATTAGATTGCTCGTCAACCGTTAAATAAAATATATAAATGAAAACAACTGCTCCAGCCGCAACTATGGAGGTTCGATGGCCCGAAGCAATCAGTAATACTACCGATAGGCAGAGAGGTGCAATATCCTTGTTCTCATGAATATAAGAATGAGAAAATAATGATAGACCAACAACCGAAGATAATCCCAGCTGGGACGAGAAAGAATGAGCTCCCGCAAAGCGGCCAAAAGCAAATCCTAACTCATCGTATCGAGGTCGACTGGAATACCATAGATCCAACAAATAACTCAGATCTAATACGCTTGACCAAGTTAAAAACTGGATTACTACAAATATTAGATTTACTGCTATGACCATTTTCATTCCTCTCTTTAGATCTGACATAAAGCGTTGTATAGAGTCGCGATAGGCATAGAATACAATAGCAACAATGAGAAGGAGCTGTACCCATCGAACGTCGCCGAGTAAATATTGGAAGGGAAAGCCATAGATAGCAACGCCATACACTGGTAACAATATTACCAATCCGAGATAGAGTCCCCATATGAAGAGTCCAAGTTTTAATTCCGGTATTACAATTGTAGATATGATTCCAAAATGAGCTAATAATATTAGCATAAAGGGGAAAACTACGTCGAATACCCTGAGATTGGCTGGACCAAGTGTCAGTTGTGGCCCACCGATAAAGGTAGATACGAAAGATATCGCAAAAAAAGCGCGAGCAAACTGTCTGGTTCTACCCTCTGTCATACTATCTACGATTATCCCAGCTAGTTCTTTCTAAGCTTGTTTTATCAACATATTAAATACTAATGCTCCCATCCGTCAATTGCGTTCATCCGAAAATAACATCCTCATATTGGCTAGTTATTCGCTTATAATCAAAATCAACTGCTCTTTCCAGTAGGATCTCTTTTTCGAGCGGATTTTCAAGCAACTGAACGACTGCATTAGCAAGGGCTGTTGTATCTCCTACTGGAACGAGTGCACCATACTTGCCATTTTCCAAGATCTCAGCTGGACCACCGGGACAGTTTGTAGATACAACTGGAGTTCCACAAGCCATTGCTTCCACAATTACGTGCCCGAATCCCTCCCACCTTGACGAAAGAACAAATACATCTGCTTCACTCATATACGCAAAGGGATTGTCGACGAATCCGGGGAGATGAACGCTATCCTCTATTCCCAGTGTGGTCGCCAAGCGAATTAAACCGTCTCTTTGCTCGCCCTTCCCTAAGATGAGCAATTGTGCATCTCGGCATTCGGTTATTTTTTTGAACGCTTTAATTGTTGTTTGTATATCCTTTTGTTCCGTAAGGCTTCCCACATTCACAATGAGATCCGAATTATTATCACAGAATGGAATATCAACCATCTCTGTTGCCAATTCTTGTATTTCCTCAATAGCTACTGGATTGTATATAACCGATATCTCGTCCTTATTGATTCCATAGTACTCGGAGAAGTCATTCCTGACGTACTTGGACAGGGCTATAAAATGATCTGCCTTCGGATACAGATACTTTGCGAGTTGGTACTGTACCGAGTTCCTGAATCCGGATCTACTCTTCTCGGATTGGACGTTAGCCGCTCTAATGGCTGTTCTTGTTGATACTCGCGATAACAGCTTAGAGAGAAGCGCCACTACATTCAGATACTCCATTGTTGAGAAGAGAACTTCGGGCTCTCGATCCCGAAGATAGGATACGAGCTCGGGAATAGAACCGAGGGCTCTGTTCGCCTCCAGTTCAATAACCTTCGTATCACTGGGCAAGCTCTCCAAATACGGGCCTTCAGCACGCAATAGAAGTAGTTCGGCATCAAGACCTCTCTCAACAAATCCTGTGACCAAATTCGCAACTGTTCGCTGTGCTCCTCCTTCGCCCATTGATGACGTATAGAATGAGATATCGGGCCGTTGCGTACTCATGGATATGAGTTCCTATGCAGAATATAAAAAATAGTGGCTGCAGAAAGTGATCATGTTACCCTTTGTGTCTATCGCTGCGTGCCCTCTCAACTTTAGAGTCTATTGTTTCGCTGAGTTTGGTAAGACCCTCAGTTGATCGGAGGGTTCTACAAAAGTACATCTATATTACTGCCATGCTTTGTGATAGATATGTCACAAAGGCCTTTAATTGAGCAGGCAGTTCGGAAGTGGCAAGAAGATGGCACCCTGCCAACAGCACTTGCTGCTGGAAAACTGGCCTGGAAGTGGGTAATTTATCCATATAACCGGTACGTTCGGCCACAGATGCTTAAATGGCGAGTTAGCCACGAGATCACGGTACGCGGTATAACGATCGTAACTGATGACGTATCTATGGAGAGCACCATGCGCGAGGCCCTCTACACTGGGGAGTACGAGGCCGATGAGGTATCAGCCATCGATTCGTATCTACTACCCGAGATGGATGTCGTGGACCTCGGTGCGTGTCTCGGATTCACCGCCTGTTTCGCAGATAAGCGACTGGCAGCTACCAGCAAGCACGTCGTGGTCGAGCCCAATCCGCAGGTTCAGGAAGCCCTCAAAGCCACGCGAAAGCGGAACGACTGCAAGTTCGACATCGTTCAGAAGGCGTACGGAACCGGGGACGATAGTATTGATATTTACCCGGCAGACAGTCCGTGGAGCGCAAGTCAATACCGTCCTGATACAACGCCTGTCTGTATCGAGACGGTATCTCTCGCAACGCTGGTTGAGGAGTTCTCTCTGTCGGACGTGTGTCTCATCATCGATATTGAAGGAGCTGAGGCGGAACTGATCGAGGACGAATTGGCGACCCTCGAAGCTTACTTTGACTTGCTCATCATTGAGTTTCACGGCGGTAAAGACGACATTGAGGAGAGCCAGCGGGCGCGAATACGCGACGCTCGGGATCAACTCAACGCGTCGGAATTCGACGTGGTTGAACGCGAACAGGATGTCGCCGTCTATGTACACTCAGACAGATATCCGATGTGTAGCTAAAATCGGCTCTGTTGTTTCGCTAAACGGAAACGCACCAATACAAAACGGGATCAGACCGAACTCTTCCCAACCCACGGAGCCAGTTAGCAAATGAAGCGCAGTAACCACACCAACCCCGAGGAATGTCACGATGAAGAATCCAGTAGAGTATGCTATGATGACCTCATCCAAGTAGCCAATCAGACGTTCCATATCGGGCCGTAACGGGTGGTATAGGTTTTGGACCTTTCTAGGTGCTCGCTGTTAGGTCGATAACCAGTTCTTTATCCGCACTAGATATGGCTGTGCTACACTATAGCCTCTCAGTCCCGGCTGTCCGAAAACCGACGCGAGGAAAACCAATAGATAGTTGATTGAGTCAATCGCTTTCTTCGGCGCGTAATAATTTGCCTTGGCGAATGCGATGATGGCAGCCAGCGACCAGAGACGCTCCTGTAGAATCGTCTCTCCGAGCATCCTGTGACTGCGGGCGAGCGTCTCTGCCCGTATCTCTGGATACTCGTCATAGAGCGATCTGTAGTCACGGATCAACTGAATTCGGGTACGACGGTTGAGGACTGACGAACCGATGCCGTCATCGTGAATTGATCGGTAAACAAGCGGTTCGTCAATATAGTCGAACTTTGTTCGTGTGCATAGTTCCAGTTGCAGGACGATATCAGTCGCAGCAGGATAGGTTTTCAGCGGGAACACCTCGTCCAATAGATCTCGTCTGGTCAGCATTGTCGTCGTCTGGCATCGATGCAACTGGTGCCGCAGCGCAGGTTCAACTACGTTCCCATGGTTATTCTCGGGTGGCAACCGTTCAGTTCCTTTCTCGTCAACTATTCCACAATACACAGATCCGACTGTGGGATTGTCCTCAAGGAAGCGGATCTGCTTGCGTATCTTATCCTCGAACAGCCAGTCGTCGTCATCGTGAAACTGGATATACTTGCCGGACGCACGTTTGATTCCGGTGTTCCACCCGGCAATCTGACCCTGATTGGTAGAGTGTGGAATGTATTCGACTGAGTTATATTCGGTGACTATTTCTTTTGCGTACTCTTCTCCAGAATCGTCAACAACAATCAATTCGATATTTCTGTAGTTCTGAGCGAATACCCGCTTAATCGCTCTCCGTAGATGTTCATTCCTAAAGTATGTTGTTATGATCACTGAAACAGGTGGATCTCCCATAGGTCAGACTCCTCTCAGAATGAGGATACACATTCAGATAATGATTACTCCTGATCAAGTTAATCTATGGTTCTGAATCAGTGGCCTGATTGGAGGGACTTCATAAAAATTCTACACGTGAATGAGTCACGTGAGCATTCCAGTACGCTCGCCCATCGGGGGAGCTTGTACAGGAAGTGCGTGACTCCTCCTAGATTTAGAATCTACTGATATCCAAGTGCTTCAAGCTGTTCTTTGATTTCTGTAATAGACGGATTTGTATCATATTCTTTCAGCAATCGTGGATTAATGTCAGCGTTTGCCAAGTCCTTGTTGCCTTTGGACTCGTCAGCAACGACACACCAAGGGACGGTTCTAAGAACTGGATGAGTTTGATCTGGATGGAAATAGTCCAGTTCGTCAGAGAATTCACCCAAGTGCTCGCCATGGTCTGCAGTGATGACTACTGGACAATCAATATATTGAATCAAACGTTCAACTTCCGATAATACTAATCGAAGGTTGTCACGATATGCTTTGCGGAGTTCGGTATCTGAAATCTCACCCTCTGTCACCCGTTTAGTAACTGAATATTTCTCAATAGGAAGTTTCCCGAGGTCTTCACGCGAAAGATCAAATTTGAGTAATTCCTCCCCCCAAAGGTAAGAACGTCCACTCAACTTTTCATCAGGGAACTCATTCGAAAATCCATGTTCAGTAGCTGCTTCACGGAGTGAGTTTACATCAATTCGGGAGGCGAAGAACTTTGTGTCCCCGAGATATGGCTCGTGAGGCTGTCCGTAATGGACGACCCCGCGGATTCGTTCTGCATCTTGGAAATGGCTCAAAGCCACGTCAGTGTTCATCTCCGGTGGATGCTGTTTTGATAGCGGGTCGCGGAACGAAATATGGATTGTTTCCTCAAATGTCGATTCAGGATCGAACTCTTCATCACGCCCTTCGTATGCATCCGCAGCGACTGGGAAAGAGACTCCTGCGATATAGTCTAGATCGTATGTTCCTGTCCACAAGTTCGGCGTCCACTTCGGAGTTCTATTCCCGGCGCTCCAAACCCGTTGCGTCTTTCCCTTAAAGAAGGTTTCATACTCTGCTCTGAAGTAGTCGTAGCGACAGGCATCAATAATCATTAGGACAAACTCGTCTTCCTCTAGTAGATCAGATATGTAATCTTCTTGCAACGGTATTCCGTTTACAAGACGGTACATCTCGTACTTGAGATCATACCACGCCATTCTGGCGTTTCGGATCAGAAATGGAAGAATCCTTTCAGGGTTTTTGATTGCCCGGCGTGCGTAACATTTCAAGATAGAAATATTCGGGCGGAGTCTGGACATTAGGCTGGTCATATTCAGTATACGTGCAAATGATACAAATAAATTGGAGACGGCAAGGATTAGGTGAGTTGACTCTGTTGATGTAGATAATGAACATACTCTACTATTTAGGGAGTTTCCCGAGATTGTCGGAGAGTTTTGTGCTGAACGAGATCTACGAACTCGAAAAAAAGGGACATAATGTTGTGGTTTTCTCATTAAATGAGCCTGATGAACGGATTGAGCATCAAGAGTATGATGAACTTGATATTACAGTACATTATGCCGATATCCCGAGCTATGCTGATATTATTGATTTATTATCCTTCAAAGTTATCAACCCGATCGTATTACAAAATGCAGTATTCAGGGCATCTCCGAAACGACACGCGGCAGCACTTCACCGTAGCAAACAGTGCATTCAATTCATAGATAAATTAGATTTAGATATTGATTTAATACATTCGCATTTTGCTACTATAAGAAAGTTTTCGGGCCGGTACGTGGCGTCATATTTTGGCATTCCATTCACTGTGACAGCTCACGCGTCTGATTTATACGATATGCCTAATAAGAGACAGCTGAAACATATTCTTAATAAGGCAGATCACGTAATTACAATATCAGAATATAATAAAAAATATATCAAGGAAGAAATTACGGAGAATACTCCTATTAGCGTCGTTCATGCGGGGATTCGCCCAGATAAGTTTGATCCGACCCCCTCCACCGCCGAAACGCGTATCCTCACCGTTTCTCGATTCGTAGAAAAGAAAGGATTACCCTTCGCTATTGAATCGGTGTCAAAAATCGCTGGTCAGTTCCTTGATCTTGAATACCACATCATTGGCTCTGGAGAAATGGAAAGCGAAATTAAGAGTCAGATTAGACAGTATGATTTGACCGACACCATTGACCTATTAAACAACGTTAGTGATGAGAAGCTAATCGCGGAGTTTGATGAGGCTACCTGTTTTCTCCTTCCGTGTATTATCGCCGAATCAGGTGACCGAGATGGTGTACCTGTTGCGCTGATGGAATCGATGGCGATGCAAACGCCCCCTATCTCAACAAATATTTCTGGCATTCCCGAATTGATTGACGATCAACAGAACGGTCTATTAGTTGAACCAAAAAATACTGAGAAATTAGCAGAAGCAGTCTCAATGATTCTGACTGATAGTAAAAAACGACGTCGCTTTGGAGAAGCGGCCCGACAAAAGGTAAAAAATGAATTCAATATAGAAAGCGAAGCTTCCAAATTGGAGTCGGTATTCGTAGATCTTGTTAATTAGCGATTGATGTGCTGGAATTTTTGTACTTATTCTACTGTTGAGTGGCCTAACTACATTATATCATACATCAGACTGAATCATATACAACTCAGCGTACTTCCCCCCACGCTCAACTAATTCTCTGTGCTCACCCGACTCGGCAATCCGCCCTTCCTCCACCGTATAGATCCGATCCGCGTTCTGCACCGTCGACAAGCGATGCGCGATCGTCACGGTCGCGTACTCACGCTCCATCTCCTCGATCGCCCGCTGGACCTGCTGTTCGAGATTCGAGTCCAGATCGCTCGTGGCTTCGTCCAGAATCAGTAGATCGGCGTCCTCGATCAGTGCCCGCGCGAGCGCCACGCGCTGTTTCTGTCCGCCCGACAGTCGAACGCCGTCGTCGCCGAGAAGTGTGTCGTACCCATCCGCTAAATCCTCGGAGAACTCGTCGACCTTCGCAATTTCGCACACACGATCTAACTCGGCGTCCGAAACGTCCCGGTTGCCGAGCGTCAGGTTGTACCGGAGCGTGTCGTTGAAGATGAACGGATTTTGCCGAACCACCGAGAGCCGATCCCGCCATTCGCCGATGTCCATCTCGTCGATCGGGACGCCGTTCGCTCGGATCTCACCGCGGTCGACCTCGTACATCCGGGCGAGCAGCGAGACGATAGTCGATTTCCCGGCACCGGACTGTCCGACGAAGGCGACGAACTCGCCTTTCTCGACCTCGAAACTGAGTCCCCGAAGCACGTCCTCGTCGCCGTACGAGAACCACACGTCGTCGAATTCGACGTGCGTGACTTCTGCAGGAACGTCACGTGTCGATTCGCTCGTCTCTGCGTACTGCTCAAGTTCGTCGATGAAATCCAGCGTCCGGACGAGATGAGGCAGATCGTTCTCGACTTTGTAGTATTGTGCGTTCATGTTACTCACTCGCGGACCGAGTCGGAACATCGCGAAGAGAAACACCCCAAGGGCACCGAGGGAGAGGTTCGCGAACGACAGCGCCAGATAGATCAGGACGAACACCGACACTGCCACGACGAGGTTGTAGAATTTGTTGATCGCCGCCTCGTTGCGGCGCAGGATCACCCGTGCCGCGGTGTAGTTGTCGATAGCTCGCCGAAAGTCCTCGTACAATTCGTCGGCGATGCCGAAGATCCGCACGTCCCGAATTCCTTGCGTTCCGGCCTGCGCCGCCCCCTGTCGCTGTTCGTTCGCGGTGGCGACCTCGTCGCCGACGTCGTAGCCCGACTCCAGTACCCGTCGAATGAACACCGTGAACCCGCCCAACACGACGCCGGTCATGAGGGTCAATTCGGGCGAAATGACCAACGCGACGAGAAAGTAGATCCCGGCCAGAAACAACTGCTCCATGAACTGAATCCCTCGCTGAATGACCCGCCCCGCGTAGTACGTCTGCGTCACGACCGCGTTCAAAATGTCGTCAGAACCCTCCTTGTCGAAGTACTCGACGCGGGCGTTCAGCGCGTGTCGGAACGCTCGATCCTGTAGATCTCGAATGTAGTACGTCCGCAAAACCTCCCGCAACCAGGCCACGGCGAAACTCGTCGTGTATCGAACCACCATCACGAGCGATACGCCGAGGACGACGTATCCCAGCGTGAACGGGATTCCGACGGTCTGATACGCGGTAACGAACACGGCCAGCAACCCTTCTGCCTCGGCCGTGGGATTGTCGAGCTGGACGAGTTCGACTATCGGCAGCACGAAGCTCAGACCGACGCCCTCGAAGATGGCCGCGACGATCCCTAATAGAACGATTCCGACGGTAAAGGTCGGATTGTAGCTCGCCACGTCGGCCAGTGCCTGGAGTTTCTTCTGTCGCGAAATTGGCTCGCCGTCTGGCTCAGACATGGAGGGAATACCAACTGTTCATTTGGATGCGGAGGGTCCAAATAAATGCACCTCTCCCATACTCGTCTTTGATTTTCACCAGTGGGTAACCACACAGTCGACCGTCCGGACAACAAACACCCGGTCGAAATAAGTGCCACTGTGCAAAGGGCGCGACACGATTTGATACCACGCGTCCGGTACTCCGTCCGGAACGGTTTAGTTTACTCACTAAAATCTGTCTGTAAGATGGCAGGGGGAGAGATTCTATGGAGCTGATCGACGACAACGGCCGCCTCTTCGGCCTCGTCAACCTCGTCGACGCCCTCGTCGTCCTCGTCGCCCTCGCCGTCGTCGTCGCGGGCGTCGCGTTCGTCCTCTCGTCGGGATCGAGCGACGCCACTTCCGACACCACCACCCGCTACGCCACCCTCGACCTCGGTACCCAGCCCACCTACGTCGCCACCCTGATCGCCGAGGGCGACGCCGTCGATCCCGATCCCGCTGACGCCGAGAACCTCACCGTCACCGACGTCTACGCCACCGACGCCGACGACGGCCGCCACCTCTACGTTCGCGCCCGGATCAACGCCACGGCCGCCGACGACGCGGCCACCTACGGCGGCGACCCCCTCCGCGTCGGCCGCGACCTCGACCTCACGACCCCCGACTACGCCACCGACGGCACGATCACGGCCGTCGACGCGGCGACTCCCGACCTCCCCACGGCCGACACGGACGTCCTCCTGCGGACGACGGTCTCGACCGACACCGTCGGCGCCGTCCGGTCGACGGACGAGTACCGGATCGACGGCCGGACGGTCGCTACGGTGCGGTCGGTCGAGGCCTACCGGACCGACGATCCGGGCCGGGTCACCGCCTACGTCGGCGTCACCTACCGCACCTACCGCGGGAGCGACGAGCCTCGATTCGCCGGTCGGCCCGTCCGCGAGGGCGTGACCCTCCCGGTCGAGACCGACGGCTACGCGTTCGAGGGCGAGGTGGTCCGGGTGGGCGCCACGGAGCCGCGCGGCCGCGAAGCGACCCGTACCGTCCGCCTGGAGATCGAGAACGCCGATCCGGACCTCGGCGACGCGCTCGGCGCGGGCATGACCGAACGCGTCCGCGGCGAGACGGTCGCCGAACTCGCGAGCGTCGACGTCGCCCCGGCGACGATGGTGCTCACGAGCCAGGACGGGAACGTCTACCGCCGGGACCACCCCGTCGAGGAGGACGTGACGCTGACCGCCGACCTGCGGGTGCGCGAGACGAACGCCGGCGTCCGGTTCAAGGGCGAGACGCTGCGCCAGGGCCGGACGGTCGCCCTCGACTTCGGGACGGTGACCGTGGAGGCGCGGGTCGTGGAGGTGCGATGAGGTGAGCCACTCCAGTGACGCCGACGCCAGCGCCGACTCGCGACTCGCCGCCGCCGTCGCCGACTCGCGGGTCGTCGGGACCCTCCGCGCGCTCGACGACCGCCTCGCCGGTCTCGGCCGGGGGGCACGAGCCGAGCGCCTCGCCGCGCGGACGCGCCGCGTCGTGGCCGACTCGTTCGTCTACCGCTGGCTCACGGCCGACCCCGATCCCGAGGTGATCGTGATCGACCTCCGGGAGACATACACCGTCGGCCCGGTCGTCGCGGTCGTGGACCACGTCGTCGGGTGGCTCGACGCGGCGACCGACGACGCCCGGACGGTCGCGCTCGCCCGGAGCGTGCTCGCTGAGTTCCGCGCGGCGCCGGTTCGACTGCTCGGCGCCGCCGTCGCGCTCGGCTGTGCGGCCGCGCTCCTCGCGGGCGCGGCGCTGGGCGCGCTCGGCGTCGTCCCGACTGTCGTCCTCGCGGCGCTCGCGGTCGCGGGGCTGGCCGGGACGCAGGTCACGGCGTCGTGGGCCGACCTCGTCGACTCGCGGGTGGGGCGGCTCGTCGTCGCCGCGCTCGAACCGCCAGACACCGTCTCCGTGGACGACGGCTCGACGGACGCGGACCAGCGGGAGCCACCTGACTGACCGTGTTTCCGTCCTCGCACTGACGACGTACCTACAGTCGACGCACGGCCGGCAGTCTCAGGCTGGGTCGAGTCGGAATCGCGCGACCGACACGTCCGGGACGCCGCGGGATTGCGGGAGAGCGGCGTGCTCGCCGAAGATCCGTCTCCACGCGCACCCCGTGCGTCCGCCGTTCATACTCGGCCCTCGATTCCGTGCAGACGCCTTCTTGCGGGCGTTCAGGCCGATTATGAAGGATCGATGCACCGCGCCACATCGTCGAGGCACCGCCTCGGCGACGGAGTCCGTCGGCTCTCCGCCGCTGACGCGGTGGACGTGTCGGTGAACGCCCCCGTCCGGCCTGCGGGGTCACGGCTGACTCGCCAGCTACCCGTTCGGCTTCCGCTCCTGATCGGGGTGATCGGAGATGAAGACGCTCGTCTTGTCCGGGACATCGTCGGTCACCCAGGAGTTCGCCCCGATGCTCACGTGATCGCCGATCTCGACCGGCCCCAGGACGTTGCTGCCGGCCCCGATGACGACGTGATCGCCGATGTCGGGATGTCGCTTGTAGCCCTTTGCCAGCATGTGTTCCTCGCCCTCCTCTTCCTCGAAGTGGAGTGCCCCCAGCGTCACGTTCTGGTAGATCCGGACCCAGTCACCGACCGTGGCCGTCTCGCCGATGACGACCCCGGTCCCGTGATCGATGAAGAAGTGGTCGCCGATCTCCGCACCGGGGTGGATGTCGATCCCCGTCTCGACCTTCGAGTACTCGGCGAGTTCGCGGGCGTACTCGAAGTGCTCCGCCTCGTAGAGGACGTGTGCAACTCGGTGGGTCAGGATGGCGTGAAACCCGGGATACGACCGAATGATCTCACAGTAGCTCCTCGCTGCGGGGTCGCCCTTGTACGCGGCCTCGACGTCCCGCTTGAGCGTGCGTCGAATCTCCGGCAATCGGTCGAGCGTCCGGTCGACGATCTCGGCCAGCTCCGCCGCGTCACGATCCGAATAGGCCGCGATGCCTTTCTGGATGCACGTCCCGAGCCTGGTCAGGTGCCGGCGCGTTTCGGCGGGATCGTCGAGCAGTGCCGTCCCGTTCCAGCATCGGGGGAACAGGAGCCGTTTGAGAAGGAGCGGTTCGTCACGCAGGAAATCGCGGCGCGGATACTCCCGCGAGGCGTCCGTCGGGAAGGGCGATTCGTCTGCTCCGTAGGCGTCGACGAGTTCGCGGTGGACGTCGCCAGTGTAATCGTACCCCATTTGTAACTGTTGACGCCGTCGAGGAACGTAATTCTTCTACTTCGTCGCCCCGCCCGGCGAGCGCGCTCGGGAGACGGGCTCCGCTCCGTCCCGAACCGTGTTACTCAGCGGCCGTGCCGCATCGCTCGCACGCCTCCGACGGACAACACTTAACAGACCGTCTGATAGAGGTACTGACATGACCGTCCTGAGTTCCCTCCGCCGGACGCCCCGTGCCCTCCGCACCAATCCGGTGCTGTTCGTTCCGGTGTTGATCGTGATGTTGTTTCAGGTGCCGCAGTTGGCCCTGCAGTCGATCAACCCGCTCCTCAGTAGCGTCGTTTCGCTCGGACTCTCACTCGTCTTCATCGTCGTAACGCCGTTCTTCCAAGGTGGCTTAATCGGGATGGCCGACGAAGCACTTGGCGGGCAAACGACCCTCCAGACGTTCGTCGAGGATGGCAAGTCGAATTACGTCTCGATTCTCGTGGCGTACCTCGCGTTGATGGCCGTCAATTTCGTCCTCGGGATGATTGCGTTCTTCGTGGCGATCTTCGGCGGCGTCTTTCTACTTCAGGACGGCGGACTCCAGTCGGCCAACGTTGCCGTCCTCGCCGTGATCGGCGTTATCGGGACCGTCGTCCTCCTCCTGTATCTCCTCCTCACCTTCTTCGTCCAGTTCTACGGACAGGCAATCGTCCTCGAAGAGTTGGGCGCCGTAGACGGAGTCAAACGGAGCATCTCGGTGGTTCGTCACCATCTCGTGAGTACACTCGGCTACTCACTCGTCGGTGTCGTCATCGGTGGACTCGCCGGCGTCGTCTTCGCCGCGGCGTCCATCGTCATGTCGCCCCAGTCAGCCACGGCATTCCAGCTCCCAGCGCCCACGCTCCCGATCATCGCCGGTACGAGTCTCGTCGTCGTCGCTGCCGGGACGCTGTTCGGCGGATTCTTCGTGGTGTACTCGGTGTCGTTCTATCGCGCGATCACGCGCCAAATCCGACGAGATGAACTCCTGGTTGGCCGCCTCCCGCGCCTGTGAAGACGCGGGAATCTCACCCCGGGATTTCGGGCCAGCGGGCAAACGCGCCCCAGCCACGGCCGAGTCATCGTCGTTCTCTGGAACGGCTCTCTCCGCTGCGGTAGCGGTCCGCGATGTTTACGCCTGAGATTGCGCCGCTTCGATCCACTCGTTGGCCTGCTCTCGGGATACTTCCGCCACCTCGGCGACGGTGTCGGTGGTGGCCTCGGCAAGGGCTTCGAACGACTCGATGCCCTGGTCCTGGAGTCGGTCGACGTACGTCGGGCCGATCCCTTTGATGGTGTCGAGCGATTCGCCGTGCACCTCGGCCTGCTGGTCCGCTATCTCGGCGATGTCGTCGTGCATGTCCTCGACGTGCCGTTGGAGTTCGGTGGCCTGCTCTTCGAACTGCGCGACCTGCGTCTCGAACTCGGCCTGCAGTTCCTCGAGGTCGCCTTCGAAGCCTTCGAAGGCCTCGGCGGTCTGCTCTTCGACGTCCGCGTGGGCGTCCAGAACCTCCTCGAACTGCTCGTCGAGGGCTACGATGACCCTCTCGGAGAGTTCCTCGATGGACTCGCTGCCTTCCTGAGCGTTCGCCTCGATAGATTCGATAGCTTCGACCTGGTTGGCTTCGAGGGCGTCGAGTTGTTCGTCGACGGTGGTGCGGAAGTCACCGAGTAGGTCCTGCTGACCGGGCGTCGTGGACTCGATGGCGTCGAAGTACACGTCGACGACCGTACGGACGGCGTCGTAGCTGCGCTCGTTCGTCTGCTTTGCGGGACCGAAGTCGACGAATGCCTCGCCGAACGCCTGCTGGGTGTCGACACCGCGTTTGACGGCTTCCTGTGTCTGTTCGATTGCGTTTCGCTGGAGGTCGAATACGGCACTGAGGTGAGAGTTGGTTTTGCTCATTGTAGTTGAACGAAGGGGACACACACGTATATAATTGCCTCTGAATACCATTCAATACCATTAGATGGGTTTCATAGGTGTGATTCTGCCGTGCGGTAACTCACCGAACGATCTGCGACCGAGGATTAGGCGGTAGTATTCATATGACACGATCCCCGTCGATGAGGTATGCCCTCCGAGTCACCGGACGACGACCGGGACCACTCCGCCGGCTCGACCGTTTCCGAGGAGACGACGCGGGTCCCGGCAGTGCGGTATCTCGAAGGCGCATCGGGCCACGGTGTGCTCAGTCTCCTCTTCCTCCTGATCGCTGCGGGGTTGCTCCACGGGGGGATGTTCGGTGAGGCACTGTTGGCGGGAATCGTCGCGTACGGCGTCGCGATCAACGGTCTCACGATATACCTCTGGGACAAATTTCGGCTGTATTTCGAGACCGCGTTCGATAGCGACGAGCACGCGGCGACACGCACCCTTACGCCACACCGCGTCTCGGCGGAAATGAAAGCCGAGCTGGCGTCGGGAGCAGTGATCGTCGGCGGACTCGGCGTCTTCCTGGGGATCGTACTGGCTATGTTCCGAACGCTGGGGTTCCAACAGACCGTCCTCCTCGCTGTGGGTGGGCTGGCACTCGGGAATCTCGGCGTACTCGGGTTGATTTGTGCGCGGTCGTGACGGTCGTGGACCCGGACCGTCGATATTCGAGTCCCCTCGACGCTCGTCACCTCGACGACGTTCTGGCGCACGGGTGCGGTGTTCGAGTACCGGTCACCCGATCGTTTCGGCCTCTTCACTCGCGCTGTCTCTCAATCGTCCCTCTCGCGTTCGTGGACCCGGACCGTCGAAATTCGAGTCCCCTCGACGCTCGTCACCTCGACGACGTACCCGGCGACTTCGACGCGATCACCACGTTCTGGCGCACGGTTGAGGTGTTCGAGTACCAGCCCACCGATGGTTTCGACCTCTTCGCTCGTGAAGTCCCCCTCGATCATGTCGTTGAGTTTCGACAACGGGACGCCGCCGTCAACGTCGTACCCGTCGTCGTCGCGCCGGCGAATCGACGGTTCGCGCTCGTCCACGTCGAACTCGTCTCGGAGGTCTCCGACGAGCGCCTCGACGACGTCTTCGACCGTTGCAACCCCCTCGAATGCCCCCCACTCGTCGATGACCGCGGCCATCTGCTGTCGGTCTTCCCTGAACTGCCGCAGGAGATCGCTCAGTGCCATCGTCTCGGGGACGATGACGATCTCGCGGGCGACGTCGCCGACGGACTCGGCGTCCCCACCTTCCACCTCCGCTCGTAGCACGTCCTTGACGTCGACGAATCCGATCACCTGGTCGTCGTCGGTATCGAGAACTGGATAGCGCGTATGACCGGCCTCGAGGATGATCGACTGGAGGTCGGAGAGCGAGGCATCGGCCGGAACGCTCACCACGTCCGGCCGCGGAACCATGACCTCCCGTACCACGATGTCGTCGAGGTCGAAGACCCGCTCGATCATCGTCACTTCCGCAACGTCGATGTCCCCTTCCTCGCCGGATCGCGTCAGTACCCGGAGGAGCTCCCGCTCGCCGAGCGTCTCGTCCGTTTCGGAAGCGGGTGGCACGCCGAGTGCTCGCGTGAACGCGTTGGCAGCCCCGTTGAAGACGACGATCCCCGGATAGAGGAGGTAGTAGAAGACCTTCATCGGCGGGGCGAGAAACAGGGAGAGTCGCTCGGTCTGGGCGATCGCGAGCGTCTTCGGCGCGAGTTCACCGAAGACGACGTGGAGGAACGT
>Ga0207720_100359_pt1 | contig 34545 bp, 37 predicted proteins | sample A23P2SouthBayCA_2_FD_187751 | JGI IMG/M metagenome (GOLD analysis project Ga0207720, IMG submission 187751) | Aerobic enrichment media microbial communities from Eden Landing Ponds, California, USA - A23 E3 (2) (SPAdes) | ecosystem: Environmental > Aquatic > Marine > Unclassified | place...
CGCCCCCGCCGGCGTCGTCGGCTTCGTACTCGGGCTCGCTGGCGTGATCGCGATCGTCCAGCCCTCCCCCGACGCGCTCGCGGGTGAGGTCACCGTTGGCGCTGCCCTCGTGTTCGCCTCCGCGATTGCGTTCGCTCTCGGCAGCGTCCTCGTCCGGCCGATCGACGCGGCGGCGCTGCCGCTCGAGACGCTCCAGGCGTGGGCGATGCTCATTGGCGCGGGTGTGTTGTTGGGGTGGTCGTCTCTGCGCGGCGAACCGATCGCAGCGGTCGAACTGACCGCCGAGATGCTGCTCTCGTTTGGCTACCTGACGATCATCTCCGGCGTGTTCGCCTTCTTCCTCTACTTCGAACTGCTCGAGCGAAGCGGCGCGACACAGGTCATCCTCGTCAGCTACGCCGAGCCGGTCGTTGCGATGGGCGTCAGCTGGCTCGCGCTGGGACACGTCGTCGACTCACTGACGCTCGTCGGGCTGGTGACGATCCTCGCCGGCTTCGTCGTCATCAAACGTCGGGCGCTCCGGTCGTTGCTCCGCTCGCTCCTCGAGGAACGGTCAGCTACGACCTCGTGAAGACGTTCGGCGTGCGCCAGCGATCCGCCCCGTAGCCGGTCGATCGCTTCGAGCACCAATCGACCGGTCGCTTTGAACGGCTACCCAGCATCTCCCCTCCCGACTCGTGGGGGTTGTTACCATTAGTCTATTTCGAAGCGTGAAACCTCGAATACCTGCACTGGCGGAAACATTTATCAGCACGCACGTTGGCCGATTGCATGACCAATGTCCGAGACGCGAGATTCCGAGACTACGGCGCTTACAGCGGTTTGTCACGTGCGCGCACCGTTACTGCTCGAGCCGATCGACGAGCAGATCGAGACGCTGCAGGCCTGTGAGTCCGAGGGCGCGATCGACGAGTTGCTCCTGCGCAGTTGGCCCCAGGAAGTCGCACTCTCCGATGAGAGTCCGTATCAGGAGGTCATCGACACCTACGAACGGTTCGCACAGTGGGCCGACGATCGCAGCGTGAGCGTTCAGCCGCCGTTCCGGGAGCGGTCGACGACGTCGCAGGTGACCGGCAAGACGCGAGACCGGCTGGTGACGCCGCTCCTGTGTCTCGAGGTGTACGCCGACGACGAACTGGTCGGTGTGTTCCCACACACGGACGAGCGAACCGAGGAGACGTACACGACCGACGAGGCGATCGCCACGCTCAGAACCGGCGAGGTGCCGGAACCACTCGGCTCGATCGCACGCGAGGACACGCGCGCGTCTGCGGCGAATACGTGTCCCGACTGTGGCGGGACGCTGGTCGACGGTCAGGGACTGTTCGCCTGCAGTGATTGTGGGTGGATCGGAACCATCACCGAAACCGGACGATACGAGCCACAGCCGGCTGAACTCACGAACGAGCGTGACCCATCACCTGTCGCGACCCGGTAGTCAGCGCGTCAGGACGACCGCACGCAATCACTCGCGAGCGAACTCCCCGCCGTACTCGGCGTCGATCGTCACTGTCGTCTCGGCGCGGTTGACTGTGGCCGTGTTCGCTTCCGTTCCCAGCGAGGACTCGAGTGTTCCTTTATCGACCAACTCGTCACTGCTGTAGCTGACGGTAGCGCGTGCGGTTGCGGTATCGCTACCGGTGACCGAAAGGTTCTGATGGACGCCGTATGCGCCCTCGAACGCACTGAATTCGAACTGTAACCCGTTCTCGTCGCTCGTCTGATCGTCCGAGAGCGTCCCCGACGCGAACGCGTCGTTCTCTGTGTAGAGACAGCAGGCGATACCACTGTTTTTGCCGGCACGAAGCAGTTGCTCGAAATCATCGTCGACCTCGTGTTTCGGTGTTTGGTCGCCGGCTGCTGTCGCGACTGTTCGCTCGACGGCGGCTACCGGGTCGAACGACGAGTCGGCCGCGTTGGGATACGAATATGCGTAGACAGTCTCCGTGACACCAACGACCGCATCGCTTTCGCTGTCAGCATAGACAGCGTATCCGTCGGACTCGGTCTCGAGGGTGTATCCAGCAGCCTCGAGGTCGGTTGCAATGCCGTCGCGATCGTACGAGCCCACGAGCGCGTACACGCCGTCAGCATAGACGAACTGTTCGTCTCCGTTGGCGGTCTCGTTGTTCTCGTTGTATGCGTTGAAACCGGCCGAGGTACGGAGCTGTCTGATCCCGAACCAACTGAGAAGCGCGACGACGACAGGGTTACCGACGAGTGGGTCCGTCGGCTCTTTGCCCGCCTCGGCACCCTGGTCTTCGAGCAGGGTCGACATCGTCCCGACGTCGATCGCTCCATAGAAGTGCGCCGGTTGATCGGTCGTCGGCAGCATCGAAGCGTACGGAGGGAGCGTCCCCGCAGCCGAGTTCGTGGTCCCACTGTCGGCGGTATCTGTGCTATTGTTATTTCCAGTACCATTCCCGTTGCCGTTTCCGCCGGACGACGAGCAACCGGCGAGAAGTGCCATTCCGCCAGCGAGCAATCCGAGCGCGTTTCGGCGACGAATGTCAGTCATCCTGTGGTGATGGTCACTGAATCCGTATTATTGTACTGACTGGCGAGACGTCGTATCACTCACTGTCACTGTCTTCGGCCGGCCGTTCGGTTGCCCGACGGAGAACTCCAAGCAGTGTATTTGCCTCGCGTTCGGTCACGTCGGCCCGACCGAATACCCGTCGGACCATCCGCATCGTCTTGTCGTGTTTCTCGGCGGGGTGGTTGAGTTCCTCGAGGAGGGCGCTCCACTGGTCGTAGAGCCGATCGACGGTCGGCTCGGGGGCGCGGACGCGCTCGACGTCGGGCAACTGCGTCTCGTCGAGGGTTAGCGATCGGAGCTCGTAGAGCGTGATCGTCGCGGCCTGCCCGAGGTTGAGCACGGGATAGTCGGCGTTTGCCGGGATCGAACAGATTTCGTCGATTCGAGTCAATTCCTCGTTCGTCAGACCGACGCGTTCGCGGCCGAAGACGAGTGCGGTCGGTGCCTCGACGGTCGGGAGTCGGTCGGCGAGGTCGGCAGGTGTCGAATAGGGGAATCGAACGTGACTGTTGTCGTCTTCGTTCGTCACCGCCGTACAGCCGATCGTGTGATACTTCTCGACGAGGTGTTCGAAGCTGATCTCGTCGGCGTTCGGCAGCACGTCCTCGCGTGCGTGGCCGGCGAAGCCGTAGGCCTCGCCGTCGGGATCGAGTTCTGGTGGGTCGACGAGCAGGAGGTCCTCGAAGCCGAAATTCTTCATCGCGCGGGCAATGGTGCCGACGTTGCCGGGCGACTGTGCGTCGACGACCGCAACCGCTGGCGGCGTTCGACTCGCAGGTGGCTCGGCTGATGGTGAATCGTCGGTCATTGGGACGAAGGTGAGACGAACTCGAGACGAGTCGGTGCAGTCAGGTCGCCAAACGAGTCGCTGGGAGACGGCGATCGTGACTGAAACGCTGTGGCCGTCGGAGTCATGGCCGAGATTCGGAGTGGGACCGCAAAAAGAGACGCGTTCGCGGTTCGGTGGGGAGATGACTGACGACGAGGTAGCGACGGCCGTCAAGAATCGACTTCTCTAGAGGTTTCTAGAGAAGAGACCTAGATAGACTAGTAGATACCGTAGAATGATATTATACTAGTACTCTAGTGTGTAGTCTAGTATGTAGTACTATACTAGTATGAGAGCATTCTGTCCTGTCGTAGCTGGTTTTGTTTTGCTTCGTAAAACGACGGGGGACACTAGCGAATGTATTTTCGACCGGAGAGCGCTCAGAACGGGGCAGAATTCGTGTATCGGCTCTGAGAACGGAGTGTGAGAGGGACACACCCCCCTCGCGTTTGTAACTCCATATCCGTGTGTGGGTTCTGATCTGGAACACACCAGCATCGCGGATGTAAAATCGTCCCAAAACCGGTGTTTTCTTCCGGATATTCGGCGATAAATCTCGATCACCCCCACCCTCACGGCGTTACAAACGCGAGGGGGGTGTGTCCCCGGTCGATAATCGGTAGATCAGTCACTCGAGTCGCTCTCGAGTGAGATTTCGACGGTCGCTGTGGGATTCTGTCCGTGACTGTCGGACGGGATCGTAGAGCCGAAACCCAAGCCAACGTGTCGCTGACCGGGTCGAGCATCCGAGCCTTACACTCGCGATGGGGGTGGGGGTGGCCACCGCGAGCGGTTAGAAGCGCGAGGGCGGCGATTCGAGCAACTCTCAGCTATACGGTGATGAATGCCACGTTGCGACGCTCTGACGGCTGGTTTACACTCGCGAGCGATCTCCACAGCTTTATTTCAGTCCAGTTGAAAGGGGCGGAGTAACGCAATGTCCGCCAACGACGATCGAGACCCGCTCTTTCGGTACGACGATCCGGTCTTTGCCGACGAGCGTCTGCTCGAGATCACGCACCTGCCCGGTCCGGATCGGATCGTCGGGCGTGACGAGCAGATGCAACGGGTTGCGGACGCCCTGAATCCGGCGATCTTCGGGAGCGAACCCAACCACCTGTTCATCTTCGGCAAGACTGGGACCGGCAAATCGCTCATCTCACGGTCGGTCACCCAGCGCGTCATCACGGAAGCCGAACATGACGACGTCACCGTAAAGTACGCCTTCATCGACTGTGGCGAACAAAACACGGAGGCGTCGATCGTCAAAACGATCGCCCAACTCGTCAACGACCCCGACGAAAGCGGGATCACCGTTCCCGACCGCGGCCTGGGTACCGGCGATTACTACAAGCGCCTCTGGCAGGCCGTCGACCACTGCACCGACGTCACCATCGTCATTTTAGACGAGATCGACATGCTCGAGGACGACGAGGTCCTCCGGAAACTGTCGCGAGCCGGCGAGAACCGCCGAATTTCGGACTCGAGTATCGGCATCATCGGCATCTCGAACAAGATCGATTTCCCCGATCACCTCTCCGAACGCGTCAAGTCGAGTCTCTCGCGGGACGAACTCGTCTTTTCGCCGTACGATGCGAATCAACTCGTCGAAATCTTAGAGAAACGCCGTGACGCCTTCCACGACGGCGTGCTCTCCGACGATGTGATCCCGCTGACGGCCGCGCTTGCGGCCCAAGAACACGGTGACGCGCGCAAAGCCATCGACATCCTCCGCAACGCCGGCCGAATCGCAAAGAAGCGAAACGAGTCTCAGGTCACGGCCGACCACGTCCGCGACGCCAAAGAGAAGACCGAGGCCGACCGCTTTAACGAGTTGATCGAGGGGTCGCCCCAGCAGGCCAAGGCGATTCTCTACTCGCTGACGCTGCTGACCGAAAACAGCTCGGAAAAGGAGTTCCCGACGAAGATTATCTACAACCAGTACAAGGAAGTCGCCCGCCAGCTCGATTTCGACGTCCTCTCGGAACGCCGGGTCCAAGAGATTCTCCAGGAACAGAACTTCCTCAACGTGATCCAGTCCGAACGCGAAGGCCGCGGGCGCGGCCGCGGTGCACACGCGAAACATCGCCTGCTCGAGAACCCCTCGATCGTCAAGAAAGTGCTCCTGCGGGACTCACGGCTGGCCGTCTTAGAAGACGACGAGTAGCCCACCGGCTGCCGGTTTTGCGCTTTCCACCGTGTCGGTCTCGGCTTCCCGATCCAGCCGACGTAAGCGAGCACCGTTCGCCGGAACCACGATACCTTTTGGCATCGCTTCCACAGACGGGATATGGACAGCGTCGACGCCGCCGGACTGGGGATCGGTGACGAGTATCCGCCCCGGATCATGGGTGTGTTGAACATCAGCGAAGAGTCGCCGTATGATCCGAGTGTCTACGACGATCCCGGCGAGGCGGCCCGGTATGTCGACGAGGAACTGATCGGCGAAGGGGCCGACATCGTCGATATCGGCCTCGAGTCGGCCAACAAACGCTTCGACGTGCTCTCGGCCGAACAGGAACTCGAGCGGCTCCATCTCGCGCTCGAGACGATCGAGAGCGTCTCCGGGGACGCGATCTTCTCGATCGAGACTCGCTATGCAACGGTCGCCGACGAGGCCCTCTCGCAGGGCTTTGACATGGTCAACGACATCTGTGGTTTCGCCGATCCGGAGCTGCCCGCGGTCTGTGAAGATCACGACGCGGCGGTCGCGAAGATGGCGAGCCCGCCGGATATAGAGCGGCCAGGTGCCGTCGAGGAGACCGACTGGGCCGCCCGGAAATCGCCCGCGTGGGCTGCGGAGGCTGACTACGTCGATCAGGTCTACGAGGCGCTGAAGCAGAACGGCCTGACCGACAAGACGATCATCGACCCTGCCTTTGGCGGCTGGAGCGAGGCTCAGACGCTCGCCGACGACCGTGAGACGTTCCGCCGGCTGCGGGAGTTTCGCGCGCTCGAGCGACCGATGCTGGTCTCGATCAATCGGAAGAACTTCCTCGGCGAGATCGCGGGCCGCGAGACCGACGAGCGACTGCCGGTCAGCCTCGCGGCAACGTCGATGGCCGTCGAGCGCGGCGCACACGTGATCCGGACCCACGACGTGGCCGAGACTCGGGACGCGGCCCTGATCGGGAAGGCGTTTACCGAGCGCGCGAGTGCGACCGCAGACGGGATCACGATCTCACAACTTGACGTCCACTCCACCCGCGAGTTCCGAACGCAACTCCGCGAGCGCGGCGTCGATCCAGCGGTGGCCGACGACTGGCAGGGCCAACTCCTCGAGGTCGATGGGCTCGATCCCGATGCGGGCGACCGGCTTGCGGCCGTCGCGGCCGACCAGGGTGCGGTCGTCAGACGGACGGCTGACGGGACGTGCTTGCTCGTGGGATCAACAGCCGACGTTTCCGGCGTTGCTGGCGAGCTATCGGGTGAAAACAGCCGCCTCGGGGAGTTCGCTGAAAAGCTGTCAGGACTGCTGCGTTAAGAGAAAGCTTATGCCGGAGGGTTGAAAATGAGCGAGTGGACGCCGGGTAGCCTCCCGGGTAGGGGTACTTTGGAGGTGACCCCCGGCCCACAACACGGAATTATTGTGGTACTGCGTTGCCCAGTGACGACTGGGTCCGTTCTTTGGTGTCGGTCGAGACCGAACACACAAACCCGTCCAGCGCCGAGCACGAGCCGACTATGGAGTTCGACGAGTGGGAACCGGTCTATGAGGCGATCTTGGACGATTTCGGCTACGACCGGGCCGGTGACGTGCGCGGGCGTGATCTGCTCGCGTCGCTGCTCGAGACGTCGCTTGACCCCGCTGATCTCTCGAGCATCCGCGACGCAACTGTCGCTGTTTCCGGTGCTGGCCCATCACTCGAGACCGAGCAGGCTCTCGAGCGAGCGCGCGCGGCCGACGCCGTCGTCGCCGCTTCGACCGCCGTCGACACCCTCGCGAGCCATGGGATCGCGGTCGACTGCATGGTGACTGACCTCGACAAGAATCCCGATACTGTCGTGGACCTCACCGAACGGGGCGTTCCGGTCGCGGTCCACGCCCACGGCGACAATCTCGACGCGATCCGTGCGGTTGTCCCCAACTGTGACGCTGCAGCCGTCCTCCCGACAACGCAGGCCGCGCCTCGCAGTCCAGTCAGAAACTACGGCGGCTTCACCGACGGCGACCGCGCGGCGTTTCTGGCGGACCACGTCGGCGCTGCGCGACTCACGTTCGTCGGCTGGGATTTCGACGACCCCACAGTCGACGCGACGAAAGCCCGCAAGCTCGAGTGGGCCGAGCGACTCCTCGTCTGGCTCGAGTCGCGCCGTGGCGAGCGCTTTGCGGTACTCGACGGTCGGCGAGACGAAATCGAGACCGACGCCATCCCGATCTCGGAGTAACTACGCCGCTGCAGTGCCGATCACGGCCGTTACTGAATCCGATACTCGACGATATCGCTGCTGCCACAGGCTGGACACGTCGACACGGACTCGAGCGTGGTCCCACAGTGTCGACACTCTTTGATGACCGTTCGGTCGTCCGTCCGGAACAGAACCGTCTCGAGGGCTTTCCGCACTGTCGACTGCGTCGTGATATCGTTCTCTCGACTCCTCATGACTGGTCAGTTGTGAATATCACAATTCGTTATTGTCTCGCTATACGAACTGACACGAGATTCGATACCGATACGACGTGGTAATCGCCTCCTACGGCCCGGAATTCCGTTCGCTCGGAACTCAGCGGACGAGTTCGTACTGGACGGGGCCGTCGGCGACCCGTTCGACCAGGCCCTCGCGCTCGAGTGCTTGCAGGTGTGCCGTCGCTTCGCCGGCACCGAACTTGACGTGGATGCCTTCGAGGTCGCCGAACAGTTGGCGGGCGACCGCCCACGGTGTTTTCGCGGCTGCCGCCGGCTCGCCGTCCTCGAGCGCTGCGAGCACCCGCTGGGACCGTTCCCGGTGATGCTCCAGCATCTCTGCGATGCGCCCCCGTTCGACCGTGGCTCCGTGACCGGGCAACAGCCGCTCCGGGCGATCGGCGAGTCGCTCGAGCGTGCCGCGAAACGCCCCGAGCGGATCGCGGTCGACTACCGATTCGTCGGCGTTGGTCGCCGATGCTGCCCTCGGCTTGTGTCTGTCCTCCCGGAGCGTCCGCGTATCGCTACCCCCGACGTTGGGCGTGACGGTCGGCAACACGGCGTCGCCGACCAGGAGAAAATCATCGCCGGCGAAGGCCGTATGGCCGAGCGTGTGGCCGGGTGTCGCAACGACCTCGAGTCCCGCGACTCGATCCCCGTCCGCGAGCCGTTCGACAGGCGTCTCGTCGGGCATCGGGGAGACAGAATCGCCGTTGATCACGCTGTCGACTGCCGCCGTCGGCACGCCACAGCGTCGCATCACCGCGGCGTCACGCTCGAGGCGGCGCTCGCGTTCGCGTGCGTAGTCGGCCACTAGCGCCGCGTCGCCGGCACCCATCGCGAGCGTCGCGTCGGCTGCCTCGGCCAACCGGGGCGCGAGCCCGGCGTGATCGGCGTGCCAGTGGGTGACGAGGACGTACTCGAGGGACGCGGGAGCCACGCCGGCGCGTTTGAGGCCCGTATGCAGCTCTTGCCACGCCCGCTCGGTCGGCGGCCCGGGGTCGACGACGGCGCGGTCGGCGACGAGATACGCGCTATTCCCTCCTTCGGGCCCGTCCCCGCCGACCGCGATTCGCGAAACGGAAGCAGCAGCCATTACGTGGGTGTCTGTCTCGAGATTTCTTAGTCGCCCTGTTCGACCCCGGAGACGAAACTGCCGGCTCGAGAGGACGGCTCGCGCGAGGACGAGACAGATTGCACGTCTCGCGTGAAATTAAAACAGCGCGTCGAGTTCGCCGCCAGTGTCCATCAGTGACGCGAACTCCTCGTCGGCGCTGGCCTGGACCTCCGCGGTCGTCTCCTGTGTCTCGATCGCGACCTGTTGGAGCTGGTCGATCCGTGGCACGTCGGTCACCCCCGACAGCAGGACGATCGCGCCGACCTCGTCGCGCTCGGGAATCGGGTAGTCGCCGCCGCGGATCTCCATGCTACCGGTCTCGTCCTCGAGCCACTGGCGACCGCGTTCGACGCCTTTGCGGTTTAACTGGGACGGCGGCCCGCTGGCGACGACGAGACCGCGGTCGGCACTGGCGACGTCGCAGGGCAGCGTCAGCCGGCCGAGGGTTGCCTTGCGGACGAGACTGGTCAGCCGGTTGGTCGCCGCTCCGTCGTCGAACGTTTCGCTGCCGCCGGTCAGCGAGGAGAGGAGTCCGTCGTTCGTCTCGACGGTCTCGCTCGCGTAGCCGATCGTCGAGACGCCGTTCGAGAGCGTGTTGATGATCTCCGAGGAGTCGACGACGCTCTCGGCGACGTAGTCGCCTTGCTGGACTTCGCCGGCAGCAAAGAGCAGGCCGAATCGCTCGACGATTTCGCGGTTGATACGGTCGTAGCCGCTGCCGACGGATTCACCGGCGCTGCGCCAGGCGTCGTTGTCGAAGACCAGGAGATTGTCGACCTCGTCGACGAACGTCCGGAATGACCGGGCGGCGTTGAGCGTGTAGATGCTGCCCTCGTCCGTCCCGGGAAGGAGGCCCAGCCCGTAGACTGGCTGGGTGTAGATCCGTTTCAGCTGTCTCGCGAGAACCGGCGCGCCGCCGCTGCCGGTCCCGCCGCCCATGCCGGCGACGATGAGGAACGCGTCGATCTCGTGGATCGGAATTCGATCGATCGCGGCCTGAATCTCGTCGCTGTCCGCTTTGGCGATCTCCGCACCGAGTTCGTTGTCCGCGCCGACGCCGTGGCCCTTAACGCGAGCCTGACCGATGAGGACGCGGTTTTCCATCGGGACGTGCTCGAGTCCCTTGAGATCTGTCGTCGCGGAGTTAACCGCGATCGCCGATTCGACGAAGCCGCCACCGATCCGAGCGTCGAACGCCAGGAACTCGTCGACGACCTTCCCGCCTGCCTGACCGAAGCCGATGAGTGCGAGTTTCATAGCTGTCTCTCGTGGCCGTCCCCTTGATGGCCGCGGCCGATCGGCGAGGATCGGCGCGCCCCGATAGGATCGGCGCGCCCCGATTGCATGGGGACTGGTTCCACACAACACTCACCCGGAGACACAGACATTGTTATGGGCAACATACAAACGAATAGAAAACTCTCTTCACATCGTTAATGTCTCCAAACCACTAGTTTCACAAGTGAAAGACTATCCGTCATGCCGTGCGAGCGCGGCCGCCGTTCACGAATCGCCGGTAACACGATATTTTCCCGCCTCGAGTCGTCAAGTCGAGTGTGATCGTACACTGGCACCGGCGGGATCTCCGCCCGAACGACAATCGCGGGCTCGCACGTGCCGCTGGCGACGGGCCGGTCGTCCCGCTGTTCGTCCTCGATCCGACCGTCCTCGAGTACGCCTCACCGATCCGGGTCGCGTGTTTGCTCGAGGCCCTCGACGACCTGCGGGCGTGGTACCGCGAGCGCGGGAGTGACCTGCTCGTCGTCCGCGGCGAGGCGAGTGCGGTCGTCCCCGAGGTCGCAGCCGAGTACGACGCGGCGCGCGTCGTCTGGAACGAGGACTACAGCGGCCTCGCGGCGGAGCGTGATCGAGCAGTTCGGGCAGCGCTCGAGGATGCCGACGTTACGTGTGAATCGGTCCACGACGCGATCCACCACGAACCGGGATCGATCACGCCGAATCAGGGCGCGCATTATTCGGTGTTTTCGTACTTCTGGAAGAAGTGGCGCGATCGCGAGAAACGGGACCCGGTCGACGAACCCGACGCAGCCGATCTCGCTACCGTCTCAGACGACCCGATCCCGTCGCTTGCGGATCTGGGGTTTGACGAGCCGGAGGCGACACCACCGACGGTGACGACGGCCGCGGCTCGAGAGCGCGTCGCGGCGTTCTGTGCGGGGCCGATCTACGACTACGCGGCGCGACGCGACTACCCCGCCGAGAGTGGAACCTCGCGGCTCTCCCCCCATCTCAAATGGGGGACGATCGGCCCGCGGGAACTGTACGCGGCGACGGAGCGAGCGCTCGAGCGGGCGGACACGGACGACGACCGCGAGAGCGTCCGTGCGTTCCAGCGCCAGCTCGCCTGGCGGGAGTTTTATGCCCACGTGCTCGAGTTCAACCCCGAGACCGTCACCGAGAACTTCAGCGGCTACGAGAACGAGATCGAGTGGCGAAACGATCCGGCCGAACTCGAGGCCTGGAAAGCCGGCGAGACGGGGTATCCGATCATTGATGCGGGGATGCGCCAGCTTCGTGTGGAGGGATGGATGCACAACCGCGTGCGGATGCTCGTCGCCTCGTTTCTGACCAAGGACCTGCTGACAGACTGGCGGGCGGGCTACGACTGGTTCCGGGCGAAACTCGCGGACCACGACACCGCAAACGACGTCGGCGGCTGGCAGTGGGCGGGCTCGACCGGCACTGACGCCCAGCCGTACTTCCGGGTGTTCAATCCGATGAAACAGGGCCGCGAGTACGATCCCGACGGCGAGTACATCCGCGAGTACGTCCCCGAACTTGCCGATGCAACTGCCGCAGAGATCCACAGCTGGCACGAATTAGCGCCGGCTGAACGAGAGCAGGTCGCCCCCGAGTATCCGGCACCGATCGTCGACCACGCCGACCGCCGGGAGCGTGCGATCAGCCTGTTCGAACGGGCACGTGGTGAGTGATCGCCACGACGCTGATCTGGCACCCGACACTCGATTAGCTCCTCCCAAAATACGAATAGAAGCGTTACTATCGCCCACTCAACCACTGGATTAGCCAATATACTTATCAATATGTGTCTCTATGCTGCTAGTATGTCCACGCCGGACGAAACGTCGATGCACGATGGGGGATGGTCGCCATCACAGGCGATCATCGCGGCCATCGCTACCGAAGAGGGCATCGACGTCACTGATGTCGAGCCCCCGAAGTACGACCCGCTGTTTACGGTCGTCAATCCGGAGGCACTCGACGATCTGTTCACCACCACCGGCGATGGTGCTAGCAACGTGGTGGTACACCTCGAGTACGAGGGCTATGAGATCACCGTCCGTCCCGGGTGCGATATCGAGGTCCGTGATCGCTCGTCGAGTGACTCGACCGGCCAGCCGATCGAGGAGTAGTCTCGCCGCTTACTCGGTCCAGTACGCTTCGCCGGGCTGGGTCTCGAAGCGCGCACGCCTCAATAGATCGATCGCTTTCTCGAGGCCCTCCCGGGAGCTGGTCAGAGAGTCCTCGTGTTCGATGCTCAGCACACCGTCGTAGCCAACCATCCGCAACGTGGAGACGATGTCCTTCCAGTGGGCTTCCCCGTGGCCGTAGCCTACCGAGCGGAACAGCCACGACCGGTTGGGCTCGTCGTCGTATGGAGTCGTATCGAGCACACCTTTCTCGCGGGCCTGTGCGTCGTAGATTCGGGTGTCCTTTGCGTGGACGTGGTGGATCGCGTCGCGCTCGCCCAGATACCGGATCGCGTCGGTGATCGTGATTCCCTGCCAGTAGAGATGTGAGGGGTCGAAGTTCGCGCCGATCCGCTCGCCGGTTGCCTCGCGCAGCCGTGCCAACCCGTGTGGCTCGTAGATCAACATATTCGGGTGCATCTCGATCGCGATGTCGACCTCGTGGTCGGCAGCGTACGCTGCGAGTTCGCCCCAGTACTCGGTCGCCTGTTCCCACTGGTACTCGAGCGCATCGGCGTGTTGTGGTGGCCAGGGTGCGGTGATCCAGTTGGGCGTTTCGTCGGTTGGGCTGCCCGCTGGCAGCCCCGAGAAGCAGGTGACTGCGTCGACCTCGAGTTGGGCTGCCAGCCGGATCGCCTCACGGAGTTCGGTGTCGGCGTGTTCGGCGCGCTCGTCGTCGGGATGCAAGGGGTTGTTATGCGTCGCGAGCGCGCTAATCCGCATGTCGTACTCCGCAAGCAGATCGTTGAGTTCGGCCTGTTCGCGCTCGTCGTCGAGACACGCCGATCGGGTGAGGTGAGCTTGCCCCGGGTGACCGCCGACGCCGGGCTCGATTGCGCCGACGCCGAGCGTGTCGAGATACGGCAGCGCTTCCTCGAGCGATTCGTCGGCCAGTGGCGGAGTGTGAACGCCGATTTCCATGGGGGCAGCGACCACACCTGGCGAGATAAAACGACGGCTGGCAGGCACTCGGTAGCGGCGGCGAGCGGTGAAAGCCGACGTCACTTCCGGACACTGACTGACGGTGAGCCGTCTCAGCCGCTGATCGTCAGAATCCTGTCGTTAACGGTCACGTCGCTGGCGTCGTCCGGGATGGCGAACTCGAACTGCTTGTCACCGACGATGATGATCGCCGTGTCGTCGACGATGTCGACCGTCGGCGTCTCGCCGCTGGGACCGAAATCGACGGCAATGATGCTCTCGTCCTCGTATTCGCGGTTGGTGATTGTGATATCTGTCGTCTCGTCGGCTGCAGCCTCCAGCTCGGGTGGTGTTTCCATACCATGCGTTGGTGGCTCAGTACTGTAAACGTCGCGCCCGATATTGCTCGTCAGCCACTCTCCGGCATCGAGTTGCTGCCGTGACCGGGACGGTTGCTGTAACCCGTGGTGCCACATTCGGTGGTCTCAGTCCTCGAGTGTGACTGTCTTGCCTTTCTCGCTCGAGTCGTATATTCCGTCGATGACCCGCTGGACTGCGAGTGCCTCCTCGACGGTGTTGTGGCGCGTTCCGTCGCTGACGATCCGGTCGAAAAAGGCCGCCTGTTCGTCCGAGTGGGTGTCGTTCTGGCGCGTCTCGACCGATGTGTCCTCGAGATGGTCGGGACCGACGCTGCTCGCCGAGTAGAGAGAGAGGTCGCCTTCGAGGAGATCGAACCGGGCAGCGGCGTCGGTGCCGCGAGTAATGAATTCGTGGGTCGCCGGTCGGTTGGTCGCCCACGCGACCTCGAGCGAGATCGTTCGGTTGTCCGCACACCGGATGAAGGCGCTAGCGGAGTCGTCGACGTCGAAGCCGCCGGGGCCCGCATCGTCGGCCCACATGTCGAGGTAGGCATACTCCTCGCGAGAGCCGAACTCGCTGCGAGCAACGCCGCTGACCTCCTCGACCTCGGGGTACCCGAGCAGATACAACGCCAGATCGATGGCATGGACACCCAGATCGATGAGTGCGCCACCGCCAGCGATCTGTCGGTGGGTAAACCACGTCCCCCGTCCCGGGATCCCGCGTCGACGGACGTAGTTGGCTTCGACGTGCGACACGTCGCCGAGGTCACCCCGGTTGATACGGTTTTTGACGATCCGAACCGCGTTCGCAAATCGGTTGTTAAACCCCACCATCGCGTAGCCGTCCGAGTCCGCTGCTGCCTCGGCGATCCGCTCTGCGCTCTCGAGGGAGTGAGCCAGTGGCTTCTCGAGTAACACGTGAATGTCGCGCTCGAAGGCGTCGATCGCGTACTCTTCGTGGTACTTGTTCGGTGTCGTGATGATGACGGCGTCGACGGTATCGTACAAGTCGTGGTGGTCGTCGTAGACGTCGACGTCGTACCGACGGGCAAAGCGCGTTCGCGCCTCGGTGGCGACGTCCATGCCACCGACGAGTGTCACGCCGTGCTCGACGAGCCGTTCGGCGTGGTACTGGCCGATGTTGCCGAGCCCGACGATTCCGGCTTTGATATCGGATCGCTTTCGTATCATTTCGAACTCATTTTATGCTGTCGGCGGTCGGTTCGTTTCAGACTGATACACCCTTCTCCGCTATACCAAACTATTCGGCTCGAGCGACTTCCCTCCATCGCCAAACAGCATGAGCCGAAGATCGGCCCGTCCAGCTGTCGTGCGAGTGTAGTCGCCATCCTGCCAGATGAACGGAATCACACAGCCCTCGAGCGCGTGCGACCGCTCGTCACCGGTGGCGACGGGCGACGCACTCGGCTACGGTCGTGATCTACAGGACCAGTCGCTATTCGGCTTCTGTCGGCGCCGTGCCTGACTCTGGTCCCTCGAGACCGGTGATGCCGTGGACCAGCGCCTCGCCGGTAGCTGCATCGAAGAGGTGAATTTTCGAGCGGTCTAACACGACGTTGACGTCCTGATCCGCTTCGATCTCCGTGTCGGGGGTGACGCTCATTAGCAACTGGTTCGGCGACGTGGCGGGATCTTCCTCCATCGACCCTGCCGCGCCCTCGGCCAGCAGCAAGTAGACGAATACCTCATCGCCCATGGGCTCGAGCACGTCGGTCCTGGCATCGATCTGGTCCGTTGACGCAGCCAGCGAGTCCGCATACTGCGTCAGGTGGACGTCTTCTGGCCGAATCCCCAGCGTGACGGCGTCGCCGACCGTCACCCCTGGCAACCGTGCGGCGTCCAGATCGACGGTGAAGTTTTCCGTCTCGAGGCCGCCCTCGACGAGTTTGCCCTCGGCGAAGTTCATCGAGGGTGAGCCGATGAAGCCGGCGACGAACCGGTTCGCGGGCTCGTTGTAGCATGTCAGCGGCGGGGCGAGCTGCTGGAGTCGCCCCTCGTTCAGGACGGCGATCCGGTTGGACATCGTCATCGCTTCGGCCTGATCGTGGGTGACATAGATGATCGTCGTCCCCAGCTCCCGGTGGAGTCGCTGGAGTTCAGTTCGCATGTGGACGCGCAGTTTCGCATCCAGATTCGCAAGCGGCTCGTCCATCAGGAAGACGTCCGGATTGCGCACGATCGCGCGGGCGATCGCCACCCGCTGGCGCTGGCCACCGGACAGTTCGTCGGGCATGCGATCTAACATCCCCTCGAGTTGGACGATGTCGGCGGCCTGCTCGACGCGACGGTGGACCTCCTCGTCGTCGTATGTCCGGAGCCGTAGCCCAAAGGAGATGTTCTCGAAGACGTCCATGTGGGGGAACAGCGCGATGTTCTGGAAGACCATCGCAACACCCCGATCTTTTGGTGCGAGGTTCGTGACGTCGTCGTCGCCGATGTACACCTGCCCCTCGGTCGGCTGTGTGAGTCCGGCGACGGTCTCCATCGTCGTCGATTTTCCACAGCCCGACGGGCCGACGAAGGTGACGAACTCGCCGTCTTCGATCTCCATGCTGACGTCGTCGACCGCGGTGACGTCGTCGTAGCGTTTCGTGATGTGCTCGAGTTGTACTCGTGCCATTGGGTTACTCCTTGAGTGCGCCCGCGGTGAGTCCGCTGACGATCTTTTCCTGTGCGATGACCACGAGAATCGCGACGGGGATCACCCCGAGGATGCTCGCTGCGGCCATGAGGTTGTACAACACCTGATACTGTCCCTGATAGGCGAGGATGCCGTCGAGGATCGGTGCCCAGTTTTCGGGCTGGCCGTCGGTCATCAGGAACGAGAAGAAGAACTCGTTGTAGACGGCGATGAAGGTCAACACGCCGGCAGTCGCGACGCCGGGTGCCGACAGCGGGATGATGACTCGGAAGAGCGCGCCGAGTCGGGTCGTCCCCTCGACGCGGGCTGCGTCCTCGAGTCCGTCCGGGATCTGCGAGTAGAACGTCGTGAGGATGAAGATCGCCAGCGGCATGAAGATCGCCGACAGCGGCGTCACGAGCGCGAAGGGCGTGTTGTAGAGGGTCCCGTCGCCAGTGATCGGTCTGAGGATGGCGAACGAGGTGTTAAAGAGGTCGTTCAGCGGGATGAAGAAGGCTGCCGGCGGGAAAAACGAGATGACCAACACCAGCAGCATCAGCGGCGTTCGGCCGGGGAACTCGAGACGGCCGAAGGCATACCCCGCAAGGCTGGCGATGACGAGAACGACGATCGTCGAGGCCAGCGCGATCACGAAGCTGTTGAACATGTAGATGTGGAAGGGGATGACCTGGAAGACTTCGACGAACGCGCCGGGATTGAAGCCGTTGGGCGTGAAGACGATGTCCTGAAGCTGTCCCTCCGGCGTCAGCGCGACCATGAGCAGCCAGTAGAAGGGAAACAGCGTCGTAAACAGGAAGAAGATCGCCGCGACGTAGAACATCGCCCGGTAGACCCGCTCGGGGTGTGAGATGGAGTCGGACACCCACTGCTGGAACGGGCCGCGGTCGAGGTCCGCATCACGGTCGTCCTCGAGGACCGCCCCACCGTCGGGACGGTGGAGCGTCGGATCACGTGGCTGGCCATCGCTGCCATCGTCGATACCGCTGGTGTCGCTCGAGTCGGTGGTGGTCGTCGGATCAGTGGAATCGGTTGGATCAGTCATCAGTACATCCCTCCGTCGGTGTCGCGGAAGAGCAGCACGTACACGCCGATGATCAGGCCGATGACCAGCGCCGTCGCGAAGGCCACGGCGGCGGCCGTCGCGTAGATGCGCGTGCCGCCGAACATCGCTTCGACGACGAGACAGCTCAGCGACGGCACGGTCGTACAACCGGCAGTCGACTCGATCAGGCCGTACACCCGCATCGCGTCCATCGTTCGGAACAACATCGCGACCAGCAGGGCCGGCATCACGAGCGGGAGCGTGATCAGTTTGAACCGCTGCCACGGCGAGGCCCCGGCGACGCGGGCGACGTCGTACAGGCTCCGGTCGACGCTCTGGAGTCCCGCGAGGATCAGCAGGGCCATGAACGCCGACGACTTCCAGATGTCGGCCACGAGGATGATGATGAACGCGTCCTGACTGTTGGCCAGCGGCGTCCCGCTGAAGAGGCCGAGACTCTGCATGAGGTCGGAGCCGAACCCGACCGTCGGCTGGAACAGCAGGAAGAAGATCATCCCCTGGATGACGATCGGCACCGCCCACGGGAGGATGATCGCCACGCGAACCCAGCGCCGTCCCGTGAACTCCTGATCGAGCACGTAGGCCTGCCCGAACCCGATCACCGTCTCGACGACGACGCTGATGACCGCAAAGGCCAGCGTGACGAACAGCGCCTGTTGGAAGAGCGGCGTGCCAAGTTCGATAAAGGGGAACGACGATGTCAACCCGACGTCAAGGAACTGTCGGGCAAGTCGCGCGTTCCCGGTGAGGATGTCGATGTAGTTCTCGATGCCGACGAAGCCACCGAGCGGGTCCAGTCCCCGCGTCTGGTTGGCACGCAGCGACATGACGAACGTCCGGATCATCGGATAGAACGCGATCAGCGTCAGCAACGCGAAAGCCGGCAGCAACAGCAGGTACGCGTAGGCTGCTTCGCTCAGGCTTTCCATCCAGTTGACGGCGGCGTTTCCGGTTCGCTCGTGTTCGTGACTCGGTCCCGGTTCACCGCCGGTCACCGTTCCGCCGTCGGGCACGGGGTCGGTGTCGATCCCCGTCCCATCGTCGGTCTCAGTTGTCATTTGTTCACACCTCTGCTTCGCTTTGCTCGAGTTCGTTCGCGAGGTCGTTCATCGCCGCCTCGGGCGATTGCACACCGCGGTAGGCCGCGTTGACGGCCTGATAGATCAGTGCGGACTGTTCCGGCCAGAGGTCAGTCGCGGGTCGTGGGATCGCGTTCTCGCTGGCCGACTGGACCACGTCGGCGTAGCGAGCGACGGGGCCGACGTCGCTCGGGTCGACGTCCCCGACCAGATCGAGGTTCGGTGGCAGGAACCCACCGAGCCGGAAGACGGTAAGCATGACTTCCCTGTTGGCGAACGCCTCGAGAACCTGCAGTGCCTCCTCCTCGCGGTTCGAAAACGGGCTCACCGCGAGGTTCCAGCCACCCAGCGCCACAGCAGTCCCACCGACGTCCGAATACTGGGCCTCCTGTTGGGAGACCGCGTACGGCCTCGTCATCACACCGAGGTCCTCGCCGAAGGCGTCCTCCGTTCCCGTCTCTGCGATCGCATACGACCAGTTGCGGTTCGAGACTGCTTCGCCACCAGCAAACGGGTTGAGCGACTGCTGCTCTGTCCACTGGACGATCGCCGACGGGCAGATCTGCGGATAGCCATCGAGGGTGTGCTCCTCTTCTCCCGCGATGAACGAACGCATCATCCGGATCGCGTCGATGACTCGCTGATCGTCGACGGTGATCGGCCGATCACCGGCGGTAAACAGGTTGTCAGCCCCGCCGTAGTACGCCCCGCCCCACGACGTCATCACCTCGTTGAACGTACAGCAAGACAACCCCTCGTAGGCAGCTGCCTGGGTCGTGAACCCGTAGTCGAGGCCAGCCTGGTCTCTCGCGTCGCGAATCGCAGCCGAAAACTCCTCCCAGCGCGGTGGGTCCGTCGCCCAACCGCCGGTATCGTAGCCAGCGTCCTCGATGAGGTCCTGCCGATACAGGGTAAAGCCGAGGTCCGGAAACAGCGGTAAGGCATGGAGATCGCCGCCTTGGGGGGCGCGCGCCGTCTCGAGGCTCGCCTCGAGATAGTTGTCGTTGACGTACTGTAGCGTCTCGTCCGGGAGCTGTTCGGTCAGGTTGACTGTTTGGTTCCGAAGGATGAACGGAACCGTCCAGCCGCTGTCCATCATGTGGATGTCGGGTGGGGCACGGCCCGCCTCGAGTGCTGACTGGGTGGTCTGCATTCGTGCTGCGGAATCGCTGACGACGGTCTGGATCTCGACGCGGATGTCTTCGTCGAGACCGGCGTCCCAGAGGGCCTGCTGGATCGACGGCCCGTCACCGTCGCTGTGCATGATCCCCGCGACGTCCGAGGCAGCAGTCATCACCACCGTTCCCGGCTGGCGACCACGCCCGAGACAACCGGTGACGGCCATGGCCCCGGCCGCGGTCGACACTGATGCAGCCTTCAGAAACGACCGCCGCTCGAGGCGCGACCGGTCGCGTCGACCGACAGTATCGCGTCCCATGACCAGTAGAACGCCGACGGCCCCGAACTTAGTTGTTAGCTATAAATACTGTACTAAACTGTGACTGTCGAGTCGTCGTGTTGGTTACACCGGTTTCGCCAACGTGCGCAGCGGTGTTGGACGGGTACGTTCCTGTTCGATGGCGATATTGCCCCTTTCAATCACTGATTGCCGCTTGACGGTTGGCAGATGCCTGCAGACGACGGATATCTCATTGGAGCAAACAGGAACGGACCCGTCTCGGACATCAGTCTGTGACCGCTCGAGCACGGTCATCGACCAGTCGACGATGCCCGATCATGTCATCGGGACGGGGCCGTCGTTCGTTGTACTGCCGTCATATGGACTATTCTCAGTCATTTCCGGCGCACCCGCGACCCGTCATGCGGGTGCACTGGGACATCGGGACAGCAGACCGTATCAGGCGTCCTCGATCGCCGGGGGTTCGTCGCGGCCGATGTGGATTTCGTGGGCCTCGACGTCCTCGAGGGCAGCGACGCGGCCGCCGACGGAGACTTCCTCGCCCTCCTCAGTCTCGATCGTGAGGCTGGCGACTTCCTCGCTGACCTCGAATGAGATATCGCGGACCTGCCCGCGGACGATCCGCTGGCCACCAATTTCGACGTCGCGGCCGTCGATGGTCGCGTAGAACTCGCCGCCCTCATCGAGCAGATCCTTTACGCATCGGCGAATCGAGGCGTACGCTCGGGGGTACGACCGTGCAGTGTCGTCCTCGCCGAGCGTTCGATCGGCAGTCGTCCAGAGAACGGTCCCGAAGAACCCGGAGATAAGAAAGCCGAGTGCCGACCGGTTGAAGATGACGCCGTAGCGGTCCTGATCATCACGCAGGGCATCCTGGGTTGCGTACATCGAGTAGTTGCCGTCGGCGACGGCGACGACCGGTGTCGTGATCCCGCGACGAGCACGAGCGGTCGATGCGACCGCGCTGTAGTCGAACGCGTCCGGATCGGGTGCCTCGCTGGCTGGCGTCACGATCAGGTCGACGCTCACGCCGGCGTCGACCGCATCACGGAGATCAGCCTCGAATCTGGTCAGCAGGTCCGGTGTCAGCGACAGTGCGAGTTCGAACTCCGCGCTGTCGATGACCTCCTCTAAGTAGCGCAGGATCGTCGACCGCGATTTGACCAGCGAGACGGCCTCCGTGTCTCTGGCCGGTGCGGTGTAGCGGGCCTCGAGGTCGGCGATCATCTGTTCGAAGGAGGTCTGGACGTTGTCGAAGGCCTCCGCAGGGTCGATCGCGACGACTTTCATCGGGCGGGACTCGCGCAGTTCGACCAGGCCGCGGTCGCTCAGGCTGCGGACGGTGTCGTATACGCGGGGCTGGGGGATCTCCGTTCGGTCTGCAATCTCGCTTGCAGTGAGCTGGCCCTGCTCTAAGACGGTGAGATAGGCGTCGATTTCGTACTCGCCGAGATTAAACCGGTCGCCGACGCGTTCGACCGTCGAGCGAAGTTCGTCTGGTGCCATACCTCACGCTACGGGTCCAATGACTAAATGATTTATTATACATCGAGTAGCACGCGTTTTCGAAATCGGGTTGTTTTCCGACTGATCGCGCGACGAGATGGTCAGAACGCTTAACCACAGGGGGGCAGAGTGTCTTGTCATGCGCTGGGTCGTTCTGGCAAACGAGCGTTCGATCGAGTGGTCTGCGGTTGAAGCTATCCAGACCGAGCTCCCAGCATGGGTCCCGTCCGAAGTGGTTGAGTTCGCTCTCGCACTTGTCGTGCTCGCCGTCGGCTGGTACCTCTCGAAGGTCGTCGTTCGTCTTGCCGGCCGGACGGTCGCCCGCCGGATCGAACGACCGAGCGTCACACGATCGGTTCTCAGCGGCGTCAGAGTCGCTGCCCTGCTCTGGACCGTCACCATCGCTGCTAGCATCCTCGGCGTCGGCAACACGCAGATCCTCCTCTCGGTGACCGTCATTTCGGCCGTGATCGCGGTCGTCCTCGCTCCCGTGGTCGGCAGTCTGATCAACGGGTTCTACGTATTGGCCGACCGCCCCTACGAGATCGGCGACATGATCGAGGTAACTGACGCCGGTCACCGTGGGTTCGTCGAGGACATCACGATCCGATACACCAAGATCTTCACCCTCCAGAATACCTTCATTGTCATTCCGAATTCCGACATTCACGCGCGTGACGTGATCAATTATTCCGCAGAAGACGAGCGCACGCGAGTCTCACTCACTCTCGAGATTACCTATGACAGTGATCTCGAGGCGGCGCGTCGGGCCGCCGAACGGGCTGCCCGGTCCGTCGACGATGTCATCTCTGGGGGACCAGACATCCGAATCGGCAGTGCCCGGTACGCTGCGGCACCCAAATGCAACATCAAAACGTACGGCGATCACGGGATCGTCCTCGAGCTCTTCTTCTGGATGGAACACCCCTACAAACAGCCGATCATCCGGTCGGCGGTCCAGGAGGCAATCGGTGACCGATTCGCGGAACTCGACGTCGAGTTCGCCTACCCGCGCCGGCATCACGTCTTCGACGAAACCAGCGGGGTCGCCCGGTTGGCTGTCGACGAGTCGGGCTTCGAGCGACCGACAACCGACTCGCCTGTCGAGCCAAGCGAGAGTCCCGCGGATCCAGCGGATCGGTGACGCTCTCGTCCACGAGATGACCTGCCTGAACCGGTCGAGACGCTCCCAGCGACTCGTAGCGTGGGTGTAATTTATACCGAGGCCGGTCCAATTCGGTACCTGACCGATAGATGTACGACGATATTCTGATTCCCACGGACGGAAGCGACACGATTTCCGAGACACTCTCCCACGGGCTGGCGATCGCCGCCGATAACGACGCGACGGTGCACGCGCTGTACGTCGTCGACAGCCGGATCACCGCCGCCGCCGACGACGAGACCAGCGCGGACCTCGAGCGCTCGCTCCAGGCCGAAGGACAGGAGGCTGTCGCCGCCGTCGAAGAGCGAGCGGCCGATGAGGGCTTCGAGACGGTTAGTGACGTCCAACACGGGACGCCGTCGAAGACGATCCTTGAGTACGCCGACGAACAGGAAATCGATCTGATCGTCATCGGGACGCGGGGGAAGAGTCCACGCGAGAAGGTCACGTCACTGGGCAGCGTTTCGGAGCGGGTCGTCGACAACGCTTCGATCCCGGTGTTCGTCGTTCGGAACGCGGGAGCCCACGAGTAATCCGAGCCCGTCTGCTGGCACCGCTTAGGCGCGTGCGCTTTCGATCGTGATGACCTCACAGTCGAGGTGGCGTCGCAGATACTGTTCGATGTCCGGATTGTCGGTAAATCGCTGAAAGATCCGTCGGAGCCGACTCGCCTGTTTGGAGCCGATCACGACGACGTCGGCACCCTCGGCGGCGACCTCGTCGAGGATGCTCTCTTCGACGAGAAAGCCGGTCCGGACGACATATCGGGCCCGTTCGATCCGACCGAACGCCTTCTCGACGGCGTTTTTCAGATCGACCCGCGTCACTTTCTTCCCGTTCTGGTAGAGGTTCACGTGCAGCACCGTCAGCGCTGCATCTCGCGACCGGGCGATCTCGATCGCCTGCTCGAGCGTTCGTCGCGAGTGCTTCGACAACGGGTACCGAACGGGAACGACGACCAGCGACATTAGCCAACCGGACGATTTCCGCGCGGGTAAACCTTTCAGTACGGACTGTCATCCTTGTGAACCTGTCACATGTGGCAGTGATACGAACGGCTGGCCGAGATCGTGGTCGCTGTTCGCCGCGTGTCGGCCCATCTACGCCGGAAAGACAGTCATTTATCGGAAGCGACGTTATCGCTGGGCATGCAAGCTTGGTCGACCGACGACGGTGACACCGTCTACATCTCGGAGACGGAGGGCGACAAGGGATCGAAAGGGCCGTTTCTCGTCGTCTATGAGTCCAGCGACGCCGAGCACCGCTATGGCTGGTTCTGTACGAACTGCGAGTCCCTCGATACCGCGATGGACGCGATGGGCCGGATCAAGTGCAACCAGTGTGGTAACTTCCGCAAACCGACCGAGTGGGACGCCGCCCACGAGTAACGGTCTGCCCGCCGCTCTCGTGGGTATCGTTCGTGTTGTCCGCGTTTCGTCATGGCCTCGCTGTTGGTGAATAGTACTCCCTATTATTAGTCGCAACCCAACTCCGATAATACAGATGGCCGAAACTATTGCAGGTTGCTTCGAAGACGCGCAGTGATACGGCGAATCTTTGTCACGTACTAACATTTATGAGGGACGGTCTCATAGATGGTATCGAATGGGTCCTGTTAACATGCGACTCGTCGAGCAGGCCAGGTCGATCTTCGCAGAGTTGGGTTACACCGTCGAAGGCAACGGCCCCGAATTCCGCGCTGAACGTGCGTGGAAAGTCGTTCACGTAAACACCGTTCTCGAGGCGGACGAGCTGCCGTCCGCATCGGCGGGACAGTTCCACTGTTTCGTCGCCGAACCAGACGACGCCGATGACCTCGAGAGACGGCTCGAGCGGACGAATCCGAACTACGAGTGGGCCATTATCGTCGTCGACGGGGAAGACTATCAGGTCGAACGAGCGCCCCCAGGACCCCGAGCATCGGCATAAAAACGGCAGAATACCGCGGCCGCAGTCGACTCCCTATTCTTTCAGCGCACGTCGCGTCGCAGTCACGGCTGCGCCCGGCTCGACGTCTGCGCCCATCGATTCCAAGACGTCACCCAGCGCCGTCACCACGTAGATCACGTTCTCGGGACGTGCGGAGTAGCCCATACAGCCGATCCGGAAGATCTCGCCGGCGAGATCGCCGAGTCCGCCCGCGATCTCCAGATCGTACTGCTCGAGCAAGGCGTCACAGACTGCGCCGTCGTCGATGCCGTCGGGCACGCGGACGGCGTTCAGGCTCGGCAGCCAGTACTCGTCGGGGGCGTTCATCTCGAGGCCCATCGCCTCGACGCCGGCTTTGAGCGCGCCGGCGAGTCGTTCGTGGCGGGCCCAGCGATCTTCGATCCCCTCCTCGGCGACGAGTCGCAGGGCCTCCCGGATCGCGTAGACGTTCGTGATCGGCGCGGTGTGGTGGTAGGACCGCTCGTCGCCCCAGTAGCCCTCGAGTAAGGAGAGATCGAGGTACCACGAGCGGGGATCCTCCTCGCGCGAGAGGACCTTGTCCATTGCCTCGTCCGAGAGCGTCAGCGGGCTCGCACCCGGCGGACAGGAGAGACACTTCTGTGGACCAGAGTAAGCCACGTCGATGTCCCACTCGTCGACGCGCAGTTCGACGCCGCCAAGCGACGTGACGGTGTCGGCGATCACGAGCGCGCCGTGGTCGTGGGCTGCGGCCGTCAGCTCGGAGACAGCAGGCTGAAGCACGCCCGTACTCGTCTCGGCGTGGACGAACCCGAAGATATCGGGGTCGTGTTCTGCCAGCGCATCCGCGACGACGTCGGGCTCGAGGGGTTCGCCCCACGGCGCATCGACTTCGACGACCTTGCCGCCGGCCCGCTGGGCCATTGTGGCCATCCGGCCGCCGAAGTAGCCGTTGGTCGGGACGAGCATCGTATCGCCGGGTTCGACGACGTTGCCGATCGCGGCTTCCATCGCGGCCGAGCCGGTCCCCGAAACCGGAATCGTCCACTGGTTGTCCGTCCGGAAGGTGTAGCGCAACAGCTCCTGGACCTCGTCCATGATCTCGATAAACGAGGGATCGAGGTGGCCCACGAGCGGCGTGCTCATCGCCCGTAGCACGCGTGGATTGACGTCGCTCGGTCCGGGCCCCATCAGGGTGCGATCCGGTGGTGTGAGTTCGCCAACAGATGGCGCGCGAGTCGCCTCGGTCGACGGTTGCTGAGCCATGGGCGTGTGCTCGCCGGCCACTTGCAAAGACTTACCGACAGCGGCGAACGACAGACCCCGTTTGGATACGCCGCTTGCAGACGCTTCGCGAATTGTGTGGTGGGTGTTGACACAGCTACGAGGCGCTTAAGATGACCCGCCACATACCCGATATATCCATGTTCGTCGGGCACGCCCTGCTCGCGTTCGCCGTCGCGGCGCTGGTCGCCGATTGGCGGGGATGGGATCGCCGGCCGGCTCTGCTCGTCGGAGCCGTCGCAGGTGCGTTCGCCGCGGTTCCGGATATCGACGTCGCATACGCGCTCGTCGGCCTGCTTGAGTGGCAGGCTCTCGGCGGCGATCTCGGGGCCCCGGCAGCGTTCTGGGGCGCGAGCCGGGCCGTCCATCGCTCGGTCACGCACTCGTTGGTCGTCGGGGCGGTCGCCGCGCCGGCGTTCGGGCTGTTCGCCGTCCGGGGGCGCTCGGCGCGCTCGCGCGCCAGCCATCTCGCCGGGATCGCCCTTCTCGTGGCGCTCGTCGCGGTCGCGCTGATCTGGGATGGTCCCCTCGCCGCGTTCGTGATGATACTGTTCGTAGCCAGTGGTATCCTCGTCTCCCGCGGGATCGCCCGGCTGTCGACGCTGCCACCAACGACGGTCGCCCTTGCCGCACTCTGGGGCCTCTGGTCGCACCCGTGGGGCGATCTCGTGACTGGCTCGCCACCCGACTGGCTGTTCCCCTTCGGCTCGCCGCTTCTCGAGTCACGCGTCGTCCTCCATCCGGACCCGACGCTGCACTTACTCGGTGCGTTCGCGGTCGAACTCGCCACGATCGCGTTCGCGATCGCGGTGGCGTATCGGGTCACCAACCGATCGATCCTCGCGTCCGTCGACCGCCGGGCCGCTGTCGGCGCTGTCTACGGCGTCGCCGCGCTCGCAGTGACGCCGCCGACGCTCGAGGTCTCGTATCATTTCGTCTTCTCCATTCTTGGCGTTGGCCTCCTTTGTGGTGTCGTTCAGGACTCGTACTGGCGCCCCTTCGGCGCGCGCGACCGGTGGCGTCCGTCCGTGGATGCGGTCTTCGAGACCGGGCTCACGACGGTGGCAGCCGTGGCCGTTGCGTTGGCCGCATATGTGACCGTCTACCTGCTCGTCGTGCCGTCGTGATGGTCACCGCGTGACGACTACGCTTTTGTGTTGTGAGAACGGTCAGTACGACCACGCGTGTCTCAGACATCACTCGAAGAACTGATCGCCGACGGTCGGACCAACGCGGCCTTCTCGTGGCTTCTGGTCGTCGCGATCGCGCTCATCGGTCTCGGTGAACTCGTGACCGGTGGCCTCCTTTGGACGACGTTTGCGCTGGTCCTCGTTGCCCTTGCACTGCTGCCGCCGCTGACCCTTCGGTCGTGGGTGGCCATGATTCCATGGGAGGTGCTTTTGCTCGCGGCGCTGCCGGTCCTCGGACTCGCGCTTGGCTCGGAGCGACTGACCGGACACGTCGCCTCGTATCTCTCGGTCGCGGCGATCGCGCTCGTCTTCGCCGTCGAACTGCAGACGTTTACGACCGTGCGGATGACCTCGAGTTTCGCGGTCATCTTCGTTGCCGTCACGACGATGGCCGCTGCTGCCCTGTGGGCGCTCTTTCGATGGAGCGCTGCCGGACTGCTTGGCGTCCCGTTCCCCTCCGACCACGACGCCGTGATGTGGGAGTTCGTCTATTCAACGAGCAGCGGGCTCGGTGCCGGCATCGTCTTCGAACTGTACTTCCGGCGACTCGGCCGCCACGAGCAGTGTCGTCCACCCGATGAGACGGCCGTTGCGGAGGATATCAATGCGTAACCTCGCCAGGTTACTGCCATCCCGGGAGCGCCAGCGCCAGCTCACCTACCTCATGGAGCTCGGGCTGGTCGGCATGCTGTTCGTCGGTATCGACCGGGGTAACGCCGGGATCGTGATCAACACCGGCGTGGCGCTGGCCGTGACGCAACTCCCGCCGATCCTCGAGCGCGACTACGAGATTCCGATGGACCCGCGGCTCACGCTCTGGATCACCACCGCCGTCTTCCTCCACGCCTTCGGTACTGTCGGACTCCCCGGCGCCACCAGGACGCTCTACAGCCAGGTCGGGTGGTGGGATCATATGACCCACGCGCTGTCGGCGTCGCTGGTCGCCGGCGTGGGGTATGCCACTGTCCGCGCGCTCCACGAGCACGCCGACGGGATTCACTTTCCTCGGCGGTTCGTCGCCGTCTTCATCCTGCTTTTCGTCCTCGCGTTCGGTGTCCTCTGGGAGGTCCTCGAGTTCGCCATTGCGCTGTCAGCCGACGCGTTCGGCATCGACGCCGTGCTCACGCAGTACGGCCTCAACGATACGATGCTGGATTTGGTGTTCAACTCGATCGGCGGTCTGGTCGTTGCGCTGTGGGGCGGTGCCTACCTCACCGACGTCTCCGGCGCGATCCGCGAGCGCCTCGAGGCACGAACCGAGTAGCCGACGCCACGAGCGCCCTCACGACCCTGAAATGACGATCAGTTTTACGTCAGGTTGTGACGTAGTGCCAAGGACGATGGTCTTCAAAAAAATCACGCTCATCGGAACCAGTCCAGAGAGCTTCGACGCAGCAGCCGACGACGCGATCGACCGTGCAGAAGAGACCCTCCAGAACGTCCACTGGATCGAAGTCGACGAACTCGGCGTCGAAATCGCAAGTGCCGACGACCGGGAGTACCAGGCCGAAGTCACCGTTGCCTTCGAACTCGAGGAGTAACCTGCTGACCGTCGAGTCGACGGCGAGACTCGATCGGTTGCGGCCCGCTCATACTCCGTTTTCACACAGTCCGTCCGACGAGAGTCAAGCAGACAGCGTCGCGCGTTCGCGCGGATGGTGTCGCTGAGGGCGCTTGAAGCCGAGCGGAAACGCGGTTACGTCCGGAACGACTCGCCACAGCCACACTCGCTGACGACGTTCGGATTGTCGACGTGGAATCCCTCGGCTTGCAGCCCGCTCTCGTAGTCGAGGATGCTGCCCTCGATGTATTTCAGGCTCGCCGGATCGACGAAGACGCGCAGGTCGTGGTGTTCGTAGATCGTATCGTCCTCGTCGGGTGCGTCGTCGAAGCGCATCCCGTAGGAGAGACCGGCACAGCCGCCCTGCTGGACGAACAGCCGGAGACCAGCCTCCGAAACGTCGAGGTCCTCTCCCTCGAGCAGCGAAATGGCCTGCTCGGCCGCGTCTTCGGTCACTTCGATCTTCGGACGCGTGTCTGCTTCCCCGCCGTCGATACTGTCCGTGCTCATACCCACCCATTCCGGCGCAACGATGTTAACTGTGACGCCCTCAGTAGGCAGAGACACTAGCCGAATCCGGTTACGCAGTCGGCTGGGTCCGCGTTCGTCTCTCGTCTCGCCCGAACTGATTCACACACTGTTCGCAGGACCGTCATGTGATCGGGGGTGCCGTGGTCGACATACTGTCGGACAAAACGGTTCATCCCTCGATCACACCCAAGACACTGTCGCCAACGGCGACAGCCGTCGAGACGCGATCGAGTAGTCACTGACGTTTGTCCGGTAGTCTCAGTAGCTCTGATAGCCGCTCGAGCGTTGCCGAAGCAACCGATACCAGGTCCCGAACTGTCGTCGGTCGTTTCGCGACAGCTCGATATCGTGTTCTGCCAGCAGCTCGAGCATCCGTTCGAGTTCGCAGTCGTACCACATCGAGAGGAGCCGCACGTTCCGCTGTGCGTAATCGTAGTTGCGCTCGAGGACGCGCCCGTCCATCGGATCGACACGCGGTTCCATCTCACTGCTTACTCCGTGTTCCAGCTACGTAAAACCGATATGCGCTTCCGTAACCTATTTCCAGCCGCTCAATCGCGGATTACCACCCGTTAGCGGTCGGTCTCGTCGTCCAGCCGAAGCCGGACGCTCGCAGCGTGGGCCTCGAGCCCTTCCGCGTCGGCGAGAGTGGTGATCGTCTCACCGAGGTCGGCCAAGCCGTCCGCGGAGAGGCGCTGGACCGTCGTCGACCGAAGGAACGTCTCGACCGAGAGGCCGCCGGCTACGCGCGCCCCACCGTTGGTCGGCAGGACGTGGTTCGTACCACTGGCGTAGTCGCCCGCTGCGACGGGCGTGTTTGGCCCGAGGAAGACGCTGCCTGCGCTGTCGATGCGCTCTAAGATCGACTCGTCGTCATCGGCGATGATCGAGAGGTGTTCGGGGGCGTACGCCTCCGTAAAGAGGATCGCCTCGCTCATCGATCGTGCGTGGAGGACCCCACTCGCATCGTTCGCGAGCGCCTCCCGGATAATCTCTGCACGGTCGCGGTCGCCGACCTGTTCGTCGACGGCTACAGCCACAGCGTCGGCGGTCGCCTCGTTGTCCGTGACGGCCACGACCGAGGCGTTCGGATCGTGTTCAGCCTGAGCGACCAGTTCCGCGGCGACGAGCGCGGGATCTGCGCTTTCGTCTGCTACCGCGACGACTTCGCTCGGGCCCGCAAGGAAGTCGATTTCGACGTCACCCCGGACCTCGGCTTTGGCCGCGGTGACCCACTTATTGCCGGGTCCAACGATCTTCTGAACGTTGGTGATCGTCTCCGTTCCATAGGCCAGCCCCGCGATCCCCTGTGCGCCGCCGACGCTGTAGACCGCGTCCGCGCCCGCGATGTGGATCGCCGCCAGCGTTACCGGGTTCAACTCGTCTGCCGGTGGCGTGACGACCGACACATGGTCGACGCCGGCGACGACCGCCGGGACGATCCCCATGATCGCACTCGAGGGATACGCCGCCGAGCCGCCGGGGACGTAGACGCCGACGCGCTCGAGCGAGCGAAAGCGCCGCCCGAGCGTCCGTCCCTCGCTGAACTCTCGTTGCCAGTCGTCGGGGAGTTGCGCCTCGTGGAACTCGCGGACGTTTGCTACGGCCGTCTCGATCGCATTGCGAATGCCGTCGTCGACCTCGTCAGCGGCTCGCTCGCACTTGTCGGTGATCTCTATGTTGCCGACCTCAATGCCGTCGAACTCGCTCGTAAACTCGCGGACAGCGACGTCGCCCTCGGTGCGGACCCGGTCGACGATGTCGCGGACGTCTCCCCTGACCGCCTCGATGCCAGCGTCGCGCTCGAAGAAGGCAGCGCGATCGTCCGGCCCGAGGTCAGAAATCGCCTGCACGTCGATTGTCATGCCTCTGGATTCGGACGGCGGGCGAAAAACGGTTTCCTTCCGCTCATGTCTCCCCGCGTTCGATCGGCCAGAGGCCAACGAAGTCGAGGGTCGCCCTGACGAACAGATAGACGAGCAGCCCGAAGCCGACGATCGCTAGCGGTGCCTGGATGAGATCCGCGACCTCCACCTCGAGGACGATCCGGCTCAGTCCACGGATGACGAAACTCACGATCACGAGCGCAAATCCGATGAGCGAGAGTTTGACGAATCCCGACTGGTCCATAGCGAGCCGTACGCCCGGGATCGCTAAATGATGTCGGTTGGTTCTACGGCGGCGAGCGCGCCAACAGCCATCATCGAACGTCGGCGCTGGCAGCCCGGCTGATCGCGTAAATCGCGACCGAGCCGAACGCGAGCGCGAGACAGACGAGGACGGCCAGCGCCGGCACGAGCGTATCCCACATTCCCCCAAAGCGGGTGACTTCGATCACCGTCATCGTGTCCTCGCCGAGCATCACCGCGCGGGTGGCGTCGACGCCATACGTGATCGGATTGAACGTCGCGACCGTCTGGATCCACGTCGGGAGCGCCGGCAGCGGGAGGAACGCGCTCGAGACGAACAGCAAGGGCAACTGGAGCAGGTTCGCCCCGATAATCGTCGACTCCTCGTCGCGGGTCACCACGGCGAGCACGTTCGAGAACGCGGTGAACCAGACCGAAAACAGGACGCAGATGCCCGCGATCGCGACGGCTCCGGTTAGTCCGGTGGCGATTTCGGCACCCAGCACCACGCCTAGACTGAGCACGATCGTCACCTGTGCAATGATCCGGACGACCTCGGCCAGCGTCTTGCCCACGAAGACGGCGACGCGGTTCATCGGACTCACCAGCGTCTTTTCGAACATGCCGTTCTCGATGTCGTTGACCAGCCCGATCCCCGACGTCGCCGCCGCCACCAGCGCGACCTGGATCACGATCGCCGGCACGAGATACGTCTCGTAGGTAACTCCCTCGAGCGCACTCGTCGCAACGCCGCCGAACACCTGCGTGAACAACACGAGGAAGATGATCGGCTGAACGAGCGAGACGACGAGTACGAACGGGTTCCGCACCGATTTGATCGTCCACCGAACGAACGTCGTCCACACGTCGCTTGCGAAGCTCCCGCCGTAGCGGTCGCCGGTCTTGACACTCATCGGCTCACCCCGTCGGCGTCCGGGGCGGCCCCCGTTTCGCCGTCGTCTGTCATCGCCGCTTCTCTCGCGTCACCGCCGTTACTGACCGCCTCGGCCTGCACATCGCCACCGTCGGCCGCGGCCGCTTCGGTTCGCTCCCCAGTCACCGCGAGGAACACGTCGTCGAGCGTCGGCGCGCGAACGTCGAACCCGACCACGCCGATGTCGGCGTCCCGCAGCGCGACCAACAGATCCGTTCCGCGCGTTCGCGCGTCGCGTGCGGTCACCGTCAGGCCCGACTCGGTCGGCGTGATCGTCGCCCCCTCTGCGAACAGCGATTCGTCGCGGGCGACCGCCACCGCGCGCTCGCTTTCGGCGGGCTCCGCCAGTTCGACGTCGAGGATCTCGCCCCCGACACGCCGTTTCAGCGTCTCGGGCGTTCCGTCCGCGACGACCGAACCGTCCTGAATGACCGACAGCCGGTCGCACAACTGGTCGGCCTCCTCGAGATACTGCGTCGTCAGAAACACCGTCGTTCCCTCGTCGTTGATCCGCTGAAAGTACTCCCAGAGCCGATTTCGTGCTGCCGGATCGAGTCCGGTCGTCGGCTCGTCGAGGAACACGAGCGGCGGCCGGTGGACCAGCGCCGTCGCCGCATCCAATCGCTTTTTCATCCCACCGGAGAAATCGTCGGCGACCTTGTCCGCGACGTCGGTCAACTCGACGAGCGCAAGCAACTCGTCGATCCGGTCGCCCCGCTCGGCCCGTGACACGCCGTATGCATCACACGCAAACCGGAGGTTTTCTCGAGCCGTCAACTCAGGGTCGATGCTCGTTTCCTGTGGCATGTACCCGACCGTCGCGCGCACGCTCTGGGGCTCCGCGACGGCGTCGAATCCGTTGACCGTCACCGTGCCATCAGTCGGGCGCAACAGCGTTACCAGCGTCTTGATCAGCGTCGTCTTCCCTGCGCCGTTGGGCCCCAGAAAGCCGAAAAACTCCCCAGTCTCTACGAGGAGATCGACACCGCGGACCGCTTCAGTTCCGTCCGCGTACGTCACCGCCACGTCGCGGGCCTCGATAGCGTACTCGGTCACAGTCGTTCTAGGGTGACCACGGGGATATACCTGTGAGTTCGAAATCACTTACACTGGCGGTCTTCAATAGCCCATCGCGTGGCGGCGACTGAACACCGCGCCGGGAATCCCGTCTCCTGGACGACGTTCGCGCCGTGATCGACGGTTCCCGGCCGAGCCTCTGACGGCCACCCGCGAACACCGATAGCCCGGCTGTCGTCGGTCATCGTTCATCGTGCTGTACGCGACCGCTAATACGATGTTACCGCCCGCAGCGCGTCACAGACGGTAACGTGACTACCGCACTCTCGAGCGAACGAACGATCCGTCACTTCGAGGGCAAAAAAGCGCTGCATAACTATTCATCACCCACCACACCACCGTCCTATGTGGCCGTGGGAACACGCAATCGTCGCCTACCTCGCCTACTCGCTGTGCTGTCACATCGCCTTTCGGAAGTCACCGACTGGACTCGAGGCGTTCGCAGTCGTGTTCGCGTCAGTCCTCCCAGATCTGATCGACAAGCCACTCGCCTGGGAGTTTGGCGTGTTCGACAGCGGCTACGCCATTGGCCACTCGATCTTCTTTGCAGTGCCGCTAGCGATACTCATCGGAACGATTGCACACGCGGCCACGCGTCCTGGCGTTGGCCTCGCGTTCGGGCTCGGCTATCTGTCCCATCCTCCCGCGGATATCATCGACTCCGTGTTCCGACAGGGCGTCCTTCAGGTCGAACTCATGTTCTGGCCGATCGCACCAGTTGAGGGACGACCACCTGGGCCGGGCCTCCTCGAGGGATTCTTCTACTTCTTCGACCGCTATTGGAGCGCTGTACTCACCGGCGACCTCTCGACGTATCTGTTGTTCCAGTTTGGTCTTGCCGGCGTGGTACTGGTGGTGTGGCTCGCCGACGGCGCGCCGGTCCTCCGTGAGAGCCTCCACGCTGGGCTCCGCGTTACTCGAGCATTTCTCAGCCGCGTCTTCGGCCCCTCGCGTTCGAATCAGCCTGACCGCCGATAGATTTCGTTTCCTGTCGCGCTTCGACTTGCGCTGCTCGAAGCATCGCATCTTGTGACTGTCCAACGTCGTTCAGTGATCCCTCGAGACGACGGCCTTATATATACACCCGGCACTCGATATGAATGCGAACGACGTGGCCCACGCCGCCACGTCCCCTCCGGCCGTTTCCCGGCACGGAGGTTGGATTATACCCCCACTCTCGAGACGGTCGTT